>JAANMU010000172.1_pt1 | contig 83520 bp, 64 predicted proteins | sample 7279701 | NCBI WGS metagenome assembly JAANMU01 (sample SAMN14094539, study PRJNA606508) | bioreactor metagenome | isolation source: A lab-scale SPAN reactor treating ammonium-rich wastewater day 57 | place: Ireland: Galway | collected 2017-03-13 | reverse complement strand
ACGCCGTTGGTGAAGAGGCCGTGCTCACCGTCATGGCGCGCAAAGAGGCCCGGCTAGGCCTGATCCTGCTGGAAATCTCGCGCACCGTCAAAGACCTGCTCCCGCTGATCTAGTTATTCTAGCCCCTGCGAGGTCCGCAGATGGGTGGCTCTCACCTCCTAGTTGTCGAAGATAACGTCGATCTCAACGAGATGGTCTGCGAGCTGTTCGAGCGCGAAGGCTACGAGGTAACTCCGGCCTTTACCGGCGTCGAAGCGATCGAGATCACGCGCAGTAAACAGATCGACCTCGCCCTGCTCGATGTCAGACTGCCGGACATCGACGGCTTTGAAGTTTTCCGCAACATGCGGGAAGACCCGGCGACGCGCCGCATCCCGGTGATCCTCTTGACCGAGCGCCGCGAGCGATCCAATCGGCTGCAAGGTCTTGAGTTGGGCGTCGTCGACTACATCACCAAGCCGTTCGATTCCTACGAGCTGAAGCTGCGGGTACGCAACGCGCTCAGCCGATCCCTGATGCGCAAGTCGTCCAACCCGGTGACGGAGTTTCCGCTCGCCCCGGAGACCGAGCGCAAGCTAGCACAGTTGTTCGCGTATGCGTCGGAGTGGACAGCCTTTCAGGTCAGTTTGGTCGACATCGACCGGTTCAAGAACGAGTACGGATTCATCGCCGGAGCCGACCTGCTGCGCGCCGTCGCGCTCACATTGCGCAGTGTGCTGCGTGACCTCGATCAGGAAGGGGCATATGTCGGTCACATGACGGCCGACGACATCGTGTTCCTCGTCCCGCCCAGCGTCGCCGATAAGGTCGTAGAGTCGCTCAAGACGCGGCTCGCCGACATGTTCCCGCGCTTCCTCCCGCCTAAGGCGCGGCAGGAAGGCACACGGCCGGTCGATATCCGCCTCGCGCGGGTCAACCACGACAATCCGGCTGCAAAAGGCGTCGACGCGCTGAGATCGACCCTTAAATCCTCGCTGAATTCCGTCGTGTATTAAGCTGAGTGCTGACGAGGCACGGACAGGCCGGCAAGCTGCGCTCAGTCCGCCGACCTGCGCGAAACGATGACTCGCCGGCCGGGAACTTCGGCTTCATGCCATGCGCGGTTCTCCCGTCAGGCCGTACGTTCAAGCCCCTGCCCGGAATCAAATGCGAGGCCGTGAAGCCCCGCATTGTCATGCCGTTTTGCTGTAACCGCCAAGCGATCAGATGTCAGTTTTTCAGCGCCCCGTACTGCATTGCAACTGGACTATTCCGCAGACTGCCTGACACCTGAAAACGGGAACCTAACAACGCTCCCCTAGTTATTGTTCACCTGTGACCGGCGCGCGATTCGCCGCAAGCCCTGATATGAGGGATTACCCTGAATCTGCGCCCAACGCTGTGCGCCGCCGTCGGTATGCCACTCGACGGCATACATCCCTTCGGGGTCTTCATATTCCAACACCGGCACGAGGCCAAACAACATCTGGCGCACCACGCCGATCAAGTCCTTGCGCTTCTCACCCATGCGCAGCACGAAATACTTACCCGGCTCCCACTCGAAGCGCACCGGCATCCCGTTCCAATTGCCTTCCATCTTGATCGGCGCCGTCCACTGCGTGCAGATCATCGTAAGGCCCTGCAACCGGTTCTTCCACAGCGTATGATTGACGCGCTCTTCGATGTAATACGGGCGTGGTTCTGGCGTGCTGTAGAACCACTTGCGGGCGTCCGTCGCCATTGCGCCTCCTCGCTCATGCTGCCGACTGATTATGTGAGCGGCATTGTACCGCGCGCCTGCCCTACGCGCCAGTGCAGCATCCCTGACAGCGACTTGCCACGAACTGCGTTTTGGGCCAAGATGGACACGAAACTATCCAATGTTGGCCGTGGAGGGTCGCTATGCGAAAGCTTTCTCTGCTCGTCACTATGGCGGGGCTTGTATTGTTGATGATCTCGGCTTCAGCGGCCCCGCTGCAGCAGCTGACTGTCGACGTAGGCGGCAGCGTAACCGTGACCGTGGATGGCGAGGGGCCAGCTGCGGCAGTATCGGTTGTCCTGACCATCCATGAGCCTACCGTGGTAACGCTGTTGGCGACATCCGCCGACGACACCGACCCGGTGATCCGGCTGATCGACGCCTACGAACGCGAGATCATCACCGTCGACAACAACCCATCGTCGGAAGTCGCGGTCAAGCCCAGCGACGCCGCCTTCGACAACACAATGCTGATCGCCGGGCAGTATCTCGTGCTGGTCGGGCGCAGCGGGCAGGCCGGCTCTGGCGAGATTACGCTAAGCGTGCTTCCCGGCAAGCCCGACGTGATCGGCATTGGAAGCGTGCAAATCATTGACGGAACACTTGCGCCGTTTGAACGCTATCAGCTACCGATGCCGCTCGAAGCCGGCGAGGTCATTTCGATCGCGGCGATCGGCAAGGCGCCGGAGGTCGATCTGCGCCTAACCCTGCGCAACCCCGCCGGCGAGATCATCGCGCGCAACGACGACAACGACACGTTCGACCTGTTCCTGAGCGACCTCGATCCCCGCCTGTATCACGTGACTATTGGCGAGGCGGGCGTCTACACGCTTTTGGTGCGTCCGTTCAACGACCATGAGACCGGTTCGTTCGCGCTGGTCATTCAGCGGCACGGCAAGCTCATCGGCGAACCCAGCACGGAAACCCTGACTGGCGCGTCTGAAGTGCGCGGCCGTAACACGTTCTTCGCCGATTTCGAAGCCGGCGAGATCGTCCGTCTAACTGCGCGCGCGCTCAACAGCAGCCTCGATCCAGAGCTTGAAGTTCTGACACCAGACTCGATTTACGTGGCATACAACGACGATCACGGCACCGAAGCCACTGATCTCGACCGCTATGACGCGCGGGTTGAGCGCCTCATCGTCGAACAAACCGGCGCGTACGAGATCAACGTCAACAGCGTTTCGGGCCGCGGCGAGTTCGAGCTGGTGATCGAGCGATTCGGCGTCTTCAGTGCGGCTGTCCTCCCGCAGATCGACGCGAGTATGGGGCAGGTCGTCGTCGTGACGCCGGCGCCGCCCGCTATCCCGCCGGAGGCCACCGCCGAGCCGTCGAACTAGCCTACGATGACCTACGAGATCGAACTCAAATCACTGCTCGCCGGCCGTGAGGCTGCCGACGCGCTGCGCGCGAAGCTGCTTTCCCGCGAGGCGAAGCTGATCGAGCAGAGCCGTCAGCTCAACCACTATTTCACAGGCAGCGCACTGCCGTCGCTCGCGGCGCGCATGGCAAGCCATCTCTCGCCCGGCGACGCGGCGCAGCTCGACGGTATCACCACGGTCGCGCGCTCGGCGTCGGTGCGCACCCGCCTGCTCAACGAGACGGTACTGCTCATCGTGAAGGCGGCGGTCGACGATACGACCAGCGAGAACGGCATCCAGCGCAGGGAGTTCGAAGCGCCGGTCGCTGCGTTGGACTTGAGGGCGCTCGACGACGAAGTTATCGCGGCCGGGTATCAAGTTCAGGCGCGTTGGTCGCGGGATCGTGATGCGTACCGGCTTGCGGATGGGACGGTGGTGTGTATCGACCGCAACGCGGGCTACGGCTACCTCGCGGAATTTGAGCGCGTGCTGGATGATGCGGCTCGCGCTGCGGCGGTGGAAGCCGAACTCCGTGAGTTGATGGCGGCGCTCGGCTGCGAGGAGTTGGCGCAGGATCGCCTTGAGCGCATGTTCGCCTATTACAACGCCAACTGGTCGGAATACTACGGCACAGATCGGACGTTCGTCATCGAGTAAGGAATCTCAATCGGGAGGTCGATCTCACCCCAAGCCCCTCTCCGCCTCGGAAAGGGGCTTTTGTGTACGTCGTGTGCGTTGTATTCCCACGTGGTCGTGGCACACGTCTCACGCAGCTACCTACGCCCCGCGACTCTGAAACTCCTTGCGGTCTTCCTCGTTAAAGCCGCCGACCACGGTGATCTCGCCGCGAATGACCGGATGCGGGTCATACCCTTCGAGAGTGAAGTCCTCGAACACGAACGAATCCAGTTCGGTCTTGGCCGGGTTGATCCGCATCACGGGGAACGGCCGCGGCTCGCGGCTCAACTGTTCGCGCACCTGATCGAAGTGATTGCTGTAGATGTGCGCGTCCCCCAGCGAGTGGATGAACTCTCCCGGCGCATACCCGCACACCTGCGCCATGATGAGCGTCAACAGCGCGTAGCTGGCGATGTTGAACGGAACACCGAGGAACAGATCGGCGCTGCGCTGGAACAGCATGCAGCTCAGGCGGCCATCCTGCACGTTGAACTGAAACAGCGTATGACACGGCGGGATCGCCATCGACGTACCGGGCGCGGCCATCTCGTAAATGAACTCCGGGTTCCACGCGCTCACGACGACGTGCTTGCGATCGGGGTACTTCTTCAGCTTCTGCACCGCCCACGAAAGCTGGTCGATCTCGCGCCCGTCCGACGCGGGCCAGCGCCGCCACTGACGCCCATACACCGGGCCAAGTTCGCCCCACTGTGCCGCAAACGCCGGATCATCACGAATCTGGCCGATGAACGCTTCCTCGGTCAGCTCCGGAACGCTGCCCGTGGACGCCGCCTTCTTGTATTCCTTGTACGCCCAGTCGTCCCAGATATGCACGTTGTGATCGACCAGATATTTGATGTTAGCGTCACCGCGCAGGAACCACACCAGCTCATGGATGATCGCCTTGACGTACACCTTCTTGGTGGTCAGCAGCGGAAAGCCCTGCGCCAGATCGAATCGCATCAAGCGGCCGAACACGCTGCGCAAGCCAATCCCGGTGTTGAACTCTTTCTTCTCGACGCCGTTATCGAGCACGTCTTGAAGCAGATCGAGATATTGGCGTTCCGGATGACGGGTCATGGGTCGCTCCTCCGCGCGGCGGGCTGATCTGGATCGTCACCGATCCTGCTGCCCTGCGCGCTGTCTTGGTTGCGATACTTGGCTTCCGCTTTCTTCCAGTACGGCGTATCGACCGGCGTGGTGAGCGGCTCGAACGTCACCGAGCAGACGCGCATGCCCGGATACAGCGCGACGGGCATCTGGCCGTGGTTGGCGAGTTCGAGGACGATTCGCCCGCGCCACCCCGGATCGATCACGCTGGCCGTCGCATGCACAATGATCCCAAGCCGGCCGAGGCTGCTGCGGCCTTCGAGACGCCCCACGATGTCGTCTGGCAGTTCGACGCGTTCAAGGGTAATCCCAAGCACAAAACTTCCGGGATGCAGCACGAAGGGCTGGTCTGGCCCCACCGTCAGCGACTTCATGATGCTCTGGCTGGCGGCGGGATCACGCACGTCGATGAACGGGTGGCGGTTGTACTCGAACACGCTGAACTCGCCGCTCAGCCGCAGATCCAGCGAACACGACCCCAGCTGCGTGGCGATGTCCGGCGCGGGATCAACGACGATCCGGTTTTCTCCGAGCAGTCGCTTGATATCCCGGTCGCTGTAGATCACCGCTTTTCCCCTAGTTCATGCCGGTATGGATAGTTGGCGAACCAGTACGACTGCGCCTCCAGAACGCGGTCGCGCTTGATATCGACGGCGATGCCATGCCCTTCTGGGACTTCGATGGTGCTGTTGGGGCCTAACACGAACGGCGGCTCGGTCAGATCACGCTGATAGTACCGGTCGGTCGCAGAGATGTCACACGGCAGGTTGACCCCCGGCAGCGACGCGAACGCGAGGTTGGCGGCGCGCCCGACGCCGGTCTCCAGCAGGCCGCCGATCCACAGCGGAATCTCGTGTTCGGCGCACACCTTGTAGACCTCGAGGCTTTCGGTAAAGCCGCCAACGCGCGCCGGCTTCAGGTTGATGATCTTGCACGCCCCGATCGCGATGGCGAGGCGTGCATCGCCGGCGCTGTGGATGCTTTCGTCGAGACAGACCGGCGTGCGAAGCTGCGGTTGGAGTTTGCTGTGTTCGTAGATATCGGTGAAGCCCAGCGGCTGTTCGATCATCAGCAAATGGAACTCGTCCAGTTTCTTGAGGTGTTCGGCGTCGGCCAATGAGTAGGCGCTGTTAGCGTCCAGCATCAGCGACACGTCGGGGTACTGCTCGCGAACGGCACGCGCCAGTTCGACATCCCAACCGGGTTCAATCTTGAGCTTGATCCGCCCATAGCCTTGATCGATTCGCTTGTTGATGATGTTCATCGTCGCGTCGATCGAGTCCTGAATGCCGATGCTCACACCGACAAGCGCGCGCCCCGTCGGTTCGTTCCCTTCCGGCAGATGCTTGGCGAACGCCTCGGCCAGCCCGATCAGATTGGCTTTGGCCCATGCATCCCAGACGGCCGCCTCAAGCGCCGCTTTCGCCATGGGATGTCCACGCATCGGCGCGAGACATTTGGGGACTTCGGTCGGCGAGTTGAAGCGCTGGCCGATCAACGCCGGCACGAGGAATTCACGCATCACGTGCAGCGCGGTGCCCATCGTCTCGTAAGCATAACTCGGGCGCATCTTGGTCGGGCATTCGCCCCAGCCTACCGCGCCTTCGGTGGTCGTCACTTCGACAATTACGGCGGACTTGAACGGTTCGGCGCCATAGCTCGTCCGGAGCCGTTCAACCAGCGGCAGTCCGACCGGGTACAGCCGGACATCGGAAATGGTGATGGGGTGCATAGCGTTCGTCCTTATTGAGGCGAAGAGAAATCGAAACCATAATCTGCGCTAAAGAGGTAGAACACGCGGTCACGCCCGTCTACCACACTGCGCAGGAAGTCCGAAATGAAATAGCCATGCTCGAACAGTGGACGCATGACCTCGCGGATGTGCATCTGCCAACCTTGTGCGATCTGCGGTTCGGTATCGGCGATGGCATCGAACGACAGCGGGATTTCGACCAGCGCAAAGGAGGTGTTGACGTCGTTGTAGCGTTCACCGTAGACCGTGATGCCGTCAACCGTCAACGTCGGGTTGACAATCGCCGCGCCCGCCTCAAGATACTGGTTGACCTGAAGGTCGACGCGGTTCCCGAACAGCCGTTCCTCGACCCGCCGGTGGGTGATCCACCACTGCACGCGCAGACGATCCGACCAACCAAACTTCGCAAGGCCGCTGCCCCCGCCCGTGCCGTAGGCATTGATCTTGTAATCGCGCACGATCCCGCCCAATTTGCGCAGGTTCAGATACGCATTCTGCGACCGGAGGGGATCGAACGTCCACGTCACAAGGCGGATGCCGAGAGCGCGCGCATGCTCGCGTTGGGCGAGCTTGAGCCGGTAACCGATACCGGAGCCGCGGTACTCAGGCAGCACGACCATGCGTTTGCTGCCCAATACCAGATTCGCCATGGCCGGACGATCCTTGACCGCAGAGTCAGTGCCGATCAGCCCGATCAACACGCCGACCATACGCGGCCCGTCATACGCCGCCAGCACATGCCCGCCGTACTCGACGATCGAGTGCAGCATCTGGGCCGGCACGACCGACTCGGTATCGTTTCCCCAGTACGTGCGCTGGAGGTCTACCGCTTCGAAGAACTCGTCGAGCGAACTCAATGCCTTGATGTCAATGTCTGTGGTCCCCATGCCTCACCTTTACGCCTCACGCGGCCGTGCGCGCAGCACATACGCCAGCGCACGTAGAAGATAGTGTTTGTTGGGCAAATACCCTACCAGCGAGTCTTCAAGACGACGCGGCCGCACCCCGAACACGTCAAATGCGTTGGCGATCCGCGCCGTATGGTTCGTGGCGAGTAGATCCAACCATTGAGGCGTCAACAGCGACCGCCGCCACACCGCCGCCGCAAACCGCGCCCATAGGCGGAGCAGATACGGGGGTGTGGGGATGATGAGCCGTCGCATTCCAGTCACGCGCATAATCGTCCGAATCAGGTCGAGGAGCGTGGTGTATTCCGCGCCGCCCACCTCTGTGGCTAAGTCTACCGTATCGACCCGCTCAAGCGCCGCCATCAGCACCGATACGACGTCATCCACATGGATCGGATGCAGGACGACCTCCCCATTTCCCGGCATCAGAAAAAAGACGGGATTGGTGCTCAACATCATCGCGATATGATTGATGAACGCATCGTCCGGGCCGTAAACCAAGCCGGCGCGCACGATCGTGTACGCAAGCCCACTGGCCTTCACCGCTTCCTCGACCTGCCCTTTCACGTTGAGCAGCGTGTATCCGCTCGACGGAGACGCGCCGAGATGACTGAGCACGATGATCCGCCCGACGCGCGCCGCGCGGGCCGCCGCCGCGAGGTATCGAATCCCGACCAATTCGACACGTTCGAGGTTGCGCCGCCGCCCCCACCACTGAGCGCTGGCGAGATGAAACACCACATGCACACCGATCAGCGCGCGATAGAGAGTCTCTTCATCGCTGAGCACACCGACGACGATTTCGACGTTCGGGTGCGACGCCCATTTCGGCAGGGCGTTCGCTTTGCGCGGGCTGACCAGCACCCGCACCGGATATCCCGCTTCGAGCAATCGTTCTACCAGATGACGCCCAACGAACCCGGCCGCGCCGGTCACGAATATCATCGCGTAAGGTCCTACCACAACATGCGGTCATTATATGCAGGATGCCGGGGCCCGTCACCCATCAACGTTGCTGGTGTTCTATTCAATGTGAAACTGATTGTGACCTTACCGGAGCACGGCGCGATGGGCTATGATTGATGCTGCGTCAGCCACGCTGTGAGGGAATGGAGATTTCAACGTGTCGAGGAGACGGGTTGTCGTTACCGGCTTGGGCATCATCTGTCCGATCGGAAACACGGTAGAAGAAGCTTGGAAGAACGCCGCGAACGGTGTGTCGGGAATCGCGCCGATTCAGTCGTTTGACCCGAAAAACCTCGAAAACCGGTTCGCCGGTGAGGTAAAGGGGTTTGACGCTGAAGCGTTTCTAGGAAAGCGTGAGGCGCGCCGCACCGATCGTGTCACACAGTTGGCGCTCTACAGCGCCTATCATGCGATGCAGGACAGCAAGCTGGAAATCTCTGACGACAACCGCTACGAGGTCGCGTCGATCGTCGGCACGGGCATCGGAGGCATCCACACCATCTACGAAAGCGTGCTCAAGTTCCTCGAAGGCGGCGCAAAGCAGGTCAGCCCTCTGCTTGTGCCGATGATGCTGCCCGACGCGGTCAGCTCGCGGGTTTCTATGCAGTATGGCACGCGCGGCCCGAACTTCTCGCTGGCGACCGCCTGCGCGACCGGCAATAACTGTATCGGTGAGGCGACCGAGATCATCCGGCGCGGTCAGGCGGTGGCGGCCCTCGCCGGCAGCAGTGAATCCGCGCTCGTGGAACTGACGATTGCCAGCTTCAACAATATGACCGCGATCAGCCGCCGGAATGACGAGCCACAGCGCGCCAGCCGTCCGTTCGATAAGGGGCGCGACGGGTTCGTCGTGTCGGAAGGCGCGGCCGTGCTGATCCTTGAAGAACTCGAATACGCGAAGGCGCGCGGCGCGCACATCTACGCGGAAATCCTCGGCTACGGGCACACCTCGGATGCGTACCATGTGACCGCGCCGATGGCAACGGGCGAGGGTGCGGCGATGGCCATGACGCGCGCGATGCAAGACGCCGGCGTGACCGCGCAGGACATCGACTACATCAACGCGCACGGCACTTCGACCCCGCTCAACGACAAGGCCGAGACCACGGCTGTCAAACGTGCGCTCGGCGAGCAGGCTTATAACATTCCGATCAGTTCGACCAAGTCGGTCACGGGTCATTTGATGGGGAGCGCAGGCTCGGTCGAGGCAGTTCTCACCATCATGGCGATGCAAAACAACTTCGTCCCGCCTACCATCAACCTTGACGACCCCGACCCGGAGTGCGACTTGAACTACACACCGCACAAGGGCATCCATCACAACATCGACGTCGCCATGTCCAACAGCTTCGGCTTTGGCGGGCACAACGCTGTGCTCATCTTTGGCAAGTACTCAGAGAATGGCCGCAACTAACTTCAACGGATCGTCACCGTATTACGCGCACATCGTCGGCTGGGGGCTGGCGGTGCCGGATAACGTGATGACCAACGACGATGTATCCGCAATTGTCGATACCAGCGACGAGTGGATCGTCGCGCGTACCGGCATCCGTGAGCGGCGCATCGCCACCGAGCGCGAGTCGACGTCGACGCTTGGGCTGAAAGCGGCGCAGGTCGCGCTCGAAAAAGCCGACTTGCTGCCAATCGAGCTGGATCTCATCATCTGCGCGACCTCGACGCCGGAGAACATCTTCCCCAGTTCGGCCAGCCTGATCCAAGACTGGCTCGGCGCGTCGAAGGCCGGCGCGTTCGACCTGAGCGCGGCATGTTCCGGGTTCGTTTACGCCTTGCAGATGGCCGCGCAGTCGATCCGGTCTGGGGCGATCTCGCACGCGCTGGTGATCGGCAGCGAGACGATGAGCCGGGTGCTGAACTGGCAGGATCGCGGCACCTGCATCCTGTTCGGTGATGGCGCGGGCGCTGTCGTCCTCGAACGAAGCACCGAGCCGGGCGGCGTCTTGTCCGGAGTGCTGCGTTCGGATGGGTCGGGGGGCGACCTGCTGGGCATCCCATCCGTCGGCAGCATCGACGTGTCGCTGGCGCAGATCGCGGTCGACGGGCACCGGCCGTACAAGATGCACATGTCCGGCGGCGAGGTATTCAAGTTCGCCACCCGCGTGATCGGAGACAGCGTCCGGCAGGCTTGCACCGACGCCGGGATCACGCTCGATGAACTGGCGTTGATCGTGCCGCATCAGGCCAATTTGCGCATCATCGATGCAGCGGCGCGCGCGTTGGGAGTCAACAAGTCGCTGTTCATGTGCAACCTTGACCGCTATGGCAACACATCCTCCGCCAGTATCCCGATTGCGCTGGCCGAAGCGGAAGCTCAAGGTCGGATCAAACCGGGCGACTACGTTGCGATGGTCGGCTTTGGCGGCGGGCTAACGTGGGCGGCGGCGGTCGTCCAGTGGACAGAACGGCAGGCGGGAACCCGATTCGGCACGCCGCGCCGGCAGTTCAGCTACACGCTGTCCTCCGCGCGCTCGACCGCTCGCCGGATCGGCAAGCGGTACTCCGAACTCCTCAATCGTGTCCGGCCCGAACGCGGCCGCATGGAGCGTTTGCGCCGCCGTATCGAGAAGAGCGAACTTGAATAGCCAGCGCTCGCTGCCTTCGCACCTTCCCCGACAAGAACACCACGTACCCCAAGACGAACTCTGGACAAACACACAGGGCGCCCCAAAATCGGAGCGCCCTGTGCCTTTCAGTCCTGATCGTTAGACGACTTAGAACGTCGACGCGGCTTCCAGTTCCGCATTGGCGAAGTCGTTCAGCTCATCGAGGATCTCCTGCACGGGACGGGTGTCGCTGCCGGTGAAGATCAACGGCATCACGCGCGCGATTTCCTCACGCACCGGATCGTAACCCGGAACAGGCGGCTCCGCCTTGGTGTACGGCAGCAGCTCAAACGCCGCCTTGTACGCCGGGTTCGACTCGATGTACTCCGCGAGCGCATCGGCGCTGCTGGCGCGAACCGGGAAGTAGTTGCTCGCCAGACCCCACGCTGCCTGAACATCGGCCGTCGTGTAGTACTTCACGAACAGCCACGCAGCCAGTTCAGCTTCCGGTGTCGTACGCGGAATGCTGACGCTGGCGCCGTAGATGTTCTGAACGGGGTTCTCGGTCGTGTGCGGGACGGCCGCAACGCTGAACTGATGCCCGGCGCCTTCGCTCACTGCGGTGGCGTAGAACGGTAGGCCGGAGCTGCTGCCCACCGTGAACAGGGTAGCGCCAGTGCCGAAGTTCGTCTGATCTTCGAAGCGCTCGAACACCTCACCCGCGCAGCCCTTCGCATACAGACCCTTGAGGAACTCCATCGCGGCGACCGCTTCGGGGCTGTTCAGCGTGTACTGGTTGGCTTCGGCGTCGAAGACATCGCCGCCGCGCGCGAACGTCCAGCTGGCATAACGCGAGGCGTCATAGCTGAGCTGATAGCCGACGGCCGGGGTGTCGCTGGTCGCGCCGCTGAACGGGTTCGCGCTCGCCGCGCAGGCCGCTTCTTCGAACTGTTCCGGCGTGGTCGGCGGGCCGTCGAAGCTGATCGCGCCGGCAGCACGCAGCTCGGCGAGCCAGTCGATGTTGTAGTACATCACTTCCATCGAACGGTTGGGCGGGAAGCCAAGCCGGACGCCACCGTACTGCGGGAAGACGTCGCCCTCGTAGAAGCCGGGGAAGAAGTCCGCGATGTCCTCATCCGAGAGGCCCCACTTCTCGCTGTCGATCAGGCCGTTGATATCGACAAGGCCATCGAGGAGATAGTAGACGGCCGACTGATTGGCGTAGGCGACGACGAGGTTGGGCAGTGCTTCGCCGCTGGCAAGGCTGACCGTCATCCGGTTGTAGATGTCGTCATAGCTGCCCTGATTGATCGCCTCAACGGTGATGCCCCACTCATTGCTTGCGTTGAAGTCCGCGACAATTTTCGCAAGTTCTTCTTCGCGAGCACCGCTGTGCTGATGCCAAAAAACGACAGTCTGGCCGGATGGGTCGACGTTCTCCCAATCCATCGCCGTCGTGTCACTCTGCGCGCCGACGGGGAACACAAGGCTCACCAGCAGCAGCGCGAATACGAAGACCTTACCTAATTTGCTAATCATGCTGATTTGTCTCCTTCTGATCAGCCTTCCCACACAACCCCGCAGGCGATCCGCGGGGCGGGTTCAAAACAACGGCGGCGCTTGCACAGCGCCACCGCAGAACCTCCTAGCCTTTCAGCCCCGTCGTCGCGATCCCCTCAGTAAACGTCTTCTGCGTAAAGAGGTAGAGCACGATAATCGGGGCAATCGTAATCAGCGCGCCCGCCATGAGCAGGTGCGTCCGTGTGCCGGCCTCGTCGCTGAAGTTGTACAGGCCGACCGTGATCGGGCGCAAGCGCTGGCTGTTAGTGACGATCAACGGCCACAGGAACGAGTTCCAACTGGCGATGAACGTCAGCAGTGTGATGGTCATCAGCGGCGCACGGCTGATCGGCAGCACGATCTGAATCAGAAACCGCAGGTGCCCTGCCCCGTCAATGCGTGCGGCATCCCACAACTCGTTCGGGATCCCGATGAAGAATTGGCGCAGCAGGAAGATGCTGAACGCGCTGCCCATGAACGGAACCGTCAGCGCGGCATACGTGTCGATCCAACTGTTATTGAACGACCATGAGAACAGGCCGGCTTCCGTGCCGACCGCCGGAAGCGGCAGAATACGCCCAGCGACCATGAGATAGTTCGGGATCAGCGTCACGGATTCCGGGATCATCAGCGTAATCAGCAGCAGCGTAAAGACGAGATTACGGCCACGGAAGTTGATCCGCCCGAATGCATACGCGGCAAAGACCGACACGACCAGCAGGCCGGCTATCGTCACGCCGACGATGATGCACGAGTTCAGGAAATAGCGGCTGAACTGCGCCTGCTCCCACGCCTCGACGTAATTGTAGAACTGCGGCGACTCCGGCAGCAGGCGGCGTACCTGCGTTTCGCCCAGTGTCATCAGCGAGTTGGAGATCATCCAGAAGAACGGGAACAGTGAGATCATCGCGAAGACGATCATCACCACGTAAAGCAGGATATTCCCGCCGGACAGGCCGAGCGGCCGCCGTGGACTGCGCGGCGAGGTACGGGGAACGCCGACGCGGGGCAGCGTCACATTAGCCATAGAACACCCGCTTCTCTAGCAAACTGCGCTGAATCTGCGTCATCGCCAGCACCAGCAGCAGCAGGACGATGGCCTGCGCCGTCGCCTCTGCCCACCGGTTTTGCGCCCTGAACGTGTCGAAGATGACGAGCGCCGACGTATCGAGGGTTCCGGCGTTGGTGGGCGTACGCATCACAAACAGGGTATTGAACGCCGTGAACGTCCCGATGAATCCGAGTATGGAGAGATAGAACGTGACCGGTGAAAGCAGCGGCATCGTGACGTAGCGGAAGATATGCCAATCCGTCGCGCCGTCGACGCGAGCCGCCTCGTACAGGTCTTTCGGGATATTGCCAAGCCCGGCCATGAAGATCACCGCGTTATAGCCAGTGTACGTCCAGATGCCGAGAATGATGACGACCACCAGCGCCATGCTCGGCCCCGCGATGAATCCTTCCAAGTTCAAGCCGAACACGACATTCAGGAAAGGCCTCGGCTCGGCCAACCAGCGCTGGACGTCACCGCCAAACAACTGCACAAGCTGATTCATCGGCGAGGTAGCGCGGGCGCTGAACACCGTGCCAAAGACGACAGCCGCGGCGACCGCCGGTGTCACATAGGGAAGGAAGAAGATCGTCCGGAAGAGCGCCTTCGCCTTGATTCGGCTGTGCAGCACATAAGCGAGCAGCAAGCCAAGCCCAAGTTGAAGCGGGATGCTGCCGAACGCATAGTAGATCGTGATTTGCAAACCCTTGAGGAAGGCTTGATCGCGCGTGCGCAGCGCGCCGATCATCGTGTTATAGCCTTGGCTGATCAGCGTCATCGCAACGGCGATCACGACCAGTCCCGCGGCAAATCGCAGCACCGCAAAGATCGCCCCATCCCGCTTACTGAACAGGCGTGTCCAGACGAGATAGGCCCCGAACAGTACCACAAGGCCGAGGGCAAACAACGCCGCCCCGCCCCAATCGCCCAACACGGCTGTTTCGTAGTTGCTCAGGCAGCTGCGTACCAGCGCGATGACATCGGCCGCCTCAGGATCGCACAAGATCGCGCCCTGCCGGATACGCCACGTATGGACGCTCATGTAGGCGGCGTAGCCAATCGGGAAGATACCGAAAATGAAGATCAGGATCACCGCAGGTGCGACAAACAGCCAGCCGGTGATGTTCTCGGTGGTTCGCTGATGCTTCAAGTACGAAAGCCAGCCCTTCGCCGATGCGGAAGAGGATGTGCTGGCCGTTGTATGTTGCTCAGTGACAGTCACAAGCTGTCCCCACTGTCTTCCGACCCGCCAGACGAACCGGCCCCTACTCTAGCAGAACCGTCGTTATGCGCGGGTCATCACGCTGTTAAGCACTGTTTAAGGCGTACAGCGATTGTACACATGCACAAGCAAGTCCGGCAAATCTCCGTTGTTCGCCACACAGGTTTCCGCATGGTGGTCGCAGCGCCGGCCGTCGCACCCGCCGGAAAGTCGGTATGTGCCGGCACAACTGTGCAGCGTGCAGCGGACTGTGGATCTTGATGGTCAGCCCTCATCTGCGCTAACGTCATCGCAACCATACTGCGCCCATCGAAGTCAGGGCAATTTCGGGCTGTCCTGACATCGTGTTCAACGCCTTCCAACCATCGCCCGTGCAGCGAACGTCGATCAGCCCGGACGATCGACGGTCTGACTCTCGATCAAACGGATCCATCCCATGAACTCCACAGCAAACCGCCGCTGGACTCTGATGAGCCTGTGGCTTCCATTCATCGTGTACGGCGTTGAGATCGCGAGCGTTGGCCCGCTGCTCAACGAATTTTCCACCAAGACCGGCGCGTCCATCGAATCGCTCGGTATGCTGTTCACCGCGCAGTTTCTGCTTGGCCTCGTGTCCACCATCCTCGCCGGCCCCGCGATTGACCGGTTCTCGTCACGCCCGCCTGTGCTGGTCGGGGTAGCCCTGTTCACGTTAGGCATCGGCGCGCTGGCACTCGGTGAGTCCCTCGCGGCGCTGCTGATCGGCGCGGCGATGTTCGGGCTTGGCGGCGGCTTCCTTGACATCGGCGGCCAGCTCATGATTCTGCGCCTGTATCGTGAGGATGCCGCACGCCCCCTCAACTCACTGCACTTTGTGTTCAGCCTCGGCGCTGTCGCTGGCCCACTGCTCGCCGTGCAAGCCAATCAGCAGGTGGGCAGCGGCATCGCGGTGTTCTGGCTGGCGGTCGTGCTGCTGCTAATCGCACTGCCAATACTGACCCTCGTCGCCCCGCGCAATCTGCGCGAGGAAACACGGCCGGCGGGCGAACGCAGCATTTTCCGTTCGCCAACGCTCTGGCTGCTGGCGGCCGTATTCTTGCTGTATGTCGGCATCGAGGTGGGCGTGGGAGGGTGGACGACCGAATTCACTTTCAACCTCGGCGTGTTCGACCGTGAACAAGGCGGCGTGCTGACCAGTTTCTACTTTGTGGCGTTCATGGCCTCGCGGCTCATTATGACCGCTGTCGGGACGCGGGTTTCGTTCGAGCGACAGTTCGTATTGGGGGTCGTGCTGTCCACGCTCGCCGCCGCGCTCTACGTCTTTCATGGCGGCAGCGCGCCGCTGATCGTGCTTGCGACTCTGCTGCTCGGCTTCGCCTTCGGCCCGATCTATCCGGCCGGCTTCGCGCTGCTCGCCCAACGGTTCAAGTCGGCGGCAGGCTCGGCCGCATCGGTGATCGGGGCGGCGGGCAGCTTCGGCGGCATGGCCGTCCCGCCGCTGATGGGTATCTTCCTTGAGCATCTCGGCCCCGCCCCCATGACGATACTCGTGCTGGTCATCTCGGCCCTGATGACGGCGGCCGCGCTGATGAGCCTGCGCGGCGTCCGGGCCGCGCTGATCGTCCGGCCAGCTACTGCGCCGTAAACGAGCACGACCCGCCATCGCTGGGGTTCGGCGTTCCCGGCCCGTACTCCGCATACCCGTCACTGATGGGGCGCGCCCACGTCACGTCAATCGTCGTCCAGTGCGTACCTAACCCCAGCGTGCCGACCGGCGCATAGAGATACACGGTCGGATCGCCACCATTGGCCGCGTCGGGCGCAACGCGCGAGACAAATATCCACGGACGGACGACAACTCCGTCCAGCGTCAGCGCGAAGATCCCGGCGTCAAGATAGTCGAGTACCTGCGCCTCGGTTGCTGCGTACCAGCTCCAGACCATACTGACCGTCTGCCCGCCGATAGGCGGCGCGGCGCTCGGCCGCACATCTAGATCGGAACACGCGGCGACCACGTTCACTTGGCTGAGACCGGCGAGCACAGCGGCATCGAGGCTCGACTCCCCGGCGGCCCACAAGCGCAGCGCCCCGCCACCGACCGATGCAATCAGTGTGCCGTCCGGGCTGATGGCGACATCACGCACGCCGGGATGCGCGAGGGTTTCGATAGCAAAGGCGTCGCTGTAATGCCACACGACGACGGCGCTCTGTTCCGGCGCGCGCCCGATCCCCGCGCCCACCAGCAGGCCACTGCGCGGATTGACGTCCCAGCCATACACCCGGCTGAACGCGGCCGGCAGCGCATATTCGGCCTCTACCGCGCCGTCATCGACCGCGCGGCGGGCAAAGGCAACCGGGCCAACCGCGACCTGCGTCACAAGCGACCGCTGCCCCGCCGGAACCGCCACAGCGCGCAGTACCGTCAGCCCGGCTTGCTGAGGCGCGAGCGGCGACATCGAAACGGTTGATTGACGAAGGACGGGGTCGAGAATTTTCCCACCGCCCAAGCCATCCGAGACGATGACGAACCGACCATCGCGAGAGAACGCGACCCCCTCGGCGGGAGGCGTGACCGGCATGCTCACCACCGAGCGATCGGCTACTGAGATGACATCCACCGTGGACTGTCGCGTCAGCACCGCCAACCGCGAGTCATCCGGACTCACCGCGATGCGGCGCGCATCGACCACGTAGCGTTCCGCGCTCGCGCCCGTGTCGACGCTCCACGCCGTGATACTGCCGGCCTGTGCGACATACAGCAGCGCCCCCGACCGGCTGAACGTAAGGTCGACAACTGGCTGTGCGCTGCGAAGGCGGATCGGCTCAGCGGCCCAGTCCGCGACCGGAAACAGCAGCACGTCCACGTCGTCGACGACGGCCAGCAGTGATCCCCCCGGCGACCACAACACGCGGTCGGCGCGGATCGAACGCGCCATGTACAGCGACGCATCGACCACCGCTTCCGGCGAAAGGCGGAGCCGCGCGGGCAGACGAATCGCTTGCGCCGAGATGATCGAGCCGAGCACCAGACTCAACACTATTGCGAGCATGAAACGCCGCACGTTATTCCCTCGCGCGTACCCGGACGCGGCCCAGTAAGAGATGATCCACGCCGTCCGTCCCGTCAATCGTCAGGCGTTCACCCGTTGCTGTGTCGTAGAGTCCCATCGACACGACGTAATGCCCCGCGTTAGACGGCCCCATGATGACGAAATTGTCCTGCACGACAACCGTCCCCGCGATCCACTGATTCGCCGGCATACCCATGAGGTCGCGCTGGGCGTGGATCGTGCCGTCACGCCTGAGGACATGCACAAACACGCTGAGCGAACGACTGTCACGCGCAAGCGGCCGCAGGTAAAGCTGGAGGTTCACGCCGTCGAACTCGGCTGCGATGTCACGGTCGGCAAGCTCAAACCCGATCAACTCGACCACACCGCCGAACGTCACCGGCAGCGCCAGCGGCTGCGCGTAGGTGTCGAGATCGCCGCGTTCGAGCGCCGGCTGAGGCCAGAGATAGACCGGAGCCGTCGCCGCAGCGGCGATCCGTTGAGCGAGCGCGTCAGAAAACGAAAGATCGTAACGCTCGAATGCCGTCCGTCCGAATTGGTCGATAATCGCTCCGGTTTGTACAGCGCCCATGTCTTCAGACATGAACGGGATGTGCGGCTCGCTCAGCGGAGACAATGACGAGAGTGCCAGCGCCGCGCCGTCGCCCAGCGCGACGGTGGTATCGCCGTCGAAGAAGCCGATCCGGCTCATCACATCCGGCGCATAGAGCGAGAACGTCAGCGCGTCCTGCTCGACGTCCGGCGTGCTCACCAACCATCGCCGGTCATCGTCCCTAACCTGACGCGCCAGTTGTTCGAGATCATCCCGGTAAATCGCCGACACCTCAGGCAGCTGCGTCCACGTCGTGAAGTACGCCGGTATGTCCAGCACGGCGGTCAGCCCGACGCCTGCGATCATCACGGCCGGCGCGACTCGCACAGGCAGCAGTGAACATCCCAGCCCGAACGCCAGCGCGGCCGCCGGCATCAGCGCGACCAAGCGCAGATACGCCGGAGCCGACACCGTCAGCAGGCTCGGCACGATCCCGGCCGCGATGATGCCGACCCAATACGCGTACTCTGGACGACGGCGCGCGCGCCACACAATGACCGCAATTCCGGCGTATGCGATCAGTCCGACGGGAAGCGCGAACAGCGGCCGGCCGGGGATGTTGTAACGGGCTTCCGGGTCGCCGGCGAATGCCAGCATCCCGACGATCCGCGCCCCGTTGTCGATCAACTCCTGCGGATGGCCGGCGAGCGCATCGGTCAGTGGGCGGGTGATCGTGCTGGATCGGTTGAAGCCTTCAGGATCGGAGAGGCGGGCGACGATCATCGGAAGGCCGACGGCCACGCCGATCACCGCAACTAGCATCCAGCGGCCCGCCGTCCGCCGCCACGCGCCTCGCGCCGAAACCACCGCGATCAGCCCGGCCGTGCCCGCTGCGGCCCACAGCGCAAACGACGAGGTATAGGTGTAGAGCGCCGCGCCCATCACCGCCCCCGCCGCGACCGCCATCAACCCGCGCGGACGGCGCACGAGGGAGATCACGCACAAGCCCAGCAGCGCGGTGAACACCGGAAGCATTCCGGCGCGCAGGCTGACGCGGCTGACGAAGATGCCCCACATGCTCACGGCGAGCAGGCCGCCGACAGCGAGGCCAACCGCGCGGCCACCGAGGTGAGCGCCCAAGCGCATCGTCAGCGCGACGGTCAGCATGCCCATGACGAACGCCGGAAACTTGATCGCCACGACGTTCGCGCCGAGAAGCGCCGTCGAGACCGCCAGCAGCCACACGTAGCCGCCTTCGTGCCCCTGATTCGACGGGTAAAACACCCGGAAATCCCCGGCTGAAAGCAGCTGACGTGCCTCCAGCGCCTTGAACATCTCGTCGTGCTGGAGGCCGGGAGGCGTCTCGCCAAACGCGGCGAAACGCAGCACGCCCGCCAGCAGGAGAATCGCAGCGGCTGCGATCAGCCCCCAGCCACGAGTCACGGCTGACTGCGGGCGGCTTGCGGCAGCATATAGAACAGCGGCCGGGCCTTGGTGTACTGCACGTAGTCGTCCGCCATGACCAGCAGGCTGTAACCCGCGATCTCGTCACGGTTCGCCAGCGTAAACGGATTGGCGTAATTCAAGTTCCACAGGAACATCACGCCGACATCCGGGCGGGACAGCCCGATCTCGAACGCGCGGATGGCGTAGTTGGCCTGTTCGATCGGCGAGTTCTCGGTCATCCACAAGTTGTCGGCCTGCGGGTCAGGTATCCCGACGCCGAGATCGTCCCACGACGTCCAACCGAACTCCGTCACCCACATCGGGACGCTGCCATGACCGTTGCGGTTCAGGATCGCCCGCGTGTCCTCAAGCGTGTCGAGAAAGAAGAACTGCGGTTGATCGTCCCATCCACGCGCGGCGGATGGGTCACAGCAGCGCGCGTCGGGCGGATTGGCCCATCCATACGGATGCACGCCGATCACGATGTCCTGATAGCGGCCGAGGCCGGCGTCGTACATCTCCTGCAAATACTCGCGGTCATTGCGCGTGCCGTCGCTGTTGCCGGTGGGCGCCAGCCCGGCCGTCACGATGATAATGTCGCTGCGATAACCGCGGATCGCGCCGTAGGCCGGGCCGAACAGCCGCATGTACCCCGCGCCGGTGAACGGATACTGGTCGGTCACCCAGTCGATCTTCAGGTTCGGCTCGTTCCAGACCTCGATGGCGTCCACAATCGGCCCCATCTTGGTCTGAAGCAGCAGGGTCAAGAAGTTACCCAGTTCTTGCGGATCGTTAGGCGGGCCAGATGATTCGTTGGTCGAACGCGCCCAATTCGGGGCCTTCGCCACGCTGAACAGGATTTTGAAACCGAACTGATCGGCCGTTTCGATGTTGATCAGGAACGTGTTGAGCCGATCTTCGCCCGGATCGTAGCCGTTCGGCTGAAGAAAATTCCAGTCGACCTGCACCTTGATCCATTTCACGCCTAACTCTTTGGCGCGGGTCAGGCTGGCATCCCACTCGACCCGCCCCATGTTGCTCGCAAGCTGAATGCCCATGCGTGAGCTGTCGAGCTGCGGGATCGGCGTGGCGGTCAGCGTCGGCGGCCCCGCCAGCGGATCGGGAGTCGGTGAGGTCGTCGGGCGTGTCGGGATCGGCGTCCAGCTTGGCCCCGGCGTGAAGGTCGAGGGACGCGGCGGCACGGTCTCGGTCGGCGGGCCAGCCGTGAAGCGCGGTGTCGCCGTCGGCTCGATCGTGTAATCCGCGCCGACCGCAGGCCCAAGGGTAATGGGCGCGCGCGTATCGGTCGGCTGTACCTGCGGCGCAAGCGTGCTGATCGCCGTCGGGCCGCTGTCCTGCGGGGTCGGCGTCACAATCAGCACGTTAGGCTGTGGCAGAAGCGAACAGCCGACACACGTCAGCAGCAGCAGAAGGGTTGCGAGTTGTCGCATTCAGCGTTCCATCTCAGTGGTGTATCGTGCGCAGTCTACCATAACGTTAGGCGGACGTTCCAGCATGTACAGGCCGCGCTACTCGTGCGATTCCCCGCCGTTTATGCTACAATAGAACATAATTTCTGCTATTCACCGGATCGTTCGTTTGCGCTAGACTACGCGGCGACCGCGCCGGTCACGAACCATGTTACAGGACGCCCTGATTCCTATGGATAACGGACACACCCGTCAGATCACGATTGAACAGGAAATGCGCGACGCCTACATCGATTATGCGATGAGCGTGATCGTTTCGCGCGCGCTTCCTGATGCGCGCGATGGACTCAAGCCGGTTCACCGCCGCATCCTGTACGCCATGTACGACATGGGCGTGCGGGCCAATACGCCTTATAAGAAATCGGCGCGTATCGTCGGCGAGGTGCTGGGCAAGTATCACCCGCACGGTGACGGGGCTGTGTATGAGTCGCTGGTGCGCATGGCGCAGAACTTCGCCATGCGGTACACACTGGTCGACGGTCAGGGCAACTTCGGCAGCATCGACGGGGACAGCGCCGCGGCGATGCGCTATACCGAAGCCCGCATGGCTGAGGTCGGTGACGAGTTGATGGCCGACATCGACAAGGACACCGTCGACTTCGGCGATAACTTCGATGGCAGTCTGCAAGAGCCGCTCGTCCTGCCCTCCACAGTGCCGAACCTGTTGGTCAACGGGGCCACCGGCATCGCGGTTGGCATGAGCACCAACATCCCGCCGCACAACCTCGGCGAGGTGGTCGATGCGCTGATCTACATGCTCGACCGCTGGGACTCGTATGAAGACCTGACGACCAACGACTTGATGCAGTTCATCAAGGGGCCGGACTTCCCGACCGGCGGCCTTGTCTATCACCATGAGGACGGCGTTGAGGAGGACGGCGACAATCCGCTGGTCTCTGCCTACGCAACTGGCCGTGGCAAGATCACCATCCGCGCTAAGGCGCACATCGAAGACATGGGGCGCGGCAAACAGCGCATCATCGTCACCGAACTGCCGTATCAGGTCAACAAGACGTCGCTGGTCGAGCGCATCGCCTATCTCGTGCGCGAAGGCAAGCTGGAAGGATTGTCCGATCTGCGCGACGAGTCCGACCGGCAGGGATTGCGGCTGGTCATCGAGCTGCAGCGCGGCGTCGATGCGGCTGAGGTGCTGGCGCGCATGTACAAGCTCACCCAGCTTCAAGAGACGTTCGGCATCATCATGCTCGCGCTTGTCCACGACGAGCCGCGTATCCTCTCGCTCAAGCAGATGCTGCGCGTGTATCTCGACCACCGGCTGGAGATTGTGCGCCGCCGCAGCGTGTACGACCTCGGCAAGGCGCGCGCTCGCGCTCACATCCTCGAAGGGCTGCTCAAGGCCATCGACGCAATCGACAAGGTGATCCGCACGATCCGGTCGGCGGCTGATGCGGACGCCGCGCGGCAGGGCCTCATCAAGCTGCTCGGCATCACCGACGAGCAGGCGCAGGCCATCCTCGATATGCAGCTGCGCCGCCTCGCTGCCCTTGAACGAGCCAAGATTCAAGAGGAATACGACGAGAAGCTCAGGCTGATCGCGTATCTGGAAGGGCTGCTGGAAAGCCAGCCGCAGATGCGCGGCGTGATCGCGCAGGAACTGCGTGACGTGCGCGCGGCGTACGGCGATAAGCGCCGCACCGTCATCGTGGACAGCACCGCAGGCGTTGGGGCCGCTGAAGCGCTCTTTCTGCCTGAGGAACCGGTCTTGCTGGCGGTCAGCCACAGCGGGCGGATTGCGCGGATGACCGGCCAGCAGGCGCCGCGCGTGGCCGCCGACGTCAAGGATCCACCGCGCGAACTCGTCGAAGGCTCTGGAAATCACGTCGTGTATCTCGTCACGACGCGCGGCCAATGCGCCACCGTGCCGATGCAGCAGATCCCCGAACTTGAGGATATCGCGGGCGCGCCGATGTTCCATGAATTGTGCCCGCTGAGTTCATCCGACGAGCTGGCCGCGGTATTGAGCCTGCCCGCCGGCGCTGAGACGGGCTATCTGTTCATGGCGACGACGCAGGGGTTAGTCAAGCGCATCCGCCTGTCCGACCTGCCCGGTCTGGTGATGAAACCGTTCACGGTGATGAACGTCGCCGAAGACGATGCGCTCGGCTGGGCATTCACGACGACCGGGGCGAACGACATCCTGCTGTCCAGTTCGGCCGCCCAAGCCATTCGTTTCTCGGAAAAGGATGTGCGCCCGACCGGACTTCCTGCCGGCGGCATGAAAGGCATCAAGCTCCCGAACGACCGCGCGCGGGTGGTCAGCGCCCATGCCGTCACGGACGGGCAGTACGTCGTCTCGGTCAGCGATGACGCCGTTGCCAAGCTCTCGGCGGTGTCTGACTATCCGCAGCAGGGACGCGCTGGCGGCGGGGTCATCACCATGCGCCTGCCCAAGTCCAGCCGCGAGCTTGCGGCGGCGGGCGTTATCGACGCGGATGGCGCCCTGTACCTGTTGAGCAATCGCGGCAAGGCCGTCAAGCTGTCGGCCAAACGCATCCCGCAGGTGATTCGCGGCCGGCCCGGCGGTGACATCCTGATGTCGATGGATCGCAAAGACGAGCAGATCGCTAAAGTCGTCACGGTGACGCCGCGGTTCGTGCCGCCCGATCCGGTTGATGAGAACGGCGGATCGGGCGAATCTGACGAGGCCGCGGCTGAACCGGCCGCCGAAGCGTAGGTTCGGGCGCGGGCGGCAGATCACCCCTGCCTTACGCGCCACAGGTCGAGGATCCGGGCTTCCTTGTCCGCGGCGAGGCCGGCCTTCGGCGCATAATCGACGGGTCGTGTGGCTGTCCATGCCAGCAGATCGCGCACGGTGTCGACCAGCGGCCGTGTGCGCAGTCCGGCGTCGAATGCTCGTTTGACCGACACTTTCGACATGTGAGCGAAACCGGCCTCGCTCTCCGGAATCCACAGCGGAAGCTCCATCCACATCTGCACGTCGTTGTCGATCAGGAACTGCGCGTCGACGTAGACCGGCATCGCGCTGCTGCCGGTCGCCTGCTGGATCGCCTCAACAACGGCCCCAAACGGCATGTGCTCGCTCGTGACGTTGAACGTGCCGGCAGTCCCGGCCTGTGCCATGCGCAGCGCCCAGTCCGCGATGTCGCGCACGTCAATCGCCTGCACCTGATACGCCGGGCTTTCCGGCGCGAGGAAGTCCCCACCGCGCTGAATCCGGGTCGCCCAATACGTGAAGCGGTCGGTTGGATCGTACGGCCCGATAATCAAGCCGGCGCGGACGTTCAACGACCTGCCGGTGAACCCCTCCGCCACCACCTGCTCGCACAGCGCCTTGAGCGGCCCATACGTTTCGCCGGTGACCTCCGTGACGGACGGGTCATCCAGTGTGCCGACCGGATACGTCTCGTCGAGGCCGGGCTGGCTGAAGTCCCGATATGCGCTGATGCTGGAGATGAACGTGTAGTGACCGACGGAGTCACGCAGCGCGTCGACCGACTGGCGGACAACGCCCGGCAGATACCCGCTCGGGTCGAACACGGCATCCCACTGCCGTCCGGCTAGCTTGGCGAGGTCATCCGGATTCGTCCGGTCGCCGGTGATCGTCTCTAGGTCGGGGAACACATCCGGGCCTGACACTCCCCGGTTGAACAACGTCACATCATGCCCGCCGTCAATAGCGCGCTCCACGAGCGCGCGCCCCAAGAAGCGGGTGCCACCGATCACAAGCCACTTCACGATAGGCCCCTTTCAAGAAACTTCCAACGTTGAACTATAGTCTAACACGCTTGCGGCATGCGTTACAATCCTTGCCGGACTACGAGGAGGTCACACATGAATCGCGAAGACGCATGGGCGCTGGTCACGGAGTACACCGAGAGCGATTCGCTGCGCAGGCACATGCTTGCTGTCGAAGCCGCGATGCGCGCCTACGCCCGACACTTCGGCGCGGACGAGGAGCTTTGGGGTCTTGTCGGACTGCTGCACGACTTTGACTATGAGAAGTATCCAGACATGGAGAACGGCGGTCATCCCGTCGTCGGCAGTCACATCCTGCGCGAACGCGGCGTAGACGAGGTCGTCATCCGGGCGATCCTCTCTCACGGCTACGAGCGCACGGGCGTCATGCCGGAGTCGCTCATGGAGAAATCACTCGTCGCCGTGGACGAACTGACTGGCTTCCTCACGGCGGTCACGCTGGTTCGCCCATCGAAGAACATCGCCGAGGTCGAACTGAAGTCGGTCAAGAGCAAATGGAAGGACAAAGCGTTCGCCCGCCCGGTCAACCGGCAGGAGATCGCGCATCATACCGAGGCCCTCGGCGTGCCGCTGGATGAGCATATCCAGCGGGTGCTCGACGCGATGAAGGCCGAGGCCACTGCGCTCGGCCTCGCCGGAAGCTAAGAGTCTGCGAACGTTACGCCTTGACGTGTACCGGCGTGCCGAGGGTGGCCCAGTTGTAGAGCCAGTACGCATCGGCATTGGTCAGGTTCACGCAGCCGTGGCTCATCGGCTGGCCGAAATTGTTGTGCCAGTATGTGCCGTGGAGCGCATAGCCGGAGTAGAAGTACTGCACCCACTGTACGCCGGGCAGATAGTAGCCGGGGCCGCTCATGGTCTGCGAATCGAGCCGGTAGTATACGTTGAAGTCGCCGGTCACGGTCGGCGTCCTCGGAAGCCCCGTCGACGCGATGGCCGTCCAGACCAGTGCGCCGTTCTCGAACGCGTAGACCCGCTGCTCGCTGAGGTCGACGACGACTTGTTTGCCATCGCTGATGGTCGCCTGCGGCGGCGTCACCGAGGCGAGCGAGTCGGCGGACGAGCCGGTTGAGGCGTCAGCGGTACGGCCGGGAATGACAAGGCTGGTTCCGGCATGGACGTAATCCGGATTGGCGATGTTGTTGGCGGACACCAACGCAGACAGGCTGACCCCGTAGCGCCGCGCGACAGCGCCCAACGTTTCCCCCGCGCGGAGCGTATGCGTCGACGGCGGCGCGGAAGCTGCCACCGCGTCCGTCTCGGCCGCCGCCGACGCATCCGTCCAGATGTTCAGGACTTGACCGTAGAGGATCCAGTTCGGATTGGTGATGTTGTTGGCGCGCATCAGCAAGTCCATCGACACGCCGTAGCGGTTCGCGATCGAGTTCAACGTCTCGCCCGCGCGGATCGTGTGCTGAATCGGCGCCGAGGCGACCAGCGGATTTGCGACGTCGGCGCCGCCCGTCGGGTCTTCAAGCCCCGGAATGACCAGCACTTGCCCGATGTCGATGCGCCATGTGTACGTGATATTGTTGGCTTCCGCCAGCTCCGCAATCGTAACGCCATAGCGCATAGCGATACTGTACAGCGTATCGCCATAACGCACGGTGTAGGTCTGCCCCACCGCCTGATCCTGCGCGGCAGCGGCCGACGCGACAAGGAACAGCGCACTGATTATCACAACAAGCCGGATCACCCGCATGATTGCCTCGTATGAACCCGTGTTACGCCCATCAGCGCACCATTATAGAGAGCGCGCTGCCCTACTGCTACTCAATCGTAAGGGTACCGTCAATTGCCGGCGTTGATGATTGTGATTACAATTCGGCGGTGTCGTCCACGCATCAGAAAACGACCGCATGCTCCTACGCGCATACCGCCTGACCGACCGCCTCTCGCTGATCTTCCTGAAGATGATCGGCGTGCTCTCATCGCTGCTGGCCGACGGACTGCTGATCTTCGCGGGCAGCCCCGTGAGACAGCGCTCCGGCGTCTTGGGGTTAGTTGGCGTCCTCGTGTCGGCGGTCGTGGCGATTCTCATCGCCATCGGCGCCGTGCTTGCGCCCGTCGGGCGGTTCATCCTGCGGCTTCTTGGCATCAGCATCTCGACGACGGCCAGCGGCTATCAGGGCGCGATGGCCCGCCGTTCCGCACGCTCGGATATGCGCTCCGCCGTGCAGGAAGACCCGCTGCGGGCGCGCAACCGCGCTCTGAGCGCCCTGCTCGCGTTGAGTTTGATCGCTGTGATCGTCGTGATCTTGTGGGCCACGCAGCCCCGTCCACAGACCGTGGCGGTGCTGCCAAATCCCGACCTCGCCATTGTCGGCGCGGCGACGGCGACGCCGACCAACGTCGTTCCCATCGCCGTCGCGTCGCCCATCCCGACCGCCACGCAAATCCCGACCGTGCTTCAATCGCGCGGCAGCATCGCATACACCGTGCGTGAAAACGGCCAGACCGACCTCTGGGTCGTGCCGGTGACAAGCCGTCAGCCGCTGCGAATCACCAACGACGCGGCCGACGAACGTGACGCGGTGTGGTCGCCGGACGGCACGAAGCTCGCGTATGCCTCGAATCAAGACGGCAACTGGGAACTCTACATCTATGATCTGGTGACCTCGCAGACGCGGCGCATGACGTTCAACCTCGCCTTTGAGGGCGCGCCGTCGTGGTCTCCGGACGGGAACTGGCTCGTGTACGAGACCTATCAGGGCGGCAGCTACGACGTCTACGTGCTGCCCGTGACCGACGTGAACGCGAGCGTGCAGGCCATCGTCCAACATCCCAGCGGAGACATGCGGCCCGCGTGGTCGCCGCAGGAGGGGCAGCAGGGCCGCCTCATCGCGTTCGTGAGCTGGCGTGACGGAAACGGCGACATCTTCATCGTTTCACTTGACGACATCGGCTCGCCATACAATCTGACGCGCACAACAGGTATCGACGAGGATTATCCCGCGTGGTCGCCGGATGGCCGGTATCTCGCGTACAGCGCGCTTGACGCCGGTATCGAGAAAATCTTCGTTCACGACATGAACGATCCGAACGCCGCGCCACAGGTGATCGGACGCGGGCGCGCGCCGGCATGGTCACCCGACGGGACGGCGCTCGTCGCGGCAGTCGACACACACGACGCGACCGATTTGACGGTGTATCCATTCGGCGGCGCAGATGCGATCCCGCAGCTGATCCGCGTGCCGCCGCGTTCGGACAGGCCGTCGTGGACGGGCCAGCCGCTTCCATCCGCGCTGGTCAACAGCGGCGGCCTGCCGTCCGGCACGTCGGCGCTGTACACCGAACAGGAGACGCAGTTCGCCAACGGGCTGTATCCGCTGGGCATCCTCACGCGCAACGTGCAAGCGCCCAGCCCGCGCCTCAGCGACCGCGTCAACGATTCGTTCAACGCGCTGCGCGAACGGGTCAACACGCTCACCGGCCGCGACTTCCTCGGCCGGCTTGATGACGCATTCTGGGACATCAATCAGCGTCCGCAGCTGGGCGAAGAAGTCCGCAACTGGCACAAGACCGGTCGCGCGTTCTCGATCAACAAGAACAGCGCGCTGGCCGGCTTCCCGCGTGAGGTCGAGGTTTTCCGCGAGGATACCGACATCGAGACGCGCTGGCGGGTGTTCGTGCGGGTCGCTGAAGACGCACAGTCCGGCCAGCTCGGCGAACCCCTGCGCGGCATACCGTGGGACTTTGAGGCGCGCACCAGCGGTGATGTCGCGGCGTACGAGGCGGGTGGAAAGCTGCGCGATGCGATCCCCGAAGGCTACTACGTCGATCTCACCGAAGTCGCCGCGGATTACGGCTGGCTGCCCTACCCTGCATCGACCGATTGGCGTCTGAACTTCAACGCGATCAATTACTGGCTGTTCTACAAACCCGACGGCCTGAGCTGGCTCCAAGCCATGCAAGAGCTGTGGACGGACGATCAGCTCGGCGGGTTCCTGCCGACCCCCACGCCCAACCAGCAAGCATTGACCGGGGGCTGATATGGGCCGGAGTAGTTTCGCCGCTGCGGTGATCCTGTTCGCAGCTGTCGCGGGGCTGGTCGCCTTGCTGTCCAGCAACGCCGATCCCAACGCGGGTGTGCTGCGGCCGGTCGTCCCCACCGAGCCGGTCAATACCGGCCCGTCACAGCCGTGGCAGGACATTTTGCGTATCGGCGTCAGCGGCGCCGGCACCCCGATCCCGACCGTCGCTCTCCCCGGCCAAAACTTCGTCGTGCCGACGCTGCCGGTCGATACGCAGCCGACTTCCGCCCCGCTTCCCGCCGGCGAATTGGTTCAGCGCGTCGTCATCGATGTGCCGCTGTCGGGCGTCACCGCGACCCCCGCCGCCCTCGCCGCGTTCGACACGACAACCGTCCCGATTGCCACGCGATTAGCACAGACGCCGCGCCCGGTGCCGACCAATCCACCGTCGCTTCCGGTGCCGCTGGCGATTGACCCGCGCGATCATTACTGGTTCGTTCGGCCCGTCGACGCCGACCGCACCAACCGCGGCCTCGATTACTACGAGTACGGCACCGACGGCCCCCGCGAGGATCCGTACCCGATCCATTTCGGCATCGACATCGCTAACGAGATCGGGACGACCGTGCGCGCCGCCGGAGACGGGGTCGTGGTTTTCGCCACCAGCGAGGACACGCCGATCTTCCAGAACTCGCCGTCGTATGGCAACGTCGTCGTGATCGAGCACGATTACGTCTATCAGCGCCAGCCGTTGTGGACGCTGTATGCCCACCTCGAAGCGCCCCTCGTGACCGCCGGCGAGCGCGTCGCCACCGGGCAAGCTATTGGACTGGTCGGGAACACCGGGCAGACCGGCGGCCCGCACGTCCATTTTGAAGTTCGCATGGGCGCGAACAATTATGGGACGACGTTCAACCCTGTGCTGTGGCTGGCGCCTTACGTCAACCGTGGCACGATTGCCGGCAAGGTGGTCGACGAGCGCGGCAACTTCATCGACGACGCCGATGTCAGCCTTGTGATCGCAGGCGCCACGCGTGACGTCACTACGACGTACGTCTTTCGCGGCAGCGGATCGACCGTGAATCCCGATCCGGTGTGGGGCGAGAACTTCGTATTCAGCGATGTCCCCATCGGCCGTTACGAGGTCGTCACGACGATCAACGGCCGCCGAATCTCGCAGACGGTGGCGGTACGGCAGGGCGTGACGTCGTTTGTCGAGCTGAAGCCCCCGGAGGCCGAAGTCGCCACCCCGTCCCCCTAAAAGGCGCTATACTTAAGGATGCGTCAGGCAGTCGGCGGGAACACGCGGTTGTCACTGCTCGCGTGGTTACGCTAGACTGCTAACCTTGCAGCCGGTCATAATTGACGGAGCCGAGCATGAAGACTCGCTTTGTAGTTCGACTCGCGGGGATCGTCAGCGCGCTCGCCGCGCTCGTTGTAGGCGCCAGTGCGCAAGGTCAGCGCAGCATTACGCTGGGCGAGCCGATCGTCGGCGAGATTTCTCCAGATACGCCCGCCCAAATCTATACGCTGCCCGCCGCTGCCGGGGATGCCGTCAACATCGGCCTCACCTCGCAGCCCGGTCTGGTGCTTTCGTTCGTGGTGACGGACAGCACAGGCACTCAGCTTGCCGCCGCGAGCGACACCAGTGGAAGCGGCAGCGTGTCCGCCCTCAACATCACACTGGCCGAGGGCGTCAATATCATCGCAATCTTCGCCTCGATCGACTCGGTTGAGCGAATCGGCCAGTACCGGTTGTTGGTCGAAACCGCGGGAGAGACGCCCGCGCCCGCCGAGACCTCGGCGCCCGATGCCACCTCCGATGCCCCGGCCGCGACTCCGGAGCCTGTCGCCACAACGGCTCCCGCGACCGACGTCAGCACCGACGCGACCGACGGGTTCCAGCTCGGTCAGGTGCTGACCACGACGGGGCTGCAAGTCCAGCTCGACTGGCTGTCCACCGCCGATCTCAACCTCGAAGTCCGCGACCCGTTCGGCGAGCGCCTGTTCTTCGACAGCCGCACCAACCAGAACGGCGGCACGTTTGGCTTCGACGTGAACGGGCTGTGCGAGGTGCTCAACAGCCCGGCGACCGAGACCGCCACTTACGCGCCCGGCGCGATTCCCGTCGGCAGCTACGAGGTGCTGGTGTATTACCGCCAAGACTGCCAGAACAACGGCCCGCAGCCATTTTCGGTTACGATCACGGTTGACGGCGTGCAGCTTCCGGTCGTCAACGGCACGCTGACGCCCCCGGTCAACGGTGCATCGACCGTGTTCGTCACGAGCTTTGTCGTCAACACGGACGGCACGGCCAGCGCTGGGGCGGCAGGCGCCTACCCGGATGTCCGCACGATCCCGTCCACGCTGCAAGCCGCGCTTGATTCCGCGCCGCGCACCGCCCTTACTGACGGCATCCCGTCGCGCGGCGTGATCAACGGCGACCGCTACTTCGACCTCTACTCGTTCGACGGCGTCGCCAATCAGGTCGTCTCGCTCAGCCTGACCCGCGTGTCGGGAAGTTTGGATACGCTGCTGCTCGTGCTCGATCCGTCCGGCAGCATCATCGCGGACAGCGACGACATCGTCGCGGGTAACGTGACCGACTCGGCCATCAACAATCCGCCGCTGCGGCTTCCGGTCGACGGGCAGTACACCATCGTCGCGACGCGCTACGGTAAGAACGTCGGCGGCACCGCGGGCGAGTACGACCTGCTGGTTCAGACCCAGACCACGGCCCTGCCGCAGGAAGTTGTCGATCTCGGTTTGCCGACCGGCGATATTCAGGTCACGCTGGTTTGGAACACCAACGCCGACTTGCAGCTGCTCGTCCGCGATCCGTCCGGCCAGTCGGTGTATGACGATCAGCTCACCGTGCCGTCGGGCGGGCGCATGTTCGCACAGGGCAACGTGAACTGCACCACATCGCTGACGACGCCGGTCTCGCACATCTACTGGCCCACCGGCCTCGGCCGCGGCGGCAGCTACGAAGTCGAGGTGTGGTATCAGAACCAGTGCTCCGATACGCGCACGGTCAACGCCACGCTGTATATCTCGGTCGCCGGCCAGCAGATCGGCACGATCCCCGTCAGCCCGAACGTCAACGGCCGCTTCGTCACCAGCTTCGTCATCGAACCCACGGGCGTCGCATCGCTCGGCGAAGGCGGGATCATCGGCGGCAGCGAGACGCTGGATTTCGCCGGCGAACTCGAATCCGCCCCCTCCCTGCTGCCTAATCAGGTCGTGCGCGGCACGATCAGCGCCGACAACAAGTTCGACGTTTACACGTTCAACGGTGAAGCCGGTCAGGTCGTCGATGTCCGTATGGAACGTACGCAAGGCTCGCTCGACACCAGTCTGTTCCTGATCAGCCCCAGCCTGTTTGAAGTAGCCGCCAACGACGATGCAGTGATCGGCACGACCACTGACTCGCTGATTGACGGGTTCACGCTTCCCGAATCGGGCCGCTACGTCGTTCTGGCGACGCACTTCGCCACCATCTACGGCGGGACGACCGGAACGTATCAACTCTCGTACTCGGTCGAGTAAACACAGCGCGCCGCCTCACCTCCTCCCCCTCTCCATGACCCCGGTCACATGAAATTCCGATGGTCTGGAGAGGGGGAGTCAAGCATCACGCGGCTCGGATCGTCTTGCCCGCCGACGTTCGGTAACCTACTTATAATCACGATTCGAGCGTCGAGAGACTCGGTCTCCTCTCTCGCGGTGTTCATTGAGCGATAACGCGCGGCGTCCTCAGTTGTCACGTTCAACTTCTCACTCTAGGCGCCCACCCCATTCGTGACAAACCGCACTAGAATTCACATTCCCCCTGCGATACAATTCCGGTTCGGTTCCAAACCCCGTGCCCTGTGACCATTGTCAGCACGGTTTTTGTCCATGTGACATCGAAAGTAACTTCGCATGAAACTGCGTATCCTGCTTTTGCTGCTGTTCGTCGTGGTCGTGGCTGCTGCATGCGCAGCACCTCCCGAACTGCGTAACCCCCAGTTCCTCATCGACGACAGCCTCGTGGACAACGAACCGTGCAGCGCCCCGTGTTGGAACGGGATCACACCGGGTGTCACCAAGTGGGGAGACGCCCTCACAATCCTCGAAGATACGGAAGGCATCGTCGACCTCAAGACCGAGACCAACGACGAATCCGGTGAAATCGCCGCGACGTTCCAGCGTGACGGCGGCGTGCCGTGCTGCTTGGTGTACTCGCGCAACGGCGAACTCGTCGACCAGATGCTTCTACAGCTTGCCCCCGAAAACACGCTCGCTGAAGTGATCGAAAACCTCGGCGAGCCAGTCTACTTCAGCGGAACCGAGGTTTCGCCAGAGCAGGCGGCGGCAGCCTTGTTCTACCCGGAAAAGAGCCTTGTGGTCTACGCGTTCGTCGCAGGAGCAGAGTCCGGCACGGTCAGCGAGACCAGTGAAATCTTCGCGGCGCTGTATCTCAGCGCGGAAGACATGCAAGAGGTTATCGAGACCAGCTCACTGCACGACTGGCTTGGTTACGACAGCTTCCAAGCCTATGTAGAACGTCCCTTCAACGTGACGCCGCTCCCGACAGTGGAAGGCGAAGGGGACGGCGCAGAGACTCCCGAAGCCAATGAAACACCAGATGGTTAAATCGGGACGTCTCATCGCCTGCGGGCGCGTCCCAGCATATTCGTCAACCTATCCCGAGAGGAGAGGCCCACCATGAACGACACATCATCCCTCGCCAGCCTTCACGTTGGCGAAGAACGCACGGCGACAGTCAAAGCGATCGAGCTGTACGGTGCGTTCGTTGACATCGGCATTGGCAGTGACGCGCTGCTGCACATCTCACAGCTCGGCAAGCCCAATGTCCGCAACGTCGGCGACATCGTGAAGATCGGCGATTCGCTAAAGGTCTACGTCCTGAAGGTCGACACCGAGAACAAACGTGTCGCCGTCTCGCTGGTCAAGCCCGCGAAGGTCAACTGGGAAGAGATCAAAGAAGGCGAGACCTACGACGGTGAAGTCGTGCGCGTCGAGAGCTACGGCGCCTTTATCGATATTGGCGCAGAGCGTCCGGGCATGGCCCACATCAGCGAGCTGGCCGAGGGTTTTGTCAAGCAGGCCTCGGACGTCGTGAAGGTCGGCGACAAGGTTCAGGTGCGCGTCCTCAAGTACAACCGCAAGAAGAAGCAGATCGACTTGAGCATGAAGCCGGTCGAGGAGTCGGTCGCGTCGTATCAGGATGACGAGGACGACGAGCCGCAGCTTACGGCGATGGCGCTTGCGCTGCAAAAAGCCATGAAGGGCACGTCGTCCGACAGCGGGCGCTCAGCAGCGACCAATCGCAAAGCCAAGCAGCGGCAGCAGCAGGAAGACATCATCGCGCGCACGCTGCGTTCACACGGCAGCAACTAGCACTCACACGATCAACGGGCAGGGGGCGACCTCTGCCCGTTTTGATTCTCAGTGAAGGAGTTGTACCTGCACCGCCGTCCCCGCAGGCACATGCCGCACGCCTTCCTCGACGATCAGCAGGCCGTTGGCAACGACCAGCGAGTACAGCGCCCCGCTGCTCTGCGTTCCTGTTAGTCGGGCCGTCCACCCGTCCGGCGTCGCGGTGAGCGCACAGCGCAGGTAGCTCCGCCGCCCGTCGGAGTCGATGTCATGCTCGGTCGTTGCGATAACCCGTTCCGTGTCGTCAGCGCGGCCCAACATCGCATACACCGCGGGCTTGACGATCAGCTCACACGTCACGAACGCGCTGACCGGATTCCCCGGCAGGCCGAAGAACGGCGCCATGCCAAGCCGGCCGTACGCCAGCGGCTTCCCCGGACGCAGGTTAATGCGCCAGAACCCGACCTCACCGAGCTGATCGAGCACGTCCTTCACGAAGTCCGCGGCGCCGACCGACACGCCGGCCGAACTTACGATCAGGTCAGGCGTAAGCGCCAGCGCCGCCTCGAACGTGCCGCGTACGGATTCGAAGGTATCGCGCGCCGGCGGAAGGACGTGCGGTGTCGCGCCGAAGCGGGCCAGCGCCGCCGCAAGCATCGGCGTGTTGCCGTCGTAGATTTCGCCATCACGAAGCGGTTGGCCGTAGGGCGCGAGTTCATCCCCGCTGGTGAGGATTACGACGCGGGGCCGGCGCACGACCGTCACCCTGCTTAACCCAAGCGAACCGAGCATGCCCACATCCACGGCGCGCAGCATGTGGCCGGCCCGCAGCACCGTCTGGCTGCGCGCAACGTTCTCGCCGCGCTTACGAACGCTGCCGCCCGCCGTCGCGGCGATGCGCACGGTGACATCAACCGGCGACTGCCCCGCGCTCCAATCCGCGTCTGTGTTCTCGACCGGCACAACGCTGTCGGCGCCAACCGGCATCGGCGCGCCGGTCATGATACGCGCCGCTTCGCCCGCGCTTACGGGGTATTCCGGCCAACCGCCGGCGTGGATATCCTGCACAACACGGAGACGCGCCCCTACATGGGCATCCCTCGCCCGCACCGCATAGCCATCCATCGCGGAGGTATCAAACGGCGGCAGGTCGATCCCGCTGACCACGTCCTCCGCGAGGACGCGGCCTGCCGCAGCAAAGAGATCGATGTGCTCAGCGGGCAGACGCGGCATCTCCGCTTCGATTCGGGCAATCGCTTCAGATAACGAGAGCAGGTCAGTCATTGATCCTCCGTGGTACGCGATTTATCGTGAACGTGTTAAGATTGGGGTGTTCAATGGATCAAAGGCGCTGCAACCGATGGTTTCGACCGTCTACACCGCACCTTCGCTCGAAGATCTCGTTGCCCCGCTGCCCGCGCTGTCCCCCAACGACCGCGCCATCATCGAGCGCGCCTATCGGAAGGCCGAGGCGGCGCACGCAGGTCAATTCCGAAAATCGGGTGAACCGTATTTTACCCACTGTGCGGCCGTCGCCGCGATTCTCACCGATCTGCACCTTGATGCCGAAGCCATCGCCGCCGCCCTGCTCCACGACACGCTCGAAGACACCGACATCACCTATCAGGAACTCGTCGACGAGTTTGGGCTTAACGTCGCCAATCTCGTAGACGCAGTCACGAAATTGAAGGTGATCCCGATCAACATCGAAAAAGAGGTCGGGCGGCGCACCAGCACGGTCAACAAAGAACTCGAATACATCCGCAAGATGTTCATGAAAATGGGGCAGGATATCCGTGTCGTGCTCATCAAGCTGGCCGACCGCCTGCACAACATGCGCACGCTGCATCACATGGCGGAAGACCGGCAGCGCGGCATCGCCCGCGAGACGATGGACATCTTCGCGCCCCTCGCCAACCGGCTTGGTATCTGGCAGATCAAGTGGGAACTCGAAGACCTCAGCCTGCGCTACCTTGAGCCGGATGTGTATCGCACGATCGCAAACAAGATCGATGAACGCCGCGCCGACCGCGAGCGTTACATGGACGAGATCGTCAGCGCGCTGAAGGACGCGATCTCCAGAGAGGGTCTCGAAAACGTCACGGTCAGCGGGCGGCCGAAGCACATCACCAGCATCTACAACAAGATGCAGCGCAAGAACCTACCGTTCGAGCAGATCTACGACGTGCGCGCGATTCGTGTGATCGTGGACAGCGTCGCGCAGTGTTATCAAGTCTTGGGTATCGTCCATAACCTGTGGCAGCCGATCCCGCGCGAGTTCGACGACTACATCGCCCGCCCGAAAGACAACATGTATCAGAGCTTGCACACGGCGGTCTACGTCAACGGCAAGACGGTCGAAGTCCAAATCCGAACGTGGGAGATGCACCAGCACGCCGAATATGGTATCGCCGCGCACTGGCGGTACAAGGAGGGCGGCAAGGCCAACGACCCGGAGTTCGAGCGCCGCTTGAACATCCTGCGCAAGATGATGGAGTTCGGCGACGAGGTCAACCAGAACGCTGAGCAGTTCGTCGACGCGATGAAGACGGAGTTCTTCCAAGATCGCGTGTACGTGGTGACGCCGAAGGGGGACATCATCGACCTGCCTGCGGGCGCGACGCCAGTCGATTTCGCCTATCACATCCACACCGACATCGGCCATCGCACGCGCGGCGCGAAGGTCAACGGCCGCCTCGTGAACCTGAACTATCAGCTTCAGTCCGGTCAGCAGGTCGAGATCATGACCGCCAAGCGCGGCGGCCCGAGCATGGACTGGCTGAACCCCGACACCGGTTATGTCGTCACCAATCGCGCGCGCGAGAAGATCCGCTACTACTTCAAGAAGCTCAACCGCGAGCAGCACATTCAACTTGGCCGTGAGACGGTCGACCGCGAGCTGCGCAAGATCGGCCTCGCGGACGCCATCTCGCATCACGCATTGGCAGAACTGTTCGGAATCGAAAGCACTGAGGATTTCCTTGCCGCGGTGGGCGCAGGCGACATCAACGCCGCGCAGATCACCAACCGCGCGATGGAGGAAGATCGCCGGCGGACGCGCGCGCAGCAGGCGGAGTCCGAACTGCTCAAGCCCAAGCGCAACCTCGCGCCGCTGGTTGTCGACCCGTCACACGGCGTACAGGTCAAAGGCACGAGCAACATGCTCAACCGGCTCGCCACCTGCTGCAACCCTGTGCCGGGCGACGAAATCGTCGGCTATGTCACGCGCGGCCGCGGTGTCACCATCCACCGTCAAGACTGCCCGAATATCGCCAACATCAGCGACCGCGAGCGCTTGATCGAGGTGGCATGGGGCGGCTCGACCGACGATCAGCGGTTTATCGTACCCATTGATGTCGTGGCCTATGACCGCGACGGCCTGCTGCGCGACATCAGCACCGTGATCGCCGACGAGCGTATCAACATCCACGGCGTCAACGTCGACATCCGCGGCGATGTCGCTATCTTGCACCTCAAGCTTCAGATCAGCAGTCCCCGCCAGCTCACCCGCATCATTTCGCGGATCAGCATGACGCCGAGCGTCACCGACGTCTACCGCCCCAACGCCGGCTGACGTCACGCGGCGCACCCTGCGTTTGGCACGTTGTTGACACGCGCGCAGTTCGCTCATACACTGGTGCTTGTGACATAATTCACACACTGTTCCGGGAGCTGCGCCGATATGACACTCACCATCGCGCCGCGCGGTCAATGGCTCATGGGCCACATGCCGCAGTTTCAGGCAGACGCGCTTGACTTTCTGACCCACGCCTATCGCCTCGGCGACATCGTTCGCTTCCGGTTCGGGCCGTTCCCGCTGTATGTCATGAACTCGCCGCAGGCCATCCACGAAGTCCTCGTGTCGAAAGCCGCCTCGTTCTACAAAAGCCGCGGTACGAAAGGCGTGCTCAAGCCGCTGCTCGGCACGGGCCTGTTCACGTCAGACGGCGAGTTCTGGCGCGGTCAGCGCAAATTAGTATCGCCCGCGTTCCACACCAAGCGCATCGCACGATACGCGCAAATTATGGTTGGCTTCGCATCGGCGCAGGCCGACACATGGCGAGACGGCGCGGAGATCGACACCGAGTCCGAAATGGCGGAGATCACCATGCACATCATCGCCAAAGCCGGCTTCGACTCCGACGTCACGGGCGATGAGCACGAGCTGCGCGGCGCGGTCGAAGAAGCGCTGTCGGTCGCGGACGAGAACTTCAACACGCTGCTGCGATGGCCGTACTGGATCCCCACCGCGAAGAACCGGCGTTTTCTGCGCGCCATCGCACGGCTCGACACGCTGATCCAGCGCGTGATCAACGACCGCCGCGCGGGCCGCACCGGCGCCGACATCGACGACAAGGGCGACGCGCTTTCGATGCTGCTGGCCGCGGTACACGACGAAGACGGCCGCGGCATGACCGACAAGCAGCTGCGGGACGAGATCATGACGCTGTTCGGCGCCGGCCACGAGACGACCGCAAAGGCGCTGACGTGGGCGTGGTACGTCCTATCGCAGCACGCCGACATTCAGGCCCGGCTCCACGACGAACTCGATACGGTTCTGGGCGGGCGCATGCCGACGATGGACGACCTGCCCAGTCTCCCCTACCTCGACCGGTTTCTCAAAGAAGTGCTGCGGATCTATCCGCCGGCGTGGGTCACGACCCGCGACGCCATCGAGCCGGTCGACGTGCTCGGTGTGCCGCTCAAGCGCAGCGCCATCGTCATCATCAACATCTACGGCGTACACCGCGATCCGGCCATCTATCCCGACCCACTGCGATTTGACCCCGATCGCTGGACGCCGGAATTCGAGCGCAGCCTGCCGAAGGGCGCGTATCTGCCGTTCGGCAGCGGGCCGCGTGTGTGCGTTGGGAACGCGTTCGCACAGATGGAAGCCAAGCTCGTGCTCGCCGTGCTGGCGCAGCGGTTCACGCTCCGCTTACGTCCGGGTCACACGGTCGAGCCTGAAGATCGATTCACGCTGCGCCCCAAGTTCGGGCTGCCCATGATCGTCCATAAGCGCGGGTCGGACTTGGCGCAGCGCTAACCTGTCCTACGTCGACGTGAATACCACCTGCCGGCGCAGATCGACAATGGCTTGATCCAACACGGCTTCGAGGCTCATCAGCTTGCCGAGGTCGTGCGCCTCGGTGAATTCGTCGGCGGTCATCTGCGGAGAGATTTCCTCAATGATGCGCGACACGCGCGCGTCCACGGCATGCTTTTTCAAACTCACCGACAGCAGGCCCGTCAGCTCTGCCGAACGAACAAGGCGCTTTTCGCTCGCCAGCATGCGCGCATAGACCGCCATGGTCTCGCATTCGAGACTGACCATGCTGCGGTCGCGCGCCCGATCCATCAAATCGGCCAACCGGCGCTTGACCTCTGCGGGATCGTGCATTACGGCCGCCCGCTTGGCAATGTTCCACAGCAGCGAGCACTCGAGGAACGGCGCATTGAGCTGTCGCGCGGTTTGCAGCGCCTCGACCTGCCGGAAGCCGAGCATGATCGACGCGTCTAAGACGTCTTGCGCCGCCGCCGGAAGCATCTCCATTGTGCGTGTTAGGGTTGTGACCGGCGCACCAATCGCCCGCAGCGTCGAAATGCCCTCGGTATAGCAGGCGACCGCGACCTTCGCCTCGCCGAGCTGTTCCAGCACGGCACCGAGTGCGATCACGATATAGCCCGTATTGCGGCGGTCGCCGATCTGCCGGTACAGCTCAAGCGCGATCTCATAGTAATCGCGGGCTTTGCTGACCTCGCCGAGATACACCAGCGCCTGCGCGAGATTGCCGTAATTGCGGGCGACGCGCCACAGTTCGACACCATCCTGCGCCAGCCGCAGCGACTTCTCAAGCTTCTCGCGCGATTCAGCAAAATCGCCTTCGTCGAACGCCACCACGCCGAGGCCGTTATACGCATCTGCCTGCGCATCGATACTGTTCGCGCGTTGGGCCAACGCCAATCCCTCGCCGAAAAGCTGCAATGCCTGACCGAGCGCCCCCTGCCGCCAACTTACCGTGCCGAGGCCGATCAACGCCTCCGCCGCGCCGCTGATATGACTCAGGCGGCGCGCCAGCTTGAGGCTTTCGTGATACGTCTTTTCCGCCTGCCGGTATTCGTTCGTGTCGGCGTAGGTGTCACCCAGCAGCCGCAGCGTCTGCATGCGCTGGTCGTCGGGATGCGTCAAGAGTTCCAGCGCTTCCTGACACAACCGGCGTGCTTCCTCGTGACGGCTGATGGCGCGGGCTTGGCGGGCCGAAAGCAGAAGATAGTGCAGGTGCTTGTCGGCGTCCCCCGCGATCCGGTAGTGTTCCGCAAGCACGACCGCGCGCGACGCCTCGTCCGGATACGCCTTTTCAATCGCATGTGCGACGGATCGGTGGAGGCGCGGACGCACGTCATCCGGCACCGACTCCAGCAGCGTTTCCCGCAGCTTGTCATGCGTGAACCGCCACTCGTCGTCCACAAACTCCAGCACAGCAGCGTTGGCGCACCCGTTGAACCACGCCTCGAGGCGCTCAGGCGTGCCGGTCACGTGGTTCATAATAACCGGGTCGATGTGGCGGCCGGCGACAGCAGCGAGCTGCAGCAGTTCGACCGCGTCGGCCGGCAGGCGCTGAATACGGCGCTGCAAGACCGCTCGCACGCCGCCGGTGACGACCGCGCGCGGCAGCGTGACGTCACCGATCTCGTCAAGGCGTCCGGCGGAGTCCGCTAAGGCGCGCAGCACCTCGATGACGAAGAAGACGTTGCCCTCCGTCTCCCGTTCGAGCAGCGTCAGGATATCCCGGCGTCCGCCCAGCGGGCCGAGGATCGCGCGGCTCAATTCGGCGATCGTCGTGTTCGAGAAGCGCTTGAGCCGGATGACGCTGGCGTTGGGCAGCAAGTCCGGGATGTCCGGACGTTCGTCATCGCGATAGCTGCCGACGATCAGCACCGGCAGGTCGATCACGCCATGCGAGACCGTCTTGAGCAGATCGAAGCTCTCACGCGTCCAGTGCAGGTCTTCGAGCAGAATCACCGCGGTTTGTCGCTGTCGCCGCAGCATGTCGATGATGGTCTGCGCGAGGCGAAGACGCGCGGGTTCGGCGTCCAGCGGCGGGGCATCCTCGACCGTGCGACCCAACAGGCGGGTGATGTCGGGAACCAGCGGCTTCAGCACACCCGCTTCAAGATCGCTGAGCGCAGCAGAAAGGACAAGGCGGCGCACGGGTTCACGCCACACGTGATACGGCAAGCTGCCCTCCGCGGCGGCCTGCCCACGCACCACCAGCGCGCCGCGCACCAGCGCAAACGCGCGCAGTTCTTCGAGGACGCGACTCTTGCCGACTCCGCTTTCACCCCCGACCAGCCACACGCTCCCGCGTCGAAGCGACGCCTCCCCTAATGCGTCGCGAAGCTGTGAGAATTCTTCGGTGCGGCCAACGAACCGGGCCGACTTGAGAAAGCTGTCGCGTATTTCGCCGGTTTCCGGGGGCGCGGGAATACCCGCCGCCGAGCACAGCAGTTCGATCACCTGACCTGCGCGCTGATAGCGGTGTTCAGGGTGTTTGTAGAGCAGCTTGCGAATCACCGACCGCAGCGCGGCGATCACCTGCGGCGAATCCGCTGCGCTGGGCTGAATGCGATTCATGTCGATGTCGGTGTTCATCACGTCGTACACGAGCGAGGCGGCATCGTTGATGTTGAACGGATGGCGGCCTGCCAGCATCTCGTACAGCAGGATGCCAACGGCGTACAGGTCGGATGTCTCGGCCGGCGCCGCGCCGCGCAGCAGTTCCGGCGCGAGGTACGCCAGTGTCCCGCCAATGGTGCCGGGGCTGGCGACGCCGAGCAGGTCGGCGGCGGATGAGATGCCGAAGTCGAGCAGCTTGAGCTGCCCGTTGGTCACCAACAGATTCTCTGGCTTCAGGTCGCGGTGGACGATCCCGCGCCGGTGAAGATACGCCAGCGCTTGAAGCATCTGCGCGACCAGTGTCACTTTGCCGTTCAGGTCACTGCGTTTGGCGACGGTGATGATGTCCTGCGCGTCTTCCAGCATGTCCATCGCGAAGAACGGCTGGCCGTCATCGTCGAAACCGTAGTCGAGCACGGTGATGACGTTAGGATGGCGCAAGGTCGCCAGCAGGCGGAACTCCTGCGCGAGCGCAAGACGCGTGTCGAGCGTGGCGTTCCCGTCTTGATCCTTGGCTGTGCGCACGCGCTTCAAGGCGACGGTCTGGCCGGTCAGGCGGTCGGACGCACGGTACACCGTGCCCATCCCACCCTGTCCTAGTGGTTGCAGCAAAACGTACCGGTCGCTGACGACCGCGACCTCTTTTGCGGACAACGTCGCCCCTTTCAAAACCGATGGCCTGTCGGCCATGTTTTTCATTGTAGCCTATTGTAGAACTTCTCGTGCATTGCAGACTTGAGACCTTGCACGGAAATGTGTCCGGTGAGGTATCGCTGCGCCGCCGCTTTCCCTACGCGGTATCGCGCTTGTGGGCGATGAACTCTATAATCGAGAGGTTAACGTGGATAGCAAAATTGAGGTGCACGCATGGCTGTTCATCGCAGCGTGACCGGCGCGTGGAAGCGCACCGTCTTTGTTCTGGTCGTACTTGTTCTGCTTGTCGCGCCGACAACCGTGTTCGCACGGCAGTACAAAACGACCAGCCGCATCAGCATCAGTTCAACCGGCGTGCAGGGCATCAACATTCAGCATCCCGTCATCAACGGTGATGGGCGCTATGTCGCCTTCTGGTCGGACAAGGAGGGGCTGGTCGTCGGGGATACGAACTTCGTCGGCGACGTGTTCGTGCGCGACACGCAGAACAACACGACCACCCGCGTCAGCCTCGGTTATGGCGGCGTGCAGACGGCCCGCACCGGCGGCTTGCCGACCTCCTACCCCGACATCGACATCAGCGACAGCGGGTGCATCGTTGTCTACGCTTCGGACGCCACCAATATCCGCAACGTGGCCGACACGAATGAGACCTCCGACGTCTTCGCGGTGGATCGCTGTGCGGCCGGGTTCCCGACCATCCAAGTCAGCGTACAGGACAACACCGGCTCAACCGGCGTTCAGGCGAATCAGGGCGGCACGAACCCGCGTGTGAGTGGCAACGGGCAGTTTGTGTTGTTCCGGTCATCGTCGACCGACATCCTGTTTGACAGCAACGGCACGACTCCGGATATCTACATCTACGACCGGGCGAGCTACCGTACATCCCGCGTCAACGTCGCATCGGATGGCACGCAGGCCAATATGGAGGACGGAAGCTCCGGCTACGGCCTCTCGGACGACGGGTTCATCGTTGCGTTCGCGTCGGTCGCCACCAACCTCGTCGCGGGCGATACCAACGGCCGCAGCGATATCTTCATTCGCGACCGCCCGAACAATACGACGATCCGCATCATGGGGCTTGCTGGCGCACAGCCCAACGGCAGCAGCTACAACCCCAGCGTGAGCGGCAACGGGCGCTACGTCGCCTTCCGGTCGGACGCGTCCAATCTGGTCGCCAACGATACCAACAATCGCAGCGACATCTTCGTGTTTGACCGCAATACCAGCGTCATCGAACGCGTCAGCCTCAGCAGCGAGGGCGCGCAGGCCAACGCCGGCAGCGACCGTCCGGTGATGACCGACAACGGCCGCTTCGTGTCGTTCTACTCCGACGCGAGCAATCTGGTCGACGGCGACACCAACGGCGCGGGCGACATCTTCATCCATGACCGCACCACCCACATCACAACATTGGCAAGCGTGACTTCAGGCGGAACGCTCGCGAATGGGCCGGCCGGACAGTTCAGCGCGCTCAGCGACGACGGCTTGCTCTTTGCATTCGAGTCCAACGCCAGCAACATCGTCCCCGGCGATACCAACGGCACGTCGGATGTATTCCACAGCGTCGCCGGCCCGATCTCACCCAACAACCTGTCGCTGGTCAACAAGACAACTGACAGCATCACCATCCAATGGGACGACAATAGCAGCGGCGAGGATAACTTCGTGGTCGAGCGGCGCCGGCTGCACGATGACGGATCGCTGACGGGTTGGTCGATTGTGCAGACTCTTGGGCCAAACGCCGAACTGTTCACCAATTCGTCGCTGGCCGCATGCCGCACCTACGACTTCCGCGTGTTCAGTGTCGACGACGGCATCCGTTCGTCGTCCAATATCCTCCGCGTCAAGACGCTCGGCTGCCCGCCGGGGCCGTTCAGCCTGCTGGCTCCGATCGACGGCGAGATCGTGATCAACCCGGCGCGCGTCGACTTCCGTTGGACGCCGTCGGAAGAGGCCGAGGACTTCGACCTCGTGATCACAAATACCGGGACGGCAGCGGTGATCCACAGCGAGACGTTCGACGCCGCGACGATCTGCGACGCCACCCGCTGCTTGTACACGCCACCGCCGGCGGTCACCAGCCTGCTGGCGAACGGCAGCTATAACTTCACCGTGCAGGCGCGCAACATCTACGATCTAGGCGTACCGACGCAGGCCAGTAATAACCCCGGCGTGTTCAGCGTCGACGATACCCTGCCCCCGCGCGACTTCGGGCTGTTCACTCCGGCACAGGATACGTTCTTGCGTAACCTCACCGGCTGGGCGGGATTCACGTGGCGCGACAACAAGGACGCGGCGTCGTATAACCTCGTCGTCATCGAAATCTCGAACAACAACACGCGCCTCGGCACGGTCATCAATCAGCTTGGCCTGACTCCGGAAAGCGACGGCGACGGGCTGACGTGTGACTTCAACACGCGCATCTGCACGTACACGCCGACCGCCGGCGAACTCAGCGCGCTGTCGGAAGGCACGTTCGCATGGACGGTGTTCGCGCTCAGCCCGGCGGGTACCCCGCGCGAAAGCTCGTTCGGCGCGATCACGTTCCGCATCAACACGGGCGACATCGACATCCTCGTCAACGGCGGCTTCGAGGAGAAGGATCCGGTGACGGGCGCCACAATCGGCTGGACGATCACGAACCCCACCGGTGACAAGGTGAAGTGCAATAAGCCGGGCAAGCCGGTCACTAACTTCGGCGAGTGTGCGTTCCGGTTCAAGGGCAGCGTCGGTGAATCCAGCAACATCAAGCAAGTGGTCTATGACTCGAACTGGTATATGATCGCCGGTGACGTCGTCCAGCTCGAAGGCATTCTCAACGCAGCGGCGCTGACGACCGGCGACCTCAAGTTCAAGCTCAAGGTCAAGTACAGCGACCCCGGCCAGCCGAGCGACAAGGTCAAGTTCAAACCGCTGACCGGCGTATACACCGACAGCCCGATCACACCGCTGACAATCACACTTGACGGGGCTGTGGCTGAGATCGAAGTCAAGATCTCGAACAAGGCCGCAAGCGGCAAGTTCTACCTCGACGAACTCAAGCTGCTGCTGCTGGCTCCAGCGGGGCCGCGCATCGACGGAATACGCTATCTGCCCAACACACGGATCCCAATCACAGGCGCGCGCACGGACGGCCTGCTGCTGCCGCCGCCTCCGCCACCGGTGGACGGTTTCCGCGGCCAGAACTAAGGCATCGCTCGTATCCATCCAAGAGGCATCCAACTGGGTGCCTCTTGGCGTTTTTCTCAGGGAAGGTTCACACGCGGGGCGTTACACCTCCGGAATCAAAATGACCCCGGCCGCGGGAACACCGCGTCGGGGCCATCATCGCTGCGCCTACGGCCTACTGCCCTCGCGCAGCGGGCTGCTTTCCCTTAGCCTCCGCCTTTGACTTCGCTGATGCCGCCTTCGGTCATGGCGCGGGCATCCAGCACCTTGCGCGCTTCGTCCTCGCTCAGCAGCCCTTCGCTCACCACGATGTCCAGCAGCGTGCGGTTCTCGGCCAGCGACTTCTTGGCGACCTCTGCGCCCTTCAGATACCCGATGACCGGGTTCAGCGCGGTGACGAGGATCGGATTCTTGAGCAGCCACGACTCGGCCTTCTCGGCATTCGCCGTCAAGCCGACGACCAGCTTCTCGGTGAACATCTTTACCGACCCGATCATCACGATCATCATCTCGTTCAGGTTATGCGCCATGATCGGCATCATCACGTTCAGCTCAAGCTGGCCGGCCTGCGCCGCCATCGTGATCGCGTGATCGTTGCCCATGACATGGAACATGGCTTGGTTCAGCATTTCAGCCAGCACCGGATTCACCTTACCCGGCATAATCGACGATCCCGGCTGCACCGGCGGACACGTCAGCTCGGCAAGGCCGGTCGTCGGGCCGCTGGACAGCAGGCGGATATCGCTGGCGATCCGCGACAAGTCCTGCGCGGTCGAGCGCAGCGCGCCGCTGAAGAACACTGAGTCCTGATGCGACTGCATCGACTCGAACAGGTCGTCGCTGGTGTACAGCGTCAGCCCGGTCAGCCGGCTGATGACCGACACCATCCGGCTGTGATACTCCGGATGCGCGTTCAAGCCGGTGCCGGTCGCCGTGCCGCCGATACCGAGCCGCCGCACGCCTTCCGCCGCGGCCTGAATCTTCTCGATATTGCGTTCAATCGCCTTCGCCCACGCGCCGACCTCTTGGCCGAGCCGCACCGGCACCGCGTCTTGCAAGTGCGTACGGCCGGACTTCACAATTCCGTCCCACTCGGCCGCTTTTGCACGGAACGCATCCGCGCACGCCTTGAGTGTCGCGATCAGCTCGTCCAGCTTCCACAACACACCGAGGCGCAGCGCCGTGGGGATCGTGTCGTTGGTCGACTGCGCCATGTTGACGTGATCGTTCGCGCCAACCGGCTTCTTCTCGGTCGAGTTCAGGCCAAAGCCCAGAATCTCGTTCGCACGGTTGGCGATCACCTCGTTGGCGTTCATGTTGTGACTCGTGCCCGCGCCTGCTTGGAACGGGTCGACGACGAACTCGGCGTCCCACTTGCCGGCGATGACCTCGTCCGCCGCCTGAATGATGGCGTTGGCGAGGCGCGCATCCAGTACGCCGAGGTCGCGGTTGACTTCCGCCGCGGCGCGTTTGATAACCGCCATGCTCCAGACAAACGCACGGTACGGCTTCAGGCCGCTGACTGCGAAATTGTCGACTGCCCGCTGCGTTTGCGCGCCGTAGTAGGCCGCCGCCGGAACGCGCACTTCACCGAGCGAGTCTTTCTCAATACGAAACTCAGACATAAGTCCTCCTAAGTCTGAACCGATTCACACGAGAGCGTTATAACATGAAAAAGGCGCCCGTTCACGAGCGCCTTTTTGTCCAAGCAGGTCCATCAACCTACTTGTTGGCTGCGTATAGTTCGGCGACCTTCGCCCAGTTGACCACGTTCCACCACGCGGCGATATAATCTGGCCGGCGGTTCTGGTAGTTCAGGTAGTAGGCGTGTTCCCACACGTCCAAACCGAGGATCGGGGTCTTGCCCTCCATCAACGGCGAGTCCTGATTCGGGGTGCTGGTGACGCTCACAGCGCCGCCGGGGGCGACGAGGAGCCACGCCCAGCCGCTGCCGAAACGCGTTGCGCCAGCTTTAGCGAACTCGGCCTTGAAGGCATCGAAGCTGCCAAACGCCGCGTTGATCGCCGCGGCAAGCTCACCGCTCGGCGCGCCGCCGGCGTTCGGGGCCATCACCGACCAGAACAGGTTGTGATTGACGTACCCGCCGCCGTTGTTACGGACAGCCGTGCGGATGCCCTCAGGCAGGGTGTTGAGGTTTTGCAGCAGCCATTCCGCCGACTTGCCGGCGAGGTCGGCATGTCCCTCAAGCGCCTTGTTCAAATTATCGGTATACGCCTTGTGATGTTTCCCGTGGTGGATTTCCATCGTGCGTGCGTCGATATGCGGCTCCAGCGCGTCGGCAGCATACGGCAGTGCAGCCAATTCGAAAGCCATGCGATTTGCTCCTTTGGAGTGAATAAACCGATAACATCAAGCAGTCTATCACGCTCGGATAAGAAAACGAGTAGAATTGTGCGCCTGCACCCTGTACGTTAGGCCAGACTATGTCCATCACCCGTGTCGCCGCGCCACGCAGCACGCCTACCTCCGCGTGGATCGGCCTGATTGTCGGTATCTGCGCCGTCTCGACATCCGCCGTCCTGATCCGGCTCGCGCAAGACGAAGGTGTGCCGTCGCTGGTCATCGCGGCGCTCCGCTTGACCATCTCTGCGCTGATCCTCACGCCGATCACGCTGTCACGCCATGCCGGCACCCTCCGCAAACTCAGCCGGCGCGACCTGCTTCTGCTCACGACTTCCGGCGTGTTTCTGGCGTTCCACTTCGCGTCATGGATCACCTCGCTTTCGCTCACCAGCGTGCTCATCAGCACCGTGCTGGTGACGACGACTCCACTTTGGGTGAGCGCGCTTGAAATGATCTTCCTGAAAGCACGCCTCAACCGCTGGATTCTGCTTGGCCTCGCACAGTGCATGACCGGCGGGCTGGTCATCGGCATCGCCGGTGCGTCAAACGCAGGGATCGGATCGTCGCCGGTATTGGGCGGTGGGCTGGCGCTGATCGGCGCGATGACTGTCGCGGTCTACATGGTGATTGGGCGCGGCGTGCGCGGCCGCCTTCCACTGCTTCCGTATATCTGGATCGTATACAGCATCGCCGCCGTGATTCTCGTCGTCTTCGCGCTGCTCAGCGGCGCGCCGTTCACCGGGCACAGCACGAACGCCTATGCCTTCATCGCGCTGACCGCCCTCTTTCCGCAGCTGATCGGGCACAGCGCGTTCAACTACGCCGTCAAGTACGTGCCCGCGACGTATATCGGTATCATCACCCAGCTTGAGCCGATTGTCAGCGCGGTGCTTGCGTTCTTCTTGCTCAGTGAAGTCCCGACCGCGATTCAAGCCGTCGCCAGCGCGCTCATCCTGTTCGGCGTCGCCAATGTCGTCTTGTCGCCCGGATCGCCCAGCACGGCCGCACCGATGGATTAAGGCCCGACCGTACGACAATCGTCAAGTAAGGGCCGACGGCCGACCGCGCCTCGCGTGATATAATGGCCGACCGGTGCTGGCTGAGCACATTGGAACTTCATGCGGAAAATCATCATCGCGCTGGCCGTCGCAGCGGCCGTAATCCTCGTACTGGCAAACAGCGCAGCGGCTCAATACACGGGCGTGGTCGCTGAAGCAATCGGAACGGCTAACCTCAGAGCAGGCGTCGGCACAGACACCGAAGTCGTCGGCGACATCGCCACCGGCATCCGCTACCCGGTCGTCGGGCGCAGCGCGCGTTTCCCGTGGCTGCTGCTGGGCGATCCCGTATCGTTCACGCCCATCGGTTGGGTATTTCAAGACCTCGTCACGGTCAGCGGCAGTATCGTCGTCGTTCCGGTCACCGAGGATTTCATCGTCGGGCAAGCACCTACTCAGACACCGTCACAATCGACATTTGCCGCTGCTCAACCCTCGCCAACGCCCCCGCAGGTCAGCGCATCGCCATCCGTCTCAGCATCCGCAACTCCACAACCGACAGTACCGCCCGTGTATGGGGACGTCCTCGGCGAGATTAATCTGCGCTATGGGCCGGGATCGGATTATCCGCGCGTGGGCGGCGCGGTCGCCGGCGACCGGCTCGAGATCGTCGGCTATCACACCACATTGCCGTGGGTGCTGGTGCGTCACGAAGGAGCGCCGAACAATGTCGCGTGGGTCAGCTCCGACATCATCGAGATCACCGGCGATCCGCGCACCACTCAGCCGATTGCCCAGACCGACTTCAGCAATTTGCCAACCCTCACGCCGACGCCTGCCGTGCAGCAGCACAGCAGCATCCCGCATGACGGCACGCTGGTGCCGGTAAGCACCGGACTGCAAACCCTCGGCAACCTGATGTGGGATGGGGTTCTACGCGCCGGCTTCAACCCGACAACCAGCAAATTCGCCGCGATGTACCTGAAGAACCTGAGCACCGGCGAAGAGATCACGTTTGGCAACCAGTACGCGTTCAGCGGGACAAGCATCAACAAGGTCGCGATCCTTACCGGGCTGTTCAGCATCTTGGACGGCCCGCCCGATTATGCGACGGCCGTTGACATCGCCGACACCATGATCTGCAGCGAGAATTCGTCAACCAACAGCCTGCTGGCGCGCATCGGTGGCGGCGATATGTACTTGGGGGCTGAGCGCACCACGCAGCTGCTGACGACGCTCGGCTTGCGCCGGACGTTCATCACCGCGCCGTATGTCATCCCCGGCGTAGAGCTTCCGCAGCCCACCAGCCCGATCCGCTATCCGCACACCGACGCCGATCAGGCCAAAGCCCGGCCAGACGCAACCAACCAGATGACGGTCGATGAGATGGGCTATCTGCTGGCGAGCATCTACGACTGCGCCTACAACGAGACCGGCCCACTGCTGGAACGGACAACCGCGTTCACACCCCAAGATTGCCGCAAGATGCTGCACGTCATGTCGAACAACACCGTCGACGCCTTCGCCAAGGCCGGCGTGCCTGAGGGGATCACGGTCGCGCACAAACACGGCTGGACGGCGGAGACCCACGGCAATGCGGCGATCGTCTTCACCCCCGGCGGAGACTACGTGCTCGTGATGATGATGTTCCAGCCCGAATGGCTTGTGTTCAGCGAGTCGCTGCCCCTCGTCGCGGAGACGTCGCGGCTGATGTTCAACTTCCTGAACCCGTCGACGCCGCTGGGACACATCCGCGACGGCTACATTCCACCGACGGAGTCATGCAACTACGCCGGTTCGCAGTTGGCCGACGAGCTGGTCTCCCCGTACTTCTTGGAAACCGCGGCAGGAACGCCGTAGCAGGACGGATCACCAACGACTCGAAAACGCCGGAGCGAACTTGCCCCGGCGTTGTGTTCAGTTCAAGACGACCCCGACACCCGATGGCGTTGGATGTTCTTCATCACCCACCGCGCATCTCCCCAAACGTCACCCTCAGCCTTTGACCGCGCCCGCCGTCAGGCCGCCGACGATCTGGCGCTGGAGCGACAGGTAAACGATCACGACGGGGATGCCAGAGACCAACGCGCCGGCGGCAAATTTGCCCCAATCGCGGTTGAAGTCGGCGTTGATGAACTGGAACAAGCCCACCATCAGCGTCCAATTCTGCGTGTCGCGCAAGATGAGCCGCGCCAGCACGAACTCGTTGAACGTGCCGACAAACGCCAGCACGCCGACAACCGCAAGCACGGGCCGCACCAGCGGGAAGATCAACAGCCAGAAGATCTGCCAGTCGGTCGCGCCGTCCACATGCGCGGACTCGTCGATGTCACGCGGGATACTGTCGAAGAACCCCTTCATCAACCATGTGTTGACGCCCATCGCGCCGCCGAGATAGATCAGGATCAGCCCGCCGAGCGAGTTCAACCCGAACGTATTCAGCCACTGCCACGACCCCGGATCGGCGAGGAAGCCGAGGAACGAGCCTTGCAGAAAAGCGAAAATCTGCGGAATGATCCGCGAGAGCGCGCTGATCTGATCCATCATCAGAAACAGCGCAACGAGCGCCAGCAGGTTCGGGAACACCTGCACGAGCAGGATGCCGAGCAGCATTTGACGCCGGCCGCGGAAACGAAAACGCGAGAACGCATACGCCGAAAGCGCGGAGATCAGCACGGTCAAGATGGTGCTGGTGGTCGCGACGATGAACGAGTTGGCGATCCAGCGCCAGAACGGCCAGATGTCCAGCTCGGTCACCAGCAGCGCCTCGAAGTTGTTGAACAGGTCGCTGAACTCGTTCACACGCGGGATCGAGAGGCCGGACGACAACTGCCCGGCCGGGTTGAACGCCGAGAGGACGATGAACAGCACCGGAAACAGCGCGAACACAATGGCGATCCCGACGACAATCAAGCGCAGCGTCAGGCCCACCGCGCGCTCGCGACCGGACTGCACCATCCGGCTTTCGTGGTGGACGTGTTTGGGCGCCTTGGCGGTGCTAGACATTTTCACCTACCTGTTCCCACGTCTTCGTGAAGCGGTACTGCATAAGCGTCACGACCGCCACGACTAAGAAGATGACGATAGTGATGGCGGATGCATACCCGTAGTCGCTGCCACGGTTGCCAAACGCGATGTTGTACGTATACGAGATCAGGATGTCCGTATACCTCGCTGGAACCGGCGAATTGGGGATGTTCGGCGCATCAGCGCCGGTCAGCGCCTCGATCAACAAGTAGTTATTGAAGTTGAAGGTGAACGACGCGATGAGCAGCGGGCCGACACTGACCAGCAGCAAGGGAAGCGTGATCCCCCAGAAGCGCTGCCACGGCTTCGCGCCATCCACGGCGGCAGCCTCATAGACATCGGACGGGATCGCCTGAAGCGCGCCGCTGCAAATCAGCATCATGTACGGATAGCCGAGCCACGTGTTCACCAGCAGGATCGAGAACTTCGCCAGCCACGGGTCGATCAGGAACCCCGGACGTACGCCGAACAGGTCGTTCCATACGTTCGTGATGACGCCGAGGTTCAGGTTGAGCATCCCTCGCCAGACCACAATACTGATAACGCCCGGAATGGCGTACGGGATGATCAGAAGCGACCGGATGATCGTGCGCCCCGGCATACGCGGGTCATTCATCACCAGCGCCATGGCTAGGCCGACGATGAACGTCAGGAGAACCGACAAGAACGCGAACGCCACCGTCCATACGAAGATGTCGATCAGCGGGCCGCGCAGGCCGGGATCGGAGATCATGCGCTCGAAGTTGTACAGGCCCACGCCAACACGATAGCCCGGTTGATTTTGCAGCGGTCGGCCGTTCGGCCCGACGAAGTATCCGGTCTTTTCGTTGGCCCGATAGATCGTGTCGTCGGTTCGGTCGATAATTGCGTCCTGAGCCTCATCGTAGTCGAAGCGGGGCACAATCGTCGCCCGGATCGCCTCACGCCCGCTCACGGTGATGACGTCGTCCTCGTCGCCGAACGGCAGCGACTGAGCTTCGCGGAGGGTCGGCAGCAGTTCCCTGCGGGGAACCTGCGTGTAACCGTCGTAGTCCGCAGGTGGCTCGGCCGGAGGATCGGTGATCGTCTGGATCGCCCCGCCCGACGGAACGAAGATCGTCTCGGTGGCGTTGGAAAGCCACAAGGCCACCGTGCCCGCATCGTTCCGGTAGGGGACAACCGAGTACCGGGGCGCATCCTCAGGGATGATGAATCCGCCGATTCGCTCAATCTGCGTGATAGCTTGACTCTTGGGCAGCCGGTGGCCGTCACCAAAGTTCGTAAACGACGTAAGCACCGTATAAATGATGGGATAGATCACGAGCAGGGTAATCAGCGCCAATCCCGGCGACATCCACCGCAGCGGATAAAGCGACGGCACGAAGAAAATCGTGTTCATGCCGACGCCGATCACCAGAAAGACAGCCGCTAGGCCGAGGTTTTCGTCACGAAAAAAGGCGTATACAAGCAGCAGTGTGAAGGCGTTGAAGAGTGCGAGGCCGAGATACTTCAGCACCGTCCACAACGTTGAGTTTTGGGGATGTGAAGATGGGGCCCCCGCAGGGACCCCAACTTTCGCATTCGCGACCGCCATGGCCGGCTATCTTTACTCGACTGTTGTCGTGACGACGTGCGTGGTGTCGTCAAACACGAACGTCACCGTGCTGTCGGCCGCCAGTTCGAGAACGAGGTTCGCGCCGTCCTTCGCGCCTTCAGCGCCGTAATTCTCCGCCCAGCTCAGGTTGATAGCGACCTTGTACTCATAGGTACCTGCCGGGATGTCGAAGGTGCCGGCGTACGTGCCGTCATCTTGCAGCGTCAGCTCCGTGTTACGGCAAGCTGGATCCCAGTCGCCTGCACAGCCCAGCGCCATGTTAAACGCGCCGGGAAGCGTGACGATGCGTTCGGTGCTGCTCATCAAGCCAATCGCGTTGGCGATCTGCGCGACCGCGCCCGCAATGGCCTCGTCCGCGTCGCCGCCGGTGCTGATCGCCGTCAGTGCGGCATCCGAGGCGCCCCAAACCGCGGCCATCTCAGGAATCGCCGGCATCGGGATCGCGCCCACGCCCGCCGCGGTGAACGCCGCGATGTTCGGGTCGGCGCTGGTATCGACCGCCAAGAACGCAGGCGGACGGCCACCCTGATCGAAGATCGCCTGCATGAACTCCGGCGTCGCGACGAAGTCAAGCAGGAAGGTCTCGGCCTCAAGCTGCTTGTCGCTGAAGGCGCTGATGACGAAGCCCTGCCCGCCTGCGAACGGCGTTCCGACTTCCTTGCCGCCCACCGCGCCGGGAAGCGGGTCGATCGAGTAATTGACGCCGCTGTCGATGATGCGTTGGCTGAACCACGGGCCAGTCACGAACATACCCAACTCGCCGGCGCCGAAGAACTCGAACACGACGTCGTCGTTGACGTTCGGAACCATCAAACCGTCGGCGTACATGCCGGACAGCCAGTGAGCCGCGGTCAAACCACCTTCACTGCCCAAGCCAACATCGGCAACGTTGAACGTGCCGTCCTCATTCTGACCGAAGATGTAACCACCCCACGCCGACGTGATCGGGAAATTGTGGTAGGTGTTGCCCGTCTGCACGAGGAACGCATAGTCGGCGGTGCCATCGGCCTTGAACTGCTCGGCGATTGTGCGTACCTCATCCCACGTCGCAGGGGCTTCCGGAACCAGATCGACATTGCGGATGAGCGCGATGTTCTCGGTCGCGTACGGGATGCCCCAGAACTGATTGTTGTACGTGAACAGGTCAATGCTGAGGTCGGTGAACTCGGACACGCGATCACCGAGGTTGACCGGGACAATCGCGCCATTAGCGACAAACTGCCCGATCGAGTCGTGCGCGGTGATCAGGATGTCAGGGCCTTCACCCGCCGGGCCAGCGACCAGAAGCTGATCGCGAGCTTCACCGAGGCCGAACTGCTGGATTTCGACGGGAACGCCGAACTCCTCGGTGAACTGGGTCGCAAGCTCGGCCAACAGCGGCGCACGCTCGCCGTCCGCCCAAATCACGAGGGCGTCGTCTTGAGCGACTGCACCGAGGCTGATCGCGGCCGCGACCAACACCAGTACAAATAGGGTCAAAAACCTTCTGCGAAGCATCTCGGAGTGATCCTTTCGTCGCGTTTCGCCATCCCCGATCATGGGGAGAAACGCAATATACGATTGCCGCAACGGAAAACGGCATGCGTCATTATATCGAACCCGCATGCGCTTAGCCTCTGGTTTCCAAGGCATTCGCTTGGTTGACTTGCACAAACCTTGACTAAGACGAGAGCTTCAAGACGCTGCGGCCTGTTGCGACATCTGCCGTGATCTGTGCCACGAGCGCGTCAATAGAGGGGAACTTGATCTCGCCACGCAGGCGCTCGACGAACGAGACGGTGAGCGTTTTACCGTACAAGTCCCCGGAGTAATCGATCAAGTGCGATTCGACGCGCAGCTGCTGGCCGTCGAACGTCGGCCTCACGCCGAGATTCGTCACGCACGGATGCGTGGAGTCGTCAAATGACGCGTAACCCGCGTAAACCCCGAACGGCGGTAGAAGCTGCTCATCCCAGATCGCCAGATTCGCGGTTGGAAAACCGATTGTCCGGCCGCGTTGATCGCCCATGACGACCTCGCCGCGGACGGAATACGGCCGCCCCAATAGACCGGCTGCCGCTTTGACGTCGCCCGCCTCAAGCAGCGCTCGGATGCGCGTGCTGCTGATCGCTTCCTGATCGTCGCCGGTGACGAGTTCAAGCTCGTGTACCGAGTACCCGTAGCGCGCGCCCAATTCACGCAGAAACGCGACGGTTCCCTCACGCTGATAGCCGAGCGTGAAGTGCTTCCCGACCCATAGTTCGCGCATCGGGATTTGGCGACAGAGCAGATCAATGTAGTCGGCCGCGCGAATATGCCGGAATTCATCGTCAAACCGCTGCGTGATGACGACGTCGACGCCGAGCTTCTTGAGTTCCTCGGCGCGCACGTCCGGAGACGTCAGGTAATAGCGGCCGGTGATCCCACGCAGGATGGCCGCCGGATGCGGAAAGAACGTCAGAACGACGGTGATATGTCCGCTGGCGCGGGCGCGGGCGACCAGCTCGCGGATGAGGTGTTGATGCCCAGCATGAACGCCGTCAAACACACCGATCGTAACCTGTGCTGGCTGAGAGAGACGGATCGCTTGCAGCGAGTCCACATGCGTCATGTGCGTTACCGTTTCAGGGGGTCACTGGCTTCAGAGTGCAAGAATACTTTGTGCGGATGCCACGCGCTACCCCTCGCCGTGACAATCGCCGCGAGTTCACCGGCATAGATCGCCGCGGCGGTCACGCCATCCGGGATGTCGGCCGGGATCGCCCTGCCATGCGCGAGGTGCGCGGCGTTTTCAGGCGAAAGCGTGACGCGCGGCATATCAGCGAGCGCGTCCAGCGGTGCAATCAGGTAGGGTCGCCAATCCGGCTCGGCCTTCAGCGTTTCAAGCGGCGTCGCGTCCTCCAGCTTGAAGCGGCCGCTTGCGGTGCGCTCAAGGGCGGACAGGTGCGCGCCCGTGCCCAGCAGCCCGCCCAGATCGTGCGCGATGCTGCGAATATACGTCCCGGCGCTGCATGTGACGTCGACCGCGGCGGTCGCTGTCCCGGCCCCATCGTCAACCGTGAAGTCCAGCACGTCGATGCGTTCTATCGTCACGCGCCGTGGCGCCCGGTCAATGGACTGTCCGCTGCGTGCGATGTCGTACAGTTTACGTCCGCCGACCTTGATCGCGCTGTGCATGGGCGGAATCTGATCGATGTCGCCCGTCAGCTGCATTGCCGCGTGTTCGATCTCCGTCCGCGTGAGAGCGTTCGCCGGCACGCGGGCTGTGATCGTGCCGTCTGCGTCGTACGTGTCGGTCTCAATCCCGAACACCATCGCAGCCCGGTACTGCTTCGTATGCGCCATGACGTACTCGCTCAGGCGCGTCGCGCCCCCCACGCATACGACGAGGACGCCCGTCGCCATCGGATCGAGCGTGCCAGCGTGCCCGACTTTCACATCACCCCTGCCCTGCTGGCGAAGCGCCCTGCGAATCACAGCGACGACATCGTGGCTGGTCATGCCCGGCGGTTTGGCGACGTTGAGGAAACCGAACACAGAATTACCGGACGATCAGCTTACCGGCGCGGACGACGTCCTTCAGAAGCGGAAGCACGCGGTTGACCGCGTCATCAAGTGGGCCGTCGATGGTCGCGCCAGACGCCTGCACATGGCCGCCGCCGCCCAGCTTGTATGCGACCTGCGAGACATCGAAGCCGAGTTTGGAGCGCAAGCTCAGTTCGACGCGCCCATCGTGCAGTTCCTTGAACGTCGCCGAGACCATCGCCTCAGAAACGGTGACAAGGAAGCTCGAAAGGCTGAGATCAAGCGCCGGGTCAATACGCAGACGCCGGAACACATCAAACGGGACGAGCGTATAGATCACGCCGTCGTCGAGCGCCAGATGCGTCAGCGCCTCGCGCCATACCAACAGGCTGTCGTAACTACGCGTGTCCAGCGACCGTGATGTGATCTCCGTGAGCGAAGCGCCGTGCTTCATCAGGTCTTGCGCAATTTGCAGCGTCCGCGGGCTTACGTTGCTTGTCCGAAATCCCATCGTGTCGGTGACAAGCCCGGTCAACAGCGACTTGGCGGCGTCCGGGCTGATGGGTATGCCGGACGCGGTCAACATGTCATAGGCGACCTCACTGGCGGAGACCGCCTCCGGCACGACGATCTGGATATCGCCGAATTGGGTATTGGTCGCATGATGATCGAGGTTGATCTCGAACTTACTATGCGCGCGTGCGTACCGCCCGCACTCTCCCGTGCGCTCGACATCACTGCTGTCCGCCGAAATCAGCACGTCCCATTCACCCGTCGAAAGCTCCGCATGAACCTGCTCCCAGCCGGGCAGGAAACGCAGGTATTCGGGGACGCCGCGATCGACGGCGACATCGACCTGCTTGCCCATGCCGCGCAGTGCATGAGCCAGCCCCAACGACGTGCCAATCGCGTCACCGTCGGGCTGAACATGCGTCACGACGACGATCTTCTGTGCGCCCTGAAGTGCCTCAAGTACGCTAGTCAAGTGGCTCCTCCTCGTCGTAGTCGACAGCAGCGATGTCCGCCTCTTCGGAACCCTCCGCATCATGCGGGTCGGCCGGCGGAATCACAAGATCGTGGAAAATGCGCTGAACCCGCTCGCTGCGCTCCAGACCTTCATCCCAAAAGAAGTGGAGCATCGGCGCGCTGCGCACTTGCAAGCGATGGGCGACTTCACGCCGCAGATAGCTGTTGGCGCGCTTCAGTCCGCTCATAACCTCGGCGCGCCTCGTTTCATCACCCAGTGCATTGACGTAGATCTTCGCGTCCGACAGCTCGGTGTCAATCTTGACGTCGGTCACAGTCACGTCATGCAAGCGCGGATCGGCGACTTCACGCAAGAGTAGTAGGCTGAGGATTTCGCGAATCCTCCCCGCGACACGATCCTGCTTGATCGACATGACTAGCTCACTCGCTCCATGATGAAGAACTCAATCATGTCGCCCACTTCAAGGTCATGGAAATTGCTTAAGCCGACGCCGCACTCGAACCCGGCGCGCACTTCGCGTACGTCCTCGTTGAAGCGCTTGAGCGAGCTGACCGACGCTTCCTCGTGGATCACCTTGCCGCCGCGCTTGACACGCGCCTTGGCGCTGCGGCGCGCTTCGCCCTCGCGGATGAAGCTGCCGGCAATCGCGCCGACTTTGCTGATCCTGAAGACCTGCCGAACCTCTGCAACTCCAATCGTCTTCGGCGCGTAGACCGGATCCAGCATCCCCTTCAGCGCCAGTTCGACATCCTCGAACAGCTTGTAGATCACGTCGTAGTGACGGATTTCGACATGATGCGCCTCGGCCGAGCGCCGCGCCGCCGTGTCGACATCGACATTGAAGCCAATCACGATGCCGCCCGACGCGCTGGCGAGCATCACATCATTTTCGGTGATGTTGCCGACATCGGCGTTCAGAATCCGCAGGCGCACGCCATCTGAACTTGCTTTGCCGATTTGGTTCAGCGAGTCCTCGATCGGCTGCAGCGAACCCTGCACATCAACCTTGATGATGAGGTTCAGATCCTTGGCGTCACCGGCGGCGACCTGCGCAAAGACCTGCTCGAGCGTCAGCGTTGCGCGGGCGCCGCTCTGGGCCGCGAGCGTCGTCGCATCATGCCGGCTGTTGATGATGTCACGCGCTGCTTTTTCGTTCTTGGCGTGATCGAACGTCGTGCCCGGAAGCGGCGGCTGGCTCAAGCCGAGCACCTGCACCGGTGTCGACGGGCCGGCCACGTCAATCGGACTGCCATCCTCGCCGAACATCGCTTTGATGCGTCCATACGCATCACCCGCCGTAATGACATCACCACGATGCAGCGTGCCATTCAAGACAAGCACCGTCGCCAGCGTTCCACGACTCTTGTCGACGCGGCTTTCGATCACCACGCCAGATGCCTCGGCCTTTGGATTTGCGACGATGCGCTGCTCATCCGCGGTGAGCAGCACGGCTTCGAGCAGGTCTTCAATACCCTCGCCCTTAAGCGCCGCCACCGGGATAATTAGCGTGGAGCCGCCCCAGTCGTCCGGTTGCAAGCCAACTTCGTCAAGCATCTGCTTCACTCGTTCGACGTTGGCGTTACGTTTGTCGATTTTCGTGATCGCGACGACGACGGGCACGTTTGCAGCCCGCGCGTGGTTGAGCGCCTCACGGGTAGTCGGCATCACACCGTCGTCCGCCGCCACGACCAGAATGGCGATGTCTGCGCCTTGTGCGCCACGCGCGCGCATCTGCGTGAACGCCTCGTGGCCCGGCGTGTCGAGGAACGTAATGACGCGGTCGCCGCGCTTGACCTGATAGGCGCCAATGTGCTGCGTGATGCCGCCCGCCTCACCCTCAGCGACGCGCGCCTTGCGAATCGCATCGAGAAGGGTCGTTTTGCCGTGGTCGACGTGGCCGAGGATGGTCACAACGGGAGGCCGGGGCTTCAAGTCTTCGGCGCGCTCGTTCTGAATCAGCTTGCTGACGACCTGTGTGCTGTTTTCGACACGGGTGCGTTCGGCTTGTTCCGCTTGCACCGCGCTTTCGGATGACGCCTCGAAGCCGAGTTCTTCGATCACGATTGCAGCCGTGTCGAAGTCAATCTGCTGATTGATCGTCGCCATCACCCCATTGGCGATGAGACGCTTCATGACCTCGATTGGACTGGCCTTGATGAGGTCGGCCAATGCCCGAACGGTAATGTAGTCCGGGACGAGTACTGCTTGCTTTTCCTGTGCCATTGCTTCCTCCACGCGCGGGCATGGCATCAGGAAAACCCTGTTTCCTATGCCCGCATTCGATCCTGATTTATGGCCCGCCCGCGCCGGCCAATCCGCGCGCTCATTGGGCGGGTGAATGACTGCGAATGACAGCGCGCGCATCGTCGGTGAGGACGATGCGCAGCGCTGCTCCAAGAACATTAGATTCGGCCGCACGCCGCCAGCAAGCCGGGTCGTCGCATAAGTACGCCCCGCGACCGTTCCGCTTGCCTGTCAAATCGACGGCAATCGCCCCGTCCGGCAGCCTGACAATCCGCGTCATCGTCCGCTTCACATCTTTCGTGCGGCAGATGACACACATGCGTATGGGAGGTTGTCTGCGGTTCGCTGCGCTCATTTCCATGAGTCCTAACACCGGTCGCGGCTCACGCGGCCTTACTCGAAATCGTCATCCCACGTGGCGCCGGGGCCGCCGCGATGTTGGCGGCGAACGACCATCTCACCACGGTCTTCGTCAAAGTAAATCTGACGATGCTTCTTCTTGCCCTTCTTGCCCTTTTTGCCTTTGGCCGGCAACACGTCGTCGTCTTCTTCGATCTCGAGAACCGGCTCAGCTTCGGCGCGCGCTTCCTTACGCACGCGGCGACGGTCGCCCGCTGGTATCTCGTCCGGAAAAGCCACGATGGGTGACGGGACGGGCGCCGCGACAGGAGCTTCTGGGGCTGCTTCGACAGGCGCCGCCGACGCCTCAGCTTCTTGCGCCTCGACCATCTCGGCAGCTTCTGTCTCGGCAGCGGCTAACTGCTCCAGCGCCTCCGGATCCATCACCTTATCCAACGCCACTTGCAGCATTTCGACCGAGCCTTCGGGCTGGCCGGACAGCAGACGGTTGATGCGCTTCTCGTCGATCAGGAAGCGCAGCAGGATTTCACCCACGTTCTCAAGCGGGGCGAGCGCATCCAAAAGCGGTTCTGGAAGATCGAGCTTCTCGACCGGGATCTGGAACGCAGGCTGCGGCAGCGTGGCGCGCAGCGCGTTGATCTCCGCGAGCCGGGCCTGCCGCGACTGAATACGCAGTCCGAGCAAATGCGTTTCGACCGCCTCAGCGAAGCGGGCGAGCGTCGAGTATTCTTCCGGCTGGACGGTGAGGTTCGCTGCCTTTTTCTCCATGATCCGGCGAACGTCGGCCACCGTCGCGCCCAGCCGCTGGACGACCGGATCGAGATCGGCGTTACCGGCGTCGATCTGCTCCAAGGCCTGCGCGACCGCTTCGCTCACCGCCTTAATATCGATGCGCCAGTGCGTTAGTTTGGCGGCAAGACGAGCGTTCTGGCCCTCGCGGCCAATCGCCTGCGAAAGATGATCGTCCGGAACCAACACCACCGCCGTGCGGCCGCTGTCTGGGTCGTCATCCAAGAACACAGCGCGGGCCTGCGCCGGATTGAGCGCCTTCTTGATGAACTCCTCGTGATCCGATGACCACTCGATCACGTCGATCTTCTCGCCGTGGAGTTCCTTCACGATGTTCTGGATACGGTTACCCTTGATGCCCACGCACGCGCCGACCGGGTCAATGTTGTCCATCAGCGCGACAACCGCGACCTTTGACCGGCCGCCGGCTTCGCGCGCGATGTTCTTGATCTCGACCTGCCCGTTGTAGATCTCCGGCACTTCGTATTCCAACAGCCGCTTGAGCATATTACGATGCGCGCGGCTCACGACGATCTGCGGGCTGCGCGACGACTTCTTCACGTCGCTCACCAACACGCGAACCTTGTCGCCGGGCCGGAACTTTTCGCCGGGGATTTGCTGCGCGCGCGGCATCACCGCTTCGGCGCGGCTGTTCAGGCTCAACGTGATCGCCGCCGGCGTCACACTTTGCACCGTCGCCGTGACGATCTCGCCGGTCTTCTGGTCGTACTCTTGGAACAGATTCTCACGTTCCGCCTGCCGAATCCGCTGCAGGATCACCTGCTTGGCGGCTTGCGCGGCGATGCGCCCGAAGTTCTTGGTTGTCTTCTCAACGCGCACCATAATGACGTCGCCGACCTGTGCTTCGGGTTCAAAGAAGCGGGCGTCTTCAAGCGTCACTTCGGTGTGCGGCGAGACAATCTCGTCCACGACCTCTTTCTCGACGTAGATCGTTGGCCGGCCGCGCTTGGGGTCGATTTCCGCCTCGATGCGCTGCGCCTTGCTGGCGTTGGTGTCCTTGCGATAGGCAGACACCAGCGCTTCGCACAGCGCCTCGCGCACGACGTCGGCTTGCAGCATGCGCGACTCGGCGATTTCTTGGAATGCCCGGTCGAACCGGACTTCATCCTCTCTCATGTGAGTTGTTGTACCCCCGTGAAACTTGCGACACAGAACGTCTGTGCGGCCTCTACCTACCAAAAAAGTGGGGGTTGCCCACTTCCTCGGAACGCATACATTACTTCTCAAAATTCTAGTCCTACGCGGGGCCAGTGTCAAGGCCAGCGAGAAGACGGGCGGGATGCGCTTCGAGTTCCTGAGTATCAGCGATAGGCTCTCGCCGAAGACGAAAGTCCCCCTCGGAAACTCGCCGGTGCACCGCTTAACCCCATAGTGCTACACTCTGCGGAGCGTCCGGGCTATCCGTACTTTATAGGAGCATTCATGTTCGCCGAAGCCCATATCGCCGCAGACCGCCGCTTGCAGGAGTTTATCGGTCGGCTCAAGGCGCTCACGTCGATCCCAAGCGTCAGTACTGACCCTGCGCACTGGCCGGATGTCGAGCGCGCCGCCGCATGGCTGACGGATTGGATGCGCGACATCGGCCTTCAGAACGTCCAAACCTTCACTCGCGGCGACTACCTCCCGCTGGTTTACGGCGAGTATCTCGGCGCAGGCCCGAACGCCCCGACTGTGCTGATCTACACCCATTACGACGTTCAGCCCGCCGCGCGCGAGGACGGTTGGGAGACCGACCCCTTCGTGCCGGAGATCATCGACGGTAAGCTGTACGCGCGCGGCGCGGTGGACAGCAAGATCCACGTGACCGCCCAGCTTTCGGCCATCGCCTGCATGATGGAGGCAGGATCACCGCCCGTGAATCTCAAAGTCCTTCTGGAAGGCGAGGAGGAGTCGGGGTCTGAACATATCTTCGCGTTTGTAGCAGAGAATCCGGCTCTGCTCAAAGCCGACGTCACGGTGGTCACCGACGGCAGCATGCCCGACCCCGATCAGCCGGTGCTGGTCTACGGCCTGCGCGGTTTGATCACCGGCGAGCTTCGAGTCAAAGGCCCACGGCGTGACTTGCACAGCGGCCACTACGGCGGCACCGTGCATAATCCGGCGCAGGTGGTCGCCGAGATCGTTGCCCAGCTGCACACGCCAGACGGAAAAGTGACGGTGCCGGGGTTTTACGATGCCGTCGCGCCGCTGTCGCCTGACGAACGCGAGGCCCTAAGCGGAATTGCGGACGCAGTCGTCGACGAATGGCGCAAGAACGCATCTGCGCCGCGGCCGTGGGGTGAAGCAGAGTATGCGATTCACGAGCGCATCTCGGCGCGCCCAACGCTGGAGATTAACGGAATCTCCGGCGGCTACACCGGAAGCGGCTTCAAGACCGTGCTGCCGTCGACCGCGTTCGTGCGCTTCTCGTGCCGGTTGGTTCCGAACCAGAACCCGGATACGATCTTCGCGGCGGTCAAGGCGCACATCCTGAGTCTTGTGCCACCCACGGTGACGGCAGAAGTGGTCGAACTGGAAGAAGGATCCCCCGGATTCGTCGTTGACCGCCACTCCGCTCCCATGCAGGCCGTGCGAACGGCGTATCAGAAAGCATGGTCGGCCGAGCCGCTGTGGAATCGTGACGGTGGCAGCATTCCGGTCGTCACCGCCTTTCAGCGCCACCTCGACACGACCATTGTGCTGATGCCGTTCGGCCACAAACTAGGCGGCGCGCACAGTCAGAACGAACACATCATGCTGCAAAGTTTCAAGCGTGGCATTCACGCTATGCTGTACTTTTATGAGGCCCTTACGTCACCTGATGCGGCGGGAGATGCATGATCCGGTTGACGTAGCGCACAAGCATCATCCGGTCATCCACGAAGTCGAACCGTGTCAGGCCGGTGTTGTACATCATGTGATACGTATGCTCTGACGGCAGATTATCGAGCAGCGCGTGAATGAGCGCGTTGATGAAGATGCCGTGCGATACCAAGAGGACGTGCTCGCTGCGGTTCGCGGCGTCGCCGGCCTGCGACCGCAGTGAAGACGCCACGCGTGTCGCGCGGGCGTAGCACCCGAACACGTCCTCCTCACCCCGGCTTGGATCGTACCATCCGTGTTGGGTCACGGTGTCGGGCAAGGTGTATTTCGGGAAATCGTGCTGCATCTTCTCACGCGTCAACCCCGGAAAGCCGCGAACGCCCTCCGGCGTATGCACGTACAGGCCGCCGCTTTCGTGGATGTCCGTCCAGACCAGCGTCGGGACGTTCAAGGCGTCCTGCAAGTGCTTCGCGGTTTGCAGCGCGCGGCGCATCGGGCTGACGTAGATCCGCGTGATTCGCGCGCGTGCCGGCGTCATCCGGTCGGGATCGTGCGCGTCCATGTCCGAAATCTCTTCAATATCCTGCGCCGTTGCGAACCACTCGCCAAGGATACGTGCCTGTTCATGGCCGAGTTTCGTAAGCTCCGGGTCATGCTGCCGCTGCCGCTCGCGGTTGGCGTTGTTTTGCGATTGACCGTGCCGGACGAGTGTGACTCGCATATCCTGCTATTCCTCCAACAGATTCGCGCGCAGCGCCGTGATGATCGAGTCGTCGATCCCGCAGCGCGTCAAAGCATAGGTCTCAAACGTACCGTAACGCCGCCGGAGTTCCGCGATCACCTCGCGCAAGATACCCGGATCGGCAACGGCAAACGGGGTCATGTCGTCCGCGGTGATCGCGATCCACTTGAACCCTGCGACTGCCTCACCCACATAGTCGCGGAACCGGTGATGATACTTGTTGCTCAAGCTGTAGTCCGCGACGATCACGTCATCCGGCACGCCGAGCAGGCCGTAGAGCACCATGGCCGCCATGCCCGTGCGATCCTTTCCCGCGGTGCAGTGGAACAGCAGTGGATAGCTGTCTGAGTCCGCGGCCAGCCGAAGAAGCCTACCGATCACGTCCGCGTTGTATTCGAGGATGAGGTCGATATACGTTTCGTAGACAAGCTGGCGCATCTGCATTGTGCGAAACAGCAGCACCATCAAACGCCGCCGTGACTCATGATCGGCGCGCAGCGGCATGACCGCGGGCCGTGCGCCGAACCGTTCCGGCGCGTCGGGAAATCGTTCCGTCTCGCGTTCAGTGCGCAGATCACAGATGACCTCGAGGCCCAGCTGCGCCACCTTCTGCACGTCGCTTTCGGACAGTTCGTTGAGGGTGCCGCTGCGATAGATCCGCCCCCAGCGCACACGCTTGCCATCCACAGCCGGATATCCGCCGATATCGCGCAGGTTGACCGCGGTGCCAATCGGTAGGAACCGGTCGTGAAGCGCGCCGTCGGAATCACGCAGCCAATCCGGGTTCTGCGGAAGGGTCAGCGCATCGGGGTCAATGCGAGCATGACGAAGGTGAATAGACCGGCGGTACAGCAGCCATACAACGGCCACCCCTATCGCCAGCGCAAGGGCCATTACAGCAGCGGGCACGCGCGTTTTTCTCGTTTCGCAGTGTAAACTAGGTCAGAAGCAGCCATTATATCGCGGTCGATGTCCGATGTGTCTATCCGGCAGCGGCCCACACGAGGAACCGATGGACGACTCTGCTTATCACCCTGTGCCACTCGACAAGGTAGAGATGAGGTCGACGCCCACATCACAGTGGTTCGACTCCGGCGCTTTTTTCTGAGACGACGCTGTATACTCTAAGTCAGCAGCGGCTCGCCGGACACACCTTGCTTCCTTGTCCAGCGTCATCGAACGAAAGGCATCCCCGTGCCGGACACGGTCGTCGTCGCACTCATCATGATCCTCGCGGGGTTGATTCAGGGGTTGACCGGCTTTGGTTCGGCGCTCGTGTCAATGCCCGTCCTCGTGCAGACGCTCGGCCTCGCCGTCGCCGCGCCGATGTTCGCCGTCGCGGTCTTGTTCTCCGAGATCGCGATGATGGCGCGCTACCGCCATTCGTTTTCGGTGGGTCGCGTCTGGCGTCTCGTTGCTGCCTCCGTCCTGTTGATCCCGGTCGGGGCCGCGATTGGCCCGCGCCTGCCAGAGGCCGCAATTCTGGCGATCCTCGGCGTCGTTGTCGCCGGCTATGGCGCGTATTCGCTGACCCGTCCGCACATGCCGCGTATCGCCAACCCGCGCTGGAGCTACCTCTTTGGCGGCGCGTCGGGCCTGCTCAGCGGCGCGTTCAACACCGGCGGGCCGCCCTATGTGGTCTACGGCGCGACGCAGGGCTGGACGCCCAGCGAGTTCAAGGCCAACATTCAAGGCGCGTTCATCGTCAACACCCCGATCGTGATCGCCTCGCACGCGCTGAACGGACGCTATACGCCGCAGGTGTTCGAGGTGGCGGCGGTGGCAACGGTTGCGATGCTGGGCGGGTTGTTGGCCGGCATGTGGCTGGATCGATTTATCAGCCCGCAGGGCTTTCGCCGCGCGGTGCAGATTGCGCTCATCGTATTGGGTCTGTCGCTGATCTTCTGAGGACTCTAGGAGGCCGTATGCGTGTCGATATCTTGGCGGAAAGCCGCGACGTTTCGGTTGCTGCCGCGAAAGCATTCTTCGACGCGGCCGCCAGCGCGCGGCGCGAGGGCCGGTCGCTGGCGTGGGTTTTGTCCGGCGGGACGACACCACTCGGCGCATACGCGCTGATCGCCGAGCAGGCCCACACGCTGGATTGGCCGACGATCGATGTATTCTTTGGCGATGAACGGTGCGTGCCGCCCGATCATCCGGACAGCAACTTCGGCGCGGTGAACAAGGTGCTGCTGGCGCGGATCGCCAATCGGGGCGCGCGGATTCACCGGATTCGCGGCGAGATCAATCCGGTGGACGCGGCGGCGGAGTACGACCGGCTGCTGCGTGAGTTCGCGGAATCGCGCCGAAGCCCGGTGTTCGATCTCGTATTCCTCGGTATGGGCGGAGATGGGCATACCGCGTCGCTGTTCCCAGACTCCATCGCGATCCTTGAAACGGAGATGTGGGCAATCCCCGCCTTCTCCGCGGCGCTCGATTCGTGGCGTGTCACCATGACGCCCGCCGCGCTGTCGAACGCGCGACAGGTCACTTTTCTCGTCACCGGCAGCGGCAAGGCGGACGCGCTGCTCCACACGCTGGAAGGCCCGCACAACGCCAACCGTTTCCCGGCGCAGGCCATCGCGCCAAAGTCCGATGCCGTGCGCTGGATCGTGGACAGCGACGCCGCGGGCAAGCTGCGCAGATCGTACTCGTCCGCGACCTGAACGTGGGTCTCCAGCTGAGAAACGCGGGAATCTGCTGCGATGCGTGACTGAAACACTGGAAGGCTGGACGATCTGAACCGCGGAGCTTGACGCGTGAAAAGAATCAGCACATTCTCATTACTCACCACGTTCAAGGGGTCAGTTCAGGAGTCAGCATGCCCTCATCGCACGATCCGCACGGTGGAATCGACATCCTTCACGCCGGCGTGCCGGTCGAAACCGCCAAGCGGGCGCTCATCCTGATCCACGGCCGCGGCTCGACCGCGCGCGAAATCCTGACGCTCGCGCCCAACCTTCCGGTCACGGACTTTGCAGTTCTCGCGCCGCAGGCCGCCGGCAGCGTCTGGTATCCGCAGCGGTTCATGCGCCCGGTCGAGGAGAACGAACCGTACCTCTCGTCGGCGCTGGCGGCGATTGACCGGCTTGTGCAGCGCCTCAGCGGCAGCGGCATCCCGCCCGAACGGATCGCCATCGGTGGGTTCTCGCAGGGCGCATGCCTGACGGTCGAATACGCCGCACAGCATCCGCGCCGCTATGGGGCCGTCCTCGCCTTCAGCGGCGGGCTGATCGGCGACGCCAGCAAGCCGCTGCCGATCCATCACCCCGGCACGCCGCTGAATGGCACGCCCGCGTTCATCGGATGCAGCGACGTCGACAGCCATATCCCGGTCGGACGGGTCGACGAAACAGCGGATGTGCTGAGGACGATGGGCGCGGTGGTCGATAAACGCATCTACCCCGGCATGGGTCATACGATCAATCAGGACGAGATCGACGCGGCGTCTGCGCTGCTGAGCGCGATCGGTACGACGTAACCCGTCCGGCCCTGTGCACCGGTCTACCGCTAGAGGCCAGCCGCACGTATCGTCCTGTGCGAAGCGCCCACTTATTGATCTTTCCTGACCCCTTGACAACTCTCGACTTCACGCATAACGTGAGTGCTGGACGCGCATCAGGCCGGGACGAGGGATCAACCATGGCTGCGAATCACACAAACATCCTACTCAGGCCGATGACCCTGCCGGACTTCACCGACGTGCATCGGCTGATCCGCGAATTTGACGAATCATCCATCGGGCATGCTGGATTGACGCTGGAAGAGATGCGCAGCGATTGGCTGGGGCGGGCGCGCTTCGAGCTGGAACGCGACGCGGTCATCGCTGTGACGCCAGCTGGAGAGACGGTCGGGTTCAGCGCGGTTTTCGAGTATCGTGACCCGCCGGTTCGCCCGTTCCTATGGGGTGTTGTCGCGCCGCCGTACCGGGGGCAGGGAATCGGCGCCACTCTCCTCGAATGGTCGATTGATCGCGCGCGCAAGGCGATCCCTCACGTTCCCGACGAGGCCCGCGTGGTCTTGCAGGCGACGGCATTCGGCGCGCATGAGTTCACCAAGCACGCGCTCACGCGGCACGGTTTCTCCTATGCCGGGTCGTTCTACGCGATGCGTATCACGCTGGACACCGCACCGGAACCAGCGAAGTTCCCCGACGGAATCCGCCTGATTACGTATGCCGACCGGCCCGACCCGCGCATGTTCGCGTATGTTTACGGCCACAGCTTCGCCGATCACCGTGGCTGGCTTATCCGCTGGACGATGGAGCATCCGCTTCACCGCGTAAACGACCTGCTGTCGTGGCCGGACACCGACCCTACTCTCATCTTCTTTCTCATGGACGGCGACATGCCGGTCGGGCTGCTCACCGTGCATCCGTCCGACGAAGACGATCCCGACTACGCGCACACGCATTGGCTGGCGATTATGCCGGGCTACCGGCGTCAAGGACTGGCGCGCCAGCTCCTACAGCACGCGTTTGTGACCGCGCACGCGCTCGGCAGGAAGGGTCTGACGCTCAACGTCGACGCCAGCAGCCTCACCAACGCGGTTCACCTCTACGAGAGCGCCGGGATGCACGCGAAGTACCAATGGGACTCGTATCATCTCGAACTGCGCTCTGGCATCGAATACACCCGTCAGTAGCAGCCGCTGCTAGACCACGACGTCGTGCCGATCCTTCAAGATCGCGGCGGCGCGTTCAATCTCCGCGGCGGCCCGGTCGCTGTCCCAACCGGCGACGCCAGCGACGATGCCGCCGACCTCGGTTAACAGGTCGCGCGTGAAACCGCCGAGCCACGCCATGACGGTGCGCCGCAGCACGAGGTCGTCAAGATGGATCACTTGCTCGGTCGCGGCGATCCACTCGATCTCGCGCCGGGTATAGCCGGGATGAAACCGCAGCGGCGCGTCATCGCCATCCGCCATGAAACCGGCGACCTCGCGGGCCGTCGTGCCGTAGCGTTCAAACAGCGTCCGCAGGCGATCACGATCGAGATGCGTCTCCGCCTCCAGATGGTTGATCCACTCGTCTTCGTCCGTGGGATAGTCTCGTCCACCGCCGATGGCGATATGCGTCGTCGAGACTTTGCGCTGGCGTCCTAACCGCTCAAGTACTCGATCCGCCGTCTGTTCGCTGAACGCACGATACGTCGTCCACTTGCCGCCCACCAGCGACAGCGTCGGGAACGCGACGACGCCGTCCGGCTCAGTTACTTTGATGCTGTGATCGCGGCTCACGTTCCCGGTGTATCCCTTGTCGGCCGTCGGCAGCGGGCGCACCCCGCTGAATTTGAACACGATGTGTTCCTCACCGACCGTGATTCCGGGCAGGATTCGGTTCACCAGTTCCAGCATGTAACGCGTCTCCTCCGGCGTGCAGACCGCCTTCTCCGGGTCATCGATTCGGATGTCGGTCGTGCCGACCATGACGCGTCCGTTGATATACGGCAGGATCAACACAATGCGGCCGTCCTTGTTCTCGAAGAAGAACTCGCCGCCGTTGCACGCGCGATACAGTTCAGGATGATCGAGGATCAGGTGCGACCCTTTTGTGCCGCCGATGAACTTCGTCTCCATCCCCATCGCCTGCATCGTGAAGTCGATCCACGGCCCGGCGGCGTTGACGACCAGCTTCGGCGTGATCTCCAACGTCTCGCCCGTGAGGTCATCGCGGAGCGATACTTTGTCCTTCGCCGCACCGGTCACCTGAACGTAGTTGAGCGCGATAGCCTGCTCCGATACACGCTCGGCTTCCTGCACCAGCTCGACGCAAATGCGCTCCGGGTTCGGCATGTAGGCGTCGTAGTACTGCGCCACGTACTTCACGTCCTCACGCAGGCCGGGATAGGTCTTGAGCGCCTCGCTGCGGCCGAGCATCCGGTGAGTCGGCATCACGCGGTAGCTGCGTGCGAACCAGTCGTAGAAGATCAGGCCGATCTTGATGACGAGCGCGCCGCGTTCGGACGGCTTCTCGCGCAGGCGCAGGAACTTGAGCGGCGCGTTGAACAATCCGCTGAACAGGTTGAAGATCGGGATCGAGGTCAGCAGCGGTTTGGAGTAATGCGGCGCATTGCGCAGCATCAGGTTGCGCTCGGTGAGCGCCTCGCGCACAAGCCGGAATTCGCCGTTCTCAAGATAGCGGATCCCGCCGTGCAGCATGTGGCTGGACGCCGCGCTGGCCCCGGAGCCATAATCCGCCTTGTCTACCAGCACCACGTCCACACCTTGATGGGCGAGATCGCGAAACGTACCGATGCCGTTGATCCCGGCGCCGATCACAAGCACCGAGGCGTTGGGATTCGCCTTGAGCCGATCCCACTTTTGTGTCCGAGTCAGCATTGTTTCGCCTCCAGTGCGGTATTTCTCACGAACTGCTTTCATTATACCGCCGCCTCAGCGTGAGCGGGGACTGCTTGGCCGTATCGCGCATGAGGTATGCTCTCTGTTGTGCGATCACACGGCGTAAGCCCGTGTCAGTGCACGCGTCAGAGTCTTGTAGGGAGAACTATCACCGAGGATTGAACCGATGAAAATCGCAATGATCGGCCTTGGAAAGATGGGGGCCAACATGACCACCCGCCTGCTGCGCGCGGGGCATGCAGTCGTCGCGTATGACCGCAGCCCCGACGCTGTCGCGGAGGCCGCCGCTGGTGGAGCCATTCCGGCCAACAGCCTTGACGACCTCGTGCAGCAGCTAACCCCACCCCGCGTCGTATGGGTGATGGTGCCATCCGGCGCGCCGACCCAGTCCACGATTGACGATCTGGCGCAGCGCCTGTCGCCGGGGGACACGGTCATTGACGGGGGCAACTCCCACTACGTCGACTCGCTGGCCGCCGCCGAGCGCCTAAAGCCGCATGGAATCCACTTCGTCGATGCGGGCACGTCTGGCGGGGTCTGGGGGTTGGAAGTCGGCTACAGCCTGATGATTGGCGGGGACGAAGCGGCTGTCGCGCCGCTGACGCCGATCTTCGAGACGCTCGCGCCTGCCCCGGACCGCGGCTGGGGGCATGTCGGGCCGGTTGGCGCGGGCCACTTCACCAAGATGATCCACAACGGCATCGAGTACGGCATGATGCAGGCGTTCGCCGAGGGTTTGTCGATCATGCGCGCCAAGAAGGAGTTCGGCCTCGACCTCGCCGAGGTCACGCGCATCTGGCAGGATGGCAGCGTTGTGCGCTCGTGGCTGCTCGACTTGATCCACGACGCGCTGGCCGAAGATCAGGCACTTGAGGACATCGCGGCCTATGTGCCAGACAGCGGAGAGGGGCGCTGGACGGTGTTCGAGGCGATCAACTTGAACATCTCGGCGCCGGTCATTACGACCGCGCTCGAACGCCGTATCCGCAGCCGCGAGGACGGTTACACGGACAAGCTGCTCTCGATCATGCGCCATGCGTTCGGCGGCCACAGCGTGAAGAAAACGGGGGAATAGCGGATGCAACACCACGAACAGATCACAATCGTCATTTTCGGCGCGTCGGGCGACCTCACCCACCGCAAGCTGCTCCCCGCGCTGTACAACCAGCACGTCAAGGGCCACCTGCCGTCCAACGTCTATATCGTCGGGGTGTCGCGCTCGCAGCTTTCCGACGACGACTTTCGCGCGCGCATGAAGGACGGCGTGCAGCAGTTCGCGCCGGAGCACTTTGACGAGACACGATGGAACGCGTTCGCCCCGCGCATGCGTTACGTCAGCGCCGATCTCAGCAGCGCGGACGGAATGGGCGCCGTCAAGACCGCGCTGGACGCGTGCGAGTCCGACGTCGAGCACAGGCTGTATTACCTGTCGGTCGGGCCGAAGCTGTACGCCCCGATCGTGCAGAACCTCGGCACGCACGGCATGGCGCGCGAAGATGTGGGCTGGCGGCGGCTGGTGGTCGAGAAGCCGTTCGGGATCGACCTCGCCTCGGCCCACGCGCTCAACGACACGATTCACGCGGTGTTCAGCGAAAGTCAGGTCTACCGGATCGACCATTACCTCGGTAAAGAGACCGCGCAGAACATCCTGTTTTTCCGCTTCGCCAACTCGATCTTCGAGCCGGTGTGGAACCGCAACGCCATCGACAACGTGCAGATCACCGTCGCCGAAGAGGTCGACGTCGAGCATCGCGGCGAGTTCTACGATAAGGCCGGCGTCCTGCGCGATATGTTCCAGAATCATCTGATGCAGCTCTTGTCGCTCATCGCAATGGAGCCGCCGACATCGTTCGAGGCCAACGCGCTGCGCGACGAAAAGGTCAAAGTCCTCAGAGCGATACGCCCGCCGCAGGAATCGCACACGGTGCGCGGGCAGTACATCGGCTATCGCGATGCGGACGGAACCGCACCGAACAGCAAGACCCCGACCTTCGCCGCGCTGGAGCTGTACGTCGATAACTGGCGCTGGCAGGGTGTGCCGTTCTATCTGCGGTCGGGCAAGGCGCTGGCGCGCAAGCAGTCCGAGATCGTGATCACGTTCCGCCAGCCGCCGCACCTGATGTTTGCAGGCGTCGATCCAGACGCGATTTCGCCGAACGTGCTTTCGATGCGGATTCAGCCGGACGAGGGCGTACATCTCACCATTCAGGCGAAAGAACCGGAGACCACGCAGTCGATGCATCCGGTCGATCTCACGTTCCACTACCGCGACAGCTTCGACACCACGACCGTGCCGGACAGCTACGAACGGCTGCTGATCGATGCCATCACCGGTGATGCTGCGCTGTTCACGCGTGAGGACGAAATCGAAGCGGCGTGGCGGATCGTCGACCCGATCATCACAAGCTGGGAAACGTCCGCTAGCGCGCCGTCGCTGGAATTTTACGAACCCGGCTCGTGGGGGCCGGACGAGGCAGATGAGCTGCTGGCGCGCACAGGGCGGCGCTGGCGGGTCGGCGATCTCGATCACTAGACAGCGGTGTGTTGGGCGGGTTCGTGGGTATACTGTGGGCCGGGCTTTTGTGCGGCCTGCGTATTCTGTGATCGGATACTGAGAGTATGTCGATGATCGATATCCCCACCCTACCCGGCGTCACAGCCACATCAATCGAGACACCACGCCTGTCGACTCGCGTGCTGTTCTCCGGGCCAGAGGACGGCACACCGGTGCTGTTCATCCATGGCAACGCCAGTAATGCGACCTATTGGGAAGAGACGATGGTCGCGCTGCCGGCTGGGTTCCGCGGCATCGCGCCAGACCTGCGCGGGTACGGCGGCGCCGACCGGGCCAAGCTGGTCGACGCGACGCGCGGCTCAGGCGATTGGGTCGCCGACGCCATCGCGCTGATGGATCAGCTCGGACACAAACAGTTTCACCTCGCGGGGCACAGCCTCGGTGGCGGAGTGTGCTGGGGGCTGATGCGCGATCACGCCGACCGCCTGCTCTCGGTGACATTAGCCGCGACAGCTTCTCCGTATGGCTTCGGCGGCACAAAGGGGGTCGACGGACAGCCGTGCTATGCCGATTTCGCGGGGTCTGGCGGCGGCGTGGTAAACGCTGCATTCGTGCAAGCCATCGCCGACCATGACCGTTCCGACGCGCCGAACTCGCCGCGCGATGTAATGAACAAGTTTTATTGGAAACCACCATTTCGGGCCGCGCGCGAGGAAGAGCTGCTCTCTGGACTCTTGAGCGAACACACCGGCCCGCAGCAGTATGCCGGCGATTTTGTGGCATCGGCGAATTGGCCGAACGTCGCGCCGGGAGTTTACGGCCCCATCAACGCGCTTTCGCCTAAGTACACCGGCGATGTCAGCAAGATTTGGGCCAGCCCGGTCAAGCCGCCCGTGTTGTGGGTCTACGGCCAAGATGACCAGATCGTCAGCGACAATTCGCTGTTCGACATCGGAACCCTCGGCGCATTCGGGATCGTTCCGGGCTGGCCGGGCGCGGATGTCTTCCCATCGCAGCCGATGATCAGTCAGACCCGCGACGTACTCGCCAAATACGCCGCCGGGGGCGGATCGGTCACCACCCTCGCGCTGAAGGACTGCGGCCACACTCCGTACCTCGAATATCCACAGGAGTTCAACACGGCATTCCACGCCCTGCTCACCGGCGGATAACACGCTGGCCCGCGATCCTTTGCCCAACGTGGCGAACAGGATACAATCCGCGCTTGGCGAGCGCCGCTCGCAATCTATGCTAGAACCTTACTCGGAGGAAACACATGCGTGCCAAAGTCGTTATTCTTGTCCTGCTTGCCGCGCTGCTGGCCTTCGGCAGCGTTGCACAGGAGGCCGCGCCGCTCAAGATCGGTCTGTTGACCGACCTGTCTGGCGTGCTCGCTATCTACGGCATCGAGCTTGATAACGGCCTCAAGCTCGGCTTGTTGTATGCCGCCGGCATCGATCCGGCCGAGTACGACAGCCTCGACGCCGCGCTGGCCGATCTAACGATCGCCGGCCGGCCAGTCGAAATCCTCGTCCGCGACAACGCCAGCGATCCGGACACCGCGAGCCAGCAGGCGCGCGAGTTGATCGAAAACGAAGGGGTCGAGATCCTTGTCGGCGCCCCGTCTTCCGGCGTGACTCTGGGCTTGCAGCAGGTCGCGGTCGACTATGACACGATCCTGTTTGCTGCGCCGGGCGCATCACCGACGATCACCGGGTCGAACTTCAACCCGAACACGTTCCGCGTCTGCCGCAACACCGCGCAGGACTCGCTGGCGCTTGCGTCGTACGCGACCCAATTGGGCGAGAACTGGGTGATCCTCGCCGCCGACTACGACTTCGGCCGTGCTTCAGCCGCCGCCTATGAGGCGACGTTGGCCGCGTTCGGCGTCAAGTTCGCCAGCGAGGTCATCTTCGCCCCGCTGGAGACGACCGACTTCACCGCCTACCTGCAGCAGGTGAGCGACAGCGGCGCCGATGTGCTGCTGCCGATCTGGGCCGGCGACACGACTATCCCGCTTCTGCAGCAGATCGCCGAGTTCGGAATTTCCGAGAACATGGCCGTCATCGGCGCGCTCAACAGCAACGATCTCGTCGCGCTGTCTGATCCGAGCACGATCGGTCAAGTAGCGCCGGGCGTGTATCACTACACGTTCCCGCACACCGAGGCGAACGACTGGCTCGTCGCGAAGCATGTCGCGGTGACCGAGGCCGCGGGCGCGCTCGACTATCCCGACCTGTTCACCGAATGCGCGTTTGCGACCGGTCAGGCGTTGTATGCGGCGGTCGACGCGGCAGGTGGCGATACGCTCCCCGCATCGCTCATCCCGCAGCTTGAAGGCATGGTGTTTGAAGGCCCGAAGGGCACGTACTTCATCCGTCCGGGCGACCATCAGGTGCTCGTGCCGATGTACGTCGCGCAGCTGGACAACCTCGACAGCCCTGAGTACGCATTCTGGACGCTGGTCACCGAGGTCGATGCGCTGGCGGCGAACCCGCCCTGCCTGCTCGAAGGCGACTACGCCGAACGCTGTGCGCTGAACGACACCTTCATCGAGGAGGTCGTCAAGCCGGCGGTCGAAGCTATGCGAGCCGAAGAATAGCCTGAAAGTGTGCGTCCGGGGGCAGCGCCAACGCCCCCGGACGCGATTCTTGGTACAGTGACATGACACCTATTCTTGAAACACGTTCGCTGACGAAAGCGTTCGGCGGGTTGGTCGCCGTCAACGACGTATCCATTCAGGTCGAAGAAGGTTCGACTCACGCCGTCATCGGCCCGAACGGGGCGGGCAAGACGACCCTGTTCAATCTGCTGTGCGGCAACTTCAAGCCGACCAGCGGGCGCGTATTCTATCGCGGGCAGGATATCACGAACGTCCCGCTGCATCAGCGCGCGCATCTGGGGATCGGCCGGTCGTTCCAGATCATCAACCTGTTCCCGAACCTGACCGTGCTCGAAAACGTCCGGCTGGCCGCGCAGGCGTTGGGCCACGACAACTTCCGGATCTTCCGGCGCGCCTCGACCATCGTCTCGTATGTGGCGCGTGCTGCCGAGGCGCTGGAAATCGTCGGCCTGCAAGGACAAGCCAGCGTACCGGCGAGCGTCCTGCCCCACGGCGGAAAGCGCAAGCTCGAACTCGCGATCTTGCTGGCGGCCGACCCGAAGCTGCTGCTTCTGGACGAGCCGACGGCGGGCATGGCGTCCGAGCAGGTGCCGGAATTAATGCAGATTATCGAGCGCGTGCGCAGCCTCGGTGGGCGCACGATTGTAATCGTCGAGCACAACATGAACGTCGTGATGAACGCCTGCGACCGGATCACGGTGATGAACCTCGGCCAAGTGTTGGCTGAAGGAACGCCGGCGGAGATCGGCGCTAACAAGCAGGTTCAGGACGTGTACCTCGGCGAACTGTACGATCTGCCCGGAGCGCACGCATGACCGACGTACTGACTCTTTCGGGCGTGCATACGTTCATCAACCAGTTCCACATCCTCGAAGGCGTGGACTTCACCGTGCCGGCCGGCAGCATCACCGTGCTGCTGGGGCGAAACGGCGCAGGCAAGACGACCACCCTGCGCACGATCATGGGGATGACCCCGCCATCCGCCGGCGATGTGCTGTTCAACGGCGCAAGCATCAAGTCGCGCGCGCCATACACCATCGCCCGGCTCGGCGTCGGCTACGTGCCGGAGCACCGCGCGATCTTTCGCGAGCTGACCGTCCTTGAAAACCTACGCATCAGCGAGCGCGCCAAAGGCGATCTCGACCGCACGTCCGATTTCATCTTCCGGCTGTTTCCCGATCTCAAGCGGCTCGTGACCCTGCGCGGCGGAAGCCTGTCCGGCGGACAGCAGCAGATGCTGGCGGTCGCGCGCGCGCTGGTGTCCGACAACCACCTGCTGCTGATCGACGAGCCGAGCGAAGGGTTGGCGCCGGTCATCATCGAACAGCTCATGGCGGCTATTCGCGAGCTTGCCGCGGACAAGACGGTGCTGCTGGTCGAGCAGAATTTCCGCGTGGCTTCGCGGCTGGCTGATCGCTACGTCATCATCGACGATGGCCACAGCGTCCAGTCCGGCCTGATGCCTGACTTGATTCAGGACGAAGCTGCGGTGCAGCGGTATTTGGGGGTAGCGTAATGCTCAAGTCGCTCGTTCCGGCCGGCCGCGGGTCGGTCGCAACATCGGTCGCGTTGATCGGCGCGATATTACTCTTCGCGTTGTACGCCGCCAACTTTTCGCCCGGCATATTCGCCATCACACTGCTATCGGGTTTGCTCCGTGCAATGCTGCTATTCCTCGTCGCCGCCGGCCTGTCGCTGATTTTCGGGTTGATGGACATTCTGAATTTCGCGCAGGGTGGGTACTTCATGCTCGGCGCGTATATCACGTTCGACATCGTGCACCCTGACGCTGGCGTCATCCCGTTTGGCGGTTTCATCAGCGACCCGACCCTGCGCTTTGCCTTCGCGATTATGGTCGCCACGCTTGTCGGCGCGGCCCTCGGCTATGTGCTTGAGCGCGGACTGCTGCGCCCGTTGTACAAACGCGCGCTGTTCCAGCTTGTGCTGACGTTCGGCGTGTCGATCATCCTGCTGGAAGTGGTCAAGTTTTTGTGGGGGCCGTCGCCTTACAGCTGGACGGTCAGGCTCCCGATCCAAGAGGCGCAGTTCAGGATCTTTGATACGCCGTTCAGCACGTACCGCCTGTTCGTCATCGCGATGGGCCTGCTGCTGATGGCCGGCGTGACCGTGCTGCTCAGGCGCACCCGCATTGGCATCATCATCCGCGCCGGCGTGCAGGATCCGGAGATGGTCAGCGCGTTAGGGATCAACGTCCGCGCGGTGTTCACGCTGGTGTTCACGCTGGGATGCGCGCTTGCGGCGTTCGGCGGCGGGGTCGCGGTGCCGTTCCTCGGCGCGACGAATTCGCTCGGCTCCACGTTTCTGTTGGCGAGCATCGCCGTGATCGTACTGGGCGGGCTGGGTAGCTTCGAAGGCACGGCGGTCGGCAGCGTGGTGGTCGGGTTGGGCTGGGCGGCCATGGAGCAGTTCAGCGCGCGTCCTGAGATCGGGACGGTACTGGCGAGCATGTCGCCAATGCTGCTGCTCGCGCTGGTGCTGCTGTTGAGGCCGAAGGGCCTGTTCGGGGAGGATCGCTAGTTCATGGCCCAGAACCGTCTTACGCGCTTCCTTCGCAGCGAGTGGATTTACATCGTCTCTTCCGTGCTGCTGGTGCTGTTTCCGCACATCGTGGGCTGGATGACCGACAGCAGCCCGTTCGGCGTCCAGCGCGGCACGCGTTATATCATGTCAGGTTCCGCCGTCTATTGGATGTCGATCCTCATCGACATTTTCGCCTTGTCTGTGCTGGTGATGAGCTACAACCTGATGTTCGGCTTCACCGGCGTGATCAGCTTCGGCCACGCGATGTTCTTCGGGCTGGGCGGCTATCTGCTCGGCATAGTGACGCAGATGACCGGCCTTCCACCCGACATCGCGTTCATTGCGGGCGTCGCGCTGGTGATCGTTGTGAGCGCCGTGCTGGGCTTGGGCATCGGGTTTGCGACGCTGCGGCTGCGCGGCGTGTACTTCGCCATCTTCACGCTGGCTGTCTCCGAGATGGTCTTGATCTACTTCGGGCGCTGGGCCGTGACCGGCGGTGAGGATGGGTTCGCCCTCTCAACCATTCCGGTCTGGATCGACGCCGCGCAAAGCCGTATCAACCTGTATTACGTCAGCCTCGCGCTGTTCGCCGGGACGTTCGTGTTCATCCGCCGGCTGGTCAATTCGCCAGCCGGGGCGGTGTTCAAGGCGATCCGCGAAAACGAGATGCGCGCGCAGGCCATCGGCTTCAACACGCTGCGCTTCAAGCTGCTGTCGATCACGATCGCCAGCGTGCTAGGCGGGCTGGCCGGTATCATCCACGCCCTGCTGGCGAAGAAGATCGGGCCGGAGATGCTCAACGTTTCGCACACTGTCGATGCGCTGCTGATGACGATTATCGGCGGAGTCGGCACCTTCACCGGGCCGATCCTCGGCGCTTCAGGCCTGACGCTGGCCGATGTGCTGCTGCGCGAGGCGACGGTCTCGATTGGATCGCTCACCATCGACATCGGCGACAGCTGGCTGTTGATCCTCGGCCTGATCTTCGTGCTGGTCGTGTTGATCTTCCCGTTCGGGATCGTCGGCACATGGAACCGCCTGCGGATGCGCTTCACACGCCGCTAGTCGACCCAGTCGAAGGTGCGAGTCACCGCCTTCTTCCACCCCGCATACAGGCGATCACGCTCAAGGGCGGGCATAGCGGGATGCCACTGCCGCGCGACGTGCCAGTTGCTGCGCAGTTCGTCCAGCCCGCCCCAGAACCCGACGGCCAGCCCCGCGGCATACGCTGCGCCAAGCGCCGTCGTCTCGGCTACCACCGGGCGCACCACCGGCACGTCGAGGATGTCGGCCTGAAACTGCATCAGCAGATCGTTCTGCGTCATCCCGCCGTCGACCTTGAGAGCGTGAAGCTGCACGTCGCTGTCGTTCAACATGGCGTCCACGACCTCGCGGGTTTGATACGCGGTCGCTTCCAGCGCGGCGCGCGCGATGTGGTTCTTGTTGATGAAACGCGTCATGCCCACGATTGCGCCGCGTGCGTCACCTCGCCAGTACGGCGCGAACAGTCCGCTAAATGCCGGCACAAAGTAGATGCCGCCGTTATCAGGAACCGCGCGTGCCAGCGCCTCTACATCCGGTGATGACTGGATGATTCCGAGGTTATCGCGCAGCCACTGCACGAGCGATCCTGTCACGGCGATGCTGCCTTCAAGCGCGTACACCGCGGGCTGGTCGTCCAGTTTGTAACCAACCGTCGTCAACAGTCCGTGCTGGCTGAGCACGATCCGTTCGCCCGTGTTGAGCAGCATGAAGCAGCCTGTGCCGTAGGTGTTCTTGGCCTCGCCGACACCGTAGCACGTCTGCCCGAACAGCGCGGCCTGCTGGTCGCCGAGGATCGCCGTCAGGGGGATGTCTCCACCCCCGACGTTGACGACGCCGTACGGCTCAGGCGTGCTGGATGGCCGGATGGCCGGCAGCATTGGGCGCGGCACTGCGAGTTCGGTCAGGATTTCCTCATCCCACGTGAGCGTTTCGAGGTTCATCAGCAGCGTCCGGCTGGCGTTGGTCACGTCGGTCACATGCGCCTTGCCGCCGGTGAGATTCCAGATCAACCACGTATCGATGGTGCCGAACAGCGCGTCACCGCGTTCCGCCGCCTCGCGCAGCCCGGCGACGTTCTCCAGCAGCCAGATCAGCTTGGTGCCGCTGAAGTAGGTGGATAAGGGCAGCCCGGTCTTTTCGCGGAAACGGTCGGCCCCGCCGTTTGACGCCAGCCGGTTGACGATCTTGTCCGTGCGCGTGTCCTGCCAGACCACGGCGTTGTAGTACGGCTTGCCGGTGTGGCGATCCCATACGACGGTCGTCTCGCGCTGGTTCGTGATGCCGATTGCCGCCACATCCGCGGCCTGCCCACCGACCGCCTTGAGCGCGCCGCCGATGACCTCATGTGTCCGCTGAATGATCTCTATTGGATCGTGCTCGACCCAACCGGCTTGTGGAAAAATCTGGCGATGCTCAAGCTGGTGGGAAGCCGCGATGTGTCCGGACTTGTCGAACAGAATGAAACGCGTGCTTGTGGTACCCTGATCAAGCGCGCCAACGAATTGTCCTGTCATCATTCACCCGCCGGTTGTACATAGAATTCATCGTTACTATATTGACTCACGATTGGCCTGCATGACGAGTGCCGCGGCCGTAATCGCCGGCTGACCGGTATCGCCCGCCGCTATCGAGAAGGACTGTGAACGCCGTGAGACTTCCCCCAAACCGCAGGCCGGTCGAACTGATCGAACGCACGTTCCCCAGCGCGAACATGGCGATCATCCGCGGCCCGCGCCCGATTCTGATTGACCCCGGCTTTGCGACCGACGCCGCGGAAGTCGAGGCGCATCTTGACCGGCTTGACCTGCACCCGCGCGACTTGCAGTGCATCGCGCTCACGCACTACCACTGCGATCACAACGGCGCGGTCGAGTACTTCCAGCAGACGTACGGCGTGCCCGTCGCCGCCGAGCGCACCGAAGCCGCCGCCGCCGTCGACGGCACCCTGCGGCGCATGGTCAGCAGGTGGTACGTACAGCCTGCGCCGCGCTACACCGTTGATGTCTACCTCGATGACGGTATGGTGCTGGAAACCGGTGGCCCGGCTGTGCAGGCCGTCGCCACGCCGGGGCACACCGTCGGGCATCTCAGTTTCGTGACGGACGAAGGCACCTTGATTGCCGGCGACACGTTCCACGCCAGCGACGTCGCGCCTGTGACCCCGTTTCGTGAGGGCGCGACCAGCTTGCACCGCCTCATTGAGAGCATCCACCGCCTGCTTGCGATTGACGCCCCGGTACGGCGCGCGCTGTCAGGGCACGGCCCACTCATCACCGCGCCGGTCGAGGCGATGGAGGCGGCGCTCGAACGCCTAGATACATGGGTTGCCGAGCCGGAACGCGCGGCGTGGCACGCCTTGAAGCGGCTCGGCACATACAACTTGATGCTGACCGACGGGATGACCGAACGCGATTTCACCACATTTCTTCTACAGGCCCCGTGGTTCGTTGACTACGCGAAGCACGCTTTCGACACGACGCCTCAGGACTTTGTCACGTCGTACATCGCAGAGCTTAAGCGCGCCAACGCCGTTGTGATCGACGAGGGCGTCATGCGGCCAACGACGCCGTATCATCCGCCACCACCCGGCTGGTTGGCCGGCGATACCGGCTGATATTTGCGCAATTTAGTCGATAGCGTGTAATCTGAACGTCAAATATCCGCGCCAGAGATTCTTGCGGCGCCTACGATTATCTTGTTGACCGTCAAATGACCTTATCGCGTTTCGCCCGCCCCTATGAAGTCAATTCGCCGCCTCGGCGCCGGCTGGTGGTCGATCATATCAGTTTGAGTTTCGGCGGCGTGAAGGCGCTCACCGACGTCAGCCTTCAGGTCGAACCCGGCAAGATCTTCGCGATTATCGGCCCGAACGGCGCGGGCAAGACGTCGATGCTGAACTGCATCTGCGGCCTGTATCGCCCGCAGCACGGCCACATCTGGTACGGCGACACCGATCTCGTAAAGACCGCCCCTCACCG
>JAANMU010000171.1_pt1 | contig 83585 bp, 73 predicted proteins | sample 7279701 | NCBI WGS metagenome assembly JAANMU01 (sample SAMN14094539, study PRJNA606508) | bioreactor metagenome | isolation source: A lab-scale SPAN reactor treating ammonium-rich wastewater day 57 | place: Ireland: Galway | collected 2017-03-13 | reverse complement strand
GCCCGACGACGGCGTCGTGCTCTTGGAGGTCGAGCTGCCCGACGACGGCGTCGTGCTCTTGGAGGTCGAGCTGCCCGACGACGGCGTGCTCTTGGAGGTCGAGCTGCCCGACGACGGCGCCGTGCTCTTGGAGGTCGAGCTGCCCGACGACGGCGTCGTGCTCTTGGAAGGAGCCGTGCTCTTTGAGCCCGAGGAGGCCTTGGAGCCCGTCGCTGGACGCGAGCTGGAAGACTTGGAGCCGCTCGAGCTTCGAGAAGTAGAGCTCGACTTGCGACTCGAGGAGCTGCTGCGACTCTTGGAGGCGGTCTTGGAGCGAGTGGCCGAGCCCGAGCTACGGGCCTTTCCTCCCGAGCTTGGACGCGTGCGGGTGCGTGACTTGGAGCCCGAGCTCGAGCTCGAGCCGGAGCGTCGGCTACTGGACTTCTTGCGCGCTGGCCTGGAGGACGAGGGGCGAGATGCCGGTCGGGCTGGAGGAGACGGAGCGCTTGGCTGCGAGGGGCGCGAGGGCTCGGAAGTGGAACCCTCGGCAGCTCTGCGCTCACGCGAGGTAGGCACTCCGGCCAGACCGCCGGCAGCCGCTCCTTCACCTGACCTTGCTCCCTCGGCTCGGGCAGCTCGGTCTGTTGACGTGCCTACGCCGGCCAGTCCGCCCGCGGCGACTCCCTGCTCAGCGCCCGCTCGATTGCCGGGAGAAGCGGATGCCTGCTCGGCCCGATCGGCAGAGGTGGCCACTCCGGCCAGTCCGCCCGCCGCCGCACCCCCTCGCCGCTCGGCCGCGCCTGCAGCCGGGACTCCATTCTCCTCCCCACCTAGAGCCGAATCCCAGGCACGGCCGACGGCCGCTGCCGGCCCTACCAGACCGGCAGCCCCGGCCCATCCCTCCTCCAGTCGGCGGCTGATGTCCTGACGATTGAGGGCATCGTGCGACTTTTCCGGCGACAAAACCGGAGCGGAGCGGCCACCCGACGACTCTTGCTTGTCGCTGGAGACCGCTTTCTCCTCCGCTGCCGGTCTAGCTTCCTGCGCCCGCTGCTGTTGCAGCTCGAGCAGCCGCTCCCGATAACGGTCGCTTCTTGTTCTGTCTAACGAGTCGATGGCGACCTGCCCCAGCCCATGAGATGGGCAAGAAATCTCCCACCTCAGAGTACCAAGTCCAGTCCCCGGATTTGTGACTGGCTTGTTACAAAGTTGATCTCCTGTAAACTTCTCGTTAACGATTGTAACAGACATGTTAAAATCTGACGAGAGGTTCTCTGCGACGACAGGAGCGGTCGACAGATCGTCGACTCGGCAACACCCGGTCAACATCCTGCAGCGGTGATAGAGTTTACGATGCCACGGGGAAAGACAGGGAGGCCCTCGTGCACATCTCGGCAGCGTCTGGTCTGTTACCAAGCCTTTTCAAGCCTCTGCAATGGTTTTCCGCTCCTGTCGGCGCGGTTTCCAACCCTCAGGACAGCCTCGCCCCCGCTAACTGCCTGCACCGACTCGACGTGACCGAGGACAAAGCAGAGGAGAAGCGCCTGCTCGACCAGATCATCCAGGTCCCAAACCTTGCTCCGGACGCTGCTGCCGTCCTGCGCCGGGATCTGGAGGCGTTTCCGGTTCCCCTGTTAAGATTGCTGGCGGCCGACGACCTGCTGGTGGTGGGCATGCGCGCGGGGCAGACCCTGGCCGACACGCCCCGCCTCCCCACCGTTAAGCCGGAGGAGTATCGCAGCCACGTTCAGCAGGCCCGGATCCTGATCGACGAATGCCTGGTCCGTCAGGGCGACCAGAAGGAGCACCGTATCCGCGAACGGGTAGCGGCCGGGGAGGACCCGGTCTACGTGGAAGCAATGGAGAACCATTGGTGGGCCCGCTCACTGCAAGACGACCTGTCCCAGCGCCTGGTGGAAGCCGGTATCGGCTTCTCGGTGGAAGTCAAAAGGGAGCCCTTCACGCTCAGCCACCTGGCTACCGGACGAGAGGTGGGCCCGGATGATCGGGCAGCCTGGGAGGAAACCTTCACCGAGCTCAACCAGGGACTGGTCAGCAAGCAGGGCGATCAGATTAGCGCCACCCAGGGCATCGTCCTGATCCCCTACGCCTACTATCGTGGTCGGGCAGTTTCGGAGGTAACCCTCAAGCAGGCTCTTGAATACAAGGCCCAGCGGGCCAGAGACGCCATGGGAATCCACAACTACGAAGAGCGCATGATCACGCTTTACGAAGACTATCTGCGCGATCCAGCCCCGGAAGCCGGCCACCACCGCGTCTCCATCCACGAGACCGGGCACGCCCTCGATCACGCCCTGGAAAGGGTTCAGGGCATTCCCGGGCTGGGGGCCGAGCACCGGGCCACGATTGACCGCCTTTATGCCGAGGACATCCAGCTCCTCAAGCAAGGCCAGGACCGTTTCACGAGCGCTCGCGCGAAGGACAACGTCCGGGAGTACTTCGCCGAGGCGGTGGAGTCCTATCTCACCGTACCCATGAGCGACGGACAGGACTATTACAAGCCCACCAACAACCGGATCGAGCTCCAGCGCCTGAATCCGGCGCTGTACGCCTATCTGGATCGGATCTTCCACCTGGACATCCCCCCGGGCGTCGAGCTGGCCGCCTAGCGAACATTAGTTCGAAATCCCTACCTGGTAGGAATATCTCACCGCCTGCGTACGACTATCCCTATACTTCCGGGCAATTTTGAGGGATAATCTTTTCAGGAACTTATCAGGAGTTTGTGCGGTTATAGAAGTGGGAGGCCAGCATGTTGAGAACCCGCAGAACCCGCACCGTCTCCATCGGGACCGGGCGAGTAAGACTCGAAGGCTCAGGAACGGTGCGTATCGACTGGACCGAGCCCTCCGGCACCTACGGAGGATACTCTGGCTTTGATGCAGGCTACTCCGAGACGCACGCCGTGGGCTTCTCGCTTCCCCCCGCGGTCGACTGGGAGGACCAGGATGACGAAGACGACGACGAGGACTTCTAAAGCCCCTCGCCTTTGATGACAAAAAGCCGCCCGGTCGCCCGAGCGGCTTTTTGCTTGAAGCGAGCCCGAGAGCTCAGTCCTTCAGCGCCTCGTTGGTGGTATCCCACCAGTCCTTCACGGCTTCGCCAGTCTTCTCCACCGAAGCGCCCAGGCCGTTCTGGTAGCCTTCCTTGGCGCCGATGGCCAGGCCATAGATGGCTCCTCCGACCACGCCCAGGGGAGCGGCGAGCACTGCGGCCGGGGGCACCAGAATCGAGCAGGTGACCTTCTGCACCGGGCCCATGTCGCTGTTCCAAATCTCCTTGTAGGCCTTGACCACGCCGCGTGGGGTCTGCACCAGCGTGACGGCACCGATACCCACACCGTCGATGACGGCGCCGGCGGCGCCGCCGACCAGGGCCTTGCCACCTTCGATCAGCTTGATGTCATAGGGCTCCTCACCCGGCTCGAGGGGCTCGGACTCGTATTTGCGCAGCTCGTCGATGAGCTTGCCGGAGAGGTCGTTGTGGAAACGCTTGACGTCCTTGGCGCACTCCTTCGCGGCGCTGCCAACGCCATTCTCGACGCCCTCTTGGAAGCCGTGGAACAGGCCGTAGCCGGCCGAGCCCAGGGCTACCAGCACGGGCGTTGCCACGGCTGCGGCGGGCAGCAGCAGGCCGATGGTGGTCTTCAGCACCGGGCCGATCTGCTCGGTGTTCCAGAGTGCCTTGTAGCTCTGGAAGAGAGCCTCGGGCATGCGGTAGAGCGAGGATGCGGTGTTTCCTACCGTTTCGATGCCCGCGCCCACGACAGCGCCAGCCAGGCCGGAGACTGCCTGTCCGATGGTCCAATCCTTGCTGTCCTCATCCGGAGGAGCGTCGGGAGGAGCCTCAGGAGGCGTGGTGGGAGGCTGTTGAGGCGCTGAGTTGGCACGAGAAATCGTGCTGGCGAAGGACGGGAATGCAGTGGTGGCTGATAACATGTATATTTGTCCCCTTTTCGTTCTGTTTGTCCCCGAGAGTCGACCGTATGTTATGCCAGTGCAAGAGGGGGCTGGTTACGAGCCTGTTAACCCAGGTTTCGAGTGTGTTAACCTCACGACGACCCTGGGAGGGAATGGTGGCAGGCGCAAGAATCGGCTCAGATGCGCAGGCTGCTCTTTCTCACGCTCACCATCGTGGTGCTTTTGCACCTCAACAGCTCCTCGCAGGCCCCCTCGGCCTGGATTCCGGTACCTCCGCCCAAAGAGCAGATCGGCATCTACGTGGCCCCCAACCTGGCCGTGGTGGGGGATCGGCTGCACCTGATCTTCGCGGGCACCAATCCGAAGGCCATCCATCCCGAGGTCATGCAGTGCTGGCGCTCGGAGAGGGACGAGAACTGGTCAGAGGTGCGGGCACCCTTCTTCGGCCTGGACTTTGGCCGCGTGCGCAACGTGGCCGTCGGTACCACCCGCTACGCCATGGCCCTGGTGTTCCAGCGCCAGTTGACTCAGGGAGACCGGGCCTTCGAGATCGACTTCACGCTCACGGCCGACAACGGCTGGGAGTGGATCCAGCCGGTCCTCGTGGACAGCTTCGTGTCCGAATCCCCTCGAGGAACCTCGATAGCGGTGGCGGGCCGCGAGTATGCCAAGAAGACCGAGTTCGCGGCCGCCTGGGGTACCGAGGGACACGGCGTTAAGGCAGCTCTGATCAGCCTGCGCGACTCGGTACGCGCCCCGGCCAAAAGCGTGGGCTATCACTCGGCGCTCTCGGACAAAGTGATGATCGGCGGCCATTCGAAAGGTGGCTTCGGAGTGGTGTGGTCGGACAGCAACGGGCTGCGCTCGGTTCAGATCAAAGCCATCAGCGGGGAGGCCGGAAAGCCGGTCACCCTGGTCAACAAGGACGTGCAGAACAACTTCGCCGTGGGGGCTCGCCCCCGGGGCGGGCTGGAGTTGATCACCAACCTGGGCCAGGAGAGCTTCCTCTTCGGTTGGGACAACGGCGAGTGGAAGCGCCAGACCTCCCCGGCCCCCCCCGCCAACACCCCGCCCCCCGTGCCAGGCCCCAATCCAGCCTGCACGCTCGACCGCGAGGACAAAATGCACGTGATCTATCAACCCACGGGCACCAGCGACGTGATGTATGTCAACGACCGGAGCGGCGGTTGGAGCGTCCCCGAGAAGGTGTTCACCATGAAGTCGAGCAGCGCTCCCTTCACTATCGCATGTTCCGAGAACTACGTCTGGGCGGCCTACGCCCACGGCACCCACATGGTCATCGCCAAACGGCCTCTGAAGTGAAACGCTTGCCAGTTGCGGTCTCGGCCTGCCTGGCCGGCATCTGCTGCCGCTATGACGGCGGCTCAAAGCCCCATTCGGTCGTGCAAGAGCTGATGGCGCGTGGAGAGCAAGTGGTTCTGATTTGCCCCGAGGAGTTGGGCGGACTGGGCACTCCTCGCCCGCGAGCGGCCCTCGAAGGGGGCGACGGCGCAGCTGTCTGGCGGGGCCAGGCCCGAGTCGTGGACGAGCACGGACAGGACGTCACCGAGGCGTTTTGCCAGGGTGCCCGGGAGGCCCTTGAGCGAGTTGTCGCGGCCGGGGCTCGGCAGGCGGTGCTCAAGCAGCACAGCCCCTCCTGCGGATGCCTCAGCTCGCGTCAGGGGGGCGACGGGGTGACCGCGGCCCTGTTTCGCCAGCATGGGATCACTCTGTGCACCGAAGAAGACTTACTCGTGCCGGAGAGCCTCGATGGGATCGAGGCGCGAGGCCTGCACGGCCGGGTAGAAGCCGAAAAAGATCCCCACCAGCACTGAGAACCCGAAGCTGATCGCCACCGACACGGTGCTCACGCCAGCCGGTCTCTGGAACACATCTGCCAGAAGATAAGAAACGCCCACGCCCAGGGCAATCCCCAGTGTTCCGCCCACCACCGAGAGCACCACTGCCTCCACCAGGAATTGCAGCATCACGTCGCGAGCCCTGGCTCCGATGGCCATGCGAATGCCGATCTCGCGAATGCGTTCGGTGACCGAGACGAGCATGATGTTCATGATGCCGATGCCTCCCACCAGGAGGCTCACCGAGCCGATGCTGCCGAGCAGGGTAGTGAAGACCTGGGTGGCTTCCCGGCCAGCCTTGAGGATCTCGGCCTGGTTGTAGGAGTAATAGGGCTCCTCTTCCTCTTCCGGCACCCGGTGGCGCTCACGCAAGAGCATCAAGACCTGTTTCTCGGCCGCGGCCACCTGATCGGCCCGCTTGGCGGACACGATGATCGAGCCCAGGTCGCGCCCCCACTGCAGACGACGCTGGGCGGTCGTATAGGGCAAGATCACCATGTCGTCGCTGACCCCACCGAAACCCGCGTCGCCCTTCTCGGCCATGACTCCCACCACTTCGCAGGGGAGGTTGTCGAGTCGCACCACCTGACCCAGAGGATTGCTCGACCCGAAGAGCTTCTCTCGCACCGTCTTTCCCAAAAGGCAAACCGGCGCCGCCGACTGCACCTCGCGCTCGGAGAAGAGCCTGCCGCTCACAGCCTGCCAGTTCCGCACGGTACAAAACTCGGGGGTGGTCCCGGTGTAACTCGTGCTCCAGTTCTGCGAGCCGAACACCACCTGCACCTTGCTGCGCACGATGGGCGCGGCGGCCAGGACGTAGGGGAGTTGCTGGATGGCCTGATAGTCCTCTACCGTCAGATTGCGCCCCGTTCCCTGACCGGTGCGCACCCCGCCCCGACGACCCGAGCCGGGGTAGATGACGATCGTGTTGGTTCCCATGCCGGCGATCTGGCTCTCCACCGCCATCTTGGCCCCTTGACCCACGCTCAGCATGGCGATAACGGCGGCCACGCCGATGATCATGCCCAGCATGGCCAGGAAGGTGCGCAGTCGGCGACGCCACAGAGAGCGCCAGGCGAGCTTGAGCACCAGCCAGAAGCTCAGAAGAACATCCTCACGCGTTTCTTGGTCTTGCTCGGAGCCTTCTCGCTCACGATCACCCTCTCACCTGCCTTCAGGTCACCCTCGAGGTATTCGCTGAACTCACCATCGGAGATCCCGACCCGAATGGGACGAGACTCGGGCCCTTTCGGGCTCATGACCCAGACCGTGGCCGGGCGGCCTGGCTTGGGCAGCTCGCCAGTCTGAGGGCGCACCTTCTTGGACGGCTCCTCTTCCTCTTCTGCATTCAGCCCCTCGGAGGGGAAATAGAGGGTGGCCAGAGTGGGCACCAGCAGCACGTCCTTGTGGGTATCGATGGCCACCGTCACGTTGGCCGTCATCCCCGGACGCAAGAGCAATTCAGGATTGGGCGCGCTGACCAGCACCCCGTAGACCACCACCGACTTATCCTGTTGCTCCTCCTCGTCCACCGGACCCACCCGCACCTGGGTGACCCGGCCCTCAAAGGACTTGTCGGGATGAGCGTCCACCTTGAAGGTCACCTTCTGGCCCTCCTTGAGCGAGCCGATATCGGCCTCGCTGACCTCCACCTGCACCTGCATATGGCGGAGATCGCGGGCGATCTTGAACAGGTCGGGCGACTGGAAGGAAGCCTGCACCGTCTGGCCCACGTCGATCTTGCGGTCGATGACCGTGCCCGTGATGGGGCTGCGGATGGTGGCCCGATCCAGGTCCACCAGGGCCGTGCGCAGGTTGGCCTGGGCCTGGCGCACCTGGGCCTCGGCCGAGCCTACCTGGGCCTGGGCCGCCCGGCGCTGGGCCCGGGTCGCTTGCAGGCGGGTGTTGGCAGCCTTCACCTCGCTCTGGCTCGAGCTCACCCGCGAGCCAGCCTGGGCCAGGGTGGAGCGGGCTTCGTGGCGGGAAGCCATGGCCGACTGGTAGCCAGCCTCGCCCACCCGATAAGCCGTGCGCCGCTGGTCCACCTCGCTCTTGGCCACCAGGTCCCGCTTGACCAGCTCCTCATAACGTTTGTATTCGAGCAGGGCCAGATCCATCTCGGCCCGGGCCTTGAGCACCCCCGCCTCGGCCGACTCCACTCCGGCTTCGGCCTGGCCAACCTGGGCTCGGGTCTGCTCGAGCTGACCGCGAGCAGCCTCAAGCTGCGCCTCGGCCTGGGCCACTCCGGCGTCGGCGTTGGCCAGGTTAGCGACCTGGTTGGTGAGGGCGGCAGTAGCCGCGTCCAGGCTGGCCTGCGCCTGGGAGACACGGGCCTGGAACTCGGAGGGGTCGAGCTCGGCCAGAATCTGGCCCTTCTCCACCGGCGAATTGAAGTCGACCAGCACCTTCAGCACCGGGCCGGAAACCTGCGAGCCCACGGTCACGGTGGTCAGGGCTTCGAGGGTGCCGGTGGCCGATACCCGGGCTGTCACCTCGCCCTTCTTGAGCTCCTTGGTCTCGAACTCGGTCGCCCCCTCGGGGGCAAAAAATTGCTGGTAGGCCAGCCAGCCACCTGTCAGGACGAGCAAAATCAGGACCAGGCGCGAGAGTTTCACGGGCAGGCCTGATTCTGCTCGCCTGGCGAGGTCCCCTTCGTTCGACAGGGTTTCGCTCTCCAGAGCGGAACAGCGCCGGCGGCGTGTGGAAGAAAATTCTGGACTTTCTGGAAAAGGTCTCAAAGCAGCACCACGTGCTGGCCCTGCGCGACGGCATGATCGGCTCGGTGCCGATCATCCTGGTGGGCAGTTGCTTCCTGTTGCTAGCCGCCCAGGGGCCGGTGCTGAGTGCCTACTTTTCAGGCCAGGTCAGCTGGCTTCCGAACCTCGAGGCCAGCGGGTTCAACGCCTGGTATCTGAGCAAGGTGGATCTGCTCAAGATCCCTTACCTCTTTACCATGGGGCTGCTGGGGCTCTACATCGCCTTCACCGTGGCCACTTGCCTGGCTCGCCAGTACAACCTGCCTCCCCTGCCCCAGGGGCTGGGGGCGGTGGCCGCCCTGCTGGTGGCCGGCACCCCTTCGCGGGTGGCCCTGCCGGCCAGCAATCCCCTGCACGACCCGGCCAAACCGGAAGCCACCTTCTGGGTGGTGCCCCTGAAGAGCCTGGGGGCCGAGGGCATCTTTCTGGGCATCCTGCTGGCCATCTTCATGGTCGAGCTCTCCCGGCTGATCCTCAGGCCTGGCAAGGAGAAGCCCAAGGAAGAAGCGGCCGGCGGCATTCCCCAATCGGTGGTGGACGCCTTTGCCAGCTTCCTGCCCATGCTGCTGGTGGTGACGGCCGTCTTCCTGGTTGTGCACGGCTTCGGCTTCGACCTGCAAAAGCAGATCGTGCGCGCCTCCAGCTTTCTCGCCCGCCTGGGCGACACTCTGGGGTGCGTGCTGGCGGTGAACCTGCTCTTGCACCTTTTCGGCGTGGCCGGAGTGCATGGCATCTCGGTAATCAACGCCGTCATGCTGCCTATCTGGCAGCAGTTCCTGGTGCACAACGCCGACCTGCACTCGGCCGGCCAGCCCCTGCAGTATGTCACCGCTTATCCGTTCTGGCAGTGGTTCATCTGGATCGGCGGTGCGGGCGTGACCCTCTCCCCCACCTGGCTGCTCTTCACGATGCGCCACCCGCACCTGCGCCGCATCGGCAAGATCTCGGTGGTGCCGGCCCTGTTCAACGTCAACGAGCCCTTCCTGTTCGGGCTACCGGTGGTGGCCAATCCACTGCTTGCCATCCCCTTCGTGCTGGCTCCGCTGGTCTGCGGCGCGGTGGCCTTCCTGGCCATCTCCTGGGGGCTGGTGGGCAAGCCGTTCCTGGAGGCTCCCTGGGTGCTGCCCTGCTTCCTGGGCGCCACTTTGAGCTGCCAGGATCTGCGCGCCTTCCTGCTGGTGGTGGTCAACCTGGCCCTGAGCGCGGCTATCTGGTTCCCCTTTCTGAAGGCTTACGAGCGTCGCCTGGAGCGGGCCGACCGCGAGTCTGCCGAGGATCACTCCTCGACCTCCACCTCGGTCAGCTCCTCGGAGGAATTGCCCGCAAGGTCGACGGCCATGAACCCGAGCGAGTAGTTGCCCGGATCCACGTCCAGCATCTCTACCGCCAGACCCTCCTCGTCCACCACCAGCACGTCGTCGGGATGCTCATTGGGCACGTATTCCTCGTTTCCCTCGGCGTCGATGGTCAAAAGGACGGGCCGGAGCCGGTGACCCGGCTTGAGCTCGAGCTCTCGCGGCACCCGGGGTGAAAGGTGCCTGATTCCTCGGGGGCGCCAGGGGGGCGCGAGCCAGGCTCGCCGAAGGAGCCGCTCGTGCGCTCGGGTCGCTTTGATTCGCTCCGATTCCGTCTACCGCTGGCCGTTCTCTGGCCGGTCAGCCTGGTCATGCTGGTGGGCACGGCCATCTTGATCTCGGCCATGCTGGCCTCCAGCCTGACGGCCCGAACGCGACAGTTCCAGGACCAGGCCGAGGTGGCGGCCGAATGCCTGCGCGCCAACCTGCGCATCACCGAGGTCCTGACCGGCTCTCTGGCCGTGACGGTGGCCCGCAACCCGCACGCCCCGCCCGAGGCGCTCTATCAGCAGCTCGAGAATGCGGTCAAAAGCTATCCCACCGCTTATGGCTCGGCGCTGGCCTACGCACCCGGCGTTTACAGGCCGGGCCTTTTCTGCCCCTACGTCTTTCGCAAAGGGGCGCGGCTCGAGCGCATGGACATCGGCCACGTCGAGGGAGAGCGAGGCTACGACTACACCCAGCCCCGCTGGCAGTGGTACGACTCCCCCCGGCAATCGGGCCGGGGAGCCTGGAGCCCTCCCTACAAGGACGAGGGAGCCGGCGACGCGCTCATGACCACCTACTCCGAGCCCTTTCAGGTCGACAAGACCTTCGGGGGGGTGGTGACCATGGACATCACCCTGGACGGGCTGGAGAAGATTCTCAAGCAGATCACTCCCACCGGCAGTCGTGCCTCCCTGGTGTCCACCGCCGGCGAGTCGGTGATCTCCTCCCACGGAGGCGCCCGGATACCCCTCGCGGCCGAGTTCGCGGCCGGGCCGGAGCGCGAACGCCTGACCGCGGCGCTAAGCGATGGCCTCCCCGGCCAGTTCACGCTCGAGCGCGCGGGCACGCCGGTGGTGGTGGCCCTGGCTCCCCTACCGGGGACCGGCTGGCTGCTGGCCCTGGAGGCCACCCGCGCATCCCTGCTGAAAGAATCCACCCAGATGCTGCAGATGCAGCTCTCGCTCATCTTGCTGGGACTGGTGTCCGTGGGCGTGGTGGTGTGGCGCTCCTCGCGAATCGTGATCCGGCCGGTGGAGGCCCTGAGCGGCCAGGTGCGCGCTTTCGGGCGCGATCAGCAGCCCTTCACGACCCTGCCCATTCACTTGCGCGGCGAGGTGGCCGAGCTGGCCAACAGCTTCTACGAGATGACCGAGAAGCTGCTCGACCGCGAGGAGCGCATCCGCGACCTGGAGATGCAGCGCTTCAACTCGCTGGTGGCCAACCTGCCAGGGGCGGTGTTTCGCTTTGCCGGTCCCGAGACCAGGCTGGAATACCTCAGCGATGCCATTCTGGCCCTGCTCGGACGCTCCGCCAGCGACTTCCTCTCCGACTCAAGCGCCCTGCGGGCCGCCATTCAACCCGAGGATCGCAAGCGAGTGACCGCCCACCTCATTGCTGCCCGCGCCGCGCGGGAGCCATGGCGGGTCGAGTACCGAATGCTCCATCGCGATGGCCGCACCATCTGGGTCGAGGAGCGCGGGCGCTGCGTTTACAGCGAGGAGGGCGCGGTGGAGTTCACCGACGGCATCCTGCAGGATGTGAGCGACCTCAAGAAGGTGGAGGACGACCTGCGCGAGGCCCGCATCGCCGCCGAGGCCGCTAATCAGGCCAAGTCCAACTTCCTGGCCAACATGAGCCACGAGATCCGCACCCCCATGAACGCCGTGCTCGGGCTCACCCACCTGGCCCTGCAGACCGAGCTCACTGCCAAGCAGAGCGACTATCTGCATAAGATCCAGAGCTCGGCCGGCAACCTGCTGCAGATCATCAACGACATCCTGGACTTCTCCAAGATCGAGGCCGGCAAGCTCAGCATGGAAAGCATCCCTTTCCGACTCGACGAGGTGCTCGATGGGGTGCTCAATCTCTTTGCGGTCAAAGCTTCCGAGAAGGGACTCGAGTTGTTCGTGCTGGCCGAGCCAGAAGTGCCCAGCAAGCTGGTCGGCGACCCTGTTCGACTCGGCCAGGTGCTGGTCAACCTGACCGGCAACGCCATGAAGTTTACCGAGAAGGGCGCCGTGGTGGTGCGCTGCTCGCTCAAGGAACGGCTGGGGGAGGAAGTCGTCTTGGAGTTCTCGGTACGGGACACGGGCATCGGAATGTCTCCGGAGCAGATGGCCCGGTTGTTCGAGTCGTTCAGTCAGGCCGATGCCTCCACCACCCGCAAGTACGGGGGAACCGGCCTGGGACTGGCGATCTGCCGCCGTCTGGTCGAGATGATGCAGGGGCGCATAGAAGTGGATTCCGAGCCCGGTCAGGGGACCAACTTCCACTTCACGGCCCGTTTCCCGCTGCAAAAGCAGTCCGCCCCAAGCCTGGCGATGCGCCTGGACCTGCGAGGCAAACGGGTGCTGGTGGTGGACGACAACGAGACCGCCCGGCTGATTCTGACCGAAGTGCTCGAGTCGCTTGGCTTCGCGGTGGACAGCGTGGTGTCGGGCCAGGAGGCGCTCAAGCGCGACGTGACGGACTACGATGTCATCTTGATGGACTGGAAGATGCCCGGAATGACCGGCCTGGAGGCCTCGCGTGAGCTGCGGACCCGTCACGGGCAGGCCACCCCGGCCATTATCATGGTGACCAACTATGGGCGCGACGAGGTACGCTCGCAGGCGGTCAGCATGGGTCTGCAGGGCTTTCTGGTCAAACCGGTCACCCCGTCACTCCTTTTTGATGCCATCAGCCACGCCCTGGCCCGGGACAGCTCGCAGCTGACCCGGGTTGCCGCCATTCAAAGGCCCTGCCTGCGCTTTGAGGGGGTGAGGGTGCTGCTGGTGGAGGACAACGCCATCAACCAGCAGGTGGCCACCGAGTTGCTCGAGCAGCTCGGTATCGAGGTGGCTCTGGCCAACCATGGCCTCGAGGCCCTGGAACGGCTCGACCGGGAGAGCTACGACCTGGTTTTCATGGATCTGCAGATGCCCGAGATGGACGGCTACGAAGCCACCGCCACACTGCGCTCTCAGGAGCGCTTCCGCGAGCTGATCATCGTGGCCATGACCGCCCACGCCATGGCCGGTGACCGCGAGCGCTGCCTGGAGGCGGGGATGAACGACCACTTGACCAAGCCCATCGACCCGGCCGCCCTGGTGGGGGCTCTGAACCGCTGGCTGCCGGGGCGTGGCCGGGAAGTGGCTCCTCCAGCTCGCCCCGAGGAAGAGGAGAGCTGGCCGGACCTGCCTGGCGTCAGCATCGCCGATGGCGTGCAACGCCTGGGAGGCAACTCCAAGCTTTACCGGCGCCTGTTGGTCGAGTTCGGGCGCGACTTTGTCCTGGCTGGCGAGAAGCTGGCGACCCTGCTTGATTCCGAGGACTGGGACGGCCTGATGCAGCAGGCCCATTCGCTGGCCGGGGTAGCCGGCAACCTCGGGATGGGGCACCTGCGCACCCACGCCAAGGAGCTGGAGGGCTCGGCCCGCAAGCGCGATCTCCCTGCCTGCCGGGAGGCTCTCGGCCAGGTTCTCACCCGGCTGGGCGAGGTTCTGCCGGCTCTGGCCGGCCTGGAGGTCCCGGCCGACGAGGCTCCCCCTGCAGCGGCGGCCGACCCGGCCGAGCTGTTGGCGAGCTGCCGTCGGCTGAGCGAGTTGCTCAAAGAGTTCGACCCGGGCGCCGAGGATGCCGCCCGGGAGCTTGCTCCCAAGCTGGTCGGGATGGAGGACCTGCGCATGAAGCTGATCCGGCAGGTGGAGGGCTTCGACCTGGAGGATGCCGCTGCCACTCTGGCCGAGATCATGGAGCGGCTGGAGAAGCCCTAGGAGTCGAGCGCTGGCCCCGAGAATTTCTCAGGATGGTCAAGCCCCGCCACTTCTCCACGTCCGAGTATTACCTGATGGCCGACCACGGGATGTTCCATGGCGAGCGCGTCGAGTTGCTCGGCGGTGCGGTGGTGGTCAAGAGCCCCCACAATCCGCCCCACTGCAACTCGATAACCCGCGCCACGGGGCTTCTGGTCAGGACTTTTGGCGAGGACTACCTGGTGCGCTGCCAGCTCCCGCTCAGCCTGGGCGAGGGCAACGAGCCCGAGCCCGACTTCGCCGTGGTGACCGAAGCCATGATGCACGGCAACACGCGCCATCCTACCCGCGCGCTGCTCGTGATCGAGGTCTCCGACAGCTCGTTGGGCCACGACCGCAAGGAGAAGGCCAGCCTCTACGCGGCCAGTGGCATCGAGGACTACTGGATCGTCAACCTGGCGGACCGCCGGCTCGAGCGCTCCACCCGCCCCCGCGAGGACCCGACGGCCCCCTTCGGGTGGAGCTATGCCGTGCTGGAGGTCTTCCAGCCGGGTGACGCGATCGCTCCCGTGCGCCTACCCGAGGTCAGGGTCCCGGTGGCCGGGCTTTTCTGAGCCGGGTGCCCCCACCTCTGGCAAGCACCTAGTGGACGACCTACGAGTACCCCACCTGGAGACTGAGGGTGACTACAATGGAAGGGACGGTAGGAAAGATCGAGCTGAACCGGCAGTGGGGCCCGCGCTGACGGTTTACGCGCGAACCCGCAACCGCCTCAAGAGCAAGCGGCTCTGCCGCACCGCCCGACGGCGATTGGCGCGCAGATCGCCCTGGCGGGCGTGCTGATAGTCGGCGGCGCAGGTGCGCTCGCGGAAATTGGCTGCATAGGCGAAGGTCTTCATCACGAAACCAGACTACCCGAGCGACCTTGAAGGGATCTGAAATCAGCCCAAGCGATCTGCTCGGGAGTGGCACCCGGACGATTCTGGAAGTAGTGTACCTCCACCAGTCTGCGCAGCATCGGCCAGTCCTTGTCCCGCTGGGTCTTCTTCGCCTGAACCAGATCGGTCAATGACATTACCTGCACCTCCTGCCCGCCAAGCTGCAGGCTGGTGCGCCTGCGCCAGAGCTCCTCGAAAGGCGGTCCCTCGCGTAGCCTGGTCATGATATCGACGCGCAGCCCTTGCGCCTCGGGATGACCACAGCGAAAGTGAGCCGCCAGCCCCCGCTCGAGCAGATCGAGCCGAAAGGGAGGAACCGCAACGCGCACCGCCTGCAGCGCCTTCAATGCATCCACGAACCCGGCCAGCGAAGACTCCAACGGGTCGAGCAGCAGGTCCAGGTCGCGGCTAAACTCCGCTGCGCCGTATAAGACGCAGGCCTGTCCGCCCATCACGAGCGATCTGGCGCCACTCGTCTGGATCGAAGAAAGGGCTTTGCGTATCGGGCTCGGGGTCAAGGTTGCCGCCCAGAGCCAGAAAGTCCGGCCACATCGCCTGGCTGCGCTCCCAGCGCTCGGCCGGGGTCAAGCGATACCACTCGGCCCACTCGGGCTCGCACAAATCCTCCGGCTCCAGCACGGCAAGATCTTGGCCGGCCGATGACCCCCTCCCTGCCTCTCACTGCAAACGCGCTTCCCAGCGGAAGCTCTGGCCCGAGGGCAGGGTAACCGTGCCGGTGGCCAGGTTGCCCTGCAGCTGCCCCTTGAAGACCCCGGTCACCGTGCCCGAGGGAGCCTTGAGCCAGTCCAGGGCGCTCTTCTCGGCCTGAGCTGTGAAGCTGCCCTCCAGCACGCCCTGCTTGAACGAGCCTTTGATCTGGTAGGTAACCCTGCCCAGATTGGACTTGCTGTGGGAGGACCCGCTCTGAATCAAACGTCCCTGGATCTGCGAACCGCTGATGCGCAGATTGAGCACATTGGAAAGGGCCACCTCCTCACCCCGCTTGGAGCTGACCCGCTCGGTCCAGCGACCGCTCAGGTTGGTTTCGCAGCAAGTGGCGTCGAAGGTCACCTCCTCCAGGCGCACCGCCCTACCCTCCACCAGCCCTACCAGGTTCAGCACGGCGCTGTTAGCGTAGTGATTGGTGCCCCCTTCCGAGGAGGCCAGCACGAAGATGGTCACCCGCCGCGAGAAGGGGTAAAAGGAGGCATTCACGTCGACCGTCCAGCCGGCCTTACGGTAGCGAGAGGTGTGGTCGGTGTGCAGGTTCTTGCGGCTCAGGCGGGTTAGCTCCTCGTGCAGGCGCAGGGCGCTCCGGTCGGCCTGGACCTTCTTCCAATCCGGCTTGCGCGTCCACTTCTGCTTCATCAAGCGCATACGAAAGTCGTTGGGGTCGCCCTCGGAATGCAAGAACAGGTCGACGGCGCGCGTGGGGGAGAGCTCGGACAGCTCGCCCTTGAGGCTCTCATGCAGCGGTTCCAGGGTGCCCTCGGGGTCGAGGGAGTCCAGGGTTTTCTCGGCTGCCAGCGGCTTGAGCCCGAGCTGCACCACCACTCCGTAGGCCTCCAGCCAGCAGGCCTTCTCCTTGCGCGAAGCGGGTATGCCCCGGGCCTCAAGTTGCCGAACCAGCTCGCGCACGTAGCTGGCAAAGTCGCCCGGGTCGGCCACAGCCGCCCGGCCGGCCATGAGCGCGATCACCAGCAGGACCCTGAGCAGTCGAAACGGCAGAGCTAGTTTTCCTTCGGTCCGCCGGCGGGTCTCTGGGCCGCCAGGTTGCGGTCGCGCACGGCCAGAAAGTCCTCGCCCCAGCGAGGATTGACGCACACTCTCAGTCGCCCGCCCTCAAGCTCCACCTTGTAGATGCGATCCATCAGGTAGTCCGCCTCCACCGTCTGGCGCAATACAGCCCGCTCGGAGTCATTGAGCACGCCCAGGGGCACCTCGGCCGCCACCCCTTTCAGGTGCAGCTCGTCGCGCCAGTCGAAGCTCTGCTTGCCGGTGGCGGTCAGGTGGGCCATCGAGAGGCGCTTGACAGGCAGGCGAAAATCCTTCTTGCCGGTGGCCTCGCGCATGCGCAGGGTGAGACTCCAGAGATAGCCATCCAACTCGGGCGCGATGTAGAAGGAGAACAGGCGGGGATCGCTGCCTCGTTTAGCTTCCCCGCCAACGCCATGATCGGCGACGGGGGCCGTGACCCGCACCAGCTCTCCCTTGCGCACGCCCTCGCGAAAGTCTTCCACGGTCAGGTGCGAGGTCACCCCGACCACCTCCACGAAATCCCGGTTGGCGTCATATTTCGCCACTGTGCTCCTGGTAAACTCGGACCCGGCGAGGTAGCCGGCCAACGACCCGAGGACCTTCCACACGTAAATGTCGCTCTCGTCCCCCAGGGCCATGTGGCGGTTCACGTTCTCGGTGATCTCGCCTTCGACCGTGCGCAGCCCATTGAGCATCTGGCGGCAGCGCAAATCGTTCCAGATGGTCAGGAAGTTGACCTTGTGCGTCCCCAGGGCGGTCAGGAAGTTGGCCCGGTTCTCAGCCGAGGGACGCAGCAGGTTGGGCTCGCGGCGGGACAGGTAGTCGAACAGGATGTCGTCGTTGTTGAGCACCCCGTTGTGATAGGCCGAGATGGCCAGATCGACCCGGTCGCCATACTTGTCCATCAGGAACTTGAAGAACACCACCGCGTCCTCGAGATTGGCGTCGACCACCAGGCGCTCGTCCTCCACCCCTGCCTGGTGGGCCATGTGACGATGGCGCTTGACCAGGTCGTAGCGCTCGGCCAGGGCCATGTACTGAGCGGCCTTGCGGCGAGCCTCGGGATCTTTGTTGGTCTTGGCCACGTTCTTGAAGAAACGGGCCTGGGTGTAATACTCCTCGGCCTGGCGGGCGCTGTAGGCATGAGCCGTGTCGACCGCGCCCCAGGTCATCTGGCCCACCCCGGCAGCGTCGGCCCAGCTCACTTTGTCCATGTCGCCCGAGTTCTCCCAGGACGTGATGGCCAGCACGGCCAGGAAGGGCACCTGGTGGAACTCGCAGATCTTCTTGAGCTTGGCCTCGTAGCGGCGGATGAGAGCGTGGTTACGATTGAGGTCGTGGTGGTTGGTGGTGTGGTAGACTACATGGTGGTAGGCCAGGATCTCGGCCGCCGCTTGGCGCTTCTCCTCCTCGGAGTAGCCGGTGAGGACTTGCTCCACCATGTCGTCCACCGCCACCCGCTCCTCCTCGGAGTATTTCTCACGCACGTAAAAGTTGCGCAGCTTGGAGCGGCTTTGGGGAGCCTCGGCGGGCTGCTTGGGGATGCCCTGAGTGGCGGCCGGGTTGGGGGTAACCGCGGCCGATGGGCTGGCCACGGGCGCGGGTTTCCCGCAGCCGGTCAGGCCCCAGCAGGTGATCCAGAGCCAACCGAAAAGACTGACCCCGTGAAGAATCTTCCTGATCTTGCGAGCGGCCACGATGGTAGAACCTTTCTCTCAGTGCCGATCGGTTCCTGTCCGCGATGACCCGCCTCGAGCTTGCCCGGGCCGGCGAGCGGGCCGCCTCGACCTTTCTCGAGGCGCGGGGCTGGGTCGTGCTGGAGAGCAACTACCGCTGTCCCCCGGCCGAGATCGACCTGATCGCCCGAGACGGCACCGTGCTGGTATTCGTTGAAGTGAAGACGCGTCAGAGCCCCCGGGCGGTTCCCGCCGAGGCCGTCTCGCCTCAAAAACAACGCAAGATCCGCCTGGCGGCGGCCTGGTATCTCAAAGAGCGCAGGCTCGCCGACCCGCCCTGTCGCTTCGACGTGATCGCGGTCACGGGACGAAACGAGAGCGACTTCACCCTGGAGCACTTTCCGGGGGCGTTTTAGGCTTGCTCTGGGCCGTCTTCTCAGGGGTCCGCAAGCGCGAGCGGCAACGATTCATTTTCTTCCTGGTGCTCTCGGGCATGCTCAGCATGGGCCAGACCCTGGGCCTGGCAGGCTCCGAGGCTCTGTTGCTGGCTCGCCTGGGGGCAGAAGCCCTGCCCATGACCTTCATCGCCGCCTCCATTCTCACCGTGCTGGGCAACTTCGTCTACGCCGTGGGCGTGGACCGCTCCCGAAACGATGTCTACTTCATCAATCTGCTGATGGGCGCGGCGGTCACGCTCTGCCTGCTGACTTACGGTTGCATTCAGAATGTGAGCTGGGTCTTTCCCACCGTCTACTGCTTCTATTACCTCAGCCTGGCTCTCTTCACCAACCACTACTGGACCTTCACCGGCGACTTTTTCGACACCCTGGCGGCCAAGCGACTCTTCCCCCTGTTCGTGGTGGGCAGCAGCCTGGGAGGGCTCGCCGGGGGCCTGGTGGTGGTATTCAGCTCGCGCTTTCTGCCCCCCCAGTATCTTCTTTTCTTCTGGGCCCTCCTGTGCCTGGTGGCGGCCGCCCAGTTGCGTTTTTACCGGCGCCGGCTGCGACGCTGGGGCCCATTAGAGCTGGAGGAAGCTGACGAAACCTCGCTCGAGGGCATCAAGGCCGCGGTGCGTTACCTTCGCCAATCGGCTCTGGGCCGCTGGACGGTCATCTCCGCTCTAACCATGGTGCTGGCCGTCTTCGTGAGTCAGTATCTTTACTCCGACATCCTGGTGCGTCGCTTTCCCCGGGCCGATGAGCTGGCCATGTTCTTCGGGATCTACCTCGCCGCCAGCAACGTCTGCGAGATTCTGGTCGAGGTGGTCGTCACTCCCTGGCTCATCCGCCGCGTGGGCGTGGCTCGAGCCAACCTGCTCCACCCCTCGCTGACGGTGGCTTCCTTCCTCTTCCTTTACCTGCGCTGGGGCCTGCTCACCCCGGCGGTGGTGGCCCGCTTCAACCGCGAGTCGCTCGAAAACGCCCTGGCCGCCCCCGTGCGCTCGCTCGTTTACAACGCCCTGCCAGCCCGCTTCCGGGGACGTATCCGGGCCTTTCTGGAAGGCATCGTGGTCTATTCAGGCATGACCATCGCAGGCGTCTCGCTGCTGGTCCTGAGCGAGCGGCTCGGGCCCAAGTGGCTTTGCCTGGCCGGCGGCGGGCTTGCCTTGCTCTACCTGGTGGCCAACATCAAGGTGCGCAGTGAATACCTCCAGACTCTGGTCACCGAGCTGCGCGAAGGACGGCTCGATCTGGCCGATGTGGGCACGGACATCGGGGCCGAGCGGCTCATCGAGCTGTGGAACGCTCTGTTACAGGAGGACTACCAGCACCCCTCGAGAGCTCTGCTGCAAATGGCGCCCGTACTTGCCCAGCGCGCCGTGCTCGAGCCTCTGCGCCAGGGCTTGCAGCACCCCGACCCGCGACTGCGGGCGGCCTGCGCTGAGGCGCTGGGCCAGTCGCAGGGAGTTTCGGCCATCCCCGAGCTGCTCAAGGCCCTCCAAGACAGTGACACCACTGTGGCCGTGGCCGCCCTACGCACCTTCAGTCCCCCGATGGTGCGACGCGAAGAGGTGCGCTCGGTGCTGCGTCAGCTGATGATGAGCGAGCACCCCGAGCTGGCCGCGCGCTCGGCCCATTTGCTGGGCTCGGAGGGGCGCAGCCGGCTGGTGGAGCTGGTGAAGAGCCAGATCGTTCCCCAGGCGGCAGCAGCGCTTGAGTTTCTGCCCGGCGATCTGGCCGAGCTGGCCCTGGAGCGGCTGAACGAAGAGACGCCGGCCATCCTGGCCTCAGCCCTGGAGGCGCTGGCCCGGCTGGACACCTCGGTGGACCTTGATCTGGAACGCCTGGCCACCCTGCAGCATCACTCCGACCTCGCCGTACGCCTGGCGGCCGTGCGCTGCCTGGGAAGGCAAGGACAGGATTCGGTGCAGAGCCTGGTGCTGGTGGCCAGCGCCCTGGGCGATCCGGCCCTGGACGTGCGCCGGCTGGCCGCCGAGACGCTGGGCAACGTCCGGGCCGAAGTGGTCAACGTGGTGGAGCCCTACCTGCATGCTCACCACCTGGCCACCGTGGAGGCAGCTGCCCAGGCTCTGGCCAACAACGGCTCGCCGCGCTCGCGCGAAGTGCTGGCGCGCGAGTTCCGAGCCCGGGTCGAGGCCTCCTGGCGCAACGTGCTGGCCCTGCACGTGCTGGAAGAAGACGAGGAGCTGAGCCACCGCTTCCTGCGCGCCGCCTACGAGGATGCGGCCAGCAAGAACCGCAGGCTGGCCTTTCGCATGCTGGAGAACCTGGAGAGCTCCAAGGTGATCCGCAGCGTGGAGAAGGTGCTGCGCTTTGCTTCCTCGCGCACCCGCTCGGATGCTCTGGAAGTGCTCTCCAATCTGGGCGATCGCAAGGCCTCGCACCTGCTGGTCTTGCTGCTCGAGGACGGGGCGCTGGAAGAGAAGCTGCCCCAGCTCAACATCCCGACCTACAAGGATACCGACGAGGTCGTGGCCGAGGCGAAGAGCTCGGACAACCAGTGGTTGCGGCTGGCGGCAGGCACCCAGAGCCGGGCGGGAGAACCTTCCGCGCGAGAAGAGAAGATGGAACGCCTGCTTGTACTCCGCAAAGTGCCCCTGTTCGCCCACATGACGCTGGAGCAGTTGGAAGCGATCAACCAGCTTGTCACCGAGGAGCAGTACCTGGCCGGCGAGCTGATCTTCCGCGAGGGGGATGTGGGGGGCGAGCTCTATTTGCTGGTGGAGGGTGAGGTGGCCGTGGTCAAGAGCCACGGCACGGCCAGCGAGCTGGTGCTGACCACCCTCAAGGGGGTGAGCTACTTCGGCGAGATGGCCATTTTGGACGACGAGCCGCGCAGCGCCACCATCAAGGTCGTCAAAGACGCCCGGGTGCTGGCCCTCAAGGGCGACCGCCTGAAAGAGCTGGTGTTGCAGATGCCTGAGATCGCCTTCGAGATCTTCAAGGTGCTCACCCAGCGCATCCGAAGCTCGGACCAGCGGCTGGACCAGATGGCCAAAAAGCAGGTTGCGGCCGGCCAGGCTTGAGCCGTACCTTCCGCTACCCCTGGTTGCCGGTGGCCATCCTGCTGGCCGTGGGCTGGCTGGCCCTGCTGTGGAGCCGGCAACTGGCTCACAGCCTGACCCACTTCCCCTCCCGAGCCCCGGCCATGAAGACCACCACGACTCGCACCGAGCCGATGGTCTCGCAGGTGGTGCTGGTGGTGACTCCCGGGCTGCGAGTGTCCGACCTGAAGAGCATGCCTGGCTGGCAAGAGCTGGCCAAACTGGGGGCTTCGGGCCAGCTGCGGGCTGTCCAGCCCACTTTTGCCTGGCCCAACCTTGCCGCGATCGCTACCGGTGCGCCACCCTGGATGACCGGGGTGCTGACCGACCTGCACGCCGGCGAGGTGGGGGGCGAGAGCCTGTTCAGCCGCCTGCCCACGGCGGTGGTGGGCTCGTTTGCCTGGGACCGGCTCTTCCCTGGCCAGCTGGCCCGCTCGGCCGCCTTCGCCAATGAGATCGGCGACGCCGAGCGCACGCCGCGAGCGCTGCACTGGGTGAACGAGGGTCTGGAGCTGGTGGTGATCGAGTATGCCTCGCAGAACCCGGCCTCCATCGACAGCCAGTTGGTGGAGCTGAGCCGCGGCCTGGACTTCGCGCGCACGTCCCTGCTGGTGGTCTCGCCCCACGGGCGCACAACCCGAGGCGGCCGGGGCGGGAACGAGCCCGAAGTGGTTAACGTGCCGGTGCTACTGGTGGGCGGGCCGGTCCCCGAAGCAAGCAAGCTGGAGGGCAAGATGGTGGATGTGGCCCCCACGGTCAGCGCCCTGTTGGGCATCCCGCCTCCGGCCCACAGCCTGGGCCAGCCCCTGGTGGGACCGCCCCATCTGCGCGAGCTCGCTCGTCAGCGCCAACTGGAGCTTACCGACGCCTGCCTGTCCCGCTATGGACTGGCTCGAGGCAATGGCGATCCGGTCTCCGAGCTGTTGACCAAGCTCGAGTCTTTCGAGCTTCGTGGACGCGGGCTGCGCCTGGTGGTGCTGGTCGTGGTGCTGATGGCTCTGGCCACCCTGATCGTTCGGGTCGACCGCCGCCAGGGCCTCAAGGTCATGGTGTTGGCACTGCAGTGGGGAGCGCTGGTGGCGCTGAGCTGGAACCTGGGCTACCTGGTGCTGATCGGCCCCTATTCTCCCAGCCGGCTGACCAGCTGGTCGGAGGCCCGCTTGTTGGGACTGTTCTGTGGCCTGCTGGGCTTTGCCCTGGTGCTGATCGTCGCGGGCCTGCGGGGGGCCCTGCGCGAGCCGGGACGCCCGGCCTCGGGGGGGCTGGGAGTGGCCGTCGGCACGGTCGCCTTCATGAGCACTCAGGCCCTGCTGTACGGCGTATTCTACGGATTCCCCCGGCTGGTGGCGGTGCCCCGGGCTGACTTCACCATGGCCCTGGCCGCCCTGCTGGCCGGGCTGGTCGGGGTGTGCCTGGCCGCCCCCCTGACCCCCTGGGTCTCCCGCCTGGCGGGACGCTGGCCCATCCGCAAGGGCAGCTTCGGCAAGGTCACCGGCTAGTCGGACCCGGCTCGGCCACCAAGTGCCGTACGTCCGGGGGCTCTTCGAGCAGGGTCCTGATGTGCTCGATCAGCTCTCGGTCCGAGACCGTCAGGCGCTCATGCTGGCGCAGGTGCTCGAGCCAGGTCCGAGTCAGGAAAATTTCCCAGTAGACTTCCGGTCGAGTTGGCTCGACAAACAGGGCCCACTCCAGGGCTCCCCCGCGCAGCCGCTGCAGCCGCAGGGCCGCCATCCTGGCATGGAACTCCCCGAGCGCTTCCCGGCGCACGCGATACTCCACCCGCACCAGCACTGGACCCTGGTCATACTCCAGCTCGAAGTCGTGGCCCTGGGGAGCCTCGGGCACGGGATAGTGGCGGCTGGGGGTCAGGTTGATCTTTGGATCGCCTTCCAACCGATCTTTGCGAACCAGCACCAGGCTGGCTACCAACCCGATGCTGGCGGCGCTCAGGGCAACACGGATACCGAGGTTGGTCGCCACCACGCCCCAGAGAGCGCTGCCGGCCGCCAGACTGCCGAAGAAGACCACCAGGTAGACGGCCAGAGCCCGGGCCCGCACCCAGCCCGGCAGCAAAGTCTGGGCGGCCACGCCAAAGCCGGACATGGTGGTCAGCCAGGCTCCCCCGGCCACGGCCATCACCAGCCCCACCAGAGCCGGATGGCGCACGCTCGAGAGCGCGGCCATGACCGCGGCAAACACCAGGGTGGCCAGCCCCAGCAGCTTGTTGAGCGAGAACTTGCGCCGCAGCCTGGGCATCATGAACGCAGCCAGCACCGCCCCCAGGCCCATCGAGCCCACCACCATTCCGTAGCCGCCGGCACTGAGCCCCATCTCCTTGCGGGCGATCAGCGGCAGGAGCGCCCACATGGCCGCTGCCCACGGAAAGAAGGCCAGGGCGCGCCTCAGAACGCCGCGGAAAGCGGGCGAATAACGCACGAAACGCAGTCCCACCCGCAGAGCCGCAAACCAGCGCTCGGCCGGAAGGGCCTGGGGCCTGACCGGACGCTTCCAGCGAGCCAGAACCAGCAGGATGCCGGCAAAAGTGACGGCGTTGAAGGCGAAGGCGGCGGCCGGTCCCCGAGTGGCCACCAGCAAGCCGCCCACGGCTGGCCCGATGGTGCGAGCCAGGTTGATGCTGAGGCCGTTCAGCGCGATAGCCGGCGCCAACTGGCCCGGCTTGACCAGCTCGGGCACCAGCGCCTGCCAGGCAGGCATGCTGAGGGCCGCTCCCAGCGCCAGGCAGGCCGTGGCCACGAGCAGGAAGGCCGGGGTCGTCCGGCCCGTGGCCGTGAGAAGGCTCAGCGCCAGCGCCGAGACCAGCATCCAGAGCTGGGCTGCCAGCAGCAAACGGCGCCGATCCAACACGTCGGCCAGCGCCCCCGCCGGCAGCGCCAGCACGAAGATCGGCAGGCTGGCCGCAGCCTGAACCAGCGACACCCAGAGTGGGGACGGCGTCAGGTCGGTCATCAGCCAGGAGGCTCCCAGGTCGTGCACCCACGATCCCAGGTTGGAGCCGAGCCCCGCCAGCCAGAGCGAGCGGAAGGTCCGATTGGAGAGCGGCGCCCAGGGAGACTCGGTGGTTTCGGCCATGCGCGCGGGCCTTCGGGTCAGGGGCCCGGCTCCCTCTGTGTTTTACCGGGCTTCGCACCGATGGGGAGGGTCTCTGGTAAGCCCGGTCCGAGCCCTCGACTACGAGGAAACTTCCGGTACCGCCCTCATTCCTGCGTATACCCCGGAATCAGCCCGGTACCGGGCAATTTCCCGGTACCACCGCACAGGGGAACGAGCGGCCGCAGGGCCCGGGGATTGCTTTGCGAACATTCCCGGCATGGTAAGCATTCGTTACTGCACGCGCTGAGGCTACGAGGAGCGGGCCACCCGGGTGGCGGCCCTGATCAGGGAGAAACTCGGACTGGAAGTCGAGCTGGTGAAGTCGAGCGGCGGGGAGTTCGCCGTCCAGGTGGATGGGCGCACGGTGGCCAAGCGAGGGCTGTTGACCTTCCCCTCCGACCACAAATGCCTGGAGGCGGTGCGCAAAGCGACCGTCGCCTGACCGGCGGGGCAGTGGAGCATGCGGGTTTCGTCGAGCCGCACCGGCATGCGCGCAAGCTGGCTGGTGCTCGGTGTGCTTCTCCTGACTTCGCCCGCGCCTGGTGAGCGGGGAGGATCTGCTCACGATCCGACTGGTCCTGCACCGGGGCGAGGATCGGCGGACTCTGGAGCGGAGGCTGCGCCTTCGCAACAGCGCGCGCTGATGAAAAGGAAGCTCAAGCCGGTCAGGGCTCCCACCGAGACGAACCACGGGAAGGCCAGCTCAGTGTTGAGCTTGAGCGCCACCACGGCGAAGATCGAGAAGGGCAGGCTGAGCGCCGCCAGAGCGTCGGGCGGGCGGCGACGGGTGGCCAGGGCGTAGGCGAACACGGCCAGCAGCGCCCCGTAGAAATAGGTGCCGATCTCCAGGCCCAGGGGCAGCAAGCGCTCCACGTTCTGGGAGGCCACCGCCACCGCCCCCAGGGCAAAGCAAAAACCCAGGCTGGAAAGGCGTGTGGCCCGCAGGTAGTGGGCCTGGGAGCGTCCCGGAGCAAGATACGGCTGGTAGACGTCCATCACGAACGAGCCGGCCAGCGCCGTCAGGGCCGACTGGTAGCTCGACAGCACCACCGACAGCACGGCCGCGATCAGAAGGCCCGACAGGCCCGGCGGCAGGGCGGTCAGGATGAAGTGCGGGAAGACCTTGCGAGCGTCTGTTCCCAACGTCGGGTCAGGATGGAGCTGGTAGTAGGCGAAAAGCAAGGTGCCAATGGACAAAAAGACCAGCGCAATAGGCACGTCGGCCACTCCCGAGCCCACCACCGCCAGGCGGCTGCGGCGGCTGTCTTTGGCGGTCAGCATGCGCTGGACCATGTCGTAGTCAGTGCCAAAGATGGCCGTGTTGGTCAGGGTGGTGCCCAGCACCCCGGCCCAGAAGGTGAACTCGATTCGCGGATCGAGCGAAAAGTCAAAGATGCGAAAGCGTCCGGGAGGCACCACGCTGGCCCAATCGGAGGGCAGCCCGCTCAGCAGGTACACCACAGCGGCCGTGGCGCCCACCAGCATGACGGCCACCTGCAACACCTCGGTCCAGATCACCGCCCGGATGCCACCGGCCACGGTGTAGGCCAGGCCCAGCACGGCCACCAGGGTGACCGCCCAGGTGGCCGAGAGGCCCAGGGCCAGTTGCAGGATCAGCGCTCCGGCAAACAGGCGCACCCCGCTCATCAGCGTGCGAGTGACCAGAAAGACCAGCACGGCCAGGTTGCGCGTGCGCGGCCCGTAGGCGGTGCTCAGGAACTCGTAGATGCTGACCACGTTCTGGCGATAGAAGGCCGGCACGAAGAAGGTTCCCACCAACAGCCGGCCCCCGATGGCGCCCAGCACGATCTGGAGGTAGGTCCAGTCGCCGGTGTAGGCCAGGGCGGGCACGCCCACAAAGGTCAGGGCCGAGATCTCCGTGCCGATGATGGAGAGGAGCACCGCCCACCAGGGCAGCTGGCGATCGCCCAGGAGGTAGCTGCGGGCGCTGGCCTGGCGCTGGCGGACCCCCCAGCTGATCAGCCCCAGAACCGCGAAGTAGGCCAGCAGGATGCCCAGGTCAAGCGGGCGCAGGCAGCCTCTCCAGAGCCATCACCGCGTCCACCAGGCCGGCTCCCTGGTCGTGCACCCCACCACCTCGCGGAAGCTTCTCGGCCGAGCTGACCACAGCTCGCTTAAGCTGATCGGGGGTGGCCTGGGGGCGGGCCGTCAGCAAGAGAGCCGCCAGTCCGGCCACCATGGGCGCGGCCATCGAGGTGCCGTTCTTGGTCACGTAGCCGCTCCGGGCGTTGTCAGCGGCGGTGATCCCCACCCCGGGCGCCAGCACGTCCGGCTTGGCCAGGCCGTCCACCGGCGTGGGGCCGCGCGAGGAGAGGTCGGCCACCCGGTCATCGTCGCGGCGCACCGTTCCCCGGTCGTTGGAAGCGCCCACCGTCAGCACCACGGGCGAGTGAGCCGGTGAGCCGATGGTCTCGGGGTCGGGCCCATCGTTACCAGCCGCTACCACCACCATGATGCCGCGATCCCAGGCCGCTTTGGCGGCTCGGGCCATGGGATCGTACTGGTGGGAAAGCTGGGCCACGCCCGAGGCGGAAAGGTTCAGCACGCGGATATTGTGCCGGTCCTTGTTCTCCACCGCCCACTGGATAGCCCTGATCACGTCGGACGTGCGCGACTTGCCCTGGCTGTTGAAGGCCTTGATGGCCACGATGCCGCACTCCGGAGCGATGCCCGTGTGACGACCGTTGGAATCGCTGCCATCGCCGCCCACGATGCCGGCCACGTGCGAGCCGTGGCCGTGGTCGTCGTAAGGCTCGCTCTTGCCATTCAGCACGTCGTGGAAAGCCAGGATGCGGCTGCCAAAATCCTCATGGCGGGAGATGCCTGTATCGATCACAGCCACGCCCACGCCTTTGCCCTTGAAGCCCTGACTCCACAGCTCTCCCGCCCGCACCGTGGGCGCGGCCACATTCAGGGCCGGCTGAAAGCTGTCCGGCGTGGGGGGCAGGCTGACCTCTTCGTCTGGCAACACGGTCAGATCGGGATGGTCACGCGTGAGGCGCTCGACCTCCTCGGTGCTCTCGAGCTGGCACGCGGCCGCCCCGACCAGCGGCAGGTCATGCCAACTACCGGGCAGCTCGCGTCGCAAGCGGGACAAAGTGGCCTGGTCGGCCTGGAGCAGGACGTTCACCGGGCCAGTCTAGCAGGCCGGGGCACGGGTCATGTAAACGAACCGTAAAGCTCTGCGCAACGTGCGGGGACAAACGGGTTGAACTCGGCGCCTTACTCCATCAACATGCTCTTGGGGGGCCCGGAAGGGGGAGGCGGGCCACCCTCCAGCACCAGGCGGTCGCCCTGGGTCGTCAGGCGGCTCAGCTGCAGCTGGATATTCTTGGGCAGAAAGCTCTTGGGGTCGATCAGCAGCGAGTCGCCCTCGGTGCGGATGTCGAGCTTGTCGAGCGAGTCCCCGGCCATGGCATTGGCGATGGAAACCGCGATGCGCGGCACCGGCAGCCCCAGAACGCGCACCTTCTCGGGAGTAAAGCGCACCTTCTTATCCCGGGTTAGCTCGAGCTTCCCCCGCACCGTGAAGGGCAGCGGCACCAGCTTGTCGAGCACCCCGCGGGCCTCCACCATGCCGCCGGGGGCAAAGCGGATGTCCAGCTCGCGCAGCCCCTCCTTCTCAAGCGTCTCGCCCCCCCGAACCGTGGCCGCCTGCTGGGCCACCTCGGAGGGGATGGACATGCGCAGCCGCTCGACCGTGATGGGGCTCTTTTGCAGCGGGTCCAGGTCAGGGGTGATCAAGTTGTCGGGCGAGGCCAGGAGGCCCTCCAGCGTGAAGCTCTTGAGCAGGTCGACCTTAGGGTCGAAGCGAGCCGTCAGCTCTTCGAACCGCATCCCGGCCAGCTCCAGATCGCGAATCTGAAGCTTGTTGTCCTTGACCTCAAAGTGCACCGAGGCGCCCATCGCCTGTTGCTCGGGGCGCTTTTGCTGGGTCTGGCGCAGGTCGTCGAGCTCGCGCCGGAGGCGGTCGTTCTCGTCCTCGAGCGCCCACATCCGGTCCTGGATCTCTTGCTCCATCGAGACGGCCGGCGTTGGCATGCCGGCGGTGACCCTGGCGGCAGGCAGCGAGTCGCGAATGATCATGCTAGTGTTGTACCGCAGAAGTTGACACCGGTAAAGGCGGACCGGTGAAGGTCTGCGAACATTGTTTCAGCGACGACAGGAGCGGTCCACAATGAGGATAGAGCATTTCACGACCACGGAGCCGTTCGGGGCACCTCTCCATCCTCCAGCGGGGCCTCAGGCGCCGACGACGTGCCCGCGATGCCGGTATTACCAGGACTTCAAGGCCCGGTTTCCCAATGTGATTGCCTATCTGGAGGAGCGACTGCGCAAGAGCTGACGCGAAGGACCTCCCCGCCCGGCGACAGAACGAGCCTGACGTGTCGCTGGAAGACTGCCCGCTCTGTCACTCGACCCGGGCCGAGGTGCTGGTCGAGTTTCCCCCGCGTCGCGTGCTGCGCTGCCGCGATTGCCGGCTGGGTTATCTCAGCCCGCGGCTGTCGGCCGAGGAAATGCTCGAGCACTACCGCACCGGCGACTACTACGAGAGCAGCGAGGGCTCGGGCTACAGCTCGTACCTGGCCCAGGAGCGCTCGCTGCGACTTACCTTTCGACTGCTCATCGGCAAGCTGGCGAGAAAGGGCTACACCGGTGGGCGCTTGCTGGAGATCGGCTGCGGCTACGGCTATTTCCTGACCGAAGCCCGTGCTCACTTCTCCCACCTGACCGGCACCGACTACAGCCCAGGAGCCCTCGAGCAGGCTCGCAAGACCGGCGCAACCGTTTACCTGGGCGGGCTGGAGTCGGTGCCATCCGAAGAGACCTTTGACGCCGCCGTCATGCTCCAGGTCCTCGAGCATCTCTACGACCCGCTCGACTTCTTGAACCGGCTGCGCGAACGCCTGAGACCGCGAGGCTCCCTGGCCGTGGCCGTGCCCAACCTGGCCAGCCCGCTCCGCCTGCTGCTCGGCCGGCGCTGGCCCTCCTACAAGATCCCCGAGCACGTGGCCTACTACGAGCAGAGCACCCTCAAGCGCACCCTCGAGCAGGCCGGCTTCAAGAATGTGCAAAACGTCTTCTACCCCGAGTTCTTCCCCCTGGGCCTGCTGGCCGAGAAGTTCAAGCTGCGCCTGCCCGGTGGGCTCGCCCGCCAGATCCTGTGGGTGCCCACCACCTCGGTGGCCTGTGTCGGTCAGGCGTGAAACGGCTGCTGATCGTTTTTACCTTGCTCTCGCTGGTCCCGATCTGGGCCTTCCCCTACCCGGCTTTGCAAGACTACCCCCAGCACCTCTTCCAGGCCCGGGTGGTGGCCGATCCGGCCGCCCATCCCCAGTACCAGGTGAACCTGGCGCCCACCTACTCGGTCTTCTACCTGGTCACCTCGAGCCTGTCCCGCTTCCTCCCCCTGGACGTGGCCGGGCGGGCAGCCGTCTCGCTCTATCTCTTGCTGATGGCGCTGGCCGCCTGGAGGCTGGCGCGCCCCTCCAACTGGGGCGCTCTGCTGCTCTTTCCGGTGTGCTACAACCAGTTCTACTTCCTTGGTCTTTTAAACTACATTTACGCCTTCCCCATCCTGCTGCTGGCCCTGCTCGACCTGGAGGCCTCCAAGGTGAGCTGGCGGCTCCCCTTGTGGCTGCTGGCCTTGCTCTTCGCCCACCCCTTCGGGCTGCTGGTCTATCTGGGGGTGGTGATCCTGTGGGCTGTGCTCACCCGCGAGCGGAAGTACCTCATCGCTCTGGCTGCTGGCTCGCTGGTCTTCGGGCTGTGGTATCTCTCCCAGCAAACCACGCCCTACGGGCGCACCGGGGTGCACTTCCTGGGCCTGGGCTACAATCTGCGCTTTCTGGCAACCTTCTTCACCAACACCGGCTGGGAAGCCAGCACCGACTGGTCCACCCTGGCGCTGTGGGTGGTGGCCGTGGTCATCCTGGCGCGTTGCGCCCTCAAGGAGGGCACCCTGCCGGGGGTCCGAATGGCAGCCGCGGCCGTAGCAGGGGGCCTGCTGATGGGCCTGGTGGGCCCCTGGGGCCTGGGGGGCATGAACTTTGCGCTGGGTCAGCGGCTCAGCATCGTGGCCTTCCTCTTCCTGCCTGTGCTGGCCTCGCGCGTTATCGTGCGCGGCCTGTGGGCCTTCACGCTGGTGGCCGTGGCCGTCTCACTGGTGCTGTTGTCCGATTCCAAGCAGTATCGCATCAGCCGCGAGATCGCCACCATCCGCCCCCTGATCGCCCAGATGGAGCCCGGCCAGGCGGTGCTGCCACTGATGTTCGACCAGGGCTACTCGGACGAATCCGACTACTACTTCTACCAGCCCCACCTGCACGACGTCTTCTATTACCACATCGCCACGGGCGGGGTGGCGGGCTCTTTGTGGTCGGCCGGCACGTTGCCAGTCGACTTCAAGACCGGCCAGCGCCCGGCCGCCCCCGAGCCTTACTTTCCCAACCAGTTCGACTGGCGCCACCACGCCCACTTCCGGTACTACCTGGTGCGCGGCGGAGACGAGCAAGTGGACCGGTACATGGCCTTCGCCGCCCGCCTGGTGGGGCGCTCGGGGCCCTGGCGCCTCTACGAGCGACGCTGAAGGGAGGGAGCCGCCGACCTGGCTGCGAAAGCCGCTTGGTGGCCCAAACTCCCACGGTGCAAGAGATCCTGGCCCGTTATCCCAAGACCCGCGCCGAGCTGCCCGAGTCCTACCGCGAGGTCTACGAGGCCAACTACTACAGCAATCGCCAGGGGCGCACCGCGGCCAGCCGTCTGTCTCTCTTCGTGGAGAGCTGGATGCATCGCCAGGTTGCCCGCGACACGAAGACGCGCGCCGCTCCTTTCCGCACCCTTGAGGTGGGGGCGGGCACGCTCAACCACCTCCCCTTCGAGCCCACCAGCCGCCCCTACGACGTGGTTGAGCCGTTCGAGGGGCTCTACGTCGATTCGCCTTACCGCGATCAGATCCAGCGCTTCTACTCCGACATCTCGCATGTTCCCGGACCCTACGAGCGAATCATCTCGGTGGCCACCTTCGAGCACCTGGAGGACCTGCCCACCATGATCGCCCACTGCGCCGAGCTTCTGACCCCCGACGGCGACCTGCGGGTGGCCATTCCCTCCGAGGGCAGCTGGGTCTGGAAGCTGGCCTATACCCTCAGCACGGGCCTCGAGTTTCGCCTGCGCCACGGCCTGAGCTACGAGACCTTGATGCGCCATCTCCATTGCAACACCTGGGTTGAGATCCGCACCTTGCTCGAAGGGCGCTTCCGCCAGGTGAGCTGCCGCTGTCTCGGCCTCTCGCCGGCCCACTCCATCTATCAGTTTTACTCCTGCCGGGAGCCGCGATGATCACGCTCTCACTGGTAATCCCGGTGTTCAACGAAGGGGAAGCCCTGGAAGCCCATCTGGCCGAGATCCGCCGCCACGCCGAGAGCACCGGCCTGCCCTGCCGCATCATCCTGGTGGACGACGGCTCCACCGACAATACCTGGCAGGTGTGCCGGCGACTTCCCAATGTGGAGGCCATCCGTTTCAGCCGCAACTTCGGAAAGGAAGCAGCTATCCTGGCCGGGTTGCGGGCAACGCGGGAAGATCTCACCATCGTCATGGACAGTGATCTCGAGCATCCGCCCGAGCTCATCCCCCAGATGGTCAAGCTGTGGCGCGAGGGGGCCTATCAGGTGGTGGAGGCGGTCAAGGCTCGAAGAGCCCGCGAGCACTGGTACCGACGCCTCGGGGCGCGGATCTTCAACCGCAGCATGCGCACCCTGGCTGGAGTCGATCTGGCCGGGCAGAGCGACTTCAAGCTGTTGACCCGCGAGATGGTGGAGTCTTACCTCGACCTGCCTGAGGCCAACCGTTTCTTCCGCGGGCTGATCACCTGGCTCGGGCCACGCCGGGCCGAGATTTGCTTCGAGGTGCCGCCCTCCAACCGGCGCACCCGCTGGAGTTTCTCCCAGCTTGTCAGCCTCAGCCTGTCGGCCCTGTCGTCATTTTCCTATGTGCCCTTGCAGATGATCACGCTGGCGGGCTTTCTCACCTTCGTGGGTAGCTTCTTGCTCAGCCTCTACGTGCTCTGGGTCAAATTCTCCGGACGCGCTGTGGAGGGCTTTGCCACCGTCATCCTGGTGGTCTTGTTCGTGGGCAGCATCACCATGATCTCGCTGGGGATCATCGGGGGGTACCTGGCTCGCATTTACGACGAGCTCAAGCGCCGCCCGCCTTACGTGGTTTCCGACCAGCGCCACCCGGACTGAGTCATTGCTGTTGCTGCTTCTGCTGGGCAGCGTACCAGGCCGGCAGGTTGGGAAGCTCGAGCGGCTCGCCCAGAGAGGTGAACCGGTCCTTCCCCATCGGCTGACCCAGCAAGCGAACCTGCACGGCCACCGAGAGCTCGCTGGTGGCCTCGCCCTTATGGGTGCCCCGGTTGGGTGGGACGTCGCTGTAGTCGCGCCCCACCGCGGTGCGAATGTGGCGCTCGCCGGCCAGCAGGTTGTTGGTAGGATCAAACCCCAGCCAGCCGAGCGTGGGCAGGTAGGCCTCCACCCAGGCGTGGGAGGCGTCGGGCACGCTGGTATCGTCGCGATGGTAGAGGTAACCCGAGACATAGCGCGCCGGGACGCCCAGCTGGCGGGCCAGGGCCAGGAAGAGATGGGAGAAATCCTGGCACACACCGGCTCGGGCCGCCAGCACCTCATCCAGCGGAGTCTCCACCGCCGTGGACTTGGGAGCGTAGAGAAAGCGCTCGTGCAGGCCCTGATTCAGCTCGCGCAGCACGGTGAGAGGGTCGTCGCGACGGAAGCTGCTCAGCTCGTGTCGCAAGGCTTCCAGAGCCTCGTCGCTGGCGCGGGTGCGGGCGGTGGGGCTGAGAAAGTCGAAATGCTCGCCCTCCTCCTGGGCTCGATCCAGCTCATCCCAGACCGTGGGCGAAAGCGCGCTGGGAGGAGGCTCGGGCTCTTGAACCTGCAGCCTGGACAGGGCCGTGATGCACAGCTCGGAAATGGGGCGGGGAATGTCGAAATTGTGCACGATGTTGCCCTGGTAGTCTCGAAACGACTGCACCTGGGCCGGCGGCTCCACGCTCAGCTCGAAGCTCAGGCAGATCTGCCGATCTTCCGAGCGGGGCTGCATGCGGAGCTCCATTAGCGTCTCGCGCACCGGGGCCGAGTAGACGAAGCGGGTGACGTGGCGCACCACGTAGCGCAAGCTCACCAGAACTCTCCTGCCTGGACGGGCTCGAGGGCGTGCTCGATGGGGTAGGCGATGTAGGTGGCGTAGACGGCGTCGTGAATGTCGGCGAGCTGGCGGCGAATCTCCTCGAGGAAGCCGGGCAGGCCCTGGGCCAGGATCTCCTCCAGCGTTCCGTAGCGAAGGGAAGCCACCAACCGGCCGGTAAGGCGAAGAAGGCGGGTGCTGTCGGCCTGAGGGGCGTTGTCGCTGATGCGGGTCAGAGACCGATCGATGCGGTCCACCGCGAAACGCACCGAGTGGGGGAACTCGGAATTGAGCAGCAGGAACTGCACGATGCGCGCTCGCTGCAGCTCGGGGCTGTAGACTTTGCAGAAGGCTTCGAAGGCGGTGCAGCACTTGAGCAGGGCCACCAGGTCGAGGTATTCCTCGTTCTTGGCATGCTTGAACTGAGCCTCCAGCAGCACCGCCAGCGAGCGAGCTCGCTCCACGAAGCGGCCCAGCTGGATGAAGTTCCAGCCCGGCCCACGGTAGGTGGTGGAGTCGGTGATGCCCTGGAAGAGTTGAGCCCCCTCCTTGACGGTCTGGTAGAAGTCGTGGGGATGAGCACCGATCTCCTCGTCGCGCCTTGCCTCGGTGACGCCAAGGTAGAGTCGGTTCAGCTCGCTCCACATCTCCGAGCTGATCAACTCGCGCACGTTACGAGCGTTGTCGCGGGCACCCCGAATGCAGGAGAAGATCGAGCTGGGGTTATCGGCGTCGAAGGTCAGAGTCTGGGTCAGCTGGTGAGAATCCAGGCCGCTCTTCTCCAACTCGGCATAGGTTGATCCGAACTCGAGCGAGGACAGCAGCTTGTCCCAGTGGCGGGCGGCCGACTCGGGGGCTTGCTCGAGCACCAGGTTGTAAAAGACATCGATCATGCGGGCGGTGTGCTCGGACCGCTCGAGATAACGGCTCATCCAGTAAAGGTGGTCGGCCACCCGGCTCAACATGGTCATTCGCAGAGCACCCAGGTATCCTTGCTGCCGCCCCCCTGCGACGAATTGACCACCAGAGAACCCCGCCGGAGAGCCACGCGAGTCAACCCGCCGGGCACAATGTTGACCCGGTCGCCATAGAGAATATAAGGCCGCAGGTCCACATGGCGCGGCTCCACCACCCCGTCGATGAAACAGGGGGCGCGCGAGAGGTCCAGGGTGGGCTGGGCGATGTAGTTGCGGGGCCTGGCCTCGATGCGGCGGCGAAACTCTTCTCGCTCGCGCTCGGAAGAGTGGGGCCCGATCAGCATGTCGTAGCCGCCCGACTCGCCCACCGCCTTAACCACCAGCTGGTCGAGCCGATCAAGCACATGCTGGCGCTGGGCATCGTCGGTCAACAAATAGGTCTCAACATTGGGCAGGATGGGCTCTTCCTTGAGGTAGTAACGGATAATGGCGGGCACGTAGGCGTAGACCGCCTTGTCATCGGCCACGCCGGTGCCGATAGCATTGGAAAGATTGACATTGCCAGCCCGATAAGCATTGAAGAGACCGGGCACGCCCAGAGCCGAGTCTGGGCGGAAGGCCAGCGGGTCCAGAAAGTCGTCGTCCACCCGGCGGTAGATCACGTCCACCCTGCGCAGCCCACCCACGGTCCGCATGTAAACCACGCCGTCGTGGACGAGCAGGTCGCGGCCCTCCACGAGTTGGATGCCCATCTGGCGGGCCAGGAAGGTGTGCTCGAAGTAAGCCGAGTTGTAGACCCCGGGGGTGAGCAGAACGATGGTGGGCTCGCGGTCTTTCTGAGGCGCAAGAGCCCGCAGGGTGCTGAGCAGCACCTGGCCGTAGTGGTCGATGGGGCGCACCCCGAAGTTCCGAAACAGCACCGGGAAAGCCCACTTCATCACCTGGCGGTTGGCCAGCATATAGCTGACCCCACTGGGCACGCGAAGGTTGTCTTCCAGCACCGCGAAAGTGCCATCGGCCAGGCGGACCAGATCGGTGCCCGCCACCGAGACGTAGACCTGGCGGGGCACGTCAACCCCCCGCATCTCCTTGCGATAGTGCTTACAGCTGTAAACCAGGTCGCGGGGGATCACCTTGTCCTTGAGGATGATCCCCTTGTGATAGATGTCGTCCAAAAACAGATTGAGGGCAACCAGTCTCTGGGTGAGACCGCGATCCAGGTGCTCCCATTCGGCTGAGGTGATGATGCGGGGCAGGAGATCGTAGGGGAAGATCTTCTCGGTGCCCTCCTCGCGACCGTAGACGGTAAACGTGATGCCCTGGTGCAGGAAGGAGAGGTCGGCCGCCTGCTGGCGGCGCCGCATCTCATCGGGACCGAGCTCGAGAATGCGCTTGTAAAGGGCGCGATACTGCGGGCGGGCCTTGCCCGGGGCGGTGAACATCTCATCGAAGGCACCGCTCAGGTGATAGCTCTGAAACGGGCCCGAGGCGGCGGGCGTAGTTCTGGCCATAAGCTCCCCCCGTTCTTGTTGGGGACAGCGGTTCCCTCCGTCGAAACGTTCACATGTTGGTAACCGAAACAACCCTAAACATGGCTAGTCTGGTTCGATAAATTGCGAGACAATACAGATACAAGGAACACCAGACATGCTGATCAACCCTTCCGGATACAATTTCTCGGGCGACCATCCTGCCCCCCGAGCCGAGCAGCTCAGCGGCAACAATGCTGCCTTCATGCAGGATCGCGTCACCATCGGCGGGCGCACGACCAACCTTTCCGGCAAGCCCACCTCGGCTACCGGCAGCTGGGACTATAACTGGCGCCCTGACGCCAACCCCACCGAAGACGAGGCCCGTCGGCGCCGCATCAACGACATCCGCAACGAGATCTCCAACGTGGAGTGGAAGCAACGCGAGGGCAACAACCGTCTGCAGCAGATCCCCAATGAAATCTGGCGCAAAGAGAACGAGCGCTCCCAGCTCGAGTATGAGAAGAGCCGCCTGCAGAGCGAGCGTTCCGGCCTGGTCTCGGAGAAGAACCGGATGGAGAATGACCGCAACGTGGCCAAAGAGAACGACCGCTACGGCTACCCACCTCCTCCCGGAGCCTACGGCTGGGGCGAGGTGGTCAACGGCATCAACGACAAACTGTATCCGGTGCTTGAGCGCATCCGGGCCATCGACTACGCGGTGCGCGACCTGGAGTATAAGATGGCCGACCGCACCCGCGAGATCGACGGCTTGCGCACCGAGCAGTATCGTCTCAACGACGAGGTCAGCCGCACCACCTGGTTCATCAAGGAACGGGCCTCCGAGTGGAAGACCATCTACTCGAGCATGCAGAACCCCACTTACGACCTCGCTTGCCCTTACTGGTAGAGAACAGCCCTGCCGGGATACGCAACGGCCCGGTAGCGAAGCTGGCGGCCTCGGCGGGGCGCGGGTACTGCGCCCGAGCCCTCAACCCGGCACGGGAAGCAGCACGCAAAGGCAGGTACCCTGACCCAGCACGCTGCTCGCCTGCACCGCCCCACCGTGACGCTCCGCGATCTCTTTGACAATGGCCAGACCAAGCCCGGTCCCCTTGATGCTGCGGAGCCTGGTATCCTTGCTGCGAAAGAAGTGGTCGAAGAGCAAGGGTAGATCCTCCTCGGGAATGCCCGGCCCGGTGTCCTCCACCTCCAGACGCCACCGGCCGGACTCGAGCGAAGTGCGAACCGTTACCGTCCCCCCGCCGGGGGTGAACTTCAGGGCATTGTCGACCAGGTTGATGACCACTTGCTTGAGCCGGTCGCGGTCCAGGCTCAAGGGCCGGGTCTTCGGCTCGGGCTGAAAGCTCAGCGTGACCTCACGCCGCTCGGCTTGGGGGCGCAGCAGCTCGACCACGTCCTCCACCACCTCTTCCGGCACCAGCGGAGCGAGATCCATCGACAGACTGAGGCTGCGCAACCGGGTCAACTCAAGGAGATCTTGCACCAGGCGAGTGAGCCGGTCTGCCTCGGTGTCGATGCGAGCCAGGGGTTTCTTGAGCGACTCGTCCTCACAGCCCTCGAGCAAAGTGGCGGCAAAACCCTTGATGATGGTCAGTGGCGTGCGCAGCTCGTGGCTGACCGAGCTGAGGAACAGATTGCGCATCTCCTCCAGGCGCCGCACGTCGGTGATGTCGCGCAGCAGGAGCAGCCGGCCGAGCTGGCTCGCTTCATCTCGGAAGGGCACCACCGTGGCCCTGTAGATGCGATCTTGCAGGTGGAGCTCCTGGGTCTGAGCCTCGGGAGCAAGAGCCAGCGCCTCGGGGAGCCGCTGGCTCTCCCAGCGGTCGAGCCGCAAAGCGGCCTCGGCGGCCGCATTGAGATAGGTCATGCGGCCGGCAGCGTCCACGGCCACCACACCGTCGGGAATCGAGGTCAGCAGGGTGCTGATCTTGTTACGCTCGGAGAGCAGCTCGCCGAGTTGGCGAGAGAGCTGCTCGGCCATGTGGTTGATGGTGCTCCCCAATTGGCTCAGCTCCAGCGTGCCGGAGGGTTGCACCCGTTCCTCGAGTTGACCCTCGGCGATGTGCGCTGCGGTCTGGCGAATGCGCTCGAGCGGGCGAGTCAGGGTGGCCGCCAGCACCACCGCGGCCAGCACCGAGCCCAGCAGGGCCAGCCCCAGAGCCGTGAAAAGCTGACCTTTCAGCTCGGTATAGGTGTCATCAAGCTCGCTGAGGTTGGAGGCCACGTCCACCACCCCCACCCGTTGCAAGGTGGGATACTGCAGCTCAATAGGAGTGCTGGCGTGGGCAACCCGCACACCCCCTTCGGTGGAGAACCAGGTGATGGCCTGACCCTCCAGGGCCTTCAGGGCCTCGGGCGGCATGGGCTCGGAGGATCGCTCCAACGAGTCGCCCATGATTGTGCCCTGTTGATCCGCGATCCGGATGCGGGCCCGGGTCAGGCGGGGAAAGCGGTGCATCACCCAGCGAGCGGACTCGGGCAGATCGTCGGGGTGCTGGGTGTACATGTTCATGAAGTGAGCCAGCACCCGACTCTGGGAGATAAGCTGGCTTTCGGCGCGACGCTCGAGAGACGACTGCATCCATTGCAGCATGAACAGACCGCTGATGCCCAGAGAGAGGGAGACCAGGAGGAGATAGGTCAAGACCAGCCGCGAGCGGATGGTGTTGAGCCGTTTCACTCGTCTCCGAACCGGTAGCCCTTGCCCCAGACCGTGCGCACGTATACCGAGGCTACCGGCCCGAGCTTCTCGCGCAGGTAGCGGACGTGCACGTCCACCGAGCGGGCATCGAGGTGATCCGAGCCCCACACCTCGGTCAGGATGTCCTGGCGACTGTGGATCTCACCCGGATGGGAGATCAAGAAGGTCAACAGGTCGTACTCGCGGGGGGTCAGCTCGACCGGCGTTCGGTTGAAGAACACCTTGCGCTTCAGCACGTCGACCGTCAGCTCGCGATAGCTGAACTGGGTGCGCTCAGTGCGAGTGGGAGCCTTGACCCGGCGCAGGATGGCCTTGACCCGCGCCATGAGCTCCTTGGGATTGAAGGGCTTGACCACGTAGTCGTCAGCCCCGGTCTCGAGGCCCACGATCTTGTCTACATCATCTTCGCGGGCCGTCACCATGACCACCGGCACCTCCGAGAAAGACCGGATGCGCCGACAGACCTCGAAGCCGTCGATGTCGGGCAGCCCCAGGTCGAGCAGGATCAAGTCGGGCTCGCGCTTCCTGACCTCGTCCACAGCTTTTCCTCCGGTCTCGGAGGTGACCACGCGATAGCCCTCGCGGGTGAGGTTCATCTCCAGAAGCTCGCGAATGCCCTCTTCGTCTTCCACGACCAGAACGGTTTTCTCCATGAGAGGGCTTTCGGAGCCGGGCCGGCGAACTCTTTCTCTATGAGGCGGCATCCTCGGGGCGGCTTTACCCTGGCCGAGTGCATGATTGCGCTGCTCTTCATCAGCATTGCCTTGTTTGCTTATGTCAGCCTGCACACGCGCCTGATCCACAGCGGCTACAAGCTCGAGACGCGCATGCTGCACCAGGAGGCGGCCCGCACCAAGATGGCCGAGCAGATCGCCAGCGAGCGCCAGAAGCAGGCGGTAGCCGGAGGCGGGCTGGCGGCCGAGGCTCAGAACACCAGCACCCTGATGAGCATGGATCCCAAAGACGGCAAGGTCTCCCTGATCCTGCCCGACCCCACCGACGGTGGGTTCAAGCTGGTCAAGCCCGAGAACGGCTTGACGCCTTACTACGACTCCACCTACAAGCCTTTTCTGCCCTATTACAACTCGGGCTATATCCCCTTTGCGCCCTACTACAATCCGATCGTGTTGAGCGGGGGCGCCAATGGCCAGCCCCAGGTGCTCGGTCAGGCCTCGGCCAACGTGACTCCCATCGGCTCAGGCCCGGAGGCGGCCGCCATGATCCGGGTGGAAGAGACCTGGACCGACCGCAACGGCCAGCAAAGCATCGTATTGGAGACGGCGGTGGCGCCTTTGTTCCAGGGTTGGTAGTCGCCGAGCATCCGGCCGTCATCGACGGCTACGAGATCCTCGAGGCCCTGGGCCAGGGAGGCATGGGCTGGGTTTACCGCTCTCGCCGCCAGGGTCAGGAGGTCGCCCTCAAGGTGCTGCGGCCAGCCGTGGGCGCTACTTTGCACGATCGGCTGCGTTTTCAGCGTGAGTTTGCTCTGGCCAGTCGGCTGGATCATCCCGGGTTGGTCAAGGTTTTCGAGCAGGGCGACTTTCAGGGCCAGCCTTATTTCACGATGGAGCTGGTCGACGGCCTGAATCTGCGCGAGTATTTCGACGCCCGGCGTGGCCAGAGCGACTGGATGGCGACCGTGCACGGGGTCTTCAACCGCCTGCTGGAGGCCATCCAGTACATTCACCGCCACGGAGTGCTGCACCGCGACCTCAAGCCCGAGAACATCCTGGTGGAGGACTCGGGCCAACCCCGACTGCTCGACTTCGGGCTGGCCCGGCCGCGCGAGCTCAAGAGCGGGGCGGTGACCGAGCCAGGCACGCTGGTCGGAACGGTGCACTATATGGCTCCCGAGCAGATTCGCGGGGGCGAGCTCGACTTTCGGGCCGACCTCTATGCGCTGGGAGTCTTGCTCTACGAGGTCCTGACCGGACACCTGCCCTTCGACCACCCCGACATGATGGCCGTTGTGTGCGCTATCCTGCACGAAGACCCTCCCGCTCCAGGTGCTGGCCAGGCTCTGGACAGCCTGGTCTTGAAACTGCTGGCCAAGGAGCCGGCCGATCGCTACCAGAGCGCGGGCGAGCTGCTCCACGCCTGGGCGGCAGCCTGCGGAGCCGCGCCCGAGGGTCAACCGGAAGCGCCCGGACTCAATCTGCTCACACCAAGATTTGTGGGCCGAGAGGCAGAGCTGGCCGCCCTGACGCAGGTAGGCTCGGGACTGGTGCTGGTGGAAGGGGCCAGCGGCGTGGGCAAATCGCGCTTCCTCGAGGAGGCAGCCGCCTGCCTGCGCCAGCCGACCCGACCGGTTCTCGCCTCACAGGCCGGGGAAACACCCTACTCTCTCTGGCTTCCCTTCCTGCGCCGAACCGCACTCCCATCGCGTCTGGAGCCGTTTCGACCGATGCTCGCGGCCGTGCTGCCCGAATTCGGCTCCACCACGCAGAATGCTGACGATCCGGTGTTGCGGTTTCGGCTCTTCGAAGGTATGCGCCAGCTGCTCTTGACCCTGGATGGAACCAACGGGCTGGTTCTGGTGCTCGAGGACCTGCACCGGGCCGACCCCGCCAGCCTGGAATTTCTGGAGTACCTGATGGGAACCGAGTTGGGCGGGCTCTTACTCCTGGCCAGTCTCCAGGGAGAGGCGCCCCCGGGGCTCGAGAGCGCCGCCAGGCTCGTGCTCGAGCCCCTCAATCCCGAGCACACGGCAGTGCTGGCGCGTTCGATGCTGGGCTACGCGGGACTTGCCGATGACACCGTCCAGGCCCTGCACCAGGAAACCGAAGGCAATCCTCTGTTTCTGGTCGAGCTGCTGCGCACGTTCGTCGGCGAAGGGCGCCTGCGCCTGACGCCGCAGGGTTGGAGCCTGGAAAGCGGCAGCCTCAAGCCGGGCAGCCTCTCGGTCACGGTGCGTCAGGCCCTGCAGCGACGGCTGGAGGGGCTCGATCCGGAGGACCTGGAGATTGCGCGCCAGGCTGCCGTGCTGGGCATGAGCTTTGAGTTCGAGACCCTCGGGCGGGCGACCGAGCTTGCACCCGAGCGACTGCTCGAATGCCTTGAGCGGTTGATCCGGGGTCGCATCCTGGCCGAGAACCTGGAGTATCGTTTCTGTAATCGTCCTCTGTGGGAGCTGCTCAGTGAGAAAGCCCCTCCCGAGCTGCATCGCCGTGCTGCGCTGGCCTTGCAAGGTCGGGCCGAGCCGGCCCGGCTGGCCCATCACCACCGGATGGCGGGCCAGGGCCGACTGGCCGCGGAGCAACTCATCCGCGCCGCCGAGGCCGCCTTCGCCGTGTTCGCCTATCGCGATGCCCTGGAGCTCTTGCAGCTGTGCTCTGAGCTTCCCGAGACCGACCAGGTGCTCAGCCCGACCGAGCTCGAGGAACGACGCGCCGAGGCGCTGGAGGGCTCGGGCCAACCAGCTCTGGCCCGCAAGACCTTCGAACGGCTGGTGGAAGGCGCCCCGGACCGCAAAACCCGGCTGAGACTGATGCGCAAGCTGGGGACCTGCTGCCAGCGCCTGGGCGAGCTGACTCTGGCGGCCGAGGTCTTGAGCCAGGCGCTGCTGGTCGCCGGCTGGCCCCTCCCCTCTCAGAGTTGGGCTGGATTTCTGCTCGGACTGACCCGCTCTCCCCTGGCCCAGGAGGAAGTGGCGCGTATCCTTGAGCATCTGACCCGGGTCCTCTTCTTTCTGCGCTCGCCGGGCTGGAGAAAGGATACCCTGGCCATCGGCATCCTGCAGCGAAAGCTCCTTCAGATGCTCGGCTCGCGAGCAGACTCCCATCAGGCCAGCCTGACGGCGGCCTACATCCTGAACCTGACTCTTCCCCGAGCAACCCTCCCCTACTCGCGCCGCCTGCTGCTCAGAAGTGCTTGTTTGTATCGCGAGGAGCCCGACACTCTCCAGAAAGCCGCCTATCTTCGCGAGGTGGGCTTTTTGCTGTTCAACTTCGGGGACGCCCGGGACGGCCTGCGGCTGACCCTCGAGGGATTGGAGCTGAGCGTCCGTCTTGGAGATGTGCACGGGTTGGCGATCGTCAATTCCATCGCTTACATGCACTATCGTTTTTTCGGAAATCTGCGGAAAGCTCGCGAGCACGCCATCCACGGCCAGGCAGCGGCGCGCCGGATCGGCAACCCGATGGACCTGGCCCTCAGCACCATCAACCTGGGCACGATCCTGGCCCTTCAGCGTCGGGGAGCCGAGCTCGAGGAGCTCCTGGCCGAGAATGCCGAGCGAACAAAAGGCTTTCCCTTTGCGGAGGCCTCAACCCTGTTCACCCGGGCCCTCCACGCACTCTTCGAAGGCAAGCCCGAAGAGACGCTGGAAATGGCTCGAGACTGCTACCGCGACTGCAACCGGCACCAGATCCCGGTCTGGAAGCGCGAAGCGCGGGTCCTCGAGGTTCGTGCCCTGGTGGAGCTCAGCGCCGGAAACCCGGCTCTACGCCGCCAGGCAAGTCGCCTGCTGGCGCGGGTTCGCTGGGAGCTTGCTGGCCTCGTTCCCAGCCTCGAGGCCGTCCTGCGTCGAAGCCAGGGAGACCTGCTCCTGCAGGCTGGAGCACGCGAGAAAGCCCGCCGCGACTATCTGGAGGCCCTGGATCTGCTGGTGGGCCTGGGCCATACCTACGAGCAGGGCAACACCCACATGAGCCTGAGCCGCTTCCACGAGGCCGACCAACCCGACCGCTCCCGCCGCCACCGCGAGCTGGCCCACGAGTGCTGGGCCAGCTCCGACGTTCTGTTCTAAACTGCGCCAAGAAACGTACGGTGAGAATCGGTTTCGGAAACGCTTGTGGCGACGAAGCGCAACCTGGTTAGCATTCGTCGCACTTTCTATAGAGTCAAGTCATCAGCCAACCTGGGCCGGGGCGGGTAGCGCCTCGTCCTCGGAGTGGTCGAGGCAGCGCAGGCTCTCGCCCTGCTCGAGGTAGCGCCAGCCGCTCTCGGGGCAGATCAGGTTGCCCTGATCGTCTCGCTTGCTGAGGCGATGACCGTGGCGGCTCATCCAGCCCTTGCGGCGCGCCGGCACGCCCAGCATCAGGGCGTAGTCGGGCACGTCGCCGCGCACCACCGCTCCGGCGCCCACGAAAGCATAGCGACCGATGGTGGCGCCGCACACGATGGTGGAGTTGGCGCCCAGGGTGGCTCCCCGACGCACCCTCGTGGTCATGTACTCACTGCGGCGCACAATCTGCGAGCGCGGGTTGATCACGTTGGTGAACACCATCGAGGGACCGCAGAAGACATCATCCTCCAGGATCACCCCGGTGTAGAGAGAGACGTTGTTCTGAATCTTGACGTTGTCCCCGACCACCACGTCGGTGGCCACCATCACGTTCTGGCCCAGAATGCAGTTCTTGCCCAGGGTGGCCCCTTTCAAGATGTGACAGAAGTGCCAGACTTTGGTCCCCGCGCCGATCTGACAGGGCTCATCAACGTAGGCGCTTTCGTGGGCGAAGTACTCGCGCTCGGACATCAGCCAACTCCTTTACCAAAGTGCATTGTGCAGTAAGAAGCCCGACAGTTCCGCGCCGACCGGCCCGTTCCTTCTCAGGGCTCGATCTGGCCCAACCGGGCCGCGGCCATGCCTGCCTCGGCGGCCAACCGACCCAGGTCGGCAGCCAGCGCGCCCAGCCGGACCGAGAAATGGCTTAAATCGACAGCAACCTCGGACTGGCAATACTCGGTGACCAGCGCCAGCTGAGCTCCGGTACGCCTCTGGAGGCTCTCCAGCTCGTGCAGGCAGTCGCTCAGCGCGTCCACGGGCCGCTCTTGCCTCCCATCTTCTCCAGCAGGCGAATGGGACCGATCTCGATGTCCTTCTGAACCGCCTTGAGCATGTCGTAGACTGTCAGGGCGGCCACCGAAACCGCCGTGAGGGCCTCCATCTCCACTCCGGTGCGGCCGGTGCAGCGCACCGTGGCGGTGATCTCGATGCAGTCGGGGGCGACCGGAGTTAGCTCCACCTCCACTCCGGTCAGAGCCAGCGGATGGCAGAGCGGGATCAGCTCACTGGTCTTCTTGGCGGCCATGATCCCGGCCAGGCGGGCGGTGGCCAGCACGTCCCCCTTGGGAGCGCGGCCCAGCAGCGCAAAGGTCTCCTCGGCCAGGCGCACGCTGGCCTGGGCACGGGCCTGGCGGGCGGTCTCGGTCTTCTGCCCCACCTCCACCATGCGGGCCTGGCCCCGCTCGTCGAGGTGGGAGAGCTCGCTCATGGGCTCTCCCAGAGCACCATACCGGCCTGGCGAAAGTCGTAGCCGGCGAGGTGGGCGGTCGCCTCGCGCTTGAAATTGCTCGAGCGGATCACCTGCAAGAGCCCCTGAATGGCGAACAGGTTAAAAAATCTCTTCGGGATAGCCAGGTCGAGCCGCTCGGTGAAGCAGGGCACAAAATCAAGCCTGGAGGCCTTGGCCGTGGCTGGAATTCCCAGCCCGGCGTCGGCCGCCCCGCTGGAAACGGCCGCGGCGGCCGACATGTGGGTGTAGGCTTCCTGAGCAAAGCCCCGGATCTTGCCAGCATCCAGCTTGAGCTGGCGCAGGTGATACTCCATCAGCATACGCGTGCCCGAGCCGAGCTGACGGTTGATAAACTGCACCTCGGGGCGGGTGAGATCGGGCAGCCCCTGAATACCTTTGGGGTTGCCGCTAGCCACCACCAGACCCATGTCGCGCGCGAACAAATTGACCAGCACCACCGGAAAGTCAGCCCGACGCACGTGGGGAATGTTGTACTCGCCCTCTTCCTCGTCAAACATGTGCATGGCCGCCAGGTGGCAAAAGCCGCGCTTGAGAGCCTCCAGACCTCGCTTGCCACCCGTGGCGGCGGTGAACAGAGTCAGCTCGGGGTGATTGCGCATCAGCTGGCCATTGATCACCTCGTAGGTGATGTCGTGGGTGCCAAGCAAGATAATGTTGCCCTCGATGGGCCGCACGGGCATCAAACGCTGCACCTGCAACGACGTTCCGGCCCCCAGCTCTTCGGTCTGCGCGCTCACCTGCACCAGACCGTCGGCGCGCACCAGCGACATCAAGAGAGCGGCCCCGCGCGAGATCGGCACGGCCACCGTCCGCCCGCCCACGATGCCCAGCTTGACGCGCAAGAATTCCTCCACCCCGGCCGGAGAGCTGATCGAGACCGCCAGCTCGGCCGGCTCAGAGACGTGGGAGCTGACCGGCAGCGCCATTTTGCGCTCCAGCACGGGGCGGGCAAACAGTTTGTAGGTCAGAAAGGTGCTGACTGGATAGAAGGGCAGCCCCAGCACGGGTTTGCCCTGCACCTGGCCGGTGGCCAACGAATGGCCCGGCTTCAGGGCCACGCCGTTCAGGATGCACTCGCCGACCTCGCCCAACAGGTGAGCCACCAGAGCCGTGCCGTAGGACGGACCGGCCACCACGATCACCAGGTCGTGGTCAACCAGGGCCATCAAGAGCGCCTCGCGCACCTCTTCGGCCCGCTCGGCCACCACCGGCAGGCGTTTGGGAAGCCCCCCCAGCTCACCCACCAGTGCGGCCAGGATGGGACTGTTGGAGTCGATCATCTGGCCCACGCCAGGGCTGGCGCCGGCGGCCACCAGATGGGAACCCAGGGGCAAGATGGCCACCCGGGGCTGGCGGTAGACTTTGACCAGGTTCACCCCGCCGGCCAGCATGGCACCCAACTCCAGCGGCCCGACCCGGTGGTCGCGAGGCAGGATGACCTCACGGGCGGCCAGGTCCTCCCCGGTGGGACGCACATTGCGCCAGGGCGCCGAGGGACGGTCCACCTGGACCACCTCGGTTGAGACCAGACGGATCTCGTGCATCGGAACTACGGCGTCAAAGCCATCGGGCAGAGCGGATCCGTTGTCCACGAAGACCCCTTCGGGGCCCAGCTTCAACTTGACCGGTGACTCGCGGGTGGCGGCGAAGGTCGCCGTGGAGCGCACTGCCAGCCCATCGGTGGCTGCCTGATAAAAATGGGGCGAGGAGATCTGGGCCACCACCGGAGCCGCAATGACCCGCCCCACCGACTGCACGGTGGGGATCTCCTCCACCTCCATGCGCTCGAGCGCGCCCGCGAACTCGAGCTCGGAGAACCAGCGATCGAGAGCTTCCTCCAGGGGAATCTCGTGCAGTTGCCGCTCCATCTAAGCCAGGGCCTCGAACAACAGCTGCTTCACCAGCTCAGGGTTGGCCTTGCCCCTGGTGCGCTTCATCACCTGGCCCACCAGCATGTTCAAGGCTTTCTCCTTGCCGGCCCGGTACTCGTCCACGGCCGTGGGATGCTCGTCGATCACGAACCGGACCTCCACCAGCAGACCCTCGCGGTCGGAGACCTGGGCCAATCCCAACTCCTGCACCAGAGCAGCCGGAACGCCGCCCTGCTTGAAGAGATGCTCTACCAGGGTGCGCCCCCCCCGGTTGGAGACGGTGCCACCGGCCACCAGGGCGATGACCTCGGCCAGGGCGACCGGGGTCAGAGAGCTCATTTCCACGCCGTGGCCCGCCTCACCAGCCAGACGGGCCACCTCGTTGTTGAGCCAGTTGCAGACCGACTTTCCGTCCGCGCCCCGGGCCACCGTCAATTCGAAAAACTCCGACAGGGGACGGCTCTGCACCAACAGGCCAGCCTCCTCGCCTGACAGGCCGAAGCCTTGTTGAAAACGCCGGGCCCGGGCCGCCGGCAACTCGGGCAGAGAGCGGTCCACCTCGGCGATGCGCTCTTTGGAGATGGTAAGAGGCAAGAGGTCGGGATCAGGAAAGTAGCGATAGTCCTGGGCCTCCTCCTTGCTGCGCATCGAGATGGTGATACCGCGGGCCTCGTCCCAACCCCGCGTCTCCTGGATAATCCGTCCTCCTTCGCGGCGGATGGCCGTCTGGCGCTCGACCTCGGAGGCGATGGCGGCCCGCACCGACTTGAAGGAGTTCATGTTCTTGATCTCGGTCCGGGTCTCAAGCTGGTCACTGCCCTGGGGCCGAATCGAGACGTTGGCATCGCACCGCAATGACCCCTGCTCCATCTTGCAGTCGCTTACCCCGATCCAGCGCAGGATATCGCGCAGAGCCACCATGTAGTCATGGGCCTCGTCGGGAGAGCGCATGTCAGGCTCGCTGACGATCTCGAGCAGGGGCACACCGGCCCGGTTGTAATCCACCAGAGTAAAGTCGGAGCCCCCCAGGCGGCCCGAAGCGCCCATGTGGGTGGACTTACCGGTATCTTCCTCGAGGTGGATGCGAGTGATGCCGACGCGCTTGCCCTCCAGATCGATGTGCCCACCGGCCGCCAGGGGCAAGTCGTACTGCGAGATCTGGTAATTCTTGGGCATGTCAGGATAAAAGTAGTTCTTGCGGTCAAACTTGCTGAATTCGGCAATGGTGCAGCCGGTGGCGCGTCCGGCCAGCACCAGCATCTCGACCGCGCGCCGATTGACCACCGGCAAGGTGCCCGGCAAGCCCAGGCAGACCGGGCAGACCTGCGTGTTGGGAGGGGCCCCGAACTGGTTGGGGCAGGCACAAAACAGCTTGCTCTCGGTGGACAGCTCCACATGCACCTCGAGCCCGATGATGGTTTCAAACTGGTCGGCCGTCAACGTCGCACCGCCTCCTGAGCCGCCCCCGCACGCGGCTGTGACTTGCGAGGCCTCTTGCGCAACAGCTTGACCATTTCCTCCAGCGTTTTGAGCAAGAAGTCTTGCTCGTCAACCGGTCGTGATCCAACCAGAGCACGAATCCGGTCGCTGAAAGCCTGATTCTCGATGTGCTCGTCCACGAAAAAAGAGAAAATAGGCACGGAGAACTCCTGCGAGATCTTCTCCAGGGTGGCGATGCTGGGCGACTTCACCCCTTTCTCGAGGGGTCCGATGTAGGAGGCGTTGACGCCGATGCGACGGGCGAAAGACTGCTGGGTCATCGCGTTGTCCATCCGGACGCGGCGAATCTGGCGACCGACCGTCTGCCTGAGCGATGCCATAAAGACCGGCCTCCTTCAGTGAAGAAGATCGGCGAAGCGAGTCAGGACCCGCACCAGACGGGCACGCAGGCTCGCGATCACCTCCCGGTCGACCTCAGGTACCACCTCGGGGATCACCTCCGTGGTCAAAAAGAGCCTCGGGTTGAGCGCCAGCTGGAGCCACGGAGTGCGACCGCGTCCGTGACGCCGGAGCAGATAGCCGCCCCCCACTGCGCCATTGAGGCGCACCAGTGGCGTCGACGGCGAGCGCTCGACCTCGGAAAACTCCTCCAGCAAGCAGCCTTCCAGGGACTTCAAGGTTTCGGCCGGACAGGTAGCCTCTTCGCCCTTGCCGGCTGCGTCCCCCTGGTTGCTCAGGGTAAAAATCGCCTGTTCCTGATCGCGCGCTGACATGGGCACGAGCACCCGACAGTCCAACCCCAGCCAGACCCCTCCGCGGCTGGCCGAGCGTTCGACCACCTCGTGAAAGGGACGGTGATGGCGGTCGACGAGCCGCTCCATCTCCTCGGGAGTGGGAAACCCGCTCTCGCTCCAAACGTCGTGACCCAGGCTGGACTTGCTCTTGATCACCCCATCGGGAAATTCGGGAGGCCGCTGCCTGGGATCGCGGTCCAGGTCGATGACGGCCCGGGCGACCTCGGCTTCCACCCGCCCCTGGACCCCTTCGCCAAGGGAGAAAATCTCGCGAGCGCCCGCTTCGATCTCAAAAAACAGTTGTTCGGGTGTCAGCGCGAAGCGTGGCGCCAACTCGCGGGGTATGGTGGTGCCCCCGCTCGGGATAGCCAGCAGGTATGGGAGACGTGCCATAGAGTTTCAGTCATCTTAGCACCGGGTCGGAGCCAATTCAACCACCCCGGGAACTTTGACCCGACCGAGCGCGTCCTCGAATCCGAGCTCGACTCTTCCACCTCCCCAAGAAGAACGAGCTCTCTACAGTCCCTCGCGTCGAGTCGATAAGAATCAGACCTCGCGAGACGCGTAGACAATCTGTCGAACGGCGCCGCGCTCATCTCCCAGAAGTTGCAGCGTGGGGGGTCTCTGCAGAGACTGCGCGGGGCGCCGGATGGCAAGACCTCTCATCAGGATGTAATCGGGGAAGGCGACCGGTCTGATCCGGGCGAACCGCCAAGCGCGCAGCCTGCAGCTGCGAGCGAGAAACAGGAGGCCACAGCTTGTTGACTACCGATTTGAGCGCACTCAAAGACCAGATTGAGCGCGAGAGCCATCATTTCAAAGCGCTTCAGAATGAGATTGGAAAGGTAATCGTGGGCCAGTCGTCCGTCATCGAGCGGGTGCTCGTGGGCTTGCTGGCCGATGGGCACATCCTGCTCGAAGGCGTGCCTGGCCTGGCCAAGACGCTCACCTTCCGCACCCTGGCCCAGACCCTCTCGGCCCGCTTCTCCCGCATCCAGTTCACTCCCGACCTTCTGCCAGCGGACGTTGTGGGCACGACCATCTTCAACCCCCAGAGCGGCCAGTTCACCGTCAAGCAGGGTCCGGTCTTCGCCAACCTGCTGCTGGCCGACGAGATCAACCGCGCTCCAGCCAAAGTCCAGAGTGCCCTGCTCGAGGCCATGCAAGAACGTCAGGTCACGGTGGGCGATCAGACCTTCCCGCTGCCCGAGCCCTTCCTGGTGATGGCCACCCAGAACCCGATCGAGCAAGAGGGCACTTACAACCTTCCCGAGGCCCAGGTCGATCGCTTCATGCTGAAGGTGAGGGTCGACTACCCCACCCGCGAGGAGGAGAGCATGATCATCGACCGCATGACCCGTGGCGAGACTCCCAGCGCCTCGGCGGTGGTGCAAACCCAGGACTTGATGCGCCTGCGCAGCCTCGTTCCGCAGATCTACCTCGACGAGAAAGTCAAAGGCTACATCCTCGACCTGGTTTTCGCCACCCGAGACCCCGAGAAGGCGAAACTGGCCAAGCTCAAGCCCCTGATCGCCTACGGGGCCTCTCCTCGAGCCAGCCTCTGCCTGGCTCAGGCCTCGCGAGCCTACGCCTTTTTGCGAGGACGCTCCTACGTCACCCCGGACGACGTCAAGACCATCGGCTACGACGTTCTGCGCCACCGGGTGGCTCCCAGCTACGAGGCCGAAGCCGAGGACCTGAGCTCTGAAGCTCTGCTGCGCATGCTGTTTGACGGGGTTCCCGTGCCGTGAGAGAGGACCTTCACAAGAAAATCCGCCGCATCGAGATCACCACCTCGAAGCTGGTGGAAGAGGTCTTCGCGGGCAAATACGAGAGCCTGTTCAAGGGCCAGGGGATGGAGTTCTCCGAGGTGCGGGAGTACCAGCCCGGCGACGACGTGCGCAGCATCGACTGGAACGTCACCGCCCGCAGCGGGCGGCCCTTCATCAAGCGCTTCGAGGAAGAGCGCGAGTTGACCGTGATGCTGATGGTGGACGCGAGCCGCTCGCTGGACTTCGGCTCGGACCAGGAGACCAAGCGGGAGAAAGCCTCCGAGCTAGGGGCCCTGCTCGCGCTCTCGGCCCTGCGGTCCAACGACAAGGTAGGCCTGTTGCTCTTCACCGACCGGGTGGAGCGCTACATCCCGCCCCGCAAGGGCAAGCGCCACGCCCTGCGGCTGATCCGCGAGATCCTCGAGCCCGCCCCAACCGGGCATCGCACCGACCTGACACAGGCCCTCAACCATCTCAACCGCATTCACAAGCGGCGAGCCCTGGTCTTCCTGATCTCGGACTTTCTGGGGCCGGGCTTCGAGAAGGCGCTTCGGCTCACCGAGCAGCGCCACGATCTCAATGCCTTCCGGCTCTACGACCCGCGCGAGCAGGAAATGCCTGCGCTGGGCCGACTGCGGCTACGCGACCTGGAGACGGGCGAGCTGGCGGTGCTCAACAGCTCCTCGTCCGAGTTTCGTCGAGGCTACAAGCAAGCCGCGGCCGACCGGCGGGCAGCCTTCAAGCGCCTGTTTGAGGGCAGCGGGGTAGACTATGCCGAGTTCTCGACCGCCGACTCGGTAGTACCCACGCTGGTGCGCTTTTTTGCCAGCAAGAAGGAGCGCAGGCGAAGGGCTGGCTGAGCCTGGTGCCGCTCAGCGAGGAGCTATCCCCGGCCGGGCTTACAGCTGCATCTGAAGCTGCTTCATCAGGTCAATTGTCGGCTTGAAATAGAGTGCGTCCAGCTCCTTCGTGCCTCCACGCTCGGCCAGGTAATCGAGCTGCAGCATGCGAGCTTCGAAGAGCAGCGCTTTGGCCTCGTTCGTTTCGTTGGCGGCCAGTTTGGCGCGGGCGCTCAAGGTCAACAGGAGAGAACGGTGGACCCGGGTCATGGTCCTGATCTCGAGCACCGGCTTAAGGTATCGCTCGGCCAGATCGGGTTGTTTGGAGCTCAGAGCCTGCTCCGTCAGGGCCTCGGTCAGGGCCAGGATAAGGTCCGGGGAGCCGTAGGAAGCCACCTCAGCCCTGGCCAACTGCAGCTCCTCGGGAAGCGCCTGGCCAGTTTTGATGCGGGCCAGATGATAATGGGCCCCAATCCCGTCAAGCTCATCCAGACAGGTAGCCTTCTTCGTCCACCTGGCGAGCTTCGCTTCCAGCGACTGGTAGCCGCCTTTGAGCTCTTGGACGTACTTCCACGCCTCCTGCTGAAGCTCGGGAGTGCCCGCTCGAATACTGACCCAGAGGCTGGCCAGGAAAGGCTCCACGCTCGGCGGCACGCCCTTGAGCGCCGCTGAGCTGTGCTGGAGGAGCCAGCTCACGTCACGCTCGAGCTTGTCCTGGAAGGGCTTCCCTACTCCGGCCGCATGGCCCAGCCGGGCCCATTCGACCAGACAATCCCCGGTGCCTAGCCAGAGCCCCCCACTGTTGCGCAGCATGAGATCGGGCAACGGCTCGCGAGGCAGCATGGCGCTGGCCCGCGCATAGCCATCTGTCCATACCTGTGCATTAGAAGGCGAGTGAGTGTACATAAACGCCAGGCTGGCCACCTGGAAGGCCAGGATCTTGCCGCGCGGGGTCTTCACCTGGCGCGCCAGCTCCAGGGCAGCCGGCAATCGTTGCCGGAGCTCTTTGGGCAGGTCGCACGAGTCGCAGGCCCTAAGCGCCAGCACCCGCAAAGCCAACTCTTGCTCCGCAAGCTGAAGCTTGTGCGCTTCCTCAATGGCCGGGTCGAGCATCTTCAGAATCTTGGACTCGCTGGCCCGCACGCCCGCCAGAGCCGAGAGTGCCTCGACGGGAATCAGCCACCGCTGCTCGGCAGGCAGCGCCACCATGCCTTTCAGCGTCTGGGTCGGAACCTTGTCCAACTGACCGGTGACCCAGCGATCCACCAGCCAGTAGGCGCCCAGGTCGGTCAGGGCGCGCAGTTCCTGCTCCGGGGTCTGGGTCTGCTCGGCCGCGAGGGGCGCAAAGAGCAGGAGCAGGAGCAATAGCGGGAGGATGTTGTGTTTCACGCCAACCGGCACGGCGTGATCGTGCTCCGGCTCTTGCGGGCAAACACCTCGACTGCCATCAGAATGGCTGATTCTGCCGGGAATTCCCTGCCCCTGCCTTGGGTCCATGCGACGAAGCTCAAGGGCGTTCAAGGCTGATTGCCCAGAAAAAGTCTCACCGTCACCCCGTACGTGCTGACCACTGAGGGGTCGTTCGGGTCCTGGTGGCGGGCGTCGACCCGAGCCCTCAGCACTCTCGAGCCGGTGGGCAGATCGAACTGAATGCTGCCGGTCGGCCCCAGAAAGGCCATCCGTCGCACGTCACCCTGAAAGTCCCGCTGCAGCCAGCCGCTGGCAGCCATGGCAAGCACTGCCCGGTCAGGCGGGGCCGGGTCGCCCGGCTCCCAGTCCGGCTCGCCCGTAGGCAGGACCTGCAGCACGCCATTCTGGACGCGGGGCAGCCAGTAGGTGATGCTCGTCCCCCCTGCAGCCACCGACTCCACCCGGGCTCCTCGAAACTCCTGGCGCAGGCGCTCGGCCGCCAGCATTGCGGCCCGGTAGACCTCGTTGCCCAGGTCGCTTCGCCGGGCCGCGTTCTTGGAGGCGATCTGGATGGTCACGATCAATCCGGTCAGGAAGGCGAACAGGGCACACGCCACCAGGGTCTCGAGCAGCGTTACTCCTTTACGGGACATCGTAGAACATGGTCCAGATGGCGTACTGCTGGGCGCCCTCCCTGGTCTGCCAGTAGACCCGCACCTCGACCCGCTTCAAGGTGGGCTCTGGCAAGGTCTCGAGCACTTCGTACTCGTAGCCGGTCGCTTCCGGGTGGGCCTGGCGGGGCGAGGCCACCGAGACCGAGAAGTCCTGGCGCACCCGCTCTTCGGTCTGGTGCATGGTGGAGGCAGCCAGTACCGAGGCGGTGTGGCGCGAGCGGTTTCCCTGCGCGGCCCGGGCTGAGTAGAGGTGCACACTGACCAGGCCCAGCACCGCGATCGTGATGAGCAGCAGGCTCACCATCACCTCGGCCAGGTTGAAGCCGCGTCTCAGTAAGTGGAAAGCCAGCGGACCGCGCCCCCGGAGGAGGGATTGTCAGGGCTTCCCACCCCCATGCTGTTGATGTTCACGTTCCAGTTCTGGTCAGCCGCTCGCAGCACTCCATCCTGGCCGTAGTACTGGAGCGGCAGCGAGTCGAGCAACTCCCAGTAGCCGGAGCGAGCGCTCATGGCCATCACTTCGTCGCGCCCGCTGCGGGCCCAGCGCGCATAGACATTGCCGTCCCGGTCTACGTTCAGGTAGCGCAGGTTGCCACAAAAGCCCCCCTGATCGACCACGCCCCCGCTTGTGTGGTACTTGCGAGGAGGGGGCGAGAGCCAGGTCCACTGGCCGGGAATGACCCCGCTCGCATCGGCCGGCCCCGAGGGAGAGAACTTATAGATCGTGCTGGCGCGGTCATCGGGATCGTAGCAGACGAAAACCTCTCCGTCGGGCCCCGCGGCCATGCCGCCAGCGAAGTTACCGGGATAGGCGCCGGTCTCGACCTGGACCGTGCCATCGGTCCGGTAGCGAACGCGAGGCGGAGGAGGCAGCACGCTCCACTGAAGGCTGGCAAAGTCGTAGGAGAACATCGTGTCGGGCCGTCCGTCGATGCCCTGCACCGCGTAGAGGGTGCCGTTCGGGTCCATGCTCAGGTTGCGCAAGTTGTGTGAGAACCCGCTGCCGTCGATGAGCACCCCGGCATCGTTGTAATAGCGCTTGGGAGCTGGCTTGATCGTCGACCAGGTCACGGACGGATCGGCCTCCCAGGCGGCCACGTCCAGGGTGTAAATGGTATCGATGTTATCGCGGTTCAAGCGCACCACCAGGCGCTTCTGGCCGTCGCTGGTCAGGTCGCGCAGGTCACCGGCCACCTTATCCGGTCGCGTGATCAGGTTACCAGAGCCATCATAGTAGGCCGAGATGACCGCGGGCAGCACCGACCAGGTGCCGTCGGGCGCGTAGCGATAGACCGCATCCGAGCCGTCGCGCCGCATCACGGCGTAGAGATTGTTGTTGTCATCCGGGCACACGAACCCGAGATTGCTCGCAAAGTTGCCGGTCGTCACAAGGTTGATGGTGTCGGTGGCGTTGTCATGCACGTAATACTTGTAGGGGGCCGGGGGCACGATGGTCCACGGGGCGCCGGGCGTGGTGAAAAAGAGCGAGTCGATCCCATCCCGGCTCACCTCGGCAAAGACGGTGCCCTGGATGTCCGAGCCCCGGGCTACGGTGGCGGTGACCTTCTCGGTGATCCCGTTGAAGGTGGCCACGCAGTGCAAGAACATCACGTTGGGCTGGGGCGTGGCGCTGGACCACATCTTGAGCTCGGCTCCCTCGACAGTCGCCTCCTCGGCCTGCGCTTCGCTGGCGTGGGTCGTTTCCCAGCCGGCCGTCTCGACCATGTGCTTCAATCCGAGATTGACTCCGGCCCGGGCAGCGAAAATTGCCTGATTTCGAAGATAGCCCTGGCGCAGAAACAGGGTATCGGTCGTGGTCTGATGGGCCAGGGCGATGATCAAGGAGAACAGGATCACCACCAGGAACATAGCGGTCAGGATAGCTACACCGCGTCGATTCCACATACCAAGAAGATAGCACAGGAGACACCCGAAGTCATTGCGCGTCAGCCGCTCGTCCGTGCGCCTCTTTACAATGCACTTCTCGGTGCTACTCGGTGCCGGACTGGGAATCGCTCGCTCTCTCCAGGTGCTGCGCGAGGACCCCGACAAGAAAATGGCCGAGGTCATCACCTCCATCAACCAACGGGTGGACAGCGGCCACTCTCTGAGCTCGGCCATGGCCGCCCACCCTCAGGTTTTTTCGCCGATGTACATCAGCCTGGTGCGGGTGGCCGAGCTGACCGGTGGGATCACCCGCGCGTTCGACCGGCTGGCCCAGAACCTCGAGCGTCAGGGCAACCTGCGCCAGCGGCTCACCAGCGCACTGGTTTACCCCTGCTTCGTGCTGATCACCACGCTGGGAATGACCTTCTTTCTGCTCTACTTCCTGTTGCCGATGTTCTTGAAGACCTTTGCCGAGTCGGGGGCGAAGCTGCCCTGGCTGACGCAGGCCCTGGTGACCGTGGCTGGAAATCGAGCGTTGATCGTAGTCCTTCCAGGAATGCTGGCGCTCCTCGGGCTGGGCTTCTGGCTCTACGCCCGCCGCAGCGAGCGCCGGGCCCGCTTGCAAGAGTGGCTTTATCGCATTCCCGTCCTGGGCCGCTTCCTCTACCTGATGGCCCTGGCCCAGATAACCGAAAGCCTGGCCCTGCTGCTCGAAAACGGGGTCGATCTGATGCGCTCGCTGGACTGCTTGCGCCAGAGCCCCAGTGGCTGGATTCCCCTGGACCGGGCCGTCATCGAGCTTCAGTCGCGCGTCTTCGAGGGAGAAGAGTTGAGCGAGGCCATGCACTCGACGCGGTCTTTTCCCACGCTGCTGATCAACCTGGTCGCCGCTGGTGAGTCGGTCGGCACCCTGCACCCCTGGTTCGCCCGCTATTCCAGGCTGATCGAAGAAGAGCTGCAGGAGACCGTGGATGGCCTGGTGGCGATTCTCGAGCCACTTATGCTCATGTTCTTGGGCGGCGGGGTGGGGGTGGTGGTGCTGGCCTGTTTCCTGCCGACCTACCAGCTGATGACCACCCTGTAAATCAAGTTTGCGTCTCCATTGCCTTCTCCGCCCCCTGCCTGTCCCCCACCACGATGAGGATGTCGCCCGATTTGACCATCTCACCCGGCCCCGGGGAAACGAGCACTTGCGATTCACGCTTGATCCCTACCACGTTCAATCCGTAGCGGGCCCGCAAGCCCAGGCCGGCCAGGTTGATGCCAAAAAAGTGCGCCGGTGCCTTCACCTCGAAAATCGATTGCTGCAGCGAAAGGGGCAGGACCTCCACCAGCGCCGAGCCCTCCAGGATATCCCTGGCCAGGCGCACGGCCATGTCGCGCTCGGGATAGATCACCCGATCGGCCCCTACCCGTTCGAGCACCTTGCCGTGCAGATGATTGCTGGCCTTGGCGACAATGCGGCGAGCGCCATTCTCCTTGAGCAGCAAAACTGCCATCAGGCTGGCCTGGAAGTCGGTCCCGATGGCGCAGATGGCCATGTCGAAATGGTCCACGCCGATCTCCCGATAGACCTTCTCCTCGGTACAATCAGCGATCATGCTATGGGTGATCTGTCCGGCGATCTGATCCACCGCGTCCTCGTTGGAATCGAGCCCGAGCACCTCACAGCCCGATTCTTCCAGAGTGAGGGCAAGATTGCTCCCGAATCGACCCAGCCCGACGACCAGATACTGAGGCTTTAGAGCCATTGATTCCTCCCGGCTAACCGATAGTGACTTCACCGCGGGGATAGCGAATCTCCGCAGGACGATTCTCTCGCATCAAAGCCAGCCCGAGGGTCAGCGGACCTACCCTGCCCACAAACATGGCCAGGCAGAGCACCAGGCGGCTCAATTCGCCCAGCTCAGGAGTAATCCCGGTGGAGAGACCCACCGTGGCAGCAGCAGACATGACCTCGAAAAGGACCCGATCGAAGGTGAAAGGCTCCAACGAATTGACGATCACTCCCAGGGCCAGCACCGTGGACATGGCCACCACGGTCAGGGCCACCGCCTGGGTGATCCGCCCCGTGGGGATGCGCCGCCCGAAGGCCTCCACGTCATCACGGTTACGAATCTGAGACCAGGCGGTCAGCAGCAAGATGGCAAAAGTGGTGGTCTTGATTCCACCCGCAGTGGAGCCGGGCGAGCCTCCCACGAACATCAAGAAGATCAGCAAAAGCAAGGACTCGGCGCGCATCTCGCCGATGGCGATGGTATTGAACCCGGAGGTTCGGCTGACAGACTGAAACAGCGCGGCGAGAACCCTCTCGCTCCCGTTCAGGGAGGCCAGAGTCTTCGAATTGCTGTACTCGAAGAACAGCAGAGCCAGCATACCCAGCAGGGTCAGCCCCAGTGTCACCACCAGCACCAATCGCGTGTGCAGGGAGAGTCGGCGGCGACTCGCCGAGCTGAAGGCGGCGTAGAGGAGCTCTTTGGAAGCCAGATAACCGAAGCTTCCCATCGTCACCAGGCCGATCACGGTCAGGTTCACAGGCCAGTTGCCGACATCGGCAGTCAGCCCGTGGGGCCAGAGCGAGAAACCTGCGTTGCAGAAGGCCGAGGTCGAGTGAAAGACCCCGAAGTAGAGGGCCTTCGATGGACCAAGCTCTCCGATCCAGCTCAACCAGAGGAACAGGGCCCCGACCGCCTCGCAGGCCAGCACGAACACGGTGATCCTTCCGGCCAGACTACCCACCTCGGACATGGTCAGGCCCGGCACCTGAGCCGCCAGATTCACCCGTCTTTGCAACCCCAATCGAGTTCCGAGCAGGCAGAGGGCCCCGGTGGACCAGACCATGACTCCCAGCCCCCCGGCCTGGAAGAGAAACAGTAAGACCAGCTGCCCGAACGTCGAGAAATGCGAGCCGGTGTCCACTACCGTCAGACCCGTGACGCAGACGGCAGAGGTGGCGGTGAAGATGGCTTCGGTCACGGTGAGTCCTTTGCCGGGGGCCTGGCTGACCGGCAACAGCAAAAGAGAGGCACCGATGGCGATCAAGAGCATAAAGCTCACAGTCAGGGCGCGCGAGGGGCTGAGGGGTTTCTTGATTCTCAAGTCTAGCTGCGCTGGAGTCGCTCGCGAGCCGCTTTGTCGAGAATAGGCTGAATCTGAGGAAACGCATCGTACACCCGGGGGAGAAACTCGCCCGGAACGACCAGCAAGAGCCCTTCGGTCTTGGAGACAACCGTAGCCGTTCGCTCTCCGAACAGTAGGCCGATCTCGCCGAAAAACTCTCCCGGTCCCATCTCGACTTTGAGGTCCTTGAGCTGGGCCTCGAACGTTCCTTCGACGATAAAGAAGAGCGCGTCGCCTGCCGTCCCCCGCTTGATGACAGCCTCACCGGGCACCGTTCGGCGCTGGTGAGCGCAGCACACGATGGCGTCGCGCGCCTCAAGGGAGCCACTGGCAAACTGGGGCACCCGGCGGATCAGTTGCTGGAGCTCGAGCCCGGAGGGCAAGGCAGATTCACTCATGGGCCGCCTGGTTCGCCGGGTCCTTCGGCGCTGCCTGCGACTCCAGCCACACCTTTTGCTGAGGGAAGGGAATCTCGATTTCCTCGCGATCAAAGCGGTTCTTGACCCGGCGATTGAGCTCTCGCCGCACTTCCCACTGAGACAGCGGGCGGGTTTGCACGAGCAGGCGCAAAACCACCCCCGAGCTCCCAAGCTTGTCCACCCCGAGCACCACGGGCGGTTCCAGGATGCGATCCGGCCACTCCTCGGAGAGCTTCGTCGCCTCCTCGCGCAAAACAGCCAGAGCTCGGTCAAGTTCGGTGCGATAAGCCACCTCCACCTGAAAATCCACCCGCGACCAGCGGTTCGAGTGGTTTTGCACGACGCGCAGCTCGCTGTTGGGAATGGTCACCAGGCGGCCATCCACGGTGCGTACCCGGGTGCTGCGCATGCTGAAAGCCTCGACCGTTCCCGTCAGCGGGCCCCACTCGATCACGTCCCCGACCCCGAAGCTGTCCTCGAGCAGGATGTTGATGCCGGCCACCACGTCCTTGAGCAGATCCTGGGTGGCAAAACCGAGAGCCACGCCCACCAGTCCAGCCCCGGCCAGGATCGGGCGCAGATCGATCTGGAGCAAGGTAAAGTAGATAAGCCCTCCGGCCAGGAACAGGAGCACCTTGGCCGTGAACCGACAGGCTTGATCGAGAGTGCTCATGCGCTGGCCCAGCCGGCTCAGGTGGAGCGGCTGCTGGGCCCTCTGCAACGCCAGAAAGTAACGGTGAAGCACAATTTCAGCCAGACTGACGGCGGCCCCCGTGCCGATCACCACCATCAAGAGCAGAATGAAGGGCCACAGCACACCCTCGTAGAGCTTTTCGGCCAGAAGCTGAGTCTGGGGGAACAATCTCAAGCAGACCAGCAGGCTGAGAGTCCAGAGCAGGAACTTGACCGACCAGAGCGGTTTGCGCGTAAAGTAGCGAATGAGCCGGTGGAGCACCAGGGTCAGCACCAGTATGATCCCTACCACCGAAAGCGCAAACCATCGGTAGGATGGCGTTTGCATCACCGCCGAGCGCTCCAGCTCGTGCTGGAGTGCCTCGCGCCACCGCTCGGCCAGCTCACGCTCGAGTCGGTGGCGCTCAGCCGGCTCGAGCTTGCCGACATCGAAGTCTTGCAGGTCCTCCTTCAGCACCGTGATCAGGATTTGATCCCCGGCCAGCACCACGGTCGAGCCCATGATCTCATCCACCCGTAACGGCGGGACTTCGTTGTTATTGCGTTCCAAGGCCTCGCGCATGCGCTCTTGTACCTGGCGCACCCGCTCGCGAGCGGTCATGCGCTCTGTGCCGGCCACCGAGAAGAGTGCTACCGTGTTCAGACGCAACCATTGGACCCTTCTGGGGCCGAAAGGCCCCGGCCCGGGGGAAGCGGTGGGCGAAGCTAGCGGAGCATCCGGGCCAATGGGCGTCGGGGTCGGCTCTTGAGAGACGGCTCCGGCGCAAAGCCAGAGCAGCAGCATCACGTGCACCAGATTGCGACCACAGAGGGATAGCAGTCCTGTCATCGGGGGCTAGTATACCAATCCGGGCAACCCCCTCGAGAGGGAACTTCCCCGGATGTTCCCTCGTCTATTGCGATGAATTCACTTTCTGAGGTACATTCACCGGATGAAACGCTTGCTCACGCTGCTCATTGCCCTGGCTCTGCTCGGGCCCGTTCTGGCCCAGCAGGGCCCGGTGGTGCTGAAGGAAGAGGCTTCGGCCCGGAAGGTGAAGCTGGGCGAGAGTCTACGCCTGACGGTGCAGGTCACGGCCGACCCCGGAGTGGCCCTCAAGCTCCCCCCCGCCGACAGCTTCACCTTCGGGCCCTGGGAAGTGCGCGATGCGGTGCTGACCGACGAGCCCCCCGTGGGGGGTCAGAAACGCTGGAAGTATACCTTCCGCCTGGCTCCCTGGGAGGTCGGCCCGCAGAAAGTTCCCCCGCTCACGCTCAGTTACCAGTTTGCGGGAGAAAGACGCGAAGCCAGCACTCGGGCGGTGGAGATCGCCGTGGGCGAGCCCGAGCCCGAGCCCAAAGGCGAGATTCGCGACTTCGCGGGCCTTGATCCGCTGCCCGTGCCCGTCTGGGTCTACCTGCTGGTGGCCCTCTCAGGGCTGGTGACCCTGGCCCTCTTCTGGATGGGCATCCGGGCTCTGCGCCGCACGCTGCTGGCCAGGAAACCGGTCCCTGAGCTCGGCCCCACCGAGTGGACCCTGCGCGAGCTTGATCGCCTGAGCGACCTGAGCCAGACCGAGCAGTACGAGCGCTTCACCCAGGTGCTGCGCATCTGGCTGGCCCGACGCCACCAGTTGCCGGTGCTCGAGCGCACCACAACCGAGATTCTCAATGACCTGCGCGCTCGCTCCTTCCCTCCCGAGCAGATTCAGGTCGTGCGCGAGGTGCTCGACGAGGGTGACCTGGTCAAGTTCGCCCGCCAGGTTCCGGGCGATGCCGCCCGCCGGCTCGACTCGGTGCGCCAGATGGTGCAGGCCGGCAAGGAGGAGCAGCCCGATGCTTAGGCTGGCCTTCCCCTGGGCCCTGGCCCTGATCCCCCTTTTGCTGGCCCTGTGGTGGACGGGTCTTCGCAGCAAGACCCAGCGCCAGGCGGCGCTGGCCTACTCGGACCTGGGCCTGGTGCGCTGGTCGAAGGCAGTGCGCCCCACCTGGGAGAGCTGGCTCCCCTGGGGCCTGGTGGCCCTGGGCATGCTCAGCCTCTGCCTGGCCCTGGCCCGACCCCAGGCTGGCAAGTCGCGCGAGGTGGTCAAGAGCTCGGGGGTCAACATCATGCTCTGCCTGGACACCTCCACCAGCATGAAGGCGATGGATCTGATGCCCAATCGGCTGGAAGCGGCCAAGGACCTGAGCGAGAGGTTCGTCCAGGAGCGCCCCGGAGATCGAATCGGCGTGGTGCTTTTTGCCGGAACCGCCTTCACCCAGTGCCCGCTGACCCTGGACCATCAGGCCCTGAGCCAGCTTCTCTCCAGCGCCAACTTCGGGGTGACCGGAACCGACGGCACGGCCATCGGCACGGCCCTGGCCACCAGCGTCAACCGGCTCAAGAATCTGCCCGGCAAGAGCAAGGTGATCGTGCTCCTGACCGACGGGCGCTCCAACGCCGGCGAGATCGATCCTCTGACCGGCGCCAAGCTGGCCCAGCAGTTCGGTATCAAGATCTACACCATCGGGGTCGGAGCCACCGGCAACACCATGATGGCGCTGGACCCCTCGCTGGGCCTGCGCTCGGTGGGCAGCGACCTGGACGTGGAGAGCCTCACCCGCATCGCCCAGGCCACCGGCGGCCGCTTCTACCACGCCGCCGACAACCGGGCTCTGGCCGACGTCTACGACGAGATCAACCGGCTGGAAAAGGTTGAGCAGACCTCCACCACCGTGACCGACTACAGCGAGCTGTTCTTCTATCCGCTGGCCCTGGGCCTGGCTTTCATCGGCCTGGGCAGCCTGTTGGAACGCACCATCCTGGAGGAGCTTCCCTGATGCGCTTTGCCGAACCGCAGCAACTGGCCTGGCTGGCCCTGTGGGCCGCGCTGGTGGGGCTCTTCGTCTGGCGCGAGGGCCGCAAACGCGGATTGCTCCGCCAATTCGCCTCCCACCCCATGCTGGCGCGCCTGGCCAGCGACTACTCCCCCGCCCGGGCCTACACCCGGCTTTTCTTGCTCACCATGGCGGGGGCCCTGATGATCCTGGCCCTGGCCCGCCCCCAGTGGGGCCTGAAGCTTGAGAAGGTGGAGCGGCACGGCCTGGAGGTGGTCATCGCCATGGACCTCTCGCGCAGCATGAACGCCACCGACTACCAGCCCGACCGGCTGGCCGTGGCCAAACGCGAGCTTAGCGTGCTGATGAAAGACCTGGCCGGCAACAAGCTGGGGCTGGTGGGCTTCGCGGGCTCGGCCCTGACCTTCTGCCCGCTCACCATGGACGAAGGAGCAACGGGCCTCTTCTTAGAGCAGATGAGCGAGAACATGATGCCCGTGCCCGGCACGGCGGTGGGCGACGCGGTACGCGAATCGCTCAAGCTTTTCTCCCGCGAGCACGAGGGAGCCCGGGTGATCGTGCTCTTGACCGATGGCGAGGACCAGGGCAGCGACCCGCTGGGCGCCGCCCGCGAGGCAGCCAGAGAGGGCGTGGAGATCTACGCCCTGGGCCTGGGAAACCCCGAGGGGGCCGTGCTGACGGGCGTTGCCAGCGAATCGGGCGCTCCGGTGGTCAGCAAGCTGGACGAGAAGACCCTGCAGGGGATGGCCGAGGCCACCGGGGGGAAGTACTTCCGCCTGGACGAGGGAGGCAACGGCACCCAGGATCTGCTGGCAGCCCTGGGTCAGGTCGAGAAGAAGCGGATCGACAGCCAGATGTCGCGCCGCTACACCGAGCGCTACCAGATCTTCCTGGGAATGGGGCTGGTCCTCTTACTGGGAGAGCAGATGCTGCGCGGACGCCGCCGGAGGATGGCATGACCAGACGATTGCTCTTGATGCTGTTGCTGCTCTCGCAAGCTGCCTCGGCCAACCCGATGTGGGAGCAGTGGAAAGCCGAGCAGGCCTTCCGCCAGGGTCGCTTCAAAGAGGCCATCACCGGCTACCAGCGGGCCCTGAAACAGACGGATAGCCCGCGCTTGCGCTACAACCTGGCCCTGGCCCAGACCCGGGCGGGTGATCTGAAGAACGCCCGCACCGGCTTTGCCGAGGTGCTCGAGGGGGATGACCTGAAGCTACGGAGCAAGGCGGCCTACAACCTGGGCAACATGGCTTACAAGGAAGAGAAGCTCGAAGAGGCGCTGGACTACTACAAGAAGGCCGTGCGTTACGACGAGAAGGACGAGGATGCCCGCCACAACGCCTGGGTGGTGCTGCAAAAGCTGAAGCAGAAACAGCAACAGCAGCAAAAGCAAGATAAACAAGACGAGAAGAATCAGAAAGACCAGGACAAGAAGGACGACAAGTCTTCCAAGGGCGACCAGGACAAGAAGGACGACAAATCTTCCAAGGGCGACCAGGATAAGAAGGACGACAAGTCTTCCAAGGGCGACCAGGACAAGAAGGACGACAAATCCTCCAAGGGCGACCAGGACAAGAAGGACGACAAATCCTCCAAGGGCGACCAGGACAAGAAGGACGACAAGTCTTCCAAGGACGACCCGAAGGGCTCCCAGGCCGGCAAGGACAAAAAGGATGGCCAGGACCCGGCCGGCTCCCCCGAGGCGGCCGCCCGGGCACGCAAGCAGGAAGCCGAGCAGTTGCTGCACTTCTTCGAAGACAAGGAGAAGCAAGAGACCGGCCAGCGGGCCCGCGCCCGCGTGATGCGCACCATCCCTCAGACTGGAGGTCAGACCTGGTGAGAAAGACGCTGCAAACGCTCATGCTGTTGGCCTTGCTCGGTCTGGTGGCCGTGGCCCAGACGCCTACCGTCAAGGCGAGTGTGGACACTTACTCGGTGCACGAGGGAGAGAGCATCAACCTGAAGGTGGAGGTATCCGGAGCCGCTGGCGAGGTGGAGACCGAGTTGCCCGACATGCCCGAGTTCGAGGTTTACCAGACCGGCAGCTTCTCGAGCACCTCGATCGTCAACGGCCTGGTCTCGGTGGGCGTGGCCCAGAACTACACCCTGGTGGCCAAGAAGGCCGGCCGCTACAAGATCGGGCCGATCTCGGTGGAAATCGCGGGCCAGGGCTACCAGGCCGAGCCCATCGACGTGGAGGTTCTGCCCGCCCGTCACGCATCTCCCGGTTCGGCGGGGATGCCTACCGCCACGGCAACGCCTCCAAACCACCCCAGCCTCCTCGACCCGGCCCCCGATGGGCTCGACAACACCCGCCCGGCCTTTATCACGGCCGAGGTCGACCGCAGCACACCCTACCTGAACCAGCAGATCACCTACATCCTCAAGCTCTATCTTTCAGCCGCCCCGATCGGAGCGGTGGGCTACGAGCCCCCCGAGACCACCGGCTTCCTGGTCGAAGAGCTGCTGCCCCGCTCGCGCACCTACGCCACCGAAGTGGATAGCCGCCAATACTACGTTGTCGAGGCGCGTACCGCCCTCTTCGCAACCAGCCCCGGAAAGCACGAGCTCAACCCGGCTCGGGTGCAGGTCACCCTGCAAGACAGCCTGGCCTCCGTGTTCCGCAACGATCCGTTCGCCTACCTGGCCCCTCCTCGGGATATGTCGCTCGAAACCGAGCCGGTGGCCGTAGATGTGCGCCCCCTCCCCGAGGAGGGCCGCCCGGCCAACTTCAGCGGCGCCGTGGGACAGTATTCCCTGACCGCCACTCTGGACAAGAGCAGCGTGGGGGCCGGGCAGCCGGTACACCTGGAGATGACTGTCAGCGGACAGGGCAACGTCAACCTGATCGGCACTCCCGCCCTGCCGGAGCTGAAGAAGTTCCGCGTCTACGACACCCAGGCCACCTCCCAGGTGGAGAAAAAGGACTACGAGGTCACCGGCACCCGCGTCTTCAAGACCGTGCTGGTGCCCCTGGAGGAAGGTCGCCAGACCCTCACGGGACTGCGCTTCTCCTTTTTCAACCCCGAGACCGAGCGCTACGAGACCATCGAAGCTCCGCCGCTCACCCTGGAGGTCACCCCCGGCAAGGTGAGCCGTCGCGACCTGCCGGCCCCTGTCGAGGACAGGCTGGCTGGCCAGAAGACCTCTCTGGGGAGCAAGCCGCTCGGGCTCCGGGCCCCGGCCTGGCTGGGCTGGCTGCAGGCTCTGCCCCTGCTGGCGCTGGGAGCCGCCTTCGCCTGGCGAGCTTTCCGGCGCTGGCGGGATGCCTCTTCGGGCGCTCGCCGCCAATCGCAGGCTCTGCGCCGGGCCAACCGGCAGCTGCGCCGCTTGCGCTCGGTTGGCGCCGAGGAGGGAGGCAAAGTGGTGCTGAGCGCGGTGCACCAGTTCTTCTCCGACCGGCTGGGGACAGTCACCTCGGGCCTCAGCCTGGAGGAGCTCGACCGCCTGCTCACAGAGCGCGGGGTCAGCCCCGAGCTGCGCCAGAGGCTGCGCGGGGAGTTGCAGGCGGCCGAGGAGGCGCGCTACGCACCCACCCGACAGAGCCTGAACGAGCACGAGAAACCCCTCTGCCGCGTGCTGTTCGAGATCGAGGAGGCCCTGCGATGAGAACCATCCTGTCCATCTGCCTGCTGCTCGCGCTACAAGCACCCGCCCGGGCCGAGGAGCCCTCCAAGCTCTTCGCCCGCGCCAATGAAGACTATCGTCAGGGTCGCCATGCTGCCGCCGCCGAGGGCTACCGCGAGTTGCTCGAGTTCGGCTACGCCAGCGGGCCGGTCTACTACAACCTGGGCAACGCCTACCAGAAGCTGGGGGACGCCGGACGGGCCCGGGCCGCCTATGAGAACGCCCTTGAGCGCATGCCCCGCGATGCGGCTTTGCGTCAGAACCTGAGTGAGCTTATCAAAGCGCTGCCCGACAAGCCGACCGCACCCTCGCAGCTGGAGTGGCTGGGCAGCTTCTTCAGTCGCACCGAGCTGACCGTGCTGGCCAGCCTCTTCTACTGGGTCGGAGCCGGCCTGTGGCTGTCCCAACTGCGCCGCCGCACCGTCTGGCGGACCGCCCTGTTGGCGGGCTGTGCCTTCGGGTTGCTCTTCTTCGGAGGGCTGTGGGCCGCGCGCGAGCGCTCCGAGCCGGGAGCGCCAGCCGTGGTGCTGCCGGCCGAGGTCAGCCTGTTCGAAGGACCGGGCCGCGACTTCGAGGCCGGGCTCAAACTGCACGCTGGAAGCCTGGTGTATGTGCTCGGCGAGCGCGGCGACTGGCGAGAAGTGGCCGCCATGGGCCAGGTGCGTGGCTGGCTGCGAGCCGAGGAGCTGGAGCTGCTCAATCAAGACTGAGAAGCATTCAGGTGGGTTCTGAAGGCAAACCACCTGAGGTCGATTCAATGCTGGCTAACGGCTCAGGAGGGGCCGAGCACGCGGGCGAGCTGAAAAGCTATGTGGCAAAAATCTGGGCTTTTCAGGTTCTCGTAAGGCACTTATCGTAAAGTTTACATAGATGATTCACACGAGCACCAGTTGGAGCCGACCGACGCCCGCATTCAGGCCCCATCCCGGAAGGGATGAACGCCGATTCCTCGAGCGCCACGCCGAGCACCTGGATCTGCAGGTGCAAAGTCACAAGGCCGACGCTGAGCGATATCTCGCCTCGGCCCGGTTTGATCGGGGGGTTGCCAAAGCCCTGGGCTGGACGTTCATCGTAGGCAGCGCTGTAACCGTGGCGGGTCACGTAACGGGGACGATCCCCGTGCATCCGCTAACCGTCATCGCGTTGGCCTGCGTAGGCTGGATTCAGCGTAGAGTCAGCCGGGACGCGAAGCTGGACGAGCACGCAGCGAAAAGCTACCACTGGCAGGCCCAACGAGACGGCCAGCAATTAAAGGAGCGGCAGACCCAGCTCGAGGAGCTGAGCCAGCCCCGGCGCATGGTCGCCGCGACGACGAGCAGCTCCGTTTCATTGATCGCTGAAACCGCACAAAACTTCATTTTGGGCGGAGTCCGCATTAAGAAACGCGCCCAAAACGTCTAAGCGAAGGAAGAACTCGCCGTTTCCCGAGCTCCCCGCCTTGTCTTGGAGGGCATCCTGAATAACTTCGAGGCCATCAGGTGCCTCGGCAAGGGTGCTCGCGCGGCCAGGTGTCGAGCCCTGGGGCTGCCTTCGTTCTTGGGCGTCGTGTTGGAGAAGGCGCACGCTGTCCGTCCCTCGGTGGTGAGGCGCAGAGCGGAACGAAGGACCGCTGACCTGACCGAAGAAGCCCCGGCTGACTCTCCCTGCAAGGAGTTGCCGTGTCTTTTCTGGTCCAACGTCTCGCTGTCTCGCTCGAGGCCGAGCCCCGGCGCGTGTTACTGCGCCCCTACGCCACCTCGAGCCCGGTCCAGGCCGAGCACGTCATCGGCCGGGTGCTGGCCCTGCCTGAAGAAGAGGTACCCGGCCTGCTCGCCTCGGTGCTGGCCGAGTTCGAGCAGCGCCACTGGAACCTTCGCCCTCGGCTGCTGCGTCATTTCGAGGCCATCAGCGGGCGATTGCCCGACGAGAGCCTGACCCAGGAGCGTCGCCTGCTGCTCGGCGCCTGCTTCAGCGCCGAATACGCCCTGGAGGCGGCCGCCCTGTTCAACCCCTCCATTGTCCCCCACCCCGACCAGACCGGCGTCCCCGCAGGCGCGCTACGCTTCGTGCTGAGCCTGCGCTCTACCGGCGAAGGGCACATCTCCTGCATCACCTTCCGGGCTGGCCTGGTGGATTCCGACGGCCATGTGCAGATCGAGCCGGGCTCCACCCTGGCCACCGAGCCGAGCGTGATCCATTTGGAGGGCCAGGAGTACGAGGCCTTCTTCGAGAGCGACAGCCAGCTTTCCGAACGGGTGCTCTTTCCCGTCACCGAAGCTCAGAGCAACGGCATCGAGGACGCCCGCTTCGTGCGTCTGGGCGAGAGCTACTATGGCACCTACACGGCCTATGACGGGCGTCAGATCCTGCCCCAGCTGATCCAAACGCAAGACTTCCAGCGTTTCCGCTTCATCACACCGACGGGGGAAGCGGTGCGCAACAAGGGGTTCGCCCTGTTTCCCAGGATGCTGAACGACCAGTACGCCATGCTCGGGCGCCAGGACGGAGAGAACCTCACGCTCATGCTCTCCGACAATCTGCGCCACTGGCCCGAGTCCCGCGTCATCGCGCAACCCCGCTTCCCCTGGGAGCTGGTGCAGATCGGCAACTGCGGCTCTCCCCTGGAAACCGAGTCCGGCTGGCTCGTGCTCACCCACGGCGTGGGACCGCTGCGCAAGTATTGCATTGGCGCGCTCCTGCTCGACCGCGACCAGCCCGACCGGGTGGTGGGCCGGCTCAGCCAGCCTTTGCTCGCTCCCCTGGAGAGCGAACGGGAAGGCTATGTGCCCAACGTGGTCTACAGCTGCGGGGGATTGCTGCACGCAGGCTGGCTGATGCTGCCTTACGCAGTCTCCGACTCGGCCTGCCGCTTCGCCCGCATCCAACTGAAAGCGTTGCTGGAAGCCATGTCGTGAGGCGGTTGTGGCTGGCGCTTCTGCTGTTGCTGGCCTGCGCCCGCCCGGGTGAGGAGCGGGGCTGGTTCTACAGCGCCGGCGACTGGGCCGTTCCGCCCGCCTACCACGGCAATCCCTGGGCCCCCGGCGGGGCGGGTGTGGCCGCCAGCTACGTCTACGAGCCGCTCTTCTTCTTCGTGCCCGCCGATGGGCGCCTTCTAGCCCGGCTGGGGACGCGTTTTGAGGAGTCCCCCGGCCAGCTGACCGTCTTTCTCGAGCCAAAAGCCCGCTGGCACGACGGACAGCCCTTTACCAGCCGCGACGTGGCCTGCACCTTCGAGCTGGGACGCCTGAAGAACCTGGAGATCTGGGCCTACCTGGCACGTATCGAGTGCCCCGACGAGCACACCGTGGTCTTCCGCTGGAAGAAGGCCTCCCCGGTCAATCGCCTGCGGGCCCTGACCGAGCCCATCACCTCGGCCCACCATCTCTTCGGCCAGTTCATGCCCCGCTCGGACGACCTGGGACCCGCCCGCGAGGTGCTCTTTCGCGAGCACCCGCCGCGCCCGGTCGGCACGGGGCCCTTCCGGCTGACCCGGGTCACCCCTTCGGACATGGAGCTGGAGCGCTTTGAGGGCTATCACCACGCCGACCGGGTTGGCGTGAAAGGGGTGCGTCTGGTGCGCTGGGGGCGCAACGAGGTGGTCTGGTCGTATCTCTTCGCGGGCGAGATCGACGCCCTCAGCCCGGCCTGTCCCCACGACCTGGCCGAGGAGATCCTGCGGCGCAACCCGGGGATGCGCCTGGTCACCCCCTCCGACTTCTCCGAGATGGGGCTCTTGATCAACACCCGGCGTCCCCCCTTCGACCGCCTGGAGAACCGTCGTACGCTGGCTTGCTTGCTCGACCGCGACCAGATCCGCACCATCGCCTCCACCGACAGCCTGACGATCGAGGCCAGCAATCTCGGGCTGGTGCAACCCGAGCGCTGGGTGGACAGCAAATTCCTGGAAGGCCTGCCCACCACTCCCCACCGGGCCGCGCGCCTGCAGGGTCCACCGGTCGAGATCATGGCTCCCTCCGGGTTCACCGACCTGGCCCTGCTGGCCGAGGTGGCCGCCTCGCAGCTGACAAAGGCCGGGCTGCCCGCCCGGGTGCGGCTGGTGCCGGGCGAGCTCTATGCGGCCTGGATGCTGGACGGCAACTTCGACCTGGCGGCCAGCTTTGGCGCCCAGCTCGGGCGCTGGGTGCATCCCTCGGTCGCCCTCTCGCGCTTTTTCTACCGCCAGGCACCTCTGCAGGCGGGCGCAGGGCTGCCCCTGGTGCGCGAGGGGGTAGACACCCACGCCACCGTGGAGCAGCTGAGCCTGGAGACCGACCCCGAGCGCTCGCGCGAGCTGCTCGAGACATTGCTGCTGGCCAACAGCCGCGACCTGCCCTTCATCCCGTGCTTTGAGAAGCGCCTGATGATCTTCGTGCAGGACGGGCGGCGCGTGAGCGGCTGGCCGGCCCCCGATGACCCGATCTGGACGGCCGCGCCCCTGGGCGTAGAAGCCCTCTACTGCCAGCTTCTGAGCCAGGGGACGGTGCGTTGACCCGCCGGCTGGCCATCGCCGCCCTCACCCTGTGGCTGGCCACCACCTTCACCTTCGTGCTGCTGCGCCAGATGCCGGGAGACATTCTCCACAACTGGGCAATGCAGATCCAGTCCCAGCAGGGCATCCCCTATGAAGAGGCGCGCCGCATGGCCGTCACGCTGGTCAACTACGATCCCGACGAGCCGGTGCTGCGCCAGTACACCCGCTATCTGAGCGAGCTGGCGCGGGGGGATCTGGGACGCTCGCTGACCTACCGCATCCCGGTGCTGGAGATCCTGTGGGCGGCCTTGCCCTGGACGCTCTTTCTCACCCTGGTGAGCCTGGCCTTCAGCTTCACGCTGGGCTCCTTTTTGGGCCTGCTGGCTGCCTGGAAGCGGCGCGGCTGGCTGGACCAGGCCCTGGGCCTCTATGCCACCGTCACCCAGGCCGTGCCCGACTTTCTCATCGGCGTGCTCCTGCTGGTCGGTTTCGGGGTGGCGCTTCGCTGGTTTCCCCTGCGCGGGGCCTACGGGTTGGGGGTGGATCCGGGCTGGAACCTGGCCTTCGCCGGCGACATCGTCTACCACGCCATGCTGCCGGCCCTGGCCTTCGCCCTGCCCGGGCTTGGAGGCTGGGCCCTGGCCATGCGGGCCTCGGCCCTGTCAGTACTGGGCGAGGACTACCTGGCCGTGGCCCGAGCCAAGGGGCTCAAGTCGAGCCGCATTCTAAGCCGCTATCTCGGGCGCAACGCCATGCTGCCGCTGGTGGCTGCCCTGCCTCCGGCGCTGGGCTCGATGCTGGGAGGCACCATGCTGGTGGAGTCGATCTTCGGCTACCCGGGCGTGGGCTATTTCCTCTCCCAGGCCATCGCCACGCGCGACTATCCCCTGATGCAGGGGCTCTTCCTGGTCTTCACGGCCGCCACCGTGGCCGGCAACCTGCTCGCCGAGGCCGTCTCACGCCGCCTCGATCCGCGCCTGCGATGAGAGTGGGAGCCATCCTGCTGGCCCTGTTCGGCCTCACGGCCCTGTTCGGGCCCGTGCTCATCCCGCTCGACCTCACCCCCGACTACGAGCTGCGATTCCAGCCCCCCGGCTGGCCCCACCTCCTGGGAACCGACTATGCCGGACGCGACATCCTGGCTCAGCTGGTGCACGGCTCGCGAGATATCATGCTCATCGCCTTCCTCTCGGGCGCGCTGGCCACGGCCATGGCCCTGGTGGTAGGCGTGGGATCGGCTCTGGCGGGCGGCTGGCGAGACGCCGTGCTAAGCACGCTGGTGGATGTGCTGTTGACCGTGCCCACCTTCCCTGTCATGGCCATCCTGGCCGCCCTGCTGCGCGTGGAGGACGCCTTCAGCTTCGCCCTGGTGCTCTCGCTCTGGTCCTGGCCGGCCCTGGCCCGCTCGCTGCGGGCCCAGGTGCTCTCGCTCAAGCGGCGCGAATTCCTGGAGGCGGCCTTCCTCCTCTGCATGAGCCGCTGGCACATCCTGACGCGGGAGATCATGCCCAACATCATGCCCACCGTGGCCCTCAGCTTCATCAGCCTGACCCGGGGCGCCATCACGGCCAGCGTGGGCATCATGCTGCTCGGACTGGTGCCCCTGCGGGTGGACAACTGGGGCATGATGCTGAACCTGGCCGCCTTCCAGTCGGGCGCCATCTTCCTGCCCCACGCCTGGTCGTACTTGCTCTCGCCGCTCCTGGCCATCGTCTTGTTCCAATGGGCCCTCATCCAGCTCGCGCGAGGGCTGGAAGAGCGCTTCGATCCGAGGCTCCATGCTTGAGTTCGTCAACCTGAGCGTGGACTACCTGGTGAGCGAGGGTCGGGCTCGCAGCGTGGAGGGCGTCAGCTTTTCCCTCCCCCCGGGCCAGGTGACCGCGTTGATCGGCGAGTCAGGCAGCGGCAAGAGCACCCTCACCGGCGCCGTGCTGGGATTGCTGGCCCCCAACGCGCGGATAGGCCCCGAGAGCCGCATCCTGTTCCAGGGGCAAGATCTGCTGCAGCTGCCTGCCGAAGAGCTGCGCCAATTCCGCTGGCAGCGCGCCTCGATGGTGTTCCAGGCGGCCCAGAACGCTTTCAACCCCACCCTGGCGCTGGGCGAGCAACTTGTGGACAGCGGTTCCGACCACGGGGTGATTGTGCCCCGCGCGCGACTGGAGCAGTTGCTGCGCCAGGTGCGCCTGGACAGCGGCCGGGTGCTGGGCGCCTTTCCCCACCAGCTTTCGGGGGGGATGCGCCAGCGCGCCCTGCTGGCCATGGCGCTGATGCTCGAGCCCGAGCTGATCATCCTGGACGAGCCCACCACCGCTCTGGACCTGATCACCCAGGCCTACATCTTCGACATCTTCGAGGAGGTGCAAAAAGAGCGCTCGCTCACGATGCTGCTGATCACCCACGACCTGCCGGTGGTGGAGCGCCTGGCGGCTCACGTGGGCGTGCTCTACTCCGGGCGATTGGTAGAGGCCGGGCCCCTGGACCGGGTCTTCGACGATCCCCAGCACCCCTACACCCGGGCGCTGCTGGGATCGCTCCCTCGGGTGGACGGGACGGCGCCCGGCGGTGTCAGGCTGGCCGGCCAGGCTCCGGGGTTGCTGCACAAACCCGCTGGTTGCGTGCTGCACCCGCGCTGCCCGGAGGCCCAGGAGCGCTGCCGGGCGGAGGTGCCGAGCCTGCGTGAGGTGGACGGGAGACGGGTGGCCTGTCATCTGCGGTGAGCTCGGCATGTCCGCGCACATCGGGAGGGCTCGGGGGAATGTGCCGGGAGTTGTCCGCACATGGGCCGGCATGTCCGCGCACATCCTGGGGGCTCGCGGGAGAATGTGCCGGGAGTTGTCCGCACATGGGCGGGCATGTCCGCGCACATCCTGGGGACTCGGGGGATGTGCGGAGTTGCCCGCACATGGGCCGCGCACATCCTTGGGGACTCGAGGAATGTGCGGGAGTTGCCCCCGCACATGGGCCGGCATGTCCGCGCACATCCTGAGGCTCGCGGGAAATGTGCCGGGCCGTGAAGAGCTTGTTTCGAGCTGGCGACGGGACCTGGCTCCATCACCTCAGAACAATCGTCCATGCCAGATAGCATCGTCGAGCTGCGGCAGGTGAGCCTTCGCTACGGCGCCCTGACGGCCGTGCAGGAGGTCAGCCTGAGCGTGGCACCCGGCCAGGTGGTCACGGTGGTGGGCGAGAGCGGCTGCGGCAAATCCAGCCTGGGCAAGCTGGTGCTGGGGGTGGAGCGGCCCACCTCCGGGAACGTCCTCTACCAGGGCCAGGAGCTGTGGGGTCCGGGCTTCGGCTGGACGGCCGAGCTGCGCCGCACGGTTCAGGTGGTGCATCAGGACAGTTACGCCAGCCTCAACCCGGTGCGCCGCATTCGCTCCATCCTGGGCGATCCGCTCCGCCAGCACAGGGTCAAGACCACCGTGGAAGAGCTGCTGGCCTCAGTCGGGCTGGATCCGCCCGAGTACTTCGCCAACAAGTATCCTTTCCAGCTCTCGGGAGGCCAGCGCCAGCGCGTTTCGCTGGCGCGGGCCACCATCTTGTCTCCCAAGCTGATCGTGGCCGACGAGCCGGTGAGCGGGGTGGACGCCTCCCTGCGCCTGGCCATCCTGGACCTGATGCGCAGGCTGGCCGACGAGCGCGGCATCGCCTTCCTCTACATCACCCACGACCTGGCCACCGCCCGCTACCTGGCCCGAGGAGGGCGCATGCTGGTGATGTACCTGGGACGGGTGGTGGAGCAAGGACCGGTGGAAGCGGTGCTGGATGATCCCCAGCACCCCTACCTGCAGGCCCTGCTGGCCGCCCTGCCGGCCCGCGAGAAGCGCCCCCTGCCGCTGCGCAGCCTGGACCTGCCCGACCCGCGCCGACCTCCCGGCGGTTGCGCCTTCCACCCCCGCTGCCCGCGCTGGCAGAAGCGGTGCGAGGAGGAGGTGCCGGCCCTGGGCGAGCGGGTGGCCTGCCACTTCCCGGGCAGGGAGCCCGCCTGACGGACCGAACCGTTCAAGATTGAAGCAACTGGGGGGACGATGAAACGAATCGGTCTGATCCTGCTGGCCCTGCTCGGGGCCATCCGTTGCAGCACTGGCAGCGGTGACAACCCGCCCGCCGCCGGAGTGCTGCAGCGGCCCGACATCACCGTCCAGATCGTGGGCACGGATACCGGCTTTCAGGCCCGCTCCCAGAATGGGGTCGCCAGCTACCGCGCCGAGGTTGCGGGCGGATCCCCCGTCGAGCTCGACCGCGACCCCGACCAGCCTACCCAGACCTTGAGCCTGTCCAACGTGAGCGACGGCAAGCAGGCTCTGACCGTGCTGGCGCTGGACTCCAACGGCCAGGTGGTGAGCCACTACCTGGCCGAGCTGACCCCTCCCGGCGAGGTCATCGTGCACGCCGATCGCTTCACCCAGGGCCCCGTGCGCCGGGTGGGCGACATCGGCGCCTGGGTGGAGCAGTACTCCCTGCCCGTTTTTGGCCAACCCGACCTGACCGAGACTTACTGGAACTGCGCCGTGGACGTCCCCCCGCCGTTCGTGCGCAGCGCCTACGACGTGATCGGTCTGCACCGCCTGGTGAGCGACACTCCTCGCCCAGGCCGGGTGCTGCTCTTTCTGCCCGGCGCCCAGTGCAACGGGGGGCTTTACACCCAGGACGAGACGCGTGATTTCCGACTCTACCTGGCCAACCGGGGCTACGACGTATACAGCCTCGACTACCGCACCCACTTTGCGCCGCCCTTCAACATCGCGGGCGTGAGCCTGCCGGGCCTGGTGACCCCCGACCTCACCTTTATGGCCGCCTGGAGCTCGGCCCGGTTCGTGGACGACGTGGGCACGGCTATCGGCTGGATCAAGTCGACCTCGCAGGTGGACAAGCTCTTCCTGGCTGGCTTCTCGAGCGGCGGCCAGTTCGCTTACTTCTATGCCTGCCGGGAAGTAAACGGCCGGCTCGGTCAGGAGGACCTGCTCGGCCTGATCGCCATGGATGGCGGCCCCTGGCAACAGGGCACCGGTCAGCCTCCCGCCAGCCTGAGCATCGCCGAAGGCCGGGCGGCCGTGCTGGGAGGGGATACCCCCGCCAACCGGGCGGTGTGCCAGAAGTACGGCTCCGACCCCGGACCGGGATTCTACACCGAGAACTTCGGCGACTTCCTGAGCGAAGGGTTCCTGGACAACGCGCTGGCCTACCTGGTGGACGAGAACGCTCCCAATCCGCTCAACCCCGAGCAGTCGGCGGCTGACTTCTTGATCGACCGCTTTCAGACCAACTGGGGCCTCAATGACGAAGGCGACGGGCAGTTCAGCAACATCGCCCGGGGCTACAACTCGCTGCCCACGCTCATGGCCTGGTCGGTGCTGGCGGCGGATACCTACTGGCCGATCATGCAAGACATCGAGGATGCGGTGGTCACCAACTACTCCGGCCCGCCTGACGGCCCCTATCGCGTGCCGCTCGGCTCGGGACTGCCTTACCTCGACAACCTGGCCCGGATCAACATCCCCCAGTTCGTGGTGGGCACCAGCGGCCTGACCAACTACCTGGGCAACCGGATGGCCTGGAAGTTCCAGGGGATCGCCCTCAGCGCCACTCCCCCGGCCGACGCCGAGCAGCACATCCTGGAGCACTTCGGCCACCTGGACACGCTCTCAGGAACGAAGTCGAACCAGTTCGTGGCCCAACCGATGCTGGACTGGCTCGACAGGCACTAGCTGAGGAGCCCCACAGGCCTCGTAGGGATATAGCGCGCCGCCGTTTTACCTATAGAGTCCCGCGCGGTGACGCGGACTGTCGATCAGGCCGGAACCATCTGATTGAGCACGCGCTGGAGGTTTGCGCCCAGCACCTTCTCCAACTCGGTGTGACCGAAACCGGCCTGGGCGAACACTTCCAGCTGCTTCTGCACCACGTCGGTGCGGAAGCCGCGCGGGAAGAAGCTGGAGTCGGAGCCGAACAGAATGCGATCCACGCCCATCACCTCGACGGCCTTCTTGAGGGCCGTCACGGGGGTCAGATCGGGCAGATAACGGGCCCAGCCGCCAATGCCCGAGGTGTCGGTGTAGACATTCTCGCACATATCGGCCAGCATCAAGAGCTCGCGCAGCATGCCCGAGCCCAGGTGGGGCACGATGAAACGGATGTTGGGGAAGCTGGCAGCCGGCTTCTGCAACTCGATCGGGTTGGCCATTTCTCCGGCAAAGGGAGAGCTCAGGCCCATTCTGGCCCGGAAGGCGACCTTGAGGGCTCCGCAGTGAACGAAGAGACAGAGCCGATGCTCATCGGCCGCCTCATACAGAGGATAGAGCGCCCGGTCGCTGGCCCGATAGCCGTGCATGGCCGGAAAGAGCAAGATGCCTTTGAGGCCCTGGTCGACCACGCTCTGGACCGCCTGCGCCTTGTCGATCCCCACCGGGTTGACCATGGCAAAGCCGATCAGCCGATCCCGATAGGCCCGACAGGCAGCTCCGACGGGATACTCCTCGTCGGGGAGGCTGCCGAAGATAATCGACTGAGACACGCGATTCTTGTCCATCTCGGAAACCCAGCGGCCGGCCAGCCAGGCCGGGTCGGACTCGGGCATCTCCCAGCCTAGCCGCTCGCCGGCCCGAGCTACCGAGCCCGTGCCATCGGGCTCGACCAGGCCGGCCTCCAGGGCCAGCTTCTGAAAGAAGGTGTAGGACAGAAAGTGAGTGTGAGCGTCGCGTACAACGTGCAAAAACATGCTGGGGCATTTCGTTCTTCAGGTCGCAGGCCCTGCGGGCCGGAGGGCATTGAGGCCGTTGGATCTGTGAGAGCCGGGAGTGCGAATCCTTGTGCCGTTTCGTTGAGCCGGGAATCGAGGACATGATGGGAACCCCGCGGCGGGTTCCCGCGACCTGTTTCGGGAGTGCGGTGCTGTTTCGATACCCGGGTATCGAGCACATGCTCGGGGTGAAGGGGGCTCCCTCGACCTTGTCCGGGAACGAGCTCCCGCGACCTGTTCCGAGAGCACGAACGTCTGTGCTGTTTCGATACCCAGGTATCGAGCAGATGTTCGAGCAAAGCAACGACAACGGGGGCACAGGCGGCTCCCGCGACCTGTTTCGGAAGTGCGAACCTCTGTGCTGTTTCGATACCCAGGTATCGAGCGCGTGTTCGGACCCAGCAAGCGCTCCCGCGACCTTCTCCAGAGCACGAAAATATGTGCTGTTTCGATACCCAGGTATCGAGCGCGTGTTCGGGGCCAGCAGGCACCCGGCGGGCTGCCGCGACTGCTCCGGCCTTACGAAGGTCTGTGCTATCTCGATAGCCGGGTATCAAGCGCGATTTCGGGGTCGGCCTACCAGAAGCGCTCTTGCCGACGCCTGACCCCCTTCGGTACCCGGGTGAAGGGTGCCCAGCTGTCCTCACGACGAATTTGTTCGCTACCTTGCCGGGTGTTGAGACTCTGGTCGCCCTGGCTCACAGGCGAAGTTGTCGGGTAGACCGGAATCGAAACTCTGCTCGCGCCTGGCAAGTAAAAATCGAACAGGTGCTCGAAATTTGTACCTGGGTATCGAAAGTTTGCTCGCCCTGGCCGAGCGTTACCGCTCAGGGGATGCCCGGGCTGGCTCCCCGGCTTCAACCGACGGGGCCATCCAGCTTTCTTTCAACCTCGCATGGGACAATCCGTCCAGATGATCCGACTCGTCGACAACTACGCCCCGGTCTGGATGCCGCGACAGCAGCGCTCGGTCCCATCCGAGCAGCCTCTGGCGCAGGACCTGGTGCGCCTTTCGGGCGACCCGGCCCGCACCGACGAGTTCCTCAAGACCCTGCGCAACCTGGCCGCTGACGTGGCCATCCGCTCCAACCACGCCAATCTTTGCGCCGCTCTGGGTGCTCCCCTGATCGCCGCGCTGGTGCTGGCTGCTCGGGGCGCGGCTGAGAATCCCGAGGCCTCGGCGGCGCTGGGCGACCTGCTGAACAGGTGGCGCGGCAGCTCCGAGCGCGATGGCTATCACGTCAACGGCGGGAAGCTCCAGGACGTTTTGCAGGGCGCCGACTTTCGGGTGGTCGGCAATCGCATCATGATGGTTCCCCAGGAAGGCCAGCGGTTCGACTCGCTGGGGCCGGAGCTGTGGAAGATCTCCCAGCAGGTCGAGCAGTCCGGACCCGAGGCGCTGAGGCCCTTCCAGGAGCAGCTAGCGCGCCTGACCGAGAAGTTCGACCCCAAACAGACCGGCGAGACCCTGCTCAAGGTCCAGAAGCACGTTCTCAACGCGCTTCCCGAATTGGCCACGGAGGAGTATCTGGACCGCGAGCTTAAACCCGTAAAGGATTCCCTGTCCACGGTGGGGGCTTTCTATGGGCCCTCCCGCATGCTGGACCTCTACCTCGAGGGCAAACCCGACCGCCTGGACACGGTCCAGCTGCTCAGCCACGTTGAAGACGGCGGATTCATCCCCGAGCAGCCTCAGGTGGACGGCCTGGTGGAGCGCATTCTGGGTGAGCTCAAGACGGGTGAGAGCCGGGATCTCGACTGGCCCTTCGCGCTGCTCGACGCCGTGGCCCGACAGAGCCCGGGGTCGGTCAGCCTGGAGCAGCGCCAGAGCCTGCAGGGTGCCCTGCTCGTGGGCGGCCAGAAGAACCTGGGGCTGGCCACCTGGCACGGACCGGTGCAGCGCCTGGCGGCCGGGGATGCCGAACTGGTGCCAAGCCTGCTGGCTCGTCAGAATGAAGCGACCGCCCAGGCCCTGCTGCTCGCGGCTCCGTTGAGCGAAGAGCAGTGGCACGCGATTCCGGTCCACCCCGACGTTCGCTTTGCTCGCGCGATGGCCGACTTCGCTCGCCAACTTTCGACCCTGACCCCGCAAGAGGCGCTCGCGAAGGTCGAGAGCTTCGATACGGCCCGATTCGGCCAGGCTTGCGACGCCGCCAACAACCGCATCCGGCACATCCTGCTCACGCACCTGGCATCCCAGGGCGAGCACCCGCAGGTCGCCCAGCTAAAAGACTATGAAGCCCGGCCCTTCCTCCCCTACCTGGCCGAAGGGATCCGACAGGGGAAGACAGCCGAGACCCTGGCCGAGATTGACAGCGTGCTCGAGCGCCTGCAGCCCGGCAAGCTCTGCTATCAGAGTCTGGCCGGCGAGCTGGCCGCCCTGACCAGTCCAAAGGCCTCCCTGACCCGGGTTGCCGAGCGTTACCTGGCGCTCCACCAGGGCACCGACTTCTATGCCGAGGGCAAAGCCAAGCAGGGCTTGCAGCTCTTTGGCCGCGGGACGGAGGAGGAGTTCCAGGCCGGTCGCGCCTGGCTCGAGCCGCTCAGTCCGAGCCGCGAGCTGGTGGAGAGCCTGGAGAAGCTCAACGCCATCCCGAACCTGCGGGCCGATTGGTCGCCTGCCCTCTTCGGCCGCCTGAGCGCGGACCTGAATGCCTTCATGACGCTGGAGACGGCGGGTGAGGCGGGTCTGTCGCGTCTGATGGACCTGCGAGAGGTGCGCCCCGAGCACGCCAACGCTGCCTTCCCGGCCGCCTGGAGCTACCAGGGGGAGGACTGGGCCGGAGCGCTGACCGGGCTGAAGCGGTTGTCCGAGTTGACCGGCAAGGAGGGCTTCCTGAGCGCCACCGAGACCTACTTCAAAGCGCTCAATGACGGCTGCAGCCTCGACAAAGCGCTGGACTGCGCCCTGCGCGGGCAGCTGCTCGGGGAAGCGCTGACCGGTCCCTCGGCCATCCGCGAGCAGGGCGACCGGCTCATGGTGGGCGCCACGCTGTTGCGGCGCCGGACCCGCAGCTAAACTTCGTCGCGTTGACCGTGCCACGAAACGTGCGGTGAGAAACTTGTTTCGAGCCGCTTCCAAAGCGTTGTGGCACGGGCGACGCGACGAAGCTCAACCTGTTGAGAACTCATCGCACAGCCTATGCGAGGGAGTCTAGCAGGCGCCAGACGACCTGTTGGAGCTCGTGTCCGACTGGGACAGCCTGTTGAACGGGCGCGAGCTCCTGAGAGTGACGCCTTGACTCAGAGCTCGCCGGACTGAAACACCGCCCGGCGTTTCATCCTGCGCTGGGCCACCTCGTGCAGAAAGCGATAGCGATAGGCATTGAAGGCCGTCAGTCCCACGTCGTTGACGAGCGCAAAGTTCACCCCGGCGCCCACGATGCTGCCCACCAGGGCCACGCTCTGGGCCATCTTGCGACGGGCCAGGGCCACCGACAGCTCGCGAGCCAGCGCCTGCAGGCCCTTGGCCAGGGACAGTCGCTCGAGATCTTTCAGGGGGGCTCCCTGGCGGATCATCTCCTCCAGGCTCTGGAGCTGCTCCATCCCCACGCGCTTCTTCTCGTTCTCGAGGTAGTGGCCCACGTCGAGCACCTTCATCATGTAGGCGTGCTCATCCGGGCCTTCGGCCGGAAAGCCGTAGCAGATGGCCACCTCCTGAATGGTGCGGAAAGCCAGCAGGTACAGAGCCGGCACGTCGGCCACCAGGCCTGGCAGGCCCACCGCTCCGGCCGCTCCCCCCTCGACGGCAGCTGCGCGCTTGTTGAAATTCACGCACTCGGTGGCCAGGGGGTCGAGCAGCTTGATATCGGCCGAGAAGATCTGCTCGGGCGTGGTGCCCACGTCCTTACCCAGCCGAGCGCTGATCTTGTCGAGGATGTCCCGGCGCGAGACGGTGGTGCGGGACGTGTCACGCACCGTGCCAAGGACGCCGTAGATGGCGTTGCCCAGCGACTCTTTCAGTCGGGCCGGCATCAGCCGGTAGGCCAGCTCGGCCGGTTTGCCGGCCAGCACCATGGCTTTGCTGAGCACCGAGGGCGGCTGGTGGACCCAGTCCTGGATCTCCTTGAGCACAGCCTGCTCGTCCTCGGTCAGATAGGTGGTCCAGGTCACGCCCTCTCTTTCGCTCCAGGCCTGTTTACAACCTGGCAAAGTGGTGGGTGGGCGGCCGGTCTATACTGCCAGCCGAGGAGGACTGCCCGAATGCTCACCGCCATCGCCCCATCGCCGGCCCGGATTCCCACCTTCGCAGCCACCGCCCCCCGGCCCGAGTCCATGGACCGGGTCACCCTGGGCGAGGAGCGGCCCGCTCCCAAGAAGTGGACCATCCTGGTCTACTCGGCCTCCGATAACGACCTCAAGCGGTTCATGCTGGCCGACCTGGACGAAGCCGAGCGGGTGGGGTCGGACGAGCTGACCAACGTGGTGGCCCAGTTCGACCACGGCGGAGGAGACGGGGCCAAGCGCTACCTCATCACCAGGAACAACCAGAGCGGGCTCAACAGCCCTGTGGTGCAGGACATGGGCTCGACCAACATGTCCGATCCCCGCAAGCTCGCTGACTTCATCAAGTGGGGCATGGAGAAGTACCCGGCCGAGAACACTATGCTGATCATCTCCGATCATGGGGACGGCTGGAAGGGCGCCGGACAGGATTACTCCCACAACGGCTGGATGAGCCTGCCCCAGATCGAGGCCGGCTTGAAGGAGGCCCGCCAGGCCACCGGTCGCAAGATCGACGTGCTGGGCTTCGACGCCTGCCTGATGGCCTCCACCGAGGCCGCCCACCAGCTCAAGGACGAGGCCCGCTTCATGGTGGCCTCGGAGGAGGTGGAAGGCGGCGCCGGCTGGCCCTACAACCGCATCCTCAACCCGGGCATGCTGGCCGACCTCCAGGGCCAGCTGCAGCTCCAGATCGAGATGACCCCGAGGGATGTGTGCCGGCACGTGGTGCGCACCGCCCAGGGCAACCAGGGCGATCTGCCCACCATGTCGGCCGTGGACCTGTCTAAAATGGCCGCGCTGACGCAGGCGGTGGACAGCTTCGCGGGGGCCCTGCTGGCCACCCCGGCGGCCTCTGTGGCCACGCTCAAGAGCCTGGCCGACCGCACCCAGGGTTTCACCGACTACAAGGACCTCTTTGACTTCGCCGACCGGGTGGTCAAGAGCAGCATCAATGACCCGGCCCTGAAGGACGCCGCCCGGCAGGTGACCGCGAAGGTGGGCGAAGCGGTGATCTTCGAGCAGCACTCGAGCCGCTTCCCGGGCGCCCACGGACTCAACATCGAGCTCTCCCCCACCTACGCCCTCGACCAGGAGACCAGCCGGCGCTACTCGGAGATCGCGTTCGCCCGAGAGACCCGCTGGGACGAAGCGGTGCGTCGCATCCAGAGCTGAGCTTCCCTCGCTTTCAGCCTGCCGGCATCCTCGGTCGTGTTGGGCCGCTCAACCGCCGCATCGACGCCTCGTTCCGTTGCCTTCACTCGGCGGTACCTTCCCGTCGCCCAGCTGCTCCCCTTTGCCCGGTGGCGCCAGGGCAATGAGGGCCGAGAGTTTTCTTACCCGGTTCTCTCATCCGGTCGCGGCTGTGGTTGGGAGTGGTGAGGTCTCCCAGGTTC
>JAANMU010000170.1_pt1 | contig 83607 bp, 70 predicted proteins | sample 7279701 | NCBI WGS metagenome assembly JAANMU01 (sample SAMN14094539, study PRJNA606508) | bioreactor metagenome | isolation source: A lab-scale SPAN reactor treating ammonium-rich wastewater day 57 | place: Ireland: Galway | collected 2017-03-13 | reverse complement strand
ATCGTTCAACGCCCGCGTCTACTAAAGACAGGTTCCTTGCTTCAGGCTGGCGTTGGTGCGCCACGCCTGTCGCTTCGCGCCATGCCTGGCGCACACAAAAAGAGACCCGCCACAAGGGCGGGTCTCTTCAGCCGCAAGGCTGCTTCGAGTTTAGAAGCGAACCTTGAAGGCGGTCGTAACCTGGTATCCGGTCCAGCGGAGCGGATGGCTGGTCGAACCGATCACCCCGGCCGCACCAGCGCCCGGTGCGACCGCGCCGCCGACGATAATGGGCTGCGCACCCGAACCGTCGGTGGTATCGAAGAAGCGCAGGTCCAGATCCCAGCTGGTGTTCGCCGACACGTCGAAGGTCGTCCCAATAAAGGGCGAGATCTGCTGGGTGTCGAGGTTGCGGAACGTGGTGCTTCCCGTGTTGAACGCGAAGTGGTTGTAGACACCAGCGGGGTCGTAGTGACCACCGTAGGCCGACCAATCCGCACCAGCACGCAGACTCCACTGATCGCTGGCTTCCCAGCCGATCTGACCGTGCAGCTGCTGAACGGTGATGTCCACGCGGTTCTGGCTTCCGCCGAGACCGGCGACCAGACCCGAAGCGCGGAAGAAGTCGTTCTGCTCGTAGCCCAGGTCGATCTTGATGCGCGGGTCATCAAACTTGTAGCTGATGCCTAGGCCCCAACCGGTCTGGCGGCCACGATTGTTCTCCAGCGGAGCCAGCGAGCCCGGCGCGAACGAGTTGGCGGACTGTGCGCCGTAAACGTTCGGGTGGGCAAAGCCCATGAACACCGGATCCATCCAACCGGGAGCAAAGCCCACAACGTCGTTGGTCGGGATGGCCGGCGCGAGGCTGCCGCCCGGAACCAGCACGTCATAGAGGCTGGTGCGCTTCTGGTTGAGGAACTGCGCGTGCGCGTAAGCAAGGCCCCGGCGCTCGTTAAAGCGCCACTGCCCGTTGAACCGGAAGCCCTCCCGGTTGTGCGGGTAGAGCTTGGTGTCGTGGAGCGAATACAGCCCGCTGAAGTAATTCAGGTCCGGGATGCGGAACGCGCCGGCGACGCCAGCCGGGTACTGGAGCACGAACGGGTCGTAAGTCGGATCAACCGTCAGATAACCCACCGACAGGTCCAGGTCGCCATCGAGCAGGTTGGCGCCGATCTCGAGGTGACCGAGATCTCCGCCGCGCTGGAAGGCGCTGTTCTTGTTCGGGCTATAGTCGGTGTGAGCATACTCGCCGCTGAGATAGATCCCGGCGTCGCCATCACCGATATCCCATGTATAAGCAGCCGAAGCGCCATACATGTTCTGCTCCTGGGGACCGAAAGCGCCCGCGATCGTGGTCGGCATCAACACGGCGTTGTCGGCCGCGGTGTTCCAACCGGGAATGGGACGCAGATCAGTGGTCGAGCCAGGACCAGCGGTGTTGGCAGTGCCAGCGCCCACCTGGTTCACGAAGAAGCCGGCCGGGTTGACCCACTGCAAGGGGCTCCAGGTCGCTCCACCGGTGAAGGCCGCGCCGACCGGAGCACCAACAGCCGGGAAGGTGAGAGCGCCCGCGGGGACGTTCAACATCTGCCCGCCGACGGTTACGCCAGCGCCAGTAGGAGTGAGACCCGCGCCAGCCAGGCCAGCGCTACCCGTCGCACCGACGGTCAGCGGACCACCCGCGCTCTGCTCCTGGGCGGCACGCGCGAAGTTGACCTTCACGTGACCACCCTCGAACTCGAAGCCGATGTTGGCGCCGAGCAGCCAGTTCTGGTAGTTGCCAGGAGCCACGCCGGCAATGTTGCCATCACCCAGGCGAGTTCCCATGGCTTCCCAGCGAATCACGCCGGTATCGTTCACGTCCACGCGACCCTGAACATCGAAGCCGTAGCTGTCGAGGTAGGTGTTGCCGAAGGCGTTCGGATTCCAGGTGCCGACATAGATCGAGCGATCCATGTTGGTCTCGCCGAAGGAGCCCAGGATCAACTTGGTCTGCGACGGATTGTGCAGAACCCAGAAGTTGTCCAGGTTCATACGGGTGAACGGCTGATTGCTCAGACCGGTCGCACCCGCACCAGCGGCGGCGAAATTCCCCTGGAACTGGTTATTCAGGAACGGAGCCGTAACGCCATAGTAGGCATCAACCAGCGCGTCACCCTGAGAGGTGAAGGCCGAGAATTCGGCGCCGGCATCGATGTCGTCCGACACCCGAATCCGCAGACCCAGCACTCCACGCATGGTGAAGCCCGTACCGTTGGTCAGAGGACGGCCGTTGCGCAGGTCAATGGCCGGCATGACACCGTGCACCTCGGGACGCAAGAACGCGCCCGTGGCGGATCCGATGGCATTGGCCGGCACGCCGGCGATAGCCGCCCCGCCGTAGTTCACGCCCACAGGGCCAAACACCGCTCCGGCTACGCCGGTAGCCGGGTTGACCACAGCCGCACCGGCAACATTGCCATTGCGAGCGCGGCTATCACGTTTCGTCGAGAAGCTCTGGGCAGTGCCCCGAGCTTCCAGATAGCCATAGAACGTGATCCGCTCGAGCTCACTGACGCGCTTGTCGAGACGACTGACATTCTCCTCAAGATTGGTAACGCGAACGCCCAGGGCGTCGAGTTCTTCGCGCAGAGCATTAACGAGCTTACGAAGCTCCTCAAGCTCAGCCTTGGTAGCGAAAGTGGCGTGCTCCTGCTCCATCTTGGCAAGCAGGCGCGCAACAATCATGGCAACTTCCCAACGAGTTGCCGCACGGTCTCCCTTGAATGTCCCGTCCGGATAACCCTCGACAAGACCCTTGGCCGCCAACGCCGCAACGGCGTCTTTGGCCCAGTGGTTGTCGGGCACGTCCGGGAACAAGGGCGCAGACATCGCCGGAAGCGTCAACGTGGCCGTAACGACCAACGAGGCGATAGCCGACTGGATGCGCTTGTTCATCGCTTGTCTTCCTCCTTGTTTATTGAGTCTGGCGAGGAGCCAGCCTCAACAAGGACCGAGGGAGTACCGTCTGAGCTTCCTAGAAGTTTCCTCAAAATTCGTCCCCTGAACCTCGTCTCGAGCCTTATCCTCGCGACCAACCTCTTTGTGACTGCGGCCTGGATACTCTACACCTCCACTCACCCACTATCGGCCGCAAACCAAAACCTTTATGCACCACAGGCGAAAGCGGCGGAGCCGACTTCACGACACTCCCCATCCTTCGCCCATCACTTGCTTTAGTTTTTCTCAAGTGCCCGCCCCTTCGACGATGCACACAACGGATCCTTCTTTAAGTCGAAAACCCTTTCTTCTTGCCGACTGACAGTCGGCTTTCGAAGGCCAGGACTCAGAGTAGGATTCAATTTGGAGCCCCTCCTTCGCTTACCATCCGAAGACTCCTTCTGAGTATCAGACATTTTTGTCCTGACAATGCTTCGGTGAAAAATTACTCTTCATCGCTTGCCGCCCCGCCATCACTGGTGGTGGGCTCGCGTCCAAGTCGGCGACGAGCTTCCAACCAACCGCGCAGGAAGACATTCAAGTCTCCGTCCAACACGCCTTGAACATCGGTTGTGTCCACGCCGGTTCGACGGTCCTTCACCTGCGTGTAGGGCTGAAGAACGTAACTGCGGATCTGGTTGGCCCAGGCCGCCTCTCGATGCTCCCCCTTGATCGCCGCCAGTCTCTCCATTCTTTCGGACTGCTGTAGCTCATACAGTTTCGACTTGAGAATCCGCATCGCCGTCGCTCGATTCGAGTGCTGAGAGCGCTCGTTCTGGCATGCCACCACGATGCCCGTGGGTAAATGGGTGATGCGGATGGCCGAATCGGTCTTGTTCACGTGCTGCCCGCCCGCCCCCGAAGAGCGATAGGTATCGACCTTCAGGTCCTCCGGCCGAATCTCCACCTCATGCTCGTCCTCGATCTCGGGGGTGACCTCCACACGGGCAAAAGCGGTATGGCGCCTACGAGCCTGGTCAAAGGGTGAGATGCGCACGAGTCGATGCACGCCCCGCTCTCCTTGTAGCAACCCGTAGGCCTGAGGGCCGGTCACGAAAATCGTGCCCGAGTGGATGCCGGCCTCGTCTCCGGGGGAGCGATCGGCCAGTTCGACTTTGAAACCCGCATTCTCACCCCAACGAATGTACATGCGCAACAGCATATCAGCCCAATCCTGAGCATCCGTGCCACCCGAGCCGGCGTGCACTGAGAGGATGGCGGAAGCTTGATCATGGTCACCGGAGAGAAGCGATCGTGTCTCCGCCTTCTCCAGATTGCTCTCTAACTCGCGCGCAACACGCTCGACCTCGGCTACCTCCTCGGGTTTGTCCTCACTGGCCAGCTCAAGCCACTCTTCCAGGTCCACAACCTGTTTCTCGAGCGCCTCCCAGGTCTCGATGGCTTGTTTTTGCTGGTTCAGATCGGCGACAAGAGCTCGCGCCTCAGTTGGACGGTCCCAAACTCCCTCCGAAGAAAGCCTGCGCTCAAGCTCCTCGGCTTTGATGCGGCGCTGGTCGAGGTCAAAGATAGTCGCGCATCCGACTCATCCGGGCGCGCACCTGCTCAAGATTGGTCGTGTACTGTGCTAACATCGTTCTACTCCCTGGTTCTGCAGAGGTCATCCCCTGACACTGACGCGAAGCTAAAGTTGAAGTACTGAGGGTTTGCCGTAACTGGCGCCGACAGACTTGTATGGAGGCGCCTCCGAAGGATAAGCAAAACCTTCAGCATCTAACGCCCCGACACATCAATTCTCTGCCGGATAGTGGCACTTTTTCCACTTCTTGCCGCTGCCACACCAGCACGGGTCGTTTCGGCCCATCTTCTGCACCACGCGGCGTACCGTGTGACCCCTCCCGGCCTCGTCGCGATTGGTGCGCGTGGCCTGCATGGTCTTTTCTTCTTGCACTTCCGCGCCCTGCTTGACCTCCAGTTTGAACAGCAGCCGTACGGTATCTTCCATAATCCGCTGCTTGAGCGCCTCAAACTCCTGGAAGGCCTCGCGTATGAACTCGATCTGAGGGTCTTTCTGACCGTAGCCCCGCAGGCCGATTCCCTCGCGCAGCATGTCGATCGACTCCAGGTGGTCGATCCATTTCTCATCCAGCGTCGTTAGCAAAATGTGCTTCTCGAAAGCCTGCATCAGATCCGGGCCCAGACGCTCGGCTTTGGCACTGTAAAAACCTTTGGCCCAGCCGGCCAATTTCTCGCGAATGTCGTCTCGAGTCAGGCCCTCGAGCGCCTCGACGGCCGCCTCTTCGGGGAAATCGAGCATGTCCTTGAGGTTCTCGAAAAGATTGTCCAGGTCCCAGTCCTCGGGAGGGGCCTCGAGCGGCACCGACTGACGCATCTCGGCATCTACGATCTGGTCCACGAAGTGCAGGACCTGAGGACGCAGGGATTCTCCCTTAAGAATACGGTCGCGCTCTTCGTAGATAATCCGACGTTGCTCATTCATCGTGTCATCGTACTTGAGCACGTTCTTGCGGATGTCGAAATGGTGGCTCTCGACCTTCTGCTGGGCGTTCTCTATGCCCTTTGTAACCAGACCGCTCTCAATGGGGACGTCTTCCTCTACCTTGAGCCACTCCATTGCGGTCTTGATGCGGTCAGAGCCGAACAAACGCATCAATTCGTCATCCAAACCGACGTAGAAGCGCGAGCTACCCGGGTCACCCTGACGGCCGGCACGGCCTCGCAACTGATTGTCGATGCGCCGTGACTCATGACGCTCAGTACCGAGGATGTGCAAACCACCGGCCTCACGCACCTTCTGTGCGTCTTCCGCAACCGGGGGATTTCCTCCCAGAATGATGTCCACGCCGCGACCGGCCATGTTGGTAGCGATGGTTACGGCCCCTGGGCGACCGGCCTGAGCGATGATCTGGGCCTCCTTCTCATGGTACTTGGCATTGAGAACCTCGTGCTTGATGCCCCGCCGCTTGAGAAGCTGAGATAATTGCTCGGACTTCTCGATCGAGCGGGTGCCAACCAGCACAGGGCGGCCTTTCTCGTGCATCTGCACAATCTCTTCGACGGCAGCCTTGAACTTGATGGCTTCGTTTTTGTAAACCAGGTCAGAGTAGTCCTTGCGCGAGATGGCACGGTTGGTGGGAATGACGACCACGTCCACGTTGTAAATCTCACGAAACTCCCGCTCCTCGGTGGCCGCGGTACCAGTCATCCCCGCGAGTTTCTTGTACATTTTGAAGTAGTTCTGAAAGGTGATGGAGGCCAGCGTCTGATCTTCCTGGCGCACCTTCACGCCCTCCTTGGCCTCGATGGCCTGGTGCAGACCGTCCGAATAGCGGCGTCCAAACATCAACCGACCGGTGAACTCGTCCACAATCACGATCTCGCCGTCCTTGATGACATACTCGATCTCGTTACGATAGCATTCCTTGGCCCGCAGAGCATTGTTGATGTAGTGGGCCAACTCAGAATTCTCAAAGTCATACAGGTTCTCAATATTGAGAATACCCTCCACGCGCTCGACACCATCCTCCGTCAATGGAGCGGTCTTGGCCTTCTCCTCAACCGTGTAATCGCGGTCGCGCTGGAGTTGAGAAGCAATTTTGGCAAACTTCTGGTACTGATCGGTCGATTTGCGTCCTCGGCCTGAAATGATTAGCGGGGTGCGGGCCTCATCGATCAAAATCGAGTCAACTTCGTCCACAATGGCGAAGTGGAGGCCGCGCTGCACCTTCTGATCGAGTGCCCAGACCATATTGTCACGCAGATAATCGAAGCCATACTCGTTGTTAGTGCCGTAGGTAATGTCGGCCTGGTAGGCCTCGCGACGGGAGACCGGCCGCAAATGACGCAGTCCTTCGTCCTCGATCTCCACGCTCGGGTCATAAATGTAGGCTACATCATGATTGATAATACCCACGCTGAGTCCCAAGGCGTGGTAAACAGGAGCCATCCAGCGTCCATCACGCTTGGCCAGGTAATCATTGACGGTAATGAGATGGGCTCCCTTACCCTCCAAGGCGTTCAAATAGAGCGGGGAGGTGGCTACCAGGGTTTTTCCTTCACCGGTCCGCATCTCAGCGATGCGTCCTTGATGGAGTACGATTCCGCCGATTAACTGTACGTCGAAATGACGCATATTCATCTTCTGACGGCTCACTTCACGCACCAACGCAAAAGCCTCTGGCAAGATCTGATCCAGAGTCTCCCCTTTGGACAAACGCTCTTTGAAGTTGCTGGTGCGCCCCCTCATCTCGCTGTCGGAGATGTTCTCGACCGACTTCTCTAAAGCGTTGATCTTGTCGACAACAGTTCGGATCTTCTTGATCTCACGAGTGTTGGAGTCAAAGATCCCTTTCAATAAACCGAGCATGTCCTCACCGAAAGACGCGCTGAGAGCGCGCAATGTCAAAGTTAAGCGCCTTAACTTATGCGAAGGGGGCGCTTCTCCTCTTTCGGACCTGCGCCAATCAGGGCTTGATGGCGATCCCGTAGGGCGAAGAGTTAGGAAGGGGGGTGGTGGTCTTGAGCGTGCCACCCGTAGCACCGTCAAGAATCACCACGGTGCCTGCATCCTTGCAGGTGACGAATGTCCTAGAGCTATCCGGGCTGCAAGCCACTCCTACTGGCCCGCTGCCCGTCGGGACCGTAGCCAGGACAGCGTGACTGCGTCCGTCTACCATGGTGACCGAATTCGAGCCCTTGTTCGTTACCCAGATCCGCATTCCGTTGGGGCTGACCGCGACCTTTTGTGGGCTAACCCCCACCCTAACGCGACCAAGCTCGCCCAGAGAGGCCGCATCCACCACCGACATATCTCCCGAGGCAGAATTGGCCGCATAGACGAACCTCCCATCGACCGACATGGCAATGCCGGTCGGGCTGGCGCCAACCGGGCAAGCACCCACCGGTTGCCCGGTGTAGCCATCCAGGGCTACGACCTCTCCGGACTGGGGATTCCCCTGGACTACGAAGACGCGAGCTCCTTCGCGACTCATCACGGCACCCATCGGGTAGCCGACACCGCCGCTCCGCATGGGGGGCAGCGGCAGGTACCGGGAAGGTTGATTGGTGCGGGTATCGATCATCATCACTCCGGGCGAGCCAGACATCACCGAAACTAAAAGGTAGTTACCATCGCCCGAAAGACGTAGATCGGTCACGATCCCTTGAGCCGGCAGAGCCGCGATCACGACGTTCTTGTTGACCGTATCCAGAACCTGAACTTGCTGCGAGGAATCACTCATGTAGAGCCGGGTGCCGCTCACGTTGAAACAAAGCCAGTAAGGCTGGACACCCAGGGTATGATAGCCGGTCTGACTCAGGTTCCCACTGGGGATCATCATCAACGAATTCGGGTTTACATCGATGGCGTGTTGATCGGCAAAACCAGGACCGATGCTGGGCGAAACCACTGGATTACCGCTTAGTCCCAGCGGATCAGCACCAGCAGCGATGGCGCCACGATAGGCATCCTGAGTTTGTAGCGGGAAGCCCTGACTCATTACCCCCGTCACGGTGGTGGCTTGATTGACCTGGCGGGCCGCAAAGGCCACGTAGGCGGTGCCCGGGCCGACTGGAGTGTTACTGACGAGCATGGTTCCCTCTGGAAGCATACTAACGTTCGCCAGAGTCGGAGTCGGCCCGTTGGTTACCCGAACGGTCTTCTGAGCGGGTGCATAGTGCGCTGCCATCACGTTAACGGTGTAGTCGCCCCCCTCGAGCTCATAGAACTCGTAATAGCCGCCTTCGTTTGTCACCGTCTTGCGGTCGGTGCCCTGGAGGGATACCTCAGCCCCTGCCACGGGCTCATAGCCGAGCGGGTTGCTGCCCCCGGTGCCCTTCATGATGATGCCGGCCAATGAAGGCATCTTGGACTGCTTCTTGTCCTTCTTCTCCCTGGCCGGCAGAGCCGGAGTCAGCGCCAGCACCAGCAAGACGATCAACACCTTACGCATCTTCATCCTCCGACGAAATCGAGTCGTTTTTCTTCCCAGCCTGGGCGGCCAGGAACTCCTCGGCCATTACAACCGCGGCGTAGTCATCGTAAGGCACTGGCGGCACCTGCAAACCCAGCGGTACCAATCTCCAGATTCCACGAGGCGGGTGGTCGACAAAGTAGCGCTTGCGAGCTCGCTCAGTGGTGTAGCGTTCGTCCACCACCCGCGGACTCAGGGAAAGGACGCGTTTCAGACGATTGATGACTTCTTTGGAACCAGTGCTCCCTCCTACCACAAGGGCGCCGGGAGAATGGCGACCAAGCATCTTCTCGATTGCAGCCTCGAGTTGCTCGGTGGGGACAATGCTGCGCTCCATCACCCCGGTGGGGGAGACGACGGCAAGGCCACACTTGCGACGACCCGGGTCGACGGCCATCACAATCATTGGACGCGCACTCGAGCCATCCGGCCGCTGCGGGCGGCGTTATCAGCTGCTGGTCGAACCACGATCTTCAGCTCAAGGCTGCTGGACTGATACAGGTCTTTGCGAGCCACGGCTTCCAGCCTGGCCAGTCCCGGTTCCCGCTCGATGCTCTGAATCAATGCATTCATGGTCTCCGAGTCGAGCTCGAATCCCAGCCCTCCATCGGGCCCATTCATCATTCCTGCTTTGAGAGCAGTTTGTTTGATCTCCTCCAGGAACTGATACCAATCCATGAGGAAGGTCGGGTTGTGAGGGTCCACCAGCTTGCTGGCCACCACATCACCGGCCCGAAAGACCCTTTTGACAGGAAACAAGCTGAAATGAACAGGCAGCGGCTCGGTATCACCGAGCAGGTAATTGCGCCCGGCCACGACGCGCAGCCCAAACACTTCAGGACTGGACCGGACCCGATCAGCCAGTTCGCGCAGGAGCCTGGGCTCAAATGACAGCAGCACTTCATCGGCCGGAACTCCAGGCTTACCCTTCAGTCGAGCCATCTCATTGTATTTAAGAATGGTCCCCAAATTGGCCCGGGCCACGGCGTTGCGCAACTGGTCCTCAATGTTCTCCGCCGGGATCCCCGGAGGCAGAGTTCCCAGAAAAATCGCCTGGTCAATCCCCCAGATCAAATTGCCGCTCTCCAGGGTATCGGTCAGCCGGGAGACCTGCTCAGAAAGCTCGCGCTGACGACGTTCAAGTTCCTCGGTACCAGCCAACAGTTGACGCACGTCCTTGGCGAGCAAAGCTGCAACCGTCAAGGTTCCCAGCGCGATCATCACGCCGGTGACAGTGGTTACGAAAATGGATGTATGACGCGGTCGCATCCCGAAGATGCTCATCTTCTTGCGCCCCACGTGGCGTCCAAGCTGATTGCCAAGGTAAGCGATCCCGCCGGAGACGGCCGCCACGACGAGGTAAACCAGCATAACCCTCAGGATCGTTGTCACCTGAACTACTCCAAGAACGCGTTCAGAAGCTCTACTTACGGGACGCGTCGACCAAGAAAAAGATTCCCAGAACCCCAAAAACAAGATTGGGAAACCAGGCTCCCAGGAGGGGGGAGACCGCGCCCGACTCACCCATCACCATTCCGAGCGTCATCATGACATGGTAGACCAGAATGAAAAAGACGGACAAGCCCATGCCCATTGAGGTACTGGTCCGGTGGGGCCGCACCCCGAGTGGAATGGCGAAGGCCCCGAACACCAGGCAGCACCAAGCGATGGAAAGCTTCTGGTGATAAGCCACCCAGAGTCGATTCTTTACTTTCTCAGTCTGAGTATCCCCTTCAGGGCCGGTGACAGGACTGGGGAACTCGGCCAAGCGTCGGAGAATCTCGGCTCGACTCATCTCTTCGGGTCGAAACTTTCGACGAGAGAGCTCCTCGGGACCGGGAGGCGCCTCAGCCAAGCTCATCGGGGTCCAGCCTTCATCCCCACGCACTTCGAAAATGGCTTCTTGCTGGCTACCGAACTCTACCTCACGCAAATTCTTGAGCAACCACACCTGTCCATTCCACTGAGCCACCTCCGCATAAATCTCACGGCGTCTCTGACCCTGATAAAAAAAATGGATGAAAACGCCCCGCATCTCGCGCTGCTTGGTGTTGAGACTGTGGGCGTATACTACTTGCTCCTGGCCATTTGCCAGCTTGCGCGGAGTGGTAAAGAGGGACTGCTCCATCTCATCGGGCTGACGGTGCAGCATGAAAAGATTCATGGCCCGTTTCATCGTGGGAGGCACGATGTACTCGTTCATCCACGCCGCGACAGCCGTCATCAGCAGAGCAAAAACCAGGCCAGGGAGCGCAACGCGGAAAAATCCAATCCCGCCGGCCTTCATGGCAACCAGCTCCGACTCTCCCGAAAGGCGTCCAAAAGTCAACAATGAAGCCAGCAACACAGCCATGGGAAAGGTGTAGACCAGCACCATGGGCAACCTGTTCCAGATATACTCGAACACCACGGAAACTCCCGCGTGGCCGTCGAGCACCATTCGCACGACACCCATCAAAGACTCGACCGAAAAAAACAGAATGCTGAAAGCCGCCAAACCGAACGCAAATGGCCCGAGCATCTCCTGCATGATATAGCGATCAAGAATCTTAACCATGGCAGTTCAGTGCCCGTTAGCGCCGCCGTTGGCTCCAGGATTCTCATTGGGCTGTGGGCCCGCTCCTACCGTAACCATAGCAGCCTCAGGCTCATCCGGCATACGGAAGTTCTCTCCCAGGTAGTACTGGCGAGCCAGTTCGCTGTTGCCAATCTCTCGGGCATTCCCGGCCACAAGAATTCGGCCGTCGCGTATAATGTAGGCACGATCAGTAATGGCGAGGGTTTCGCGCACGTTGTGATCGGTAATCAAAATTCCGATTCCTCGCTCGCGCAATCGCACGATAATCTCCTGAATCTCGGCCACTGCGATCGGGTCGACCCCGGTGAATGGCTCGTCGAGCAACAAGAAGTCGGGGTTCATAGCCAGCGAGCGAGCAATCTCTACTCGTCTTCGCTCGCCTCCCGAAAGGACATAGGCTGCGCTCCTGCGCACCCGCTTGAGCGAGAACTCCCCCAGCAGACTCTCAAGTTTCTCTGCCTGGATGGCCACAGGCACGCCGCGCACCTGCCATATCAGTCGGAGATTCTCCTCTACGGACAGATGCCTGAAAATGGACGGCTCCTGCGCCAGGTATCCGATACCGAGCCGAGCTCGGGTGGCCATCGGCAGCCCGGTCACCTCCCGCGAACCAAGGAATATCTGCCCAGCGGTTGGCTTGACCAGACCTACGACCATCGAGAAAGTGGTCGTCTTTCCCGCCCCGTTCGAACCAAGCAGCCCGACGACCTCGCCCTTCTCGACGGTCAAGCTCACGCCATCCACCACCCGGCGGCGGCGGTAAGCCTTGACCAGTTGCTCGAGCCTGATGTTCAAGATTCTGGGCCTTCCTCGACCCGCATGACTCCGCGCACTCCCCCCAATATCTCAAAATGGCGAAGATCAGGCGAAGCAACCAGCCGCTCGCCTTCAACCACCGAGCCCGAGCGCTCGACTCGCACACCCCGGTCGCCGAAAAACTGCCGCTCCTTCCCATCCCACACCAGACGATTCACAGTCAACGACTCTCCCCCGGGTCCTGACGCGGTTACCCGACCCTGAAACTCGACCCGCTCGGAATCAACGTCTACGTCGGCTCCCGAAGCCGCTACCAGGGTTCTTTTCTGCTTGCTGGCGTCCCAGAGCGTAAACTCCACCTTCAGAGCGCGAGCCCGTCGGGTCGGATCGTTCCATTCGACCTGCTCTGCAACGAGTTGCCATGGAAGCCCTCGAGAGGATTGTAGTGTGGCCGATTTGAGGCCCGACCGCGTAGACGGGGAAGAAGAGGCCAGCGGGGAAGAATTACCAGTTGGCGGCGAGGAAGCTGGAGTAGCAGCGGCCGGCGTGGCGACCAGGGTGGCTTCCCCTCCTCTGCCACTCCCGGAACCGCACCCGACCGTGACCGCCAGGAAAACCTGGCTGATCAGGAGCAAACCCGCCAGACGCTTTGTTCCCAGTACCCTCACCTCGAGGAAAGACTTGGCCCAGTATATCAGAAGAGCCGCAGGCCGCAAGGCCTAGCCGGGATGAAAGCTCTTCTGCAAGAAAGGATTGCTGCGACGTTCCACTCCTATCGTAGACTCCGGGCCGTGCCCGGGATAGATCTTAAGGTTGTCCCCGAGGGGAAGTAACTTCCCACGAATGGAACGCATTAGAGCGTCGTAATCTCCTCCCGGCAAGTCCGTACGGCCAATACTCCCCGCAAACAGAGTGTCTCCGACCAGAGCGACCTTATCTCCCGCAAAGATCACGTGACCGGGCGAATGTCCAGGCGTGTGCAAAACGCGGAACCTGTGGCGACCAGCGAAAAACTCGTCCCCCTCTTGAAGACTTCCATCAGCCACCGGTTTGGGCCCAGGAGGCAAGCCAAACATCATCGCCTGACCCTGAACTTGCTCGAGCAGCGGGAAATCATCCGGGTGGATCAACATCGGAACTTGAAGTGCGTCCTTCAAGTCCTGTGCGTAAGCAACGTGGTCGATATGCCCATGGGTCAGAAGAATGCGCTCAATCTTGAGATCGTGCTTGCGAATCTCGGCCAGAATGCGGTCGACCTCGTCCCCCGGGTCAACCACGAAGCCCCGTTTGGAAACGGCATCGGCCACCACGTAGCAATTCATCGCGAATGGGCCAACGGTATGGCACGAAAGCATCACCCAGGAGGGTTCCCTCCTCTGGCCCGATTCCCTGTAAACGCGACGGATCGAACCACCCCACCCGGCCCCGCAGCAGACAGAAAGCCAGGAACCTCCGGGCCGGCAGGCGAACGCCGCTCCGATGAGCGACGCCTTTGCCGGCATGATAGGAATCATCCCGGTCGCACCCGGTGCTCAGAGCATGACCGGCTTCCAGGTACACCAGAACCTGAGTGAGCCGATGTATCGGAATGCCTGGCTTCACTCCGACCCAAAGGACGGGGCCGAAGGGATCCTTTACCTGGTGCCTCAGGCGGGAGGTGGTCTAGCCGGCTTCAAGTTGCGGTTCAAGAGCGCCGACGGTCGGCCTTTCCGCCTCAATGAACTGAATTTAAGCTGCCTTCTGGCAACCCAACCTGGGGGTGGCGACGGACTGGTGGCCGTGACCCTATCGGGACCCGCGTTCCGGCTTCCTGAGGCCACGGTTCGCGGTTTTGGCCCTGTCCAAATTGCCTTCAGAACTGCTCCACCCCTCCACCCGATGACCCTTCCGCTGGACCCGATGGACTCTTTTGAACTGAGCATCGGCCTGGCCGACTCCAACGGAGGCAATCCCCAGGTGGGGCTGCACAAAATCCGCTGGCAATTGGAATGAGGGTCCTCCTGGGAGCCCACGTCTCGGCAGCTGGCGGCCACGCCCGAGCCTTCGAGCGAGCGCGCGCAATCGGGGCCGACTGCCTGCAGATCTTCACCAGAGCGCCCAGCCGCTGGCGAGGCAAACCACTTACAGCGGCCGAGGTGCGGGCGTTCCGAGCCGAGCACGAGGCCTCCGGTGGACCCGCGGTGCTCGCTCACGACATGTATCTCACCAACCTGGCCGCTGAGGATCCACACGTTTTCGCGCGCTCGCTTGAATCTCTGATCGACGAGGTCTGCCGATGCCACCAGCTAGGCCTGGACGGGTTGGTACTGCACCTGGGCTCTCACCTGGGACGGGGAGAAGGGAGCGGACTGACCGGCTTCATCCGCGGACTGGAGGAAGTTCTGCGGGCCACTCCTCCCCTGCCCCTCCTGCTTGAGACCACTGCTGGCCAGGGTCACTGCCTGGGCCACCGTTTCGAGCACCTGGCTGAAGTGCTGAGCAGGATCGGAAGCCAACGTCTGGGGGTCTGTCTGGATACATGTCACGTCTTTGCCGCCGGTTACGACCTCAGGACCACGCCAGGGTACCGACGCACCTTTCGAGAGTTCCAGCGCCTGATCGGAATGGACCGCCTCTGGGCTCTGCATCTGAACGATTCCAAGAGTCCACTCGGGAGTCGGCTGGATCGACACGCTCACATCGGGCAGGGCATGATCGGCGTGGAGGCGTTCCGACGCCTGGTCACCGACCCCCGACTGTCAGGTATCCCGATGATACTTGAAACGCCCGAGCACCAAACCATGCACTCAGTGAACCTGTCATTGCTGCGCCAGATGGCGCAGGAAAGGGCTTGAGCTTCAGGAAGCAACCCTCCATGCCCACCTTGCTCGACAACATGAAAGCGATACTCACGGGAATGAAGGTCACGCTGCGAAACTTTCGCCGTCCCACCGAAACCGTGCAGTATCCCTGGCAGCACGACAAGATTCCTGCCAATTCGCGCGGGATGCTCCGCATGGTCGACTTTCACACCGAGCGAACCATCTCCGAGAAAGCCGACTGGTATCACGGTACCCGCTGGGCTCCCTGCACGGAGGGGTGTCCCGCCCATACCGATGCTCGCGGATACGTCTCTCTGGCAGGCGAGGCCCGCTGGCGCGAGGGCCTGGATATGTTGCGCAAAACCTATCCCTTTGTGGCTACGCTTGGTCGAGTCTGTCCCGCCCCCTGCGAGAAGCGTTGCTCGCGGGGCTTCACCGGGCCTCAACCTATCGCCATCCGCAAGCTCAAGCGTGTCTACTCCGACTGGGAAATGACCTTGAGCCCCGAGGAGCGATTCAGCTACGAGGATTATTGCACCAGAACACCCCTCAATGGGAAATCGGTGGGTATCATCGGCGGCGGACCAGCCGGCTACCAGTGCGCCATGCTGCTGCGGTCATGGGGATTTGCCTGTCACATCTACGAAGCCAAATCGGTGCCGGGCGGCTTCCTGACCCTGGGTATCCCGCTCTACCGGCTTCCCCGCCATGTAGTGCACGGCGAGATGGAGCGCATCCACTTTCTCGACGGCATCACCCTGCAGGTCAACACCGAGATCGGCCAGGACCTGATGTTCGAAGAGCTCGAAGAGCGCCACGACGAGGTCATCATCGCAGCTGGAGCCTGGAAGCCCTACCATCTCGGGCTCCCCAATGAGGAAAAGCCATGGGTTTGGTACGGGGAGGACTTTCTGGAAGAGCAGTTGATGGGCCGGCTTACCAGCGTGCCAGACAAGGTGGTGGTAGTTGGGGGCGGCAATACCGGCTTCGACTGCGCCCGCACTTGCCGCCGCATGGGAGCCGAGGTCACGATGATTTACCGGCGCACCCGCAAGGAGATGCCGTCCGAAGAGGAAGAGATCGAAGACGGCGAGGAGGAGGGCGTTCACATCATGTGGCTGACCGCCCCCGACGAAATCGTGCTCGAGAATGGCCAACTCAAAGGCATGAAGGTGGTCCTGAATCGCCTCGGGGACAAAGACAGCTCGGGGCGGCGAAAGCCGGTGCCGATACAGGGCTCGGAGCAGGTTCTCGAATGCGGCATGATCATCACCGCGCTCGGCCGCGAGGTGGACGTGCCCTGGGTTCCAGCCGACGTCAAACGTCGGCGCAACGGAACCATCGTCGTGGACGAGAAGACCGGCAAAACCACCCGGGCCAATGGCAAGGTGTGGGCCTGCGGCGATATCGTGACTGTCTCCACCATCATCAACGCCATCGGTCAGTCCGACCGCTGTTGCCTGGCCATCGCCGAGAAACACGGGGTGAGACCGGGCAGCTTTCCCTTCCTTTACCCTTACCAACTCACGGACAAGGTAAACGACACGGTGGTAGGCCTGACGCCGTACACAGACGGCACCATGCCGGCTGACTCTTCGGGCGTCGTGCAACGCGAGCTCCACGGGCTCTCCATGGTCAAGGATCCTCCCGCTGTCAAGTTCGACCATCACGAGCCCTGGAAGGCGGAGCCTCAGGAGAAGCCATTCCGGACCATGAACTACCAGGTTCCTCAGCCCAAGATCCCGGGCGAGATTCGAGTCAAGACCTTTGATGAGGTCGAGATCGGTTTCTCGCTCGAGATGGCCCAGCGAGAAGGAATGCGCTGCTACGGTTGCGCAGCCGAGATGTGTGTGGGTTGCGGAGTCTGTGTGGACGCCTGCCCGGACGCCTGCATCTACCTTGAGTCGCCGGTCAACAAGGAAGGATTTGAGTATCCTGAGATCTACTCCATCGACCTTTCTCGCTGCTGTTACTGCGGATTGTGCACCGAGGCCTGTCCGACCAAATCGCTGGCCTTCACATCGAACTTTGAGATGTCTGTGCAGGAAAAACATGAGACTTACCTGACCCATGCTCGCATGAACCTTGGGCTGGTGCACAGGGAGAAGGCTGAGGTGGGAGCGAGCAAGTCGGGGGTCCAGGTCACCTCTTGATCGATCTGGAGCGAGTTGGCTCGATTCTCAACCGGCTCGAGCCGGCAATCGAACGCGAAGGGCTGACCCTGGAGCTGAGCCGGGTGAGTGAGGACGCTGTGGTCGAACTGAGAGCGCGCCGCAGCTCTCCTGGAGTGCCGATCGCCTTCATGCTCAAAGCCATCGAAGGAACGTTCCGCCGTTACTACCCGGAAATCGCCGGTGTACGCCTGGTTGACTACGATCCCGGACCCGACGAGGTTCGCAGCCAGAAGACTCGCATCGAGGATTCAGCCTTCGCTCCCCTGGCCCGTCATCAAGCCCCGCGTTTGCCCGCTCCGGCCGGCATTCCAGGGATCGACCTGCGGGGCCTTGATCGAGCCAGGGCAGTGCGAGCCCTGGAGAACTTCGTCGATCTCTGGGGCCCACGCGAGGTTGACCGGCTCAAAATCGTTGGGCGAAGTGAGGATGGGCCGGGCCGGGCGATCCAAAAGTGGCTTCACGTGTACTCGGACCGCGTCCAGAGCCAGCACCTCGACGCAGCTGATCCCGAGGCCCTGATCCTGCACCTGACCAGGGCTTGCCAGAACCCGAACTGCACCCAGGGAGAACCGGTCGAGCTGATGCCTGGCAGGATTCTCCTGACCGGCGAGACCGACTTCGACTGAGCTATTACTCGCTCTTGCGTCGTGGAGCGCGACGGATTGGGGCCAGTGCCTTACCTTCCAAGGCATCGCGCACAAGGTCGAGCACAGCCCGGACCGCTCTTTTCAAATCTCCCGGCAGAAGTCGTTCGAGGGCTTGAACGGTCCGACTTTCCAACTGCTCGCGCACCTGCGAGAGGCGTTCGACAGCCAGATCGCTGCGACTCTTCCAACTCTGGGATGGCAGGTCCCAGAAACAATCGGCCGGGTCATAGTAGTAGGGCGCCTCCAAATGGGTCAGTTTGGCTTTCAATGAGGGTACCGTGTATCCCTGATCCACCACCAGCGTCTTGATGAACTTAAGCTCGACGAGGTCTTGCTGCGTATACCGCCGGCTACGACCCTCCACAGGGAGCTCTGGATGAAGCAAACCCTGGCTCTCCCAGTACTGAATGATGCGAGGAGTAATGTCCTTTCCTGCGTCATCCTGCCCCAAAGCTCGAGCTGCGTCCCCCTGCGACACATAGAGCATGGCACCAGGAAACAACTCGAACTGTCTCTCTGCTGTAATGCGCTTCAGCACTGCGTTCAAGTTCTACAAAACGAACAGACGATCCCTCTTTGAGCACCATCTTTTTCCACATTCCCACAATCATTGTGTGAATAACTACAGGAAGAGTTGACAACAAGACTACCATGGTGTAGACTGAAATCAGTTCAAGCAGGTTGCACTCTTCGCTCAGCCCCTTCCGAAGCTTTCCCAGTAAGCTGAGCGGATCGTTTGAACTGGTTCCTCCTTGATCCGCCTCCTACCCCGGGGGCGTTCTTTTTTATTTGTTCTTCTCGCGCAAACGGCGCAATAGAAGGGGGGTCGGAATCTTGGATGCGGCTGGAGGAGCCTCCGGGGCCTCAGGAGCTGGTGGTTGCGTGCTCAATGGCGGCTCAAGTGGGCGCTGAGCAGAGGTTGCAGGTGAGCGCGAGCCCAGGGGAGGCCGCGAAGGTGACTCACGAGTCACCGGGAGGGGCTGCAAATCAAAGCCCCCATCCTTCGGGCTCGCTGTTGACTGTGACTCGCTCGAGGGCCGAAGGGCCGAGCCCGGCTTTGAAGGGGGGGTCCCAAGGACTCGCCCAGAACTCGCGGGCGGCTCTGGCGGCGGCGAAGCAGGCGGGGCGGTTGCCGCGGCCGTAGGCGCAGGCTGCGCGGGGGGCATTTCGCCAAACCGGGCCACGGCTGGCACGGCCGCAGGGGCCGGGCCAAAGCCGGGCACAGGTACCTCTGGAATAGCCGGGCGAGGAGCTCGAGTCGGTGGGGCCGGCGGACGAACCGGTGGCGCAGGAGGCGGAGGGGGGGGCGTCGGCACGGCAGGCGGCTCAACACTGGCCATCCGACTGAGCAACTTGATCTGTCCTGCCCTTTCGCAGCGGGCCACCACGCGCAGGTCGCCGGTACCGCGAATGAGCCACTCGAGAGTCTCGCGAGGACGCTCTTCCCCGCCCGAGAACCAGACCACGTCCACATTGGCCTGATGATGCACTGAGCCGGTTCCACTGAGTCCCTCGAGCTCGTGGCGCACCCGACCGAGCATGACCTCTGCCCCCTCGGGCAGCTCAAGCACGACATGAACCGGACAACGCTGGCCCATCTCGGCCATCCTCTGAGTGACAGAGGTCGACAGATAACCCTGATTCTCCAGCTCGAGTGTAACCTTGCGCAGGGGCTGAGGGGGCTCGCCGGGCGCCGACGGCTCCGCTTGTTGGCCAGGGCTTCGTGGGCCCTTGCGTCGATCGGACCAACCTACCGTCTCTTCGCGCAGGCGAGTCGCTCCCAATCGCGGCAGGGCAGAGGCAAGCAGCATGGCCACCCGAACATGCTTTTGAACTTCCTCGCGGAGATATAATCCCGGGGGAGGATTCACCCAGGTTGTGAGGAGGTGCCAGCCCCCTACTTCGACTCGCCCCAACTGGGGATGCTCCCAGGCTGTCCAGGGCGTGAATCCTTGTCCCGGAAGCTCGCGGTCGAGCCATCGCAACAAAGTATAGTTGTCCACCTCGGTGCGGGAGGGTTGGGTCGATTCCAGACCCGCGGCCCTGGCAATCGACCACAGACGACTGCGGAACGAGAGAATACCCCGGTCATGGTAAAGCCACTGGTCCATACGGCCGCCCGGTCCAGAGGAGGCACCCTGAACCGGAAAGCCTGTCAGCTCGCTGACCTGGCGGCCCATGGCATCGTACAGCTCTCGATCGCGCTCGGCCATGCCCTCTGTCTGCGGGTGCTGGATCTGACCTCCGCCGGTATGACATGAGAGCGCCACACAAAGATTGGGATGATGACGGAAGAACTCGGCCACGCACCGAGTCTCAGGCTCGGAGAGAGGATAAGGTCCTGCCCCGGCCCCCGGCTCGAACTGGTGCGGGAAGTTGCGGTCGAACTCTACGCCCTGACGACGAGGGCCGATCCGCAAGTGCTCTTGATCGAAGTAACCCTCACGAAAAACTCGGTAGAAGGGGCCCTGGCGGTCACCCGGACCGCGTGGAACGAGCAGCCGCGGGTCGCGTCGAGACGGGCGCCATTCCCCGAGAGGGTCCTCCACCCGCATCTGCAGAATGCGGCCGTCCGAGTTGATGTCGGCCGGAGTCAGGCCGGGACGATCCTCCTCAAAGGGGTCGAGCCGGATGCCAGAGCGTACGACATCCTGGGTATTCAAGCAGTACTCGGCCCCATCCACGGCCAGGCGAGGAGCGATGTAGAAGGTCCGGGTATCCAACAGGTGGGTAACAAACTCGTCGCGTCCGTGGCCAGCAGCCAGTTGGTACAACACCTCAAGGCAAGCCATCGACCCCACCAGCTCCGATGCATGCAGGTTGCCGTCCAGCCAGATCGCGGGCTTCTCGGGACCTTCGCCGGAGCCGCGATTGGTGACCTCTGCCAGGAGCAGAGCCCGTCCCTCGGGGGATGTACCGATTGAGTAGAGCCGAACCAGGTGAGGGGCGGCCGCCTCCACGGTGCGCATGTACTCGGCCAGTTCGTGATAGCTGAGGTAGCGCTCGGTGCCCAGCGGGGGAACGACGGGCACGGCTTACTCTTCCTCGAACTCGATCTGGTCTCCGATCGGCTCGGGCCCGGCGTAGTCTTCCTCCACTGCCTCCTCGTCCAGACCTTCCTCTTCCTCGCCAGCGTCAACCGCTTCATCCTCGGCCCGCTGGAGAGCCTCCAGGGTCTGGTAAAAGCCGACCCCCGCCTCCTGCACCTTGCGGGTGGCTTTCAAGAGGTCCATCCAACCCTGATTGAGGTGGTCGACCTCACCATCTTCCTCGAACTGGAGCATCAGGTCGAGGGACTTCTCGGCCTCAGTGAGCCCACGCACGAGCAAACTGGCGATGCCTTCCAACTCGGATATTTCTCCGAGCGCCTCGGACTGGGCGGCTAACTGCTCTTCCACAAAAGCTCTCGATTGGGTGAAAGAAACCAGGAAGGTATCCACGACAGCCCGCCACTGCTCGTTGGGGATCTTCTGTCCGGCCACCAGGTCGCAGGCTTGATACAGCTGCATGTACTCCGGGGGTACCATGACCAGGTCGCTGGATGTCTCGGTCTTGCTGGCGGCGGTACGCTCCATTTCATCGGGCAGAACGGCTCCGCACTTGAGACAATTGCGCACGTTCGCTTGATTGAGGTGACCGCACATCAAGCAGCGCGACATCTGGTCGCGGCGCTGAATCTCCTCGAACTTCTGGTAAGCATCGCGTAGCTTCTTGGAGGCAACCTTGCAGGTATTGATGCCTTCCTCAAGCACCACCGGGTCCTGCTGGTCAAAGTAACGCAGAAAATCGGACAAACCGTGCCGGAACTCGTCAAAGGCAGCCTCAGCCTGATCGGCTACCTCACGCACTTCCTCGGTGATACCAGGAATCTGGTAGAGGGCCCGGTGCTCGGTAAGAGCCTGATCGAGGCGAGCCATCATGCCCTTCACTTCGTCCAGGAATTGCGTGGGGGTGACCTTGTCATCGAGATACTTGCGAGCCGTGCGAATCAGGACATTTAGATTCGGCGAGTCGGACTCGTCGGGGTAAAGCTTTTCCTCGGAAACATCCTCGCCGCCCCAGGCGGACACCAGGCTCTCCAAGAACATGCTTTCTTCCATCAAAGTCACCCGCTGCTGAAGTCGTACGGTCGCGCCGCTCCGTCAGCGGTGCTTCGCCCTGCCGAGAGGAGAACCTTTCTGCCGCATTGGAGGCTAAAGTCCCTCGAGCAGGGCGCTGAAGGCGTCCAGCGGGTCGGCCTGGTGCCGACTCACCTCCAAAAGCAAGCACGTACCACCTTCCCCGGTCGCCAGGTGGACCCGGTCGGCCAGTTCGAGCAGCATGGAGTAGCCCATTCCCAGGGAGGGTGCGGTGGAGTACCCGGGAGTGAGCACGGCATCGGGAAGGTGGGCGAAGTCGATCCCCGGACCCTGGTCCTCAATGCGCACGAAAGCCGCTTCGGAGCCTTGACGGATGCTGACCCGGCCTCGCTCAGCGTGTTTGATGATATTGGCGGCAGCCTCGCAGGTACACAGGGCCAGATCATAGCAGCGCTCCTCGATGAAACCCTCGGCCTTCAAAACCGCCTCCACCAGGTCGCGAGCCTTGGGCACGTCGGCCGTGGTTTCAACTTCGATCTCGCCTGCATCTTCGCCGGCGGAGCGCCAGGTTGCCTCGGCTTCCGGGTGCTCGCAAACGATCAGCTTACCCTTCGTCACAGCCTGAAGGGCGTTGCGATAGAACTTGCGCCGATTCGCCTCCTCCTCGAGTCGGGCCTCGACGTGACGGTGGTTCACGACACTGGTCGCCGTTTGAGCTGCAATCGAGATCAAGAGCGAGACGACCTCTCGAGTCAGGCGGCGCGACTCCCGGGCCACCACCCACAGCACGCCGAGCTGCTCACCCGAGTGAACCAGCGGGATGAAAGCTACCGATTTGAGCCCGGCTCGACCCAGACTCATACCGACCGCTTCCTCAGGCTGCAACTCCCGCAGGACCCTGGCCTTCTGTCTAACTTCGGCTGCCAGGTCCGCCAGACATGCCAGAGCCACTCGATCCAGCTCGACGCCTGCCAGGACGCGCAACTCAAGTCCCGCCGAGCCGACCAGAAATACTCCGCCACCATTCAGACCCATCAACTCAAGGATGCGGAGCACCACGGCCTGCAGAGCGTCGTAGAGAGTATTGGCCTCGGTGAGGACGGAGGCAACCGAATAAAGCGTGAACAGGTCCCGTCCCCGCTCCAGATCGGAGGCTTGAGCCTGGAGACCGCGCAGAACCAGAGAAGCCCCAAGGTAACCACCCGTGGCATCAAAGCGCGGACTGGGATCCACTTCCACGACCTGGCCGGTGCAGAGACGCAAGGGAAAGGTGATGACCACTCCCTGATGATGCTGCTGGCGAAGCGTGCGCAGGCGGCGAGTATCCTCAGAGTCGAGAGCCTGCTCGAGGGAGATGCCCTCCACGGTTTCCTTTCCCAGCGCCCGCCGAAAAGCCGCATTGGCCCAACGGATGACATCCTGAGCATCGACCTCGAGGTAGCCATCGGACAACCGATTAAGCAATTTTCGATACCGCTCGTGAAGGACCGTTTCCGACTCGCGCACTTCCCACCACTGGCCGGTATCCGCCAGGAATCGATTGGCCTCTTTGTGTGAGCCGACCCGGGCCTGGCCCAGGTAAAGCGAGGTCCCGCTCGGGTGAGGCTGGTAAAGGTAACTGACGGTCAGGCCGGCAGCCTGGCACTCGCTGACCAGCTCGTTGCCCCGCGATGCTGGCCACAGCACAAGATCGACGCCTTCGGAAAGTCGACGCCGGACCCCGGCCAGACTGTCGGTCAGCTCCACATGCCCGTAGCCCAGCGTCCTCTCGAAGGCCTCGCGCTGGCGAGGGCCCGCTGCCAAGATCAGGGTCTTCAAGTGCTCGCGCGCCAAAATCGCTCTCTCGCCATCCCCGGCAGATGCTCGCCCCCTGTGGCGGAAGTTCGGTCTCAGCCTTGTGGGTCCTTTGGACGGCCAAGGAGCCCGTCAATTCCGTGGGCAAATCCACGGGCGATGGCCGAGCGCTCGAGCACGTAGCCCTCACCCTCGCCGACTCTGGGGTGCTGCCTCCCAGCTCCTGCAAACGCACCCAGGTGGAGCGCGAGAGATGGCTTCAGTGTGGGATAGAGCACTTGACCCAACAGGGTGAGGCTGAGCAGGTTCCCAACTAACTGACGAGTGGTATAGAACCGATCGTCGAGCACAAGCAGGCCGTCAGCACTCAGGCTGCTGACCATGCGCTGATACGGTGTCTCCTGGCCGCGAAGCGGGATGGTTCGCGCCACGAACGCGAAAGACAAGACCCAACCTCCACCCTCTCAATTCGAGGGGCCTTTCGACGAAGGAGCTTTCTTCAACCTGCAGACAGGAGGCAAAGCACGACGAACGTCTGTCCGTTGAAGAGCCCATGAGCAATGAAGGCGGGAAATAGCGAGCCCGTGCATTCGAGAGTCTGGGCAAAGACGATGCCCAATACCAGGTAGGGCAATAACCCGCTGGGATCTCCGTGGGCCACGGCAAACAGGGCGGAGCTGATCATCGTTGCCCCCCACCTCCCCGTGGCTGAGCGCAATGCCCGGTAGAGAAGTCCGCGATAGAGCAGCTCCTCGAACCAGGGGCCCACCAGCACGACCATAATTCCCAGCCAGACGAGAGTACCTGGTTGAGGGTCGCGGAACATGTCCAGGGCCGGATTACTGGAGACCAGTGGCTGACCTGTTAAGGTCTCAACCAGGCGAGCCGAGGCCAGAACTCCAAGGCTGGCCACCCAGCAGGCGGCCACCCCCTGAGCGAGCCCCAGCGTGGTCGGGCGAAAAGCGCCGACAAAGGACCCGATCATGAGCCAGCCCAGGGCGTAGAGAGCGAACTGAGCGGCCACCCCGGCTCTGATGCCAGCCCCCGGCCCGGCCAGCCCAATCAGTGCCGGAGTCAAAAGCATAGCCGCCAGCTGCCAGGAGACGAAGAGGAACCAACACCGCTGAAGCGGTAGAGGGGAGTTGGCCTTCAGCTGACGATGCCGGCCCCTGGCCAGCCACCAGCCCAGCACTGTCAAGCCGCCTACCAGCCCGACCACCAGCCAGACAAAGCCCGCCGCCAGCAGCCAGAGGTCACGGTCGGCTTCGGGCCGCTGGGTGGAAGGCTCCAGGCCTCGAGCCAGCTCGCGAAACCAGCCCTCGGGAACGGCTTCGGGGGGGAAATTGCTCCCCAGCATCAGGGACCGCTCGGGGCCCTCCGGCATCAGCCTGGCCACCTGTTCACGCCAGCGTTGCCGCTGCTCCTCGCTCAGAGAACTGGCGAAGAGAGCGATGCGCGCCGATCGAGTCAGCAGGGCTCGGCCTACCTGGTCATGGAGAGACGAATTGGAGGGACGCTCGGCTCGCACGGCCGTTACGGTGCCCAGGAGGCCCAACCAGAGCGCCGTCAGCAGAGCCAGGACCACAAAGCCCGGCGAGCCAGGTTTCTGGTCAACCGGAGCGGGCAAATTTAACAAACGAACATCACCTGTTCACAAAGTTTACATCCCGTTAAAGACCCCGCCTTTTATCCCTCCCTTCCGACGGTCTACACTGAAGTCAATTAACAACCATGAAAGGGTGGAAGCAATGAGTCACAGAGAGGTCTCCATGTCCTTCGCGATGTCGGCTTCGTGGTCGAGCTCCTCCGGCCACGGCGCTCCCCCGGCCCAGGCCTTCGCCGCCGCCGGAGCGGGAGGCGCCCAGGCGGTCGCCGCAGCTGGCGCCGGGGCCCCCGGAGCGGGAGCCGTCGCTGGCGCCGGGGTCAACGGACAAAACGGCCTGCAAGGCCAGAATCCCCTCCATCGAGGCGGCCGGATGGGCCAGCAGATGAAGACCCTGATCAACTTCATGAAGGGCTTCATGCTCGGAAACATGGTCGGCAAGTTGCTCAGCGGTCAGATGGGCGGGCAGCAGGGGCAGATGTGCGGTTGCCAGCAGAACCCGATGTTCGGCAACGCATTTGGGGGCAATTTCGGCCAGTTCGCGACGGCCGGGGCCGGTCCGGGCGGCGGAGCTCCAATGTTCCTGGGCACTGTCGGAAACTTCCTCGGTCGGTAGGCTTAATCGACCGCTCCCGTCGTCACTGAAAGCGTCTCGTCAGGTCCTCCTGTCAAGTATGAGCCACCCTTAGCGGGGTGGCCTCTTTCATGATCGGCAAAGGAGGCCGACCTGGTCGGACGAATCAGCCTCAGGCAATTATTTCTCTCGGAGGTCGGCACTGATGGCCCGACGATTCCTCATTCTGCTCTTGCTCCTGGCCACCCTGACGCCGCAGGCTCGCGCCCAGGAACAGGGGACGCTGGGCTTCATCAATCAGATGATGGCTCTGCTCGAGCAAGAGCGAACCGACGATTTGATCGCGCTGATCGAGAGAAATCCCGAGCTAGCCGGCCAAACCTTCCAGCAACTGGCCATGACCTACTCCAGCATGAACCAGGAGGAGCAAGCGCTCAGCGCGCTACTGGCCAACATCATCGCCCGCGTATTCGAGCTCCGTCTGAACGACCCGAGCCTGTCTCAGTACCTGGCTCAGTTCGACTTGCTGGCGGGGGATGAGCACTGGCAGGGTACGCCGCTTGCCCGCGGGGTGTCCGGGAGCCCGGCAACCGTGGGGCCAACCGTTCCGGGTCCGTCCGGCCCCACCGGAGGGCCTCCGGCTATGACCGGTAGCGATGGTGAAGAGTTGGTCGTCTTTTTATTGCGGATGGGCAACTACCTGGACGCCGTCTCGCTCCTTCAGAAGCTGGCCACCCGCAATCCCACCCCGGAAAAAATGCATCGTCAGCTCCGCTACAGCATCGCCGCCATGATCGGGATGGGTGTGCCGAACCAGGCGCTGCCTATGGCCGAAGAGCTGATTGGATTCGGCTCCAGCGACCCCACCGGCCAGTTGGCCGCCGAGTTGCTGGCAGCGCGGGCGGCCATCGGCGCCGGTCTGCCCCTGAAGGCCAGACCCCACATCCAGGCAGCCACCGCGCTGGTTCCCAGGGTTCCCGGCTCCTACAGCCAGATAGCCAGATATTTGCTTGATTCATGGAGCTTCTCGCTCGATCTGCAGCAGAACCCCAAGATGCCCTTCGAAGTCCTCAAGCAGCGTCACGACCGGGCCTGGGCCCACCTGCAGAACCTGCAACCCTCTCCTGCTCTGACCACTGAGCTCTTCTGGGTGGGCGAAGCCTTTTGGGACATCTGGCTCGAGCAGCTTGTAGCCCGCGACTCCAGCGACCCGCGAATCGAACAGCTGGTCCAGGACGACCTGCTGGCACTTTACCAGCTGCCCCAGGGCTTGGGCGCAGCTCACCCCGAATCACGATTGAGTGTCGTTCGAGTTTTGCTCAAGCTGATCTCGGCTTATCAGGACAGCGGCGGCGAACTGCTCGCCCAGGCTCGCAAAGAACTGATCGAGGTCGAGCAGCACCTCGTCAAGTTCCACCGAGACAGCCAGGAAGCATACAACGAGCTAAAGACCATGTACGCGGGGCTATTGCAGGAGACCGGTGTCCAGCTTTCGGCCGACCACGGAGAGTCGAATGCCCTTCTGGCAGGGATGTATCTTCTCCAGGCCGAGCAGATTCTGGCCGAGAATGAAGAGCGGTCCCTGTCAGCGGCAGACGCTGCGACCGTCAAGGGGCAACTCACCAAAGCCTCAGAAGCGGCTGCCGGCGCCTACAATTTTGAGCTCATCCAGTACATCTCGGTGGCTCAGCTCGACTACTTCGAGAAAGCCAAGCCGCCCGGCTGGGAGAAGACCTCCGAAGACCTGATTAACGGGTTTCTGAAGGAGCCCGCCCTCAACGAGATGCGGGGCGTCAAGGCCGGTATGTACTATCGCCGCGGCAAGCTACGCTCGGCCCAGGGGCGTCACGCCGAAGCGGTAGCCGACTACCAGACGGCCATCGACGTCGTGGAAGCCTACATCCGCGATATCGGTGGAGGGGCCGAATCAGCCGATTACATCCGCCTCTTCGCCAGCGACCTCTACGAGGCGATGGCCAGGGCCCAACTCGAGCAAGGCAAAGGCAGCGACGCCTTTGGCACGATCGGCCGCCTGCAGCAACTGGAGACGGCCGGTAACTTCACCATGAACGACCTGCGTGGCAAGATGCGCTCGGACGACCAGGCCCTGGTCACCCGTGCCAACGAGCAGAAGCTGGCCATTCAGGCTCAAGAGAAAGAGCTGGCCAACCTCAAGAGCAAGAACGCATCCACTGACCAGATTCAGAAAGTCTCCCAGTTGCTGGCCCAGAGCCGACAGAGCTACTACCAGACGGTGACAGACCTGGAGAAGAAATATCCGGCCTTCCAAAAGCTGGACATCAAGCCCATCAACTTCTCCAAGCTGCAGCGGGCCATCCCAGCAAACACACTGGTCGTGCTGCTCTTCCCCACCGACGACGAGCTCTATCTCCTCGAGGCCACCAAAGACGATCTCCTGGTTCGTAAGGTTGCCGTCAAAAGAAGTGAGCTCGAGCAAATGACGGCGACCTTTCGCAACCAGGTGTCCTCTTACTCGCGCAACCCGGGCGCCTTCAGTTGGAAGGGACCCGAGTCGACCGCTCTCAAGCAATCACTGGGTGGCCTGTACCAAGCCATCGTCAAGCCCATCGAGGCGGAACTTGCCTCCAAGGAGGCGGTGGCCTTCGTGCCCTACGGGAGCCTGGTCTACCTGCCCTTCCAGGCACTCCTGACCGAAGGGGCCGATGGGACACCAACTTTCCTGGTTGAGAAGAAGCAGGTGGTGGTCCTCTCCAAGGCCGCCGACCTGGATCAGATCTTCGGACCTCCCTCTGGAAAGAACGGCTCGCTGGTAGCGTTCGGCAACCCCGATGGCAGCCTGGCGGCCGCCACGCAGGAAGTAAAAGCGCTGGCCGACATTTTCCCCGGCTCGGCCATTTACGTCGAGGGTCAGGCCACCTCGGAGAAGCTGGCGGGAGTTCAGGCCCCGAAAGTGAGCTATCTGCACCTGGCCACCCACGGTACCCTCAATGCGCAGGAGCCACGGGAGAGCTACCTGACCCTGGCCAAAGGCGGAAAGCTGAGCGTCACCGACATCACCAACTCCCGCCTCGACTCAGAAGGGGGCGATCTCAACCTGGTGACCCTGTCGGCCTGCCAAACCGCACTGGCAGGGCGGGGAGGCAATCAGGATGGCTCGGATCTCCGAAGTCTGGCCGATGCCTTCAGTTTTGCTGGCTGCCGCAGCATGGTGGCCAGCCTGTGGAAAGTGGAGGATAACTCCACCCGTGACCTGATGGTGGTGTTCTATCAGAACCTGAAAGCCGGCAAGTCCAAGGCCGGAGCCCTGCAAGCAGCCCAGTTGTCACTCCTGAAGCAGGAGCGCTACAGCCACCCGTTCTTCTGGGCACCCTTCATTTTGATCGGAGATTGGCGTTAAGCCTTCTACTGAGAGAGGAGCGCAGCCAGCAAGTACTCGCGGCGCATGCGAGCGATGCTCAGGATGGAGATCGACTTGGGGCAGACCGCCTCGCACTCGGCGTGGTTGGAGCAATCGCCGAATCCCTCCTCATCCATCCGGGTCACCATCGACAAGACCCGCTTCTTGCGCTCTGCGTGACCCTGCGGCAAGAGGGCCATCTGGGAAACCTTGGCCGAGGTGAACAGGCTGGCCGAAGCGTTGGGGCAGGCAGCCACGCAGGCCCCACAGCCGATGCAGGCGGCCACGTCCATCGCCTGCTCTGCGATCTCCTTACCGACCGGAATGGCATTGCCATCAGGAGCCGAGCCGGCATTGGCGGCCACATAGCCACCCGCCTGGATGATGCGGTCGAGAGCCGAGCGGTCGACCACCAGGTCTTTCACGATCGGAAAACCGGCCGCCCGGAACGGCTCGATGGTGATGGTATCGCCGCTCTTGTAGTGGCGCATGCGCAGCTCGCAGGTGGTGCAGCCGCGACGCGGGCCGTGGGCCACCCCGTCGATCACCAGCCCGCAGGTGCCGCAGATTCCTTCCCGGCAGTCGGAGTCGAAGGCCACCGGATCCTCGCCTTTGGAGATCAGTTGCTCGTTAAGCTGATCGAGCATCTCCAGAAACGAAATCTCAGGCGAAACGCTGTCCATCGGGTAGCTCACCAGCTTCCCGGGGACGTTGGGGCCGGCCTGACGCCAGACGCGTAGGGTCAACTTCATGCTCATGCCGAGTACCTCACTTGTAGCTCCGCTGCCCGGGCGAGACGTCCTCGAAGGTCAGCTCTTCGCGGTGCAATACCGACTTCTTGGGGTCTCCGGTCCATTCCCAGGCTTGCGCGCACATGAACTTGTCATCCTGGCGGCGAGCCTCCCCCTCCTCGGTCTGATACTCGACACGGAAGTGACCCCCGCACGACTCCTCTCGCACCAGCGCATCCTGGGCCATCAGCTCGCCCAACTCGAGATAGTCGGCCAGACGGCCGGCGAACTCGAGGTCTTTGTTGAAGTCCTGCCCCTTGCCCGAAACCTTGACATTCTTCCAAAACTCCTCGCGCAGAGCCGAGATCTCGTCGATGGCGGCCTTAAGGCCGGTCGCGTCACGTGACATACCGACCTTGTCCCACATCACTCGACCCAGATCCCAGTGCAACTTGCGCACCGTGGCCGACCCCTTGATCTCGAGCAACCGCTTGACCTGGTTCTCCACGTTGTGCTCGGCTTCGGAGAAGGCCTCGTGATCGGTGCTCACCCCGCCCGCTTTGTGGCCGGCCAGGTAGTCGCCCAGCGTATAGGGGATAACGAAGTAGCCGTCGGCTAACCCCTGCATCAGGGCACTGGCACCCAGTCGGTTGGCTCCGTGGTCGGAGAAATTCGCCTCGCCCAGCACGAACAGCCCCGGAACCGTGCTCATCAGATGATAGTCCACCCACAACCCGCCCATGGTGTAATGGGGCGCCGGATAGATACGCATCGGCGTGTGGTAGGGATCTTCCCCGGTAATCTCCTCATACATAGCGAAGAGATTCCCATAACGCTCTTTAACCACTGGCTGACCGAGCTTTTCAATGGCCTGAGCGAAGTCAAGGTAAACTGCCCGCTTGCTCGTGCCCACCCCTCGCCCTTCGTCACAAACCGCCTTGGCGGCCCGCGATGCGATGTCGCGCGGCACCAGATTACCGAACGCCGGATAACGCCGCTCGAGGAAGTAGTCACGCTCTGGCTCGGGAATCTGGTTGGCCGGGCGACTGTCCCCGGAAGCGAGAGGCACCCACACACGCCCGTCGTTGCGCAAGGACTCACTCATCAGAGTCAGCTTGGATTGAGACTCACCCACCTGGGGAATACAGGTGGGATGGATCTGGGTGAAACACGGATTGGCGAACAGCGCCCCCCGCTTGTGACAGCGCCAGATCGCGGTGGCGTTGCAGTTGACCGCGTTGGTGGAGAGATAGTAGACGGTGGAGTAGCCCCCGGTGCACAACAGGACCGCGTCGGCCACGTGACGCTCGATCTTACCCGTGACCAGATCGCGGCAAATGATGCCCCTGGCCCGTCCTTCCACGATGACCAGGTCGAGGAACTCGTGCCGAGTGAACATCTCCACGCCACCGGCGTGGACCTGGCGCATCAAAGCCCCGTAGGCCCCGAGCAGCAACTGCTGGCCGGTCTGACCGCGAGCGTAGAAAGTGCGCGAGACCTGGGCCCCGCCGAAGGATCGGTTGGCCAGGAGGCCGCCGTACTCGCGGGCGAAAGGTACCCCCTGAGCCACGCACTGGTCGATGATATTGACTGAAAGCTCGGCCAGACGGTGTACATTGGCCTCACGGGAGCGGAAGTCGCCCCCCTTGACGGTATCGTAGAAGAGCCGGAAAACGCTATCGCCGTCATTTTGGTAGTTCTTGGCCGCGTTGATGCCCCCTTGAGCGGCCACGCTATGAGCCCGGCGGGCCGAATCCTGAATGCAAAACGACTTGACGTTGTAGCCCAGTTCAGCCAGCGAGGCGGCGGCCGCCCCTCCGGCCAGACCGGTCCCTACCACGATGACATTGTACTTCCGCTTGTTGGCCGGAGAGACAAGGCGGGCATGGGACTTGAAGTGGGTCCACTTGTCGGCCATGGGCCCGGGGGGGATGCGGGAATCGAGACGGACAGTGGGTTCAGCGACGGGGCTCAAGCTATCCTCCAGTCAGGGGCACGTAGTTCAGATACATGGCCACAGGCAGGTAGACGAACCCGACAGCGAGCAAGAAGGCGAATCCCCACCCGATCAGATTCAACACCGGCAGCCAGCGTGGATGGGTAAGGCCCAGCGATTGGAAGGCGCTCCACACACCGTGCCAGAGGTGGAATCCGAGGGCCACCATCACCACCACGTAGAATACCACCCAGCCGGGCTGGGAGAAGAGGTTCTCCACCACAGTGTAAAGGTCTCGCATCTGGTGCTCGGGGGGTCCGTAGCCAGTGGTGGCGGCATACTTGAAGTTCCAAAGGTGAATGGGCAAAAAAATGGCCAATAAAATGCCTGTCACAATCATGCTCATCGAAGATAGCGATTTGCGACTCTTTCCGCCGGCATTGCCCTCTACCTGATACCCCTGAGGGCGAGCCTTGCCCTTATCGAGCAGAGCTACCCGAATGCCTGTCACGATATGCACTCCAAAGAAGAGGAGCAAACCGCAATCAGCCAGGGGAACGACCATGCCGTGCCCCAACTCCTCCAGGAAGAAGGCATAGCCATTGAAGGCGCTCGGGCCGAGTAGCAAGGTGAGGTTGCCGATCAGGTGCATGATCACGAAGGCGAACAGCCCCAGGCCTGTAATCGCCTGAAGAAACTTCTTCCCCACCGAGGAATTGATCATCGCGGCCAGATGAGGCATAACCAAAGCTCCTGTTCACTCCACGGGACCGGCCCGGGTCGAGTTGGAAAATCCTTCCTCAGCAGGGTGGTCGGGCCCTTCTGCTCGAGCAACACTTGACCAACGGCACGGCTAGAGATCGTAGACAGACTGACTGCCCACGTCGAGCAAGATGTTGATCACTTGCTTCTGATAGGGCTTGGGCAGATCGAAAAATTGAGCCAGCGAGACGGCAAGCTCTTTGAAGCTGGTAACGGCCGGCGGCTCCACCACAGGGGCCTCGATTGAGACCTCGACCGGAGCGGCGGCCGGGACCGAAGGGCGAGGAATGTGGCCCTGCATTAGATGCAGCAGAGCCTCGAAGTCTTCCAGGTCCTCCTCGTCGGTCACTTGCTCACGCCGCAGGCTGGTGCGGTGCAGGAAGGGGGCGAATCGAAAGCGTCCGGGCTGGAGAATCTGGGCTTGCCAGGGCTCGATGACCCTCTCGGTCGTGAAGGATGCGAGATGGCTCTCGAGATCGCTGAGAGGCACCCCTCCAGCGCGCTCCACCTTCAGGATCCTGGGCATCTCCTCCAGACGCTCGAGAAGGCTGAGAAAAAAGGGGGACTCCTCACGGCGTTCCTCGACGAAAGAAGACTCGCGCCGCCGCCAGGTCCCGAAACGCTCACCCGGATTGAGGTGATAGATGGTTATGGGTCCCGAAGAACCTCCCAGGAAGGGCGCTTCGCCACCAAACTTCTCCAAAAGCTCGGCTCCGTGGACCTCCACGAAGTCCTGGTACTCAAGGCGCAGATCCACAGAGGACGTGCTGACGACCAGCTCACTGAGACGACTGCCTTTGGAAAGTGCGAAAACCCGCCAACTATCGAAGACAGCGGCTCGAATCGAAGCCACCCGGCTGGCCTTGAGCATGCAGAAATAGCAGTGACCTTCAATGCCGACGGCACGATTGAGGGCCACCAGAAACTCGGCCAGGCGCTCAACAACCTCCTCGTCGGGCCGCCCATCCGGGCCCAGGGCCCTGCGGGCCAGCTCACGCTGGGGGCGACGCTTGTCCTGCTCGGAGAGACCGGCCCGCTCTACCAGCCAGTCGCGAATCTCCGACTTCATCTCGTGCAGCTCCTGATCAGAGGGCGGCTCCAAAATATCCACAGGCTCCGTGACCGCGGGGACCAGCTGGCTTAGAGAAACGCTGGTGATCTGGGGCAAGGGCATGACCTGCTCCAGGGCCAGCCGACCCAACGCCTCGGAAGCGCCCAGCACCACCTCGGGGTCGCTGTCCTGACGCGCGCGACTGAGCTCGTACTGGGCGATAAGCCGGTCGTTGCGGTCGCGTATCTCCTCAGCGGTCGCCATCAGGCGGACCGCCAGAGCCCGGGTGTGGGGCTCAGCTGAGTCGAGCAGTCCGTGCAGCCGGGTGCGCAGCAATTGTCGAAAGCGCGCCTCATCATACTGTTTGAAGCGCCGCTCCAACTGCACCTCCTCGGACACGGCCAGAGCAAACAGCACGTGCAGGGTAAGGAACTCCAGCTCTTCGGGCGTGTCCACGGCTCGCGCCAGAGGCTCGTAAACCTCCAGCTTGAGCCCCTGGGGCCTGCTGAGCAACTCCACCAGGCCCTCTCGGGTCGGTCCGTCCAGCACCCCCGAGGTAATCCCTGCCAGGGCGGGCGAGCGAGCCAGTTGCTGCAGGTTGGAGAGCAGCTCAGGTTGCTCGGTCAGCGACAGATAGGTCGGGCGGGCTGATAGGATCCGGCCCACAGCCGAGTGGATCTGCTCCAGCGTTCGGGCTTCCTCGAGCAGGGCCTCGCTCCGCCCGAGCAGCGGATCCTGACCCAGCTCGTACATCAACTCGGGCAGCCGCTCCACCTCGGGGAAAGCCACCTGCTTACCGGACCACACCTCGGGCAACTCGGTCGGATCCTCGAGGAACCGATAACAGTAATTTCCCCGGGCATCCAGCTCGCCGATCACGGCCGGGCCTCGGGGGCGGCCGCTCTCCAACCCGGCCATCACCATGCGGCTGAAGCTGAAGGCGGTAAAACCTTTGATGAAGGTAAACTTCCCCTGCTCGGACGGCTCCTCATCTCCCAACTTCTTCCACAGGATTGTGCGATCATAATCAGCCGAGAAACAGGCCATCATGGGTCGACCGGCCCGATTGAAAACCTCCAGGTCGCGCTCGTTGAGCTGGTCGATAACTGCAAAGCGACCTAATACGTGACCGGTGAAGGTCAGTCCCTCGCGAGCCGGGCGAGTCACCTCGGCGGCAGAGCCAAGATACTCCCACCAGAAGCCCTCCTGCCCGGATTTCACGAAGCGGGCCATCAAGCGCCCGCCGGCCAGTTGCAGCAGACTCTTGAGACCGTCTTCGGTAGCCTGCTCAAGGGAGAAACCCCGCAACCCCAAATCGAAGGCGCCCGCTACCGCCACCATGGCGTACATCGAGGTGTCCACTCGGTCGCCGCTCTCGATCAGACGATCGAAAGCCAGCTGGCTCAGCACTCCTACCTCGATATCCACAAACAAGCAGAGAGCCGTTAGCGTGTTTCCGTGCACAGGGATGCCGCTGGAGGCCAGCAGGGAGCCCAAGGCCACCTGCTCATCATTGACCTGAAACTGGCCTTGCGGAAGGCGAGGCCGCACCGAGTCGACAAAGGCGGCCACCCGCTGCGACTTGCTTTCGCGAGCCAGGTCACTGAGAATATCCAGATGGGTGCGCGAGGTGGAGCTCTTCCTGAGGGCCTCTCGCAAACCCTCGTCGATTGAGCCCTCGGGAGGTTGCCCGAAGAGCTCCTCCCAGAGCGTGGAGGACGGCTCGACGTTGAAATGCCGGGCCACCTGATAACATGCCTGAGCCGAGACCTCCAGCGGCCCTCCCGGCTCGAGCCCCTCGGGGATCAGGCGCCCTTGCACGAGCTCAACGAAGATGGTCAGCGCGGCCAGCACGGCCGGATGCACGATACGTCCGCTTCGGCGTAACAGCTTCTCCAGAGACTGAATGCGCTCGCTGCTGAACTCGTGACTGCGAGGATACAGTCCAGTCAGCACGGCCACCTGCTCACGGGTGCGGGGCGAGCCCGAAGAGCGAGCCACGTCCTCCAGGCAGGCCAGGGCACTCCGCCGGTGCTGGGTCATGGCCCGCAGAAAGGCGGCCATCTGAGCCACAGGCGGCACGGTGCGAAAGACTGGACGGCGGTCGGGAACCGGCTCGAAGTCTTGCACCGACAGCCCTTCAGGGAACTCGAAAACGTAGCGAAACTCGTGCTCCTCGCGGGTGAGCAGGAACTCCACCATGCTCGAATCGGGCGGAACACGAGCCTGGCTCGCTCGAGCTGTCTCGACCTCCTCGGGCTCGACCTCAGGAGGGCTCTGAAAGGTGACGCGAACCGACCGGTTTCCAGGCAAAGGGACACTTAGCACGACTTGCCTCTGGCCCCGGTCGGCCGACTCGGTAGACTTCACCGGAGGCCCGGTCAAACTGGCCGGCAACCCAAACAGACGTTCGCCCGTGATCAGGCTGAAGAATTCCACCCGGTCCGTTCCAGGAACCACACGCAGGCGGGCTTCCTTGGAAACCGACTCGCGAGTCCAGACCGACTCGGGCGACTCGGCATGCGTCTCGGGCGCGCTCTTGCCGCGCAGCTTGCGCACCAGGCTCCCGAGAAAATCGGTCACTCGAGGGTCAACTCGACATCGGGGAAATTGTCCATCAGTCGCAAACTTCGCATGCGCTCGAGGGTGGCCAAGAACTCGCTGAGTGGCAAGGTTCTCTGCTCTTTGACGGCGTAACGACGCCAGGTCACCTCGGTGGCCTCCTGCTCGCGCTCGCCCACTACCAGCACGTTCGGGATCTTCTCAGTGGCTGCGGTGCGGATCTTCTTGTTGAAGCTATCTGAGCCCTCATCGAGCTCGGCCCGGAAGCGCCGTCTCTTCAGCTCGGCCACGACTCGGGCCGCGTACTCACCGAACTTTTCCATCTGCACCGGAATCACGCGCACCTGGAGAGGAGCCATCCAGGTTGGGAAGGCGCCCTTGAAGTGCTCCATCAAGAAAGCCAGGAAGCGCTCGTGGGTTCCCAGCGGGGCGCGATGGATGCAGTAGGGGGTGTGCTGGGCCCCGTCGGGTCCAATGTAGGTCAATTTGAACCGCTCGGGAACGGCAAAATCAAGCTGGTTGGTGGAGGCGGTCTCCTCGCGACCCACCACGTTGCGGATCTGAAAATCCACCTTAGGTCCGTAGAAGGCCGCTTCGCCGAAGCCCACCTGATACTCGATGCCCAGGTTGTCCAGGATGCGCTGGATGATCTGCTCAGAGCTCTTCCAGGCCTCGGGATTGTCCACGTATTTCTCGGTGTTGGCCGGGTCGTGCACCGACAAGCGCATCCAGTATTTCGTGATGCGGAACATCTCGTAGTAATCGCGATGCAGCTCGAGCACGGCTCGGAACTCGTCTTCGAGTTGCTCGGGAGTGCAGTAGATATGCGCGTCGTTCATGCACATTCCCCGCACCCGCAAGAGACCGGCCAGCGCTCCGGACGGCTCATAGCGATAGACCTGCCCATACTCGGCCAGACGCAATGGCAGCTCGCGATAAGAGCGCGGCCTCACCCCGAATATCAAATGGTGGAAGGGGCAGTTCATGGGCTTGAGATAGAAGTCCCGCTCCTCCACAGGCATGGCCGGGAACATGGCCTCCTTGTAATGCTCGAGGTGACCCGAGGTCTCGAACAGCTTGCCATCGGTGACGTGGGGGGTGGCCACCCGCACGTAACCCGCATCTTGCTCCTTCTCGCGGGCCAGGGCTTCAAGCTCGTCGCGCAGCACGGTGCCGTTCGGCAGCCAGAGAGGCAGGCCAGCGCCTACCTCATCTGCGATCATAAACAGCTCAAGCTCCTTGCCCAGCTTGCGGTGGTCGAATTTCTTGGCTTCCTCGCGCTCGCGCTTGAACTCCTCGAGATCCTTCTTCGTGTTGAAACAGAGCCCGTAAACTCGGGTCAGCATCTCGCGCTTCTCATCCCCTCGCCAGTACGCTCCAGCGACCGAATCGAGACAGAAGCAGTCGGTGGGGATGAAACGGGTCGACTCGACGTGGGGGCCCGCGCACATATCCTCGAAAGGACCGTTGCGATAGAAGGTTAGCGTCTCCCCCCCCGAGACCAGCTCGCGGGCATACTCGGCCTTGAGGTGCTCGCCCTGCTTTTCGAAATCGGCCAGGGCAGTGTCCAAATCCTTCTCCAAGAGCTCAAACTTCTGATCTTGGGCCAAAATGCGGCGCATCTCCTTCTCGATGGCAGGAAGCTCCTCGACCGTGACCGGGCGGGGCAGCTGAAAGTCATAGTAAAAACCGTTCTCGACCGGGGGGCCAAAGCCCAGGTGGGCCCCCTCAACCAGATTCTGGATGGCCTGAGCCAGCACGTGGGCCAGCGAATGGCGACGCTTGTAGAGCGGGTCTGCCTCCTTGTCGGACAGATCCATTCCAGCGTAAGACTTTCTCATGCGAACCTCGAGAGCGTTTTTGGCCCGCGTTCGCGCCATTCGCGACGATCCCTCCGGAAGACCTTGAAGGGGGGAGCGCACGGCTGGTAAAGTGAGAATGGACCGATTCGTCAAGCAAAGGAGTGTGTTTCCCGTGCAAGAGACACCCGAAACCCCGGTTGTAACAGAAACCCTGACTGAGCACGAGCCTCAGGGCGTAGCCCTGGGAGCCTTTACTTTCGGCCTTCTGGTGGGAGCACTTGTCGGGGCGGCCACAGCCATCCTGCTGACCCCCCAGGCCGGCAGCGAGACCCGTGAGCAACTCGGCGATCAGGCCCGGCGCCTCCACGACCGAGCCTCGGGCCTGGCTCACGAGGTTAGAGGCGGGCTCGAGCGTCTCGGCCACCGAATGAAACCAACCGAGAGAACCGAAAGCCCGGCTCAGGATCAGTTGCCCTCGGACGGAATTCGCATACTCTAAGTGCGAGTTTTCGTAACAGGGGGGACCGGCTATGTCGGTGAGCCGGTTCTCCAGACCCTGCGCGAGCAAGGTCATGAGGTACGCGCCCTGGTGCGCGACCCGAGCCGACTGCGGGTGGCTGGCGTGGAGCCGTTCCAGGGGGACGCGCTCGACCCGGCCACCCTGATTGCCGTTGCCCAGGATTGCCAGGCCTGCGTGAACCTGGTCGGAGTTCTGCGGGAAGACCCCGAGCGCGGCATTACCTTCGACAAGCTCCATTACCAGGCCACCCGCAACCTGCTGACCGCTTGCCAGCAAGCCGAGGTGCGTCGCTTCGTGCACATGAGCGCCAACGGAGCTGAGCGCGGGTTGCCCTACGCCTACTTCGTCTCCAAGGCGAAGGCCGAAGTGGCCGTGCGAGCCAGCTCACTGGAAACCGTGATCTTGAGGCCCTCGGTCATCTACGGCGGCCCCAGCGACCGCCCCAGCTTCGTCGGAATGCTGGAGAGCCTGTTCAGCTGGGCCCCGGCCGTGCCTTACTTTTCGGGGCCGGGCTTCGAACTGGCCCCGGTCTCGGCCCGCGAGGTGGCTCTGGCCATAGGAGCCTGCCTGGTACACCCTGATGTGGCCGGAAAGACATTTCATCTCTGCGGAGGCGAGGTTTACAGTTACAAGGAGCTGTTACGCTTGGTGAGAGATCTCGGGGGCCACAAAGCCATCCTCTTCCCCCTGCCCTTCGCCCTGGCCCGACTTCCCGCCGTCTGGCTGGGGAACCAGCGGTGGTTTCCAGCCACGGCCGACATGTTGGGCATGCTGAAGGCAGGTAACGTCCGCCCCGCCGGAGCTCCTGACTTCCACGGTGTGCTCGACGTTCCCGACGACAGCTTCAAGGAATGGTTGCTCCAGGGCCGGGACGGACAGGAACGTCCCGAGGCTGAACCAGTCGAGCCCCTGGCCCGTGCCGCACCCACCCGCGAGCTCTACATCCCGAGAATTGAAGATTTTCCTCCAGGGGAGCTTCCCGGCGCAGGCGAAAAGACTTCTTGATACCCTGGCTACTTACAAATAGCTTCCGAGTAGGTATAATGAGGAGTGGAGGTGAATCGAGTCTGGTGAAATCGCGGGCGCTCTGGTCCGACCCCCTGTTTTTGAAGGAAATGGCCGCCCAGGCCCGTCGACGCCTCAAGCGGGGCTTGACCTATCCCGGACTCATGTGGTTTTTCCTCTTCACGCACCTGCCGCCCATCATTTTTTGGCGGGCTGGGGGTCAGGAGAGTGGGCTGGATGTTCGTGCCTTCTTTTCCTTCTCGGTTCTCTTGCAGACCTGGCTTGTTGCCCTGCGTTCCTCTCTCTACCCCGCCGTATCCATGGCCTGCGAAGTGCGCGAGGGCACGATTCCCGTGCTTTTGTCCACCCCACTGTCCTTGACTCGGGCTCTCAGCGCCAAGCTGCTCGCCTGCCTGCTCCCCCTGTGGGTGGAGATTCTCGCCGTTCAGCCACTCTTCTTCGGTTTCTACGTCTGGGCCGAGGGCATCTCGCTCTGGACCGTGCTGGCCGTAGACGGATTTCTTGTGGCCGTGTCACTGCTTTTCGGAAGCCTTGGACTCTGGCTCGGCAGCCAATTGCCCGAACCCGACCGAGCCGCCAATAACGCCAAACTGGTCGTCATGATGCTGCTGGTGGGCACCCTCTTGCTCGAGAGCCTGCTCACCTGGCCCTTCCTGCTGGTGGGATCGGTGGTGTGGATGTTCCTGATGTCCCCCTCGCGTCCCGGCCAACAGTCCTATCGAGGCCTGATTTATGCCCTGGTGGTTGTAGTCTCGCTGCCTCTGCTGCTGAGTCTTTCTCAGGGCGCTCTTTACAATTTCGAGTTGGGCGCTTTCAACCCGCTGCGCTGCGTGTACAGTCTGGGGGCGGACGTGCCCGCAAACCACCTGGTGCCCGACCTGGTCGATGAGGCGCGTGTGCGCGAGGGCGGCGTCGACACCAACCTCCAACAGCTCAAAGCCAACTTTGACGGCGAGGAAACCCATCGGCGGGCTCGCCAACATCTGCTGCCGGCCAGCCTGATCTACCTGGGCCTGGCCGGCCTCTTGTTCCGCCTGACGCTGGGGAGACTGCGCCAGCTGCACGGATGAACGACCCCCAGACAGGGAATCCGCTTCCCTCGCACCAACTGCGCGCCCTGGTCGACCGTTCTCAGTTCATCGGCGATGCCGGGCGCACCGGCAGCAAGTCTTCCCGGGAAACCGACCCCGAGGGCTTTCGGAATTTGCTGGCCAGGCAAGTGGACCGGGACGAAGAGCAGCAGTCCTACGAGGAGCTCCTGGAGCAAGAGCAAGCCCAGAGCTTCGAGCGAACTGCCGATGAAGCGCTGGCAGGCTCCCTGGCCCAGACGGCCGAAGCAGAGAAGCGCGACGTGCAGGCCCAGATCAAGGACAAGGAGAAAGATGAGGCCGAAAAGTCCGGCGGGGGTTGGAGGGGCCCCCAACCAATCCTCGGGTTGTCGGTCTTGAGCCCGCCCCCGGGGATGCAGGCCACCGCTCTCGGCCAGCCCGACAAATCGCGTTCCGACCGCAAGGCCGAGCAGGTCTCGCAGGAAATCTTGGCTGCCGAAGCTCGTGTCAAGCCAGAGCTTCTCGAAGGGTTGCGCGAGCTGGGATTAGCGGCTCCGCTGACCGGACTGGGAGATCCGCGACTGGCTGGAGCCGTCCCCGCTCTGTCGAGCGAAGAGGGCTGGGTCGAGGCACCCACCCGGACCGGACTGAGCTTCGTTTGGCAGCAGGGGCGCACGGGCTACCAGCGTCTGGAGTCGTCCGAGCAGCACACGCTGATCGAGACCGCCGTGGGCGAGCGAGTGCAGTGGCTGGAGCGGCGAGGCAACCAGATCACGGTCAAGGAATCGGGACGGGAGAACCCCAGTCGCTTTCCGGGACACTAGACGCGCCGAGGCCTTCGGGGTGCATCCATACGAATCTGTCGGGCGCAGTTACTGCAAGACCTTCAGCGCTCCACGACAACCGGTTGTCCCAGCACCTGCGCGCAGCAATAGTTCTGAGTATCGAGATAACGCTGAGCCACCTGCATGACCCGCTCGGCCGTGACCGAGCGAATGCGACGCGGGTAATCTTCAACAGCCGCAAAGCCCGCCCCTAGCAGTTCACACATGGCTAGCCGAAAGGCCTGGGTGGATTTGCGCTGTTGAGAGATCTCAAACAGACCCAGCATGTATTTCTTGGCCCTTAGCAACTCACCAGCTGAGACGAGCTCGTGCCGCAAGCGCTCGAGCTGAGCAAGGAGTGAGCGACGGGCCCGAGCAGCCTGCTCGGATGGCACCAGAGCGTAGATCTTGAAGCAGCCAGAATCAAAACGAGCATCCAGGTTGCAGTTCACCACGTAACCCAGACCCTGCCGGTCGCGCAGCTCGACGAAAAGCCGCGAACCCATTCCGGCCAGCACATGGTGCAGGACCTCGAAAGCGTCAGCCTCCTCGGTGCCGAAGCGGGGGGCCAGGAAGGACAGAACCACCGCGGCCTGCCGCTTCTCTCGTCGCTCGGTGCGAACCCTTCGGGTCAGGGGAGGCGCCTCGAGCACGCCGCTGAGCGGACTCCAGCCTGAGGGCTCAAAGCCTGCGAAGACCTCGTCGACCAGCGCGCGCACCCGCTCGGGACGCTGATCGCCCACCACCGACAGAACGAGCCGGTCGGGGGTAAAGGTGCGCCTGTGCCATGCAGCCAGTTCTGTCCGACTCCAGCGTGCGACGCTGGAGGCTGCCCCTCTAACTGGAAAACGATAGGGGTGGCGGCGATAGAGCACCGCCTCGGCCAGCTCCAACGACCAGGAGAGCGTGTCCTCGGGTCGACGGCCTAGCTCCAATAACAAATTGCGCCGCTCGCGCTCGATCTCATCGGGCTCGAAAGCCGGGAAACGCAAGCATTCTGCCAACAAGCGCAGCCCCGATTCGAAGTGCCTCGAAAGCAGGGTCAGGCTGGCGCCGAACAGGTCCTTGGCCGCGAACGGTGAGAAGGCCGCACCCACGAATTCAAACTCCTCGGCCACCTCCTCCGAGCTGCGCATGGTTGTCCCTCGCGCCGCCAGGCGTTGGGTGAAGTAAGACAGGCCCTGACGAGCCGGCGTCTCAAACCGGGTTCCCCCGAGAAAGCTCGCTGTGACAGCTGTCACGGGAGAAGCGTGATCTTCACGCAGGATCAGCTTGAGACCACCTGGTCCGATGCAGCACAAGGGTGCGGGAGCAGCGCGCTGACGAGGGCGACGTTCGGTGCTCATGGGCTGGCGGGCCGATAGCGCACCAGACTCGCGTTCTCCCGGGCTAAATACTGGCTCGCGGCGGCCTGGAAGGCCGACCGGTCCACCTGGACCAGGTGGGCCACGTATTGCTCGGCCAACCGAAAATCACCCATCATTTCATAGTACCCGACCTTGCGACCCTGACCCTCGACGGTCTCCTGAGCCATAACGAAACTTGCCTCAGCCTGATTCTTGGCCCGCAACAGCTCGCGCTCGGTCACCCCCTGGGCAACCAGGAGCTCAAGCTCGCTCCAAAGTGCTTCCTCCACCTCCTGAAAGCGCTCGGGGGCCAGCACTGCCTCTACTACAAGAAGACCGGGATCGCGCTCGATCATAGTTCCTGTCTTGACCTGGCTCACCAGCCCCTGCCGCTCGCGTAGGGCGCGCCCCAAACGCGAAGAACGGCCGCGACCGAGCACCGAAGAGAGAAGATCGCAGGCGTAGACGGAACCGTCTGCCAGACCGGGGATCGAAAAAGCGAGCTGAAGATGGCCGGTGTTGATGGGGCCTTGTAGATCTTGCTGGCGAAAGCCAGCCGGCCTTTCCCGCGCAGTCATCCGACGCTGCGCGGCCGGACCGGGTGACCAATCGCCCATCACGCGCGCGACCGAATCGAGCACCAGCTCAGCTTCGACCTCCCCAACCACCACGACGGCGAGATTTGAAGCGCCATAGTGGCGCTCGTAATGCTCACGCAGGCGGTTGGGACTCAAGGCCCGCAGGGTCTCCTCTCGCCCAAGAACTGGCCGTCCGTAAGGATGGTTGGGGAAAGCCAGGGCCAACAGGTGCTCGAAACAATAAGCATCAGGACGATCCTGGTACATGCGCAACTCCTGGCGGATCACCTCCTCTTCTCTCCGACACTCCCCTTCCAGAAAACGCGGCGACCCGATGGCCCGGACCAGAAGGGCCAGACCGGCTTGAAAATGCCGACTGGGCAGAACCGCCCAGTAACAGGTGCACTCGTGAGTGGTAAAGCCGTTAAGGTATCCTCCCAACTCGTGAAGCGAGCGGGCCAGGGCTCCCTCACCCTGATCTCCCGAGGACTTGAAGAGCAGATGCTCGACGAAGTGCGAGATGCCGAGCTGCTCAGCAGGGTCGTCCACCGAGCCAACTCCAACCCAGAGGCCGACGCTCACCACCCTGGTGGGATAAACCTCCTTGACCAACACCCGAACTCCATTGGGCAGCTCGACCCGAACAACATCGGAAGCCAGGGTGGCAAATGGTATCTGCGACTCGTTGCTGCTCATGGCTGATTGCTTTGAGGTTTGAGCCCCGCTGGCGGCGCTCCTGCAGCTCGATTGACGTACCGCGGGGGGTACGCTATACTTTGGACGAATTTTCTGGGCGGGATGCTGCATAACTGCTTCGAAACGCGAGCCGTGTCCGCATCTGACGCCCGGTGAAATCAAAAACAGAATCATTGGCCAGCCAAGCAGAAGACACGCTCTTCTCACCCTGAAGCGAACGAGCGACAGAGGTTCAAGGCCTTGTCCCGACGACGGCCCGGCCGCCTGTCGGCGACTTGGTGCGAGCGGATCTTTTGTGACCGCTCGCTTTTCATTTTGGAAAGGGCAGAGGTGATCGTATTACCAAAGAACTGAGGGTCAACGAACAGATCCGCGCCCGAGAGGTCCGACTCATCGACGAGGCGGGCAACCAGCTCGGCATCATGTCTCCCCGCGAGGCCATGCGGATAGCCAAGGAAAAGGAACTTGACCTGGTGGAGGTTTCTCCCCATTCAAACCCACCGGTGTGTCGCTTTCTCGACTATGGTCGGTGGAAGTACGAGAACGCCAAGAAGGGACGGGAGTCCAAAGCCAAGCGCAAAGGAGCTGAGCTGCGCGAGGTCAAGCTGCGCCCCAAGATTGACGAGCATGACTACATGGTCAAGAGCAGAATGGTGCAGCGCCTCCTGGAAGAGGGAGACAAGGTCAAGGTCACAATGATGTTTCGCGGTCGCGAGGTGGTCCACGCCCACATCGCGCTCAAACTTCTGGAGAAGGTCTTCAACGACGCGATTGAATTGGCCGTAATCGAGAAGAAGCCCACTCTGGAGGGCCGCAACATGACGATGATCCTGGCACCAAAGACGGACAACTGACGGTCACCCTCCCCGAACAATTTGAGCCCCGATTGAGGAAAGGAGTTGCTATGCCCAAAATCCGTACTCGCAAGTCGGTCGCCAAACGCATCCGCGTGACCGGCAGCGGAAAAGTCAAGCGAATGCGCGAGTTCTCCGGATGTCACCACATTCGTGAGAAGAAGTCGCCCAAGCGGACCCGCAAATTCCGCAAGACCACCCTGGCCAGCCCTTCGGACGTCAAGCGTCTGATGGTCCAGGTCCCTTACGCCTTCTAGTTCGAGAACAGGAGAGTCACCATGCCCAGAGTCAAGCGAGGGGTCAACTCCCTCAAAAAGCGTCGCACCCTGATGAAGGCGGTCAAGGGGATGCGGGGAGCTCGTAGCCGCCGCGTCAGTTGTGCCCAGGAAGCCATCCTGCACGCGCTGTCCTATGCCTACCGGGACCGTCGAACCAAGAAGCGCGACTTCCGCAAGCTATGGATCGCTCGAATCAACGCAGCCGCACGCTCCAACGGCCTATCCTACAGCCGCATGATGAGCGGATTGAAGCAAGCCGGTGTGGCCGTCAACCGCAAAATCCTGGCAGAATTGGCCGTTCAGGATCAGCAAGCTTTCGCACGCTTCGCCGACGTGGCCCGCAAGGGGCTGGAGAGCGCAGTTAAAGCCTGACCCGCCACCCTTTCCGGCACATCATCCCGCTCCCTGGTGAGCGGATTCTCTGGACTGACGGCCTCGGCTCCGAGGCCGTCAGTCATGCACCGAGCATCCACCGGGTGCTCGGTGCTGTTTTGGAGATGGAGCCTGGCCATCCGCTGGTCGATCTGTTGCTTGAGCAGGGTTACCTGTTGGCCCGCCCGCTCCCAGGCCCCCTCCGCGAAGAACGATCGGCAGGCTGGCTGGCGGCCCCTGTCCGGCTGCCCTGGCTTCGAAATCTTGCCGAGCAGGGCGTGCTTTGCGAGCGGCTCGACCTTGAGACTCTGGCCCGCGGTCAGGGGTTGATCGGCTGGGTGGGAGACGCCCGCCAGGCCTGGTTCTATCAGCCCCGCGAGCACGATCCCTGCCTGGAATGCCTGTTAGGACGTTGGCGACAGGGACTTGGGCCTCTTGAAATCTGGCCTCACCTGCCTCTGGCCTTCGAGCCACTTGCCGAGGAGCGCCTCAAAGAGCTGGCCCGGGCAGCCGTGAACCGGCCCGGCCAGGTGCAGCTTCAGGAAGGTGAACGCCACCGAAGCCTGACCTTTCTCCCGCTGCCCGGGTGCCGGCGCTGCGTCCCGACAAAGTCCCCGTCTGCTCGAAGCTGGCGGGGGCATCGTCTGGCCATCGTCAAGTCGGTGCAGCGCTGGCCCTGCAGCCAGCCCCCCGTCTACGAAGCCCGCCTGTACCCGGGACCCGTAACCGGTCTCGTCCCCTTCCCGGCAGCCGCCGGATGCGCGACCGAACCCCGCCGGGCGCGCCGCGCAGCTCTGGCGGAAGCCCTGGAGCGCTATTCGGCCGCCTGCTTGCCGCCGGACGTTGGGCTTGCTCAAGCCGACGAACACGAGCTGTGGCGATCCCCCTTCTCGAGCGAGCAGTTGGCCCGTCCCGGATTTGGCTACTCCAGGCCCGGATCCGAGCCCCAGCTGGCCCTGAGCGTTCGTCAGGTGGGCACCCGCCAGCGGATGTTGGCTCCTCTTGCCCGGGTGATGCTCACTCCACGCCCCCCGACTCCCCATCTCTACCCTTGCCTGTCCCACGGCCTGGCTGCCGGTACCAGCCTCCGGCGTGCTCTGCACCGTGCCATTTTGGAGCTTCGCGAACGCCACGCCGTCGCTCGTTTCTGGCTCTACGGCGAGGGACAGGCACTCGGGTCCGAGCTGTGGGCAATCCACGAGACGGTAGTGGCCCTGGTACGCGACGACCAGGGCCGACCGGCTTTCGGCTCGGCTGCCGGCCCTCGAGCGCTGGAGCGGGCTCGCTGCGAAGCGCTTCACAATCTGGCCTGGCTGCAGCGCGCCAGCCTCCCTCGTCCCGCTGAGTTCCCCCAAAGCTACTCCGAGCATCTGGCCTACTACTGGCACTACCCCGAGCGGTTGCTCCTGCCCACTCTGCAAACCCCCTCCGCGCTGCCGAGCTGCTCTCTTTACTGGCGCGAGCTGACCCCTCCCGACGTGGCCGCCATCGGACTTCGGGTGGTAAGGGTCATCGCGCCGGACCTCCTCTATCCCCCGCCCTCCCACGACGAGTGGCCCCGTGGGGAAAGTCCGCCCCTGCCCCATCCCTTCGGGTAAACTTGCGCAAGAGCAAAGCTTAACAGCGTTCATCAACCGTTCATCAGTGTCACAAAATCTTAACATTCCTGAACGGTCCAAACACCGTTCCTGGTGCTAAAGTCTTGGATAAGACAACTATCATCGGAGGCTCCAGCCATGAGTTCCAACACCGTCAAGCCGAAGACCACGACGAGCGCCCCTTCCAAATCCAAATCCACCTCACCCCCGCCCAAGAAGCAGGAAACTCCCAAGTCCACTGAGACCAGCAAAAGCAAAGGGATCAACGAAACCGACAAGGTCGACGTTTCCAAGCCGGGCGAGGGCAAGAAGACCGAGCCCGGCGACAAGGCAGACAAGGGCAAGAAACCAGGCGAAGAGAAGCCGGGCGAAGGCGACAAGGGCGGCGAGATCGACAAGATGCGCGGTGAGGTGGAAGACCTCAAGAAGCTGCTCGAGGAAATGGGCAAAAAGAAGCCCGGCGAAGAGGAAAAGCCCAAGGAAGGCGAGCAGCCCTCCGGTGGCTGCTGCGGCGGCGGCAAGGAAGCGGGCGGACCCCAGGATGGCCAGAAAGGCCAGGGGGACTGGAACGATGTTCTGACCCAGGACTTGATGCAAGTGAAAGCCGAGAAGCTGGGCGGAATGGCCCAGAACCTGGGCAATCCCCAGCAGGGACAGCCTCCCGGCGGTGGGCAGCCCAAGGGTAAGGGTGGCGCCCAGCAGGTTCCCGGACTGGGTGGCAAGGGCGCTCCCAACCCACTGGCGGGCGGAAAGCCGGGCCAGGGCATTCCTGGCGGAGCCAAGGCCAAGCTGATGCAAGATTACACCCAGGCCAAGCAGAGCCAGGCCCAGCTACGTCCCGAGATTGAACAGATGGTTCTGCAAGAGCTCGGAATCCAGCAAGCCGGAGGTGCTCAGCAGCAGCAGCCCTTCGGGGCCCAGCCTTTCGGAGGGGCCCAGCCTCCTCAACAGTTTGGCGGCCTGGGCGTCTGAGCCCGTCTGACAGGCCTCGGCAAAGGGCCCGCCCGATGGCGGGCCCTTCTTGCTTGGGCAGGAGGTTGGTCGGGGGAAGTGAAGCGCCCCAGGCATGCTCGAGCCCCGTCTCTGGGTATCCAGTCTTTGTCAGCTCGATTTCGAAGCGCTGGCCGCGCTTGGCATCAGCTACTACTGCCTGGACGTGGACAACACCCTGGCCCGGCAGGACGACTGGGACCCCTATCCGGGCGTCATGGAGCACCTGGAGCAGGCTCGGTACCGGGGCCACCTGCGGGATGCCTGCCTGATCTCCAACGTGATCTTCGGCCCGCGACGACTGGCGCGACTGCGTCATCTGGGGCGGTTGCTGGGCATCGAGCACGTCTACGGGGCTCATTTATGGGACCGAAAACCCGGTCCGCGCGCCTTCCGATGGGCACTGGCGCGCATGGGCTCGGAGCCCGCATCCACGGCCATGGTGGGCGATCAGCTCTACACGGACATTTTGGGGGGAAACCGCCTGGGTCTTTTCACAGTGCTGGTCGACCCGCTGGGGGAAGACCATTGGACCACGCGCCTTCTGGGTCGAAGACGACGTCAGAATCGTCTCCTGAGCCAGATGGGCATCACACGAGCTACGGGAGGATAGGCCGCCAATGCGGATGGTACAATGCGTCAAACTAAAGGAAGAGTTGCCGGGGCTACCCTCCCCGCCCATTCCTGGCCCGCTGGGAGAGAAAGTCTATGAGAACATCTCGGCCCAGGCCTGGAAAATGTTCGAGGAGTACTTCTTGATGGTGATCAACGAAAACCGACTGGACATGATCGACGAGAATACCGATGAGATTTTCTTCCAGCAGGTCGAGGCCTTCCTGTTCACCGATACCGCCAAACCGCCCGAGGGCTACGTTCCCAAGACTTGAGCCAGCCCGAGCCGCTGACCCCGGAGGACGAAGAGGAGCTTTATGAGCTGCGCTCCAGAGTCGTGCGCTACATGCGCGAGGAGGACGTTCTTCGCTACGGCCAGATCGGCTATAAGCTGACTGTGCTCAAGACGCTGCTGGAGAACGGGGTTCACGACCCGGAGACCCTGCGCGGCATGGGGGCCGTCTTTGGAGACGCCTTCATCACTACCTTTGAGCTTGAGTGGGTCAAGGTGCACGGGGAATTTGCCCTGCATAAGCGAGGAACTGGCTTTACCATGTATCCGTTGCCCCTGATCGGACCGGGGGTGGATGTGTATGAGCTTTTCGGTCTGCTCGCGGGAGGACTGGAAGAGCTAGAGTCCTAGATACATCTGCCCGCTCTGCAGGGCAGGCAGGTGGTTGGCCTGCTGAAAGTGCTCCTCGCAGGCAGCCGCTACGCGGCCGGCCCGATCCTTCTTATCGGGGGCCAGGAACACGTAGAACTTCCACAGGTCAGGATGCTTCTCACGCAGCACCTCGATGTCGGAAAGCTTGAGATCGCTCAAGGGGCGTGGCTTGCCTTCGCCCACTTGCACCCGCAACTCGGCCTCCTTGAGCTGCATCTTCAGGGCCGGGCAGTAGACGATCAGCTCGCCTGGAGCCAGCCGCAGCTTGCGAGCTAGATGCTCCTCGGCTGCCCGTCGGGCCGCGGCCGAAAAATGATACTGCTGGACGAACCAGCCCACCCGTTCCTCACCGATGCGCCGCGTCAGCACATAAACCCGTTTGTAAAGGCGACGTGAAGCCAGGTGAGCCAGCAACCGGTCAACCTCGCTCACCGAGGCGTAGCGTGTTTCGAGCAGGGCCAGCAGGCGCTCGTCGGTTAGCCGCGACAACTCGTCCAGAGTCAGGCCCTCCCCGACGGCAGCCTCCACCGCCCGGCAGATCATGGCTCCCGAGGCCACCTTGGTGTGGTGAAAGTAGACCCGCTCGGAGAGGAAGTAACGCAAGCGCAAAAGATGGACAACTTCGCTGAGCACATCCTGGCGAATCAGCCCGCCTTTTTGAGCATCCAGGTAGAGCCCACGCTCATCCATGCGGAAACTACGAAAGATGCGCTCGTCGTAGCGCTGGCTCAGACCACAAAAGTAAGCGTCCCGAGCCAGGTAATCGAGCAGGTCGGCTCCCACGGTACCGCTCACCAGCTCACAGAGGAAAGGCTCGGCCTGCCCAACCAGAATCTCCCGCACCGGCTCGAGCAGGTCCAACCTCCTCAGAGCCTTACCCAGCTCTCCCCGAGGCAGCTGGGCGCGAATGCGCTCCGGGGTGTCGTGACGAGGAAAGACCCGGCGCTCATCCTCCAGGGTATGACCAAAGGGGATGTGGGTCAGATCGTGCAGAAGGGCGGCCGCCTCTACCGCCAGACGCTGGTGCGGAGTCAGGACTTGGCCCTGAAACTCCTCCACGGCGGCCAGCAGTCGTCGACACAGCCAGGCCGTGCCCAGACTGTGCTCAAATCGGGTGTGGACAGCCCCCGGATAGACCAGGTAGGCCGTACCCAGCTGGCGCACCCCTCGCAGGCGCTGCACCTCGCGCGTGTCCAGCAGCTCTACCAGGGGCTGCGACAGACGCACGTCACCGTGGACCGGATCTCGAAAGACCTTCTCAGCTCGCTCTGAGGTCAGTCTTCCTCGTCCTCGTCATCAGAAGGGGTCCAGACGAACTTGTGGGTATCGGTGACGTGGATCGCCTCGAGCTCGGCCGAGACGTCCTCGACCTCGGTCTCGTCCATAATCGCCTCAGCGCCGGCCGCCTCGAGCTGTTGCAGCACCTTCTTGCTGAGCTTGAAAGTGGGTTTTTCGCCAAAAGCTTCGTCCCACTGGCTGCGGTCGAGCTTCAAAACCAGGACTCCGCCACACTCCATACAATGGTAGCGCAGACCCTTGGGACCAAAGCCCGAGAGCTTCATGTCCTTGAGCTGGCAGCGGTGGTCGAACAGCTGGCCCTGAGTTTTGACTTTCATAGCCAGCCCTTTTGCTCAGTAGCGAGCGAGGTCCTTCATGGCCTGCTGCAAGCCCTCCACCTGAGGCAGGATCAAGTCCTCCAGGCTGGGGGCGTAGGAAACAAAGCTGTCGTAGGCGCCCACCCGGCGGACCGGTCCGTCGAGAGACTCGAACAACTCATCGCTAATCCGGGCCGCGATTTCCGCACCGAAGCCGAAACTGAGGCAATCCTCATGAGCCACCAGCGCCTTGCTGGTCTTCTGCACCGAGCGTTTGATTGCTTCCCAGTCATAGGGAGCCAGGGTGCGCAGATCCAGGATCTCCACCTCGATCCCCTCCTGGGCCAGCTCCCTGGCTGCCAGCAGGCTCTTCTGCACCAGGGCGCCATAGGTAACCACGGTCAGGTCGCGGCCCTCCCGCACGCGGTTGGCCTGGCCGAAAGGGATCATGTAGTTGGACCCGGGATAACGGCCTTTGTTGTAGGTCTGTCGGTAGAGGTGCTTGTGCTCCAGAAACATCACCGGATCATCGCACCGGATGGCGGTGCGCAGCAGACCGTTGGCGTCCTCGGCGGTTGAGGGGAAGACCACCCGCACTCCGGGCGTGTGGGTGAACAGAACCTCGCCGCACTGCGAGTGGTAAGGGGCACCGCCCTTGAGGTAACCCCCAATCGGAACGCGCAGCACCAGAGGGCACTTGAAGGCGCCATTGGAGCGCCAGCGCACCGTAGCCAGCTCATTGCGAAGCTGCTGCATGGCTGGCCAGATGTAGTCGAAGAACTGGATCTCGGGCACGGGCTTGAGCCCACGCTGGGCCATCCCGATGGCCCGACCCACGATGTTGGCCTCGGCCAGGGGGGAATTGAACACCCGCTCGGCACCGAAGCGGGCCTGCAGGCCGTAGGTCACCTTGAACACTCCGCCCTTGCCCTTGCACTCGGACAGTACCTCCGACCTGCTCGCGTCAGCCACATCCTCACCGAAGATGACGATTCGTGGGTCCCGCTCCATCTCATCGCGCAGGCACGCGTTGATCAGGTCCACCATAGTCGTAGGCTCACCCTCGAAAGTGGGTGGATGGAAGAAGGCCTCAGCAGTGGGATCCACATCCATCGAATAGATGTGATGCGACAGGGTCTCCGGACCGGCGGCGGGGTGGCGCTCGGCCTCTTCGGCCGCGCTGGTGACCACCTGCTCACACTCGGCCTCCAATCGCGCCAGTACTTCCTCGCTGGCCAGGCCCTCTGTGAGCAGGTAGGCTCGCGTGCAGACGAGAGGGTCGCGGCTGGCCTCCTGCTGTCGCTCAACAGCGGTCTTGTAGAAGCTCTCATCATCGGAAAGCGAATGGGAATAAGGACGTGTCACCTTTACGTGCACCAGAGCCGGCCCCCGGCGCTGACGGCAGTAGTTGGTTGCCTCCAGAAGTGCTTCATAACAGTCCAGGAAGTTGCTGCCATCAGCTTGACGATGGAAGAGGTCGGGCCACTCGCCCACCAACCGAGAGATGCTGCCACCGGCCGTCTGCACCTCGACCGGCACCGAAATGGCGTAGCCATTGTCCTCCACCAAGTAGAGAACAGGCAGCTTCAGGTTACAGGCCGTGTTGAGTGATTCGAAAAACTCGCCCTCGGAGGTGGTTCCATCTCCGGTGGAGACATAGATTACCTCGTCGGACTTGAACGCCAACTCCAACCCATTGGTCTGAGCATAACGGCCCGCCTCGGCTGCGCCGACCGCCTGCAAGAATTGCGTGCCGGTGGGGCTTGAAGAGGTCATGATGTTCAGCCGGGCGTGACCCCAGTGGGAAGGCATCTGGCGGCCGCCCGAATTGGGGTCATCCCCTGCCCCCACGGCCGAGAGCAACATTTCCAACGGGGTCATTCCCAACGCCAGACAGAGTGCACGATCGCGATAGTAAGGGTAGAACCAGTCATGACCGGCCTTGAGCACCATTCCGGCAGCCACCAGCGGCGCTTCGTGGCCAGCCCCGCTGATCTGAAAGAAGATTTTGTTCTGCCTTTTCATCTGAATCTCGCGATCATCGATTCGACGAGAGGTTACCATCAAACGATAGGCGTCCAGAAGTTGCTGGGGAGAAAGGCCGGCCCTCAAAGGCCTGGTTTGGGTTGACATTGCGGCACGTCCGTAAATCTCAGGAATTTTGCCCGGCGGGCGGCTGGGAACTTCTTCCCCCGCGCAGGGGAACCTTCCTCTGCAGGAGACGGGCCGGCAAGCCACTAACCATAGGGCTTCATTATTCCAAGGAGCGAATTATGTCGACGACCACGCAACCCTTGCCGGAAACCCTCAATATAGCCCAGAGCTTGATGGACGAGAATCGTCATCGCGAGGCCTTTGAGCTGTTGAGCCAGGCCCGTCGTGAGCAAGGTGACCAGGCCCCTCTGACCGATCGGGGGCGGCTCCACCTCCTGACTGGTAATTGCCTGGTGGCATGCGAGCGCGGCGCTGAAGCGCTGACTCACTTCAAGCGCAGCTTCGAGCTCTATGAGGATGGAAAGGATGTCCTCGGGCAAGCCAACGCCCTCGAGCAACTTGGCACAACCTACCACCAGCGCCACGAGTTCACCCAGGCCGGTCAGACCATTCAACGGGCCATTCGTCTCTTCGAGAAGGCGCAAGATGTCTCTGGACAGGCCCGCAATTTGCGCAACCTGGGCGGTGTTCAGATCGACTTGAACAACCACCAAGCCGCCCAGGCAGCCTACCAGCAGGCCCGGGTCCTGTTCAAGGAGGCGGGGGACCAGGAAGGCATGGCCAGCTGTGTCACCAATTCGGCTCTCCTGCTCTACCGCAATCCCGGCCGTCCGGCGGCCATCACCGAGTACCGAAGAGCCATCGAAGAGGACGGTGTGGACCATTACCTGGTCTACAACAACCTGGGCTTCCTGCTCACCCTCGACAGCCAATTCGAGGAGGCCAAGGGGTATCTTGAGAGAGCTCTTGCCAGCCTCGAGACGCTGAAGGTTGAAGACGACAACCTGGCTCTCACCGTGCTCAACCTGGGAAATCTTGAAGCACTGACCAACAACCTCGACAAGGCTGACAGTCTGTTGCGTGATGCAGCCAGACGCTTCGAGAGCATTACCCCGGGTCGAGCTGTGGAAGTGCTGCTGATCCCCTGCCACGGATACGAGGACCAGGGCTTCGAGCGCTTCCTTGTGGCCGAAGACGGGCACAAGCGAGCCGTGACCCATCTGAATCTAGCGACCCTGCTCTTCCAGCGCGGACAGCTCGCCGAGGCCCTGGTCGAGGGCCAGAAAGGCCTGGAAATGGACCGAGAACAGCCTTATCCGCTGCTGGTCATGGGCTGGCTGCACCTGCAAAGCAAGGACACCGGCGAGGCCACCCGCTGCTTTCGCAAGGCGGTAGGCATGGAGCCGAACAACGAACATTACCGCAAAGTGCTTGAGATGGTGAATCCTTACCTGTCGGCCAAGGCGGGTCGCAATGACCCGTGTCCCTGCGGAAGCAGCAAGAAATTCAAAAAATGTCACGGCTCGGAGGTTTGAGCCCGGCCGAGCGGGTGGAGTTGGCCCTGGCTTGCCAGCCCCTTGACCGTCCTCCCTGGACCTGCTACTACCCCTTTGGTCTCCAGCACATGTCCGGCGAGGCCCAGGCATCTGTGCATCTGGCCTTCGCCGAGCGCTACGGGGTCGATCTGGTGCGCATTTCGTGCGATTACCCCTACCCGCTGGCCAAAGGCCAGCGCCTTGAGCGCAGCAAGGACTTTGCCGCCCTGGAGCCCTTGGAAGGCAAGCATGCGAGCTTTGACCATTCCTTGTCCTGCCTTAAGAAAGTCCATGCTGGATTGAAAGGGAGCCGCTATCTTCTGGATACGGTGAGCAGCCCTTTCACCACCCTGGCCCGACTGGCGGGGAATGAGTTGTGCATGCAAGCCATGCGGGAGCATCCAGGCTTCTTTAAGACCGCGCTCGAAGCTGTTACTCGTACCCTCGAGCGTTATGCCGGTCGGGCCCTTGAGGCCGGTGCTCAGGGCCTGTTTCTGCTGGTTTCGGCCGCCTCCCATCATCACATGAGACCCGAGGAATACACCGAGCACATCGCTCCATACGACGAACGGGTGTTATTGGCTGCAGCCGGGGCTCCCTGCAACGCGGTCTATGCGGTCGGTACTCGACTTTTCCTCGAACCCCTCAAAGCACTTCCCTGCCGTCTGTTGGGTTGGTCGCAGGTGCACGCCGGTCCTGGACTGGTCCGGGGACGGACCAACTTCTCGGGCGCGGTTCTGGGCGGACTGGACGAACTGCACCCCGAACGCTACCCCGACCTGCTGGCCCGCTCACCCGAGGAGTGGACCGCCCCGGGCCTGATTCTGGCCCCGGGAGGACCGCTGCAGCCCGAGACCGACCCGCGTCGCCTGGACGACCTGCGTCAAGCTGTGTTCGCGCTCGCCCAAGAAACGCGCGAGCGCGAGAAGCCTGCTCCTAAACCGCGCAAGGCTCGCGAGCCGCGTCCCGAGCCGACTTCTTATCCGACACCCCGCACGACAGGGAAGTCACGCCTTACGACCAGCCCGACCCTGGGCGCAGGCGACGCAGGCTCCGCATTAGCGGAAGACTGAGCCAGGCGTAGAGCGGGCAGTGCACCAGGGCTACCAGAAGGGCAGGCCCGGCGTGCAACAGGGGATCGATCCCATACAACCTGGACAAGAAGAAACTCACCAGCACGACTGAGCAAAGCAGTTTGGTGACCAGGATGGCCAGGGTCAACTTCAACAGCGTTGTCCAGCCCGATTCGTCCGTGGCCCGACCAGGAAGAGCGGAGCGGGAACCCAGAGGTTTAGATCCCGCGACCTCACCTACCGAACTCGAGTTCGGGCTCATCCAGGAAAACAGGAGGACGGGAAGCGCCCCGGTCGTGGCTTGAGTGAGAGTGAAGCCCGGAAAGTAGGGTCCAGGGGGCGGTCCGATCAGATACCCGAGAACATCCGAAACCGCTCCCACCAGAAAGCCCGCCGCCGGGCCCAGCACAAGGCCCGAGAGAATGACGGGAAAACCGATAAATCGAAAGAGATTGCCAAATTTTCCCGGAGGGGCGGGCAATTGATCGAAAACCAGGGTCAAGGCCACGAACATCGCGGCCCAGGTCAGGTTGCGTGCCGACACACGGGGCAGGTTCCCCGGTCGCAGTAGGGTTCCTCTCAGGCTATGGCCAACAGGTTGTTGTGAGACTGGAGGAACGACTGCTACACCTCGGCTCGCTCATTGTCTTGCTGGGGCTGCCGCTGGCCTGCTCCACCCGGCTGGCTGACTCAGTCGAGGTCCCAAAGTCTGCCGTCTATCTGGCCGGTGGCCTGACCCTGACATTTGCCTGGATGCTGGGAGCGGCCCGGGCCAGTTGGCCCTGGTTTCGGCCCAATTCCCTGACAGCCTGGTGGGTTGCCCTGTATTCCTGGTGGGCGGCGAGCAGCCTGTGGGGTCTGGGAGGTCTGGCCGGGCAGGTGCCCGCCCTCGAGCACCTGGTCGGGTTACTGGTGCTGCTGTCCTGGACCGCCACGGGAACTCCCGATCGCTGGAAGCTCTGGTGGAGAATGATCCTGGCCGCCGGGCTGGTCGTGACGACCTACGCCTGGTTGCAGCGTTTGGGACTCGACCCGATGCTCTGGTCGCACCCCGAGATCTCGCGGGTCCGCACCATATCCACGATGGGCAACTCCAATTATCTGGCCCTTTACATGGTCGCCTGGCTGGCCCTCTCGCTTCCCTCCATCCTGGCCTCGGGACGACGCTGGCTGTGGATTCCCTGGCTGTTGACCTGGATGGCCCTGGTACAGACCGGCACCAGGGGCGCCTGGATAGCCTGCCTGGTCAGCCTCATCGTTGCGTTGATCATCGTTCGCCATCGGGCTGTGCTGGGGATAGCGCTGGCCATGGCCCTGGGCTTCGTGCTTGTGGTCGCAAGCGGAGCCGATCTGTTGCGCGAGCGGACTCAAGTGGAAGGCCTGGGAAACGAGGACGTCACCACTCGGGTCTACCTGTGGAAGGCCGCTTTCAGCATCCTGCTGGCCCATCCCCTGGGTGCCGGGCCGGGGGCCTTTACCCCCCTGGCACTGGCCTACCGAGAATGGGAGCCCATGGAATCACGACCCCTCCAACGCCTGCCCGAAAACCCCCACAACCAGATTCTCAGCGTGGGAGTTGACTGCGGCTGGCCAGGAGTCTTCCTTCTGATGGGCGGCCTTCTAACTTTCCTGCGTGGCCGAATAGCTGGCTGTCGCCAGAGCTCGACCGAACTAGCCCTTCTCCTGACAGGAGTGGGATTATCAATTCATCTAATGGCCCTGAACCTGACATTGCCCACCGAGGCCCTGTGGCTGGCCAGCCTGAGCTGGCCGGGCCAGTTCGCCCCCCCCGCCAGGATGCGGCCTCCCCCTGCCCTGCTCTGGTTGGCCGGATTAATCTGGTTGGGCGGCTGTCTACTGGCTGGCGGCTGGATAGCCGGGGAATCTCGCGTCTGGTGGGCTGACGAGGCGCGCTTTCAAGGATTTGCTGCCCTGCAGCGGGGCCAGGATGCGCGAGTCCTCCTGACGACGGCAGCGAGGCGCTATCAGGAAGCGCTGCCCCTGGCCCAGCCTCAGCGCCAACCGGAAATCGAAGCCCTCCAGGGATATTTCTATCTGGAATTATCCAGTCGCGTCGGGGGAAATCGCGAGCTCGACAAGGAGGCTATGCGGGCTCTCCAGAGGGCGGAAGCCCTCGACCCTCGTAATCCCTATTACCCGGACAATCAGGGTTTCGTCGCCCGCCGCTTGAGTGGATCAGGGGAGGAGCATCATCGTCGCGCAATCCGTCTTGACCCATACAACCCCGCATTCTGGGCTCATCTTGGCGACGATCAACGTCAGCGAGGTCTGCACGAGCAGGCACTCGAGAGCTACCGTCACAGTCTCGAGCTCTATCCCGATCACGGCCCCACCCTGATCAATTATGGCGAGATGTTGCTCGAACTGGGTCGAGAGGAAGAGGGGACGGCGGCCCTGCGGCGAGCGAAGGAACTGGAGGATCGCTGAGTCTCAGCGAGAACTGTCGGGCCATGGCAAGAGACGGATGGTTTGACGGCAAGGGCATTGATCTTCATCGAGACGACTTTCTGGAGACCCACTCGGGTTGGAAGCGCTATATGGAGGATGGCCAGATCACGGCTGGAGAGATTCTCGAGCAGGAAGCCCGCATCACTCATATGCTCAAGCAGATCGAAGACAGCCTGAACGACGATCAGCACGCCAAGTTGACCAAGATACTTCTCGAGTACGAGGTTCTGGTAAACATGGCCCTGATCCACTATCCCTCCGTTGTAGACAAGGAGAGGTATTGGAGTCTTTGCTTCCAAAACCCACGTTGACTCAAGTCAGCGGATCATGGTATAATCTTACCGATTCCGCGTAGCTATCTTTCCCCGTTTTGAGGTTTTCATGAAAAAAGAGATCGTGGTCATGGACAACTGTGAGTTCATCGAGATCTTGCTGCGATACAAGGGAGTCATCAACTAACAAGAAGGGTTCTGGTCTTTGACCGGCCTCAATTTTTATGCAAGCAGAGCGGTCCGCGAGCTTGCAGGCCGGGTCCGAACCGTCCCAACGCACAGGAAAGGCTGGCCGTAGAATGCGCGAGGGGGCACACCAGTGCGCGAGAGGTGAGGCTTGTCCGGCCCCCTGTCCCAACCGAATTTAAGGCTGGCCGAGCGCCTGTTAGCCTGTTCCGAGCTGGCAGGCGTTCCCATTTACCTCCTGAACGGAGCTCCCATCGATGAGGTCTGCAGCCTGCCCGACTACTGCCATCGGGCCCTGCGTTCGCCCGAGCGCGAACGCTGCCTCAGTTTCCACGACAAACTCCGCGAGCGAGCCCAGGGACAACCTGGCCAGCCCTGCCTGGAAATCTGTCCTCTGGGGGTCGCGTGCTTCAGTTGGAGTTCGGATAGCCTGGACATTGCCGGAGGTCACGCCTCGGTAACTAGCCATGCCGAGCTTCCCGTGATCAGCCTGGCCAGATTGGAGGCCGTGGCCCGACGAGCCGGGCAGTTGCTTGAAGAGGACCGGATCTGCTCCAGTGGCCCCCTGAACGACCTTCTGACAGCCACTCTCGATCAGGCGGCTCGTCTGGGTGCTGTCGGAGCCAGCATCCAGCTTCTTGATGGGCCTCAACTCTTGCCAGTCGACCAGGTTCGCGGCCGATTCACTACCCGGGGAAGTCGCGTCTTCATGCCCATTGGACGACCCGACCGCGTACGCGGCTTGCTCACCCTGGAATTCAAGGATTCTCCACCTATGGACGGACTGGACGCCCTGGCGCGCCAAGCCGGATTGGCTATCGAGAACGCCCAGGCCCTGGTGCAGGAGCAGCAACGCTCGCGCGAAGCCACTGCCCTCTACCAGGCGGCTCGTTCAGTCGAGCAGGCCCACGAGCTATGGGAAGTGCTGCAGCGTTCCTGCGAAGCCCTTGCCAGGCTGGCCGAAGTCAATCGGTGCTTGATCCTCCTCAAGCACCCCGGCCGTCCATTCTTTACTCTGGAAGCGTCCATCGGCCTTTCCGAAGACCAGCAAGAGTTCTTCTCGGCCTTTCGGCTTCCGATCAACCAGCTTTCGGAAGGGAACCGCCTGCGACTGGCTGAGGGGAAACCTATCTTGTCTGAGGCTAACCCTGGTGAATGCCAGGGCCTGGCCCGTCTGTTCGCTCTGCTGCCAAGCGCCAACGCGCTGGTCGTACCTCTCCCGAGCAAGGATGGTCTACTGGGATTGGTCTTTCTGGATGACTCCCGGGGCAACCACCACTTTTCGTCGGCCAGCATCCGACAGGTAATGACACTGGCGTTGCAGGTTGCCAATGCCATTCAGCGGGCCAGTTTGATAGACCAGTTGCAGGCCAACCTTGGACCTCTCAAAGCACTTTACCAGGTTTCGACGGCCATTACCGGAACCTTGAGCCTGACCAAAGTCATTCGTCTGATTGTCGATCAGGCCGTCGAACTGCTCGAGCAGTCGGCTTGCGGGCTTCTGGTACTCGACGAGATGGGTGAGAGTTTTCGGCTCGAAACGAGTGTGGGGCTACCCTCAGGTCTGCTCGACCCTGCTCTGCAGGCCCGAATGGCCCGTCACGCAGTAGAACGAAAGCGCGCCCACTCATACTATCCAGGCAAAGACCAGGACAGCGAGCACGGTCAGGAGTTCGATGGGGCTCTGAATGCAGCCGGATTTGGAGGAGTGCTCTCGGTGCCGCTGATCGCCCGCAAGAAAATGGTGGGGGTTCTGAACTGCTTTACTCCGCCGGGCATCCGCTTCCGCCAACAAGAGGTTCGACTCTTGAGAGGCTTTGCAAATCAAGCCGCGGTGGCAGTAGAGAACGCGCGACTGCACGGTCTCGTCCGCTTCAAGATGGGCGAGCTAGGGACCCTCTTTGAAGTAAGCAAGGCCGTAACCAGCACCCTTCAACTCGACCGCGTGCTCCAAGAGATTGTCCGCCACGTGCGCGAGATCCTACGGGCCGATGCCTGCTCGCTGATGCTTCTGGAAGGTGAAAGGCTCGTCCACAAGACGGCAGAGGGAATGGACCCTGACCTTCAACGCGAGCCAGTCCGACTCGGCAGCGGTCCGCTCGGTCTGGCAGCCAAGAACCGTCGGCCCATGCTGCTTCTCGACCGCGATCCCCATCGCGAAGAGTTCCCGGCCGCTGTCAGAGCCGAAGGCATGGCCACCGTGCTCTCTGTTCCGGTGGAAACTCGGGGCCGAGTGGTGGGACTGATCAATGTCTACTACCGAGAGGTCACCAGCCTGGCTCCGGCCCAGGTGAACCTGCTGGGCACACTGGGAAGCCAGGCCGCCGTCGCCATTGAGAACGCCCGCCTGTATGCCGAGAAGGAGCGAGTCGCCGAACTTCTTCGCGACGTGCTGATCCCCCGCGAACGGCTAGATTTTCCGGGCCTGGCAGTAGGCCACCGCTTCATTCCCTCCATGGACCTTTCGGGCGACTACTATGATCTGATCCCCCTTGGCAGGCACAAGTGCGGACTGGTCATGGCCGACGTGTCGGGGAAAGGTCCCGATGCCGCCATCCAGACCGTTCGAGCCAAGCATATCCTAAAAAGCTATGCCCTGGCCGGTTACTCTCCTCGCAAAATTCTTAACCTGCTCAATCATCAGGTGGGACAAGATCCAATCACGAGCCGTCAGGTAACCGTTTTCTATGCCGAAGCAGACTTGAAGACCCGGCGGCTCCGCTTTGCATCGGCCGGGCACGAACCGCCGATCTTCTGGAGCCCCCATCAAGAACGCCCCCGCCTTCTCTACGCTGAAGGAATCCTGATCGGTGCCATTCCTGAAGCAACCTACGAAGATTGCTCCATCGAGCTCCCCGAGGGGTCCTGGCTTGTTCTCTACACCGACGGTTTGACCGAGGCCCGCAACGAGGTTGGGGAGTTCTTCGGTCTGCAACGAGTGCTTGAGATTCTCCAGAGCCACACAGGGAACTCACCTCAGAGGCTGGTCAACCGGATCTATGATGAAGTCCGGCGCTTTTCCAACAGCCGGTTGTCAGATGATTTCTCGGTCATGGCGATCCGTTTCTGAACCCTCCACTCCTCCCCACTTTAACCCACATTTGTCGTGCAGTCTTACTCAGGTTTTCCACTTATTAACACAAGTCTTGTGGATATTTACACAGAAGAGGTCCGTGTATGAAGTAGAGAGGGTTCTAGATTCTACTCGATGTCCAGGACAACCGAGGGGTCCTCAAACAGGTAGTTGTAGTCAAAACCGAGTTGATCAGCCAGGAAAATACCATTCTCCATGACCTGCACAGAGTCGATCCAAATATCGCAGGAGCCGGTAATGACATCGACGTGGGTTCCACAAGTCCAGTCCGCTCCGGTCTGACTTCCGTAGGGATCTCCAAAGGCGATATGGACGCCCGGCATTTTCTCATCCTGGAGCAGATTGCCAGTAAACTCGAATACTGCTAGGTTAGTGCCAATGGCAAACTCGCCGACTCGATTCGAGTAGCGGTGCTTGTGACAGTAGGCCCAGAACTCGCGCTCGAGCTCCTTGTTGGCGCAAGTTGCGGCTTGCAGATAACCACCCTGGATGTGAAGCACCATCGGAGTGTGACTGATCAGACCATACTTTGGTCCAAAGTGATCTCCAATAGTCCCATCGACCACGAACACACCATCCACCGAGAGAGGGGCCGTGAAGATCTCGCCCCCGGGCAGGTTAGACCAGACCTCCTCGATGATACCGCTGGTCTTGCGCCAGATGCGATTGGGAGCGAAGGTCGCTTCGAGATCGGTGCCAAATCGGCTGCGCACGGTAATTTTGCTGGCCCGGCTGGCCTGCTCAAGCAAGCGTTTGCTGACTTCGTCAACCTTGCGGAAGTCGGCTCGCATTCCCTGGCACATGATAGACTCGGTGATCCCGACCATATGGGCGTAGCGCAATCCCATGCGCTCCACCGTCCCAACGAACTGTTGACGATGGCTCAACTCGTTGGCCATCGGACAGACGCAATACAATACCACATCGGCATGGTCAAGAGGCTGCATGAGCGGCTCGCTCAAAGAAAGCGCGGGTCGCTGCACATGGTCTTCGAGAATCTCTAGCCGAATCGGGGCGCCCACCCGCCGGCAGGCGTCAGCCAGCGCCTGCGCAATGCATTCAGAGGCCCGGTCGGACAGTATGTAGACCCTCTGGTGGGACTGAACCGCGAGACAGACCTCGATTGCGTTGCGCGCACCGGGGACAAGGCGGGAATCATACGCAGCTTGGACTATCATGGCTTGTGTCGGATTGTACACATCTGGTCTATCCTGTAAAGGGGCCGAGCAGAGCTATACTGCACACGCCATGATAATCCGCAGCCACATGCCCAGCTTTACTCGAAGCCAGGCGGCCATTTCGGCCCCCCCAGGTACTGCCAGTTCCGAGAAAGAAGACCAGCTAACGCTCAAGGAGGGCTTTATTACCGGGGCAGCGATCGGCGGGGGGTTCGGTACCATCTTGGGCTCAGCGGTCGGATTCGGTGGCACCGTCGTGGGAGCCACTCTTCTAGGCTCCCAACTCGGCTCGAGTTTCGGGCCGGCCGGATCTGTGATCGGGGGAGGTTTAGGACTGGTCGCCAGCCTGGTCGAAGAACGCTATCTGCACGCAGGGACCACTATTGGAGGAATCTCCGGGTTGTTAGCCGGTGGCCTGGTCGGTGGAATTGTCGGGGCCGGAGTGGCTCTGTTCGTCTAGGGTTGGCAAACCCCGGGCCACCTCGTTGATCAGGCTCAGCAAGCGGGCCCCCTGCTCCAGGGACGGATCATAGGCAAAGCTCACCTGAGGAATGCGCTTCAGGCTGACCTGCCGGTTGATTTCATGACGTATGAACCCGGAGGCTCGGTTCAACCCTTCGAGAATCTCGGGGCGGCGTTCCGGCGCCGCCAGTGTACTCACCAGGAACTTCGCCGAACTCAGATCAGGCGACACCTTGACCTCTGTGATGCTGACCAGATCGTCTCCCAGACCCGGGTCCTTAACCCTTCTCAAGACATCGGCGGCCACCTCGCGCAAGAGATCGCTGACACGCTCCATGCGGCGTTTACTCATGATTTGGTTGTCTCCCTGGTCTTGTTGCCACCCGACATCTACAGTCCCGCGCGCCGCCTGGTTCAGAATAGAAACTGCAGATGTTGGACTTCTGAAGCTGCGCGGCCTCTTAGAGACTCTCGCGCTCCTTGTACTCTTTCTTGAAGGCCTCGATAACGTCGCCTTCCTGGAGGTCAGGATAGTTCAGCACGGAAAGACCGCACTCGTAGCCCTCAGTCACCTCCTTCACATCGTCCTTGAAGCGTTTGAGCGACTCCAGTTTACCTACATAGGCAATTACGCCCTCGCGCACGACGCGCACCTCAGCATCACGTGTAATTCTTCCTTCGGTCACATAGCAGCCTGCCACCCGGCCAACCTTGGTGATCTTGAAGATCTGGCGCACCTCGACTTTGCCCAACTCAACTTCCGAGATGTCAGGAGAGAGCAGGCCGGTCATGGCCTTCTTGATGTCCTCGATAACGTGGTAAATGACTCGATAGAGACGGATGTCCACACCTTCCTGGTCGGCCAGGCGCTTGACCGAGGTGTCCGGTCGCACATTGAATCCGATAACAATAGCGTCCGAAGCGCTGGCCAGCATGATATCCGATTCACTGATGGCTCCCACAGCCGAGTGGACGATAGTCAGTCGTACCTCATCCGTCGACAGCTTCTCGAGGGATGCCCGCAGAGCCTCGACGCTCCCGTGGCCTTCGGCCTTCAAGAGCAACTTGAGGTCCTTTACTTCACCCGCCGATATGCCTGCGAACAGGTCATCGAGTGTGGTGCGAGACCCCGAGTGGATACGCGCGTGGCGACTCTTTTGAGTCCGAGCCTCGCTGACTTGTTTCGCCATCTTCTCGTCGTCAACTACCTGCAAGAAATCCCCCGCGTCCGGAACGTCGGTCAAACCGATGATCTCAGCCGGAATGGCGGGACCGGCCCGCCGAACTTTCTCACCGTTCTCATTAAGTAGGCTGCGCACGCGCCCCCAGGTGTTGCCCACCACAACGGTGTCACCCACCCGCAAGGTTCCATTCTGCACTAAAACCGTGGCAACCGGACCAAGACCTTTGTCGAGCCAGGCTTCGATGATGGTCCCCTGCCCTTTGCGGCTGGGATTCGCCTTCAGCTCACCCATGTCTGCCACCAGCAAAACCATCTCAAGCAACTCGCTCAGGCCTGATCTCTTCTTGGCGGAAACAGGGATACAGATCGTATCGCCACCCCAGGCCTCGGTAAGAAGACCGTACTCGGTCAGTTGCTGCATGACCTTATCAGGATTGGCCTGTGGCTTGTCCATCTTGTTCAGAGCCACAATAATAGGCACATTGGCAGCCCGAGCGTGATTGATAGCCTCTACTGTCTGAGGCATGATGCCATCGTCAGCGGCCACCACGAGAATGGCTATGTCCGTCACCTTGGCGCCACGCGCCCGCATCTGGGTGAAGGCCTCGTGACCGGGGGTGTCGATGAAGGTAATCAGTCGGTCACGATGGTGGACTGTATAGGCACCGATCTTCTGAGTAATTCCGCCAGCCTCGGTGGCTGTGACCTCCGTTTCGCGAATTGCGTCTAACAGGGAGGTTTTGCCGTGGTCAACGTGACCGAGCACGGTTACAACCGGGGGACGAATCTCCAGCAAATCCCGATCCTCGTCCCCGAGCAGCGCAATATCGACTTCCTCGTCCTCGGCTTGGCCAACTTCGAAACCATATACCTGCGCGATCTGTGAAGCCTGCTCATACTCCAGGGCCTGATTAATGGTCACCATCTGACCCTGCTTGATCAAATACTTGATCAGCTCGCTGGCCGGGACTTCAAGCCGAGTGGCCAGTTCGCCCACGGCGATCATCTCGGGAATCTCAATCGCTTTGCGCTGATTGGACTGGACCGGACTGGGACGATTCTTGTAGTACCCTTTACTCTTTGGGCGACCACCACCGCGCGGCCCACCCTGTGGACCCGATCGATTCGGCGGCTGCCCTGGCCGACGAGGACGACTCGGCAAGATGTCACGGGTGACCTGCCCACCAGGTCGGCCCGGGCCCTGTCCCCCAACAGGACCGCGACCGGGCGTGCCTCCTGGAGGACCCCCTGCGGGAGGTCTGCGGGCCTCCATGACAGCCGTGGGAGCGGCAGTAGCTACCGGTTGGGAGGCCGGTCGCTTGTCCCGATACTCGGCCGCAATCATCTGATCTGGCGGGAGGCGACGTAGCTCTTCCTGAGAGAGTACGGGCGCAACTTCGGTCTCTGTTGCTTCCGCCACGGGCGCCTGAATTTTTACGGGCTCTTCAACCGGTGCTGGCGCCGCTTCGACAGTCGCTTGGGGCGGAGGGGCCTCTTCCCGGGCCAGCATCGCCTCGGCCGTCAGCTTCTTGGTTTCGGTCGCGCTGGAAACTAATTCCTCGCCGCGCATCTTGCGCTCCTGTCGATCTAACAAGGCAGCCTTCTCTTCGGCAGTAGCATGCCGAACGATACGCATGACCCGCACTGGCTGAGCCGGCTTGGCCTGAACCTGCGGCGCTTGAGCCTTTGCCTTCTCGGCCGCCTCTTCGCGAGCCCTGGCGGCAGCAGCTTCGGTCTCCCGCCGCACCTGCTCGCGTTCCACTAGAGGAGCCACAACCTCGCGAATCTTGGCCACCGCGTCATCAGGAAGACTGCTTGACGCGGTCTTGACCGTAATGCCCATGTCCTTGAGCAACTTGATCAAAGGCTTGCTGTCATTCATCCCGAGCTCTCGGGCCAGTTCGTAAACTCGAATTTTTCCGCTCATCCAACCACGTCCTTAATGCCAGCGGGCTGCTCCAGACAGCACCGCATCCACGCAAGATCCTCCCCACTGAACCGATCCAAAAACAACTTGCGCAGGCGCCGCTCCTTATGCAGGCGCTCGAAACACTCGAGCGCCCGGCATAGATACAAACCGCGACCTGCCCTCGATCGTACCTCGCGGTCCAGGGCAAACTTGGGACCCAAGCCCTCCCGAACAAATCGAAATAACGCAGTTTTAGGGCGAAGCGCCCTGCACACCACGCACATTCGCAAAGGGATGTGCACCGGCCTTTCGTTCAACCGCTGAATCGGGCCTCACAACCTCGAAGCGAGGACAAAATCAAATGGGCATTAGTCTTCATCATACCGACCCACTCTCCTGCGCCCCTTCTTGCCCGCCGTTGAACGAGCGCGATTGGCAAGGTCCTCGTCCTTCAGGTGGGGGCGACCAAGCAGCTCATCCATCGAGAATGCTTCCTTGGGATCAATCCCGATGACCGGCTCGGGGATCTTCTCAATCTCCGCCTTAAACTCGTTAACGTCCATGTCGGGCACGACCTCGACTTCGGTAAAGCGAGACGGAGCACTCACCGCCACCATCTCAACCGTCTCTTCTGCCGCAGCCGGACGGGGAGCCGGGCGCTCGACGCGAGGAGGCGGCGGAGGTGGGGGGGCCTCGGCCGCCAGTCTCTTGAGCTCCTCACGCTGCTTGGCCTCGACCTCGGCCATCTCACGCGCCTGGGTCTCGCTCTTAATATCTATCTTCCAGCCAGTCAGGCGCGCCGCCAAGCGCGCATTCTGTCCTTCCTTGCCAATCGCCAGGGATAGCTGGTGATCGGGGACCACGACGACAGCCGAGCGATCGCTTTCATACAGGGTAACCCTGCTGACGCGAGCCGGTTGAAGGCTGTTGGCGACAAATAAAATTGAGTCGTCTGACCAGGGAATAACGTCGATCTTCTCGCCCCGCAGCTCATCCACCACAGCCTGCACACGGCTTCCCTTAGGACCCACGCAGGCGCCCACGGGATCTACTGAAGAATCCAACGACTTCACGGCAATCTTCGAGCGTAGGCCAGCCTCGCGGACGACCGCCTTGACCTGGATGATACCCTGGCGAATCTCGGGCACCTCCAGTTCGAACAGGCGCATCAGAAAGCCGGGCTGAGCACGTGAAAGCGCAACCTGAGGTCCGCGAGCCGAGTTCTTTACCTCCATCACATAGGCTTTGATACGGTCTCCATGACGAAACCACTCATTATGAGCTTGCTCACTTGGAGGAATGACGCCCTCTGCCCTGCCCAGGTCAATCAGCACATTGCGATGCTCATAGCGCTGAACGGTGCCACTGACGAGCTCCCCTTCGCGACGAATGTATTCTCCGTAGATAACCTCGCGCTCAGCCTCGCGAATTCGCTGCACGATGACTTGCTTTGCGGTCTGTGCCGCGATGCGCCCGAAGGTATCGTTGGGGACCTCAAGATCGATCTCCATCCCGATGTCAGAATCGGGAGAATAATTTCGAGCTTCCTCCAACGACATCTCAAGACCCGGCTCTTCCACCTCTGGAACAACCAGCTTGCGCTGCCAGATATGTAATTCACCCGAATGTCGATCGATTTCAATTATAACATTTTGATTTGGACCAAAGTTCCGCTTATAGGCTGCTACAAGCGCGTCCTCGATAGCATGCAAAAGCATATCGAGTGGAATATTACGTTCCTTCTCGATCTGCTTGAGTGCACTCAAAAAGTCGGAGTTCATTCCCAGGTTCCTCCTCCGGGGTGGCTAGGGAGTTGATTCGCTGGCCGTTTGCTCGGAGGGAAGTCCAGGGGAGGACACCTCCAAGAAATAGCTATGATGAATCAGGTCCAATTCATCGAGCCGTCGAGAAAGCGGCCGGTGCAGTCGTTCACAGTCTTGCACCCGTACTCCGCCTTCGCGATTAACGATGATGCTCAGGCACCAACCGATATCCTGCTTCAGATAATCGACCCGCACCAGATCGAGTTGATGCTCTTGCGTCAACCTGCGAACTTCACGCTCGATCTGCTCCAGAACCCTGGGGCTAAGCTTGGACATCCCTGCTTCCTTTCCTCAGACTGACCGTCCCAAAATGAAAACGGGCCCAGTCCGCTCAACGGAGCCCGTTCGAATCTATCTGTGCTCCAAAAGAAAAGAGTGGGATTTCCCACTCTTTTCCTCAAGCGGAATTTGAGCAAACGAAACTATATCACAAGGCTGCTTAGCTTGGCAAGGTAACCTCAGGAAGCCACTCCCACGTGAGTTTGCTCATCGAGCACAGGTTCGCGCAGTCGTACCGGCATCAGCACGTAGTCAAATCCGGCCTCTCCATACGGCCTCAGAACGGCACTGCGAGTTTCATCCTGAAGGCTGAACTCAAGCTCCTCCGCCTCCAATACTGAAAGACCGTCGACAATGTAACGTCCATTGAAAGCAATGGTCAGCTCATCCCCTTCGAGCACCACCGGAATCTCTTCACGCCCGCTGCCAAGGTCTGGGGTATTGGCTGAGATTCTGAGACGCTCAGGGCTGAAATCGAGCCGCACAAGGTGAGGGGACTGCTTCTCCTGGGCCACGATCAGCATTCGCTTCATTCCTTCAAGCAGGCTGTCCTTACCCACTCGGCAGGTACGCTGGAAGCTCCGCGGGATAACTTTCTCGAAGTCCGGGAAGGTGCCCTCGAGCAGTCGACAATGCATCGAAGTCGCGGGAAGATGGAAGAAAACTTGGCCCGGAGTAAAGGCCACCCTGACGTCCTCATCGTCGTTGCTCAACACCCGAACGAGTTCAAGGAGGGCCCGGGCAGGAATCACAGCCGAAGTATCACGGGCATCGTCGTGCGGGAGTTCCCGGCGCATGCAGGCAAGACGACGACCATCCGTCCCAACCAGGGTAATGGAATCGAACTTGAGCAGAGTCAACAGACCGGTCATAACGGCCCTGGTTTCCTCCTGGCTAGCGGCAGCTACCGCCACACGCCGCACCATGGTTTTAAGCAGTCCCTGACGAATGGAAATCGTTTGTGCCTCCTCGGCCGATGGCAATGAGGGGAATTCCTCAGCTGGCAAAGTCGAGACGTGGAACTCGGAGCGTCGCGAGCGAATGGCAAGTAGACCCTCCTGGACAAGCTTTATCTCAACGGGACCGGCGGGAAGCTTCGCTACAATCTCGCTCATCAAGCGAGCCGGGCAAGTCAGGGAGCCCTGTTCCTCAACCTGGGCAGAAAGTCTCGTCTGTAAGCCCAGGTCGAGATCAGTAGCGGTCAACTCGAGGGTTTCCTGGGTGGCCTTCAGCAAAACGTGGCTTAGAATGGGCAGGGGACTGCGACCGTGAATGGCTCGCGATGCAACTTGTAGACCTTCCTCGAGCTGAGCTTTTTCTATGTGCACATGCATGGCAGTGGAAGAACCTCCTTGATCGATCTAATTAACAGTCATCATAGTACCTGTGGTACCTGTGGATAATCTCTAGACACGTGTTATGGTATGCATTTGATGCATGGCTTCCTTGGGGAAGACCATGGGAATTTCTTCAAGTTCATGCCCATGGGACGGAGATGGTCGGAAATCATAGCAGTGTTTCCCCAAGGATGTTGAATGATATTCACATAGTTACCCCCATAACTTGAATAATAATAAACCCGCTTTAAAAAACGACGCTTACAGTTGTTCGCCGTCGTTAAAGTTGTCGTAGGAGCCAGGTTCACCGGGACAGTTCCTTGAGACGTTGGGTGATGTTGTCCAGACTGGTCTTGTAAAAGGTGTCGGAGAGATTCTCTTCTACCTTCCGGTATGCGTGCATGACGGTGGTGTGGTCTTTCCCACCAAACTGAAGACCAATCTCGGGATAGGAGGCCCCAATCATCTCTTTGCAGAGATACATCGCAACCTGTCGAGGGCGCACGACACGCTGATCGCGTCTCTTTCCAAGAATGTCGGCCAGGGTAATGCCAAAATATTCAGCAACAATCTCTTGAATTGAGCGAATGTCTAGAATCTGAACAGGACTGTCGCTGAGCAAGCCCTGAAGTGCTTCGAGTGCCAAGTTCAGAGTAACGGGCTTGCGTTGCAGTGAACTATAGGCCACAACCCGTGTCAGTGCCCCTTCGAGCTCTCGAATATTCGACGGGATTTTCTCAGCAATCAGGGCGGTCACGTCATTGGGTATGGGAATACCGCACTTTTCAGCCTTCTTGCGCAAGATGGCTGTGCGGGTTTCTACGTCGGGGGGCTGAATATCAGCAATCATTCCCCATTCGAAGCGCGAGCGGAGTCGGTCTTCGAGCGTGGGTATCTGTTTGGGTGGGCGATCACTGGAAATGACTATCTGCTTGTAGGCCCCGTGGAGCTCATTGAAAGTATGGAAGAATTCTTCCTGAGTACGTTCCTTGTTGGCCAGGAACTGGATGTCATCGACTAGCAGGACGTCGACGTTGCGATAGTTTCGTCGGAACTTTTTCATCTGAGCTTCGGAAATCGAGTCAATCATCTCATTGGTAAAGCGTTCTGCTGACATATACACCACTCGGGCTTTCCGCCGTTTCTGCAGTACAGCGTGACCAATGGCATGCATCAGATGAGTCTTGCCTAACCCAACTCCGCCATAGATAAATAGTGGGTTGTAGGCCTTGGCGGGGCTGTCGGCGACCGCCCGAGCGGCTGCTGCGGCCAGGTTATTTCCGCTTCCCTGGATATATGCCTCGAATGTATAGCGAGGATTCAAGAGGAGATCGTAGGTTTCGCCTTGGTCTGCCTCAGTGTCTTCATGGTCGGGAACATGGATGGAGGTTTGCTCGCCTGTCTCGTTGCGTAGTGCGACAAACTCGACTTGAAAGTCCTCTCCTGTGACCTTTCGAAGAACGGCTCGAACGATATCGCGATTCTGGGTCTTGGTTAGAAAGTCGCGTGAAAAGCTCCCCTTAATGCCAACCTTGAGAAGGTTGCCATCTACTGAGAGCGGCCGACTGCCCTGCAGGGAGTTCTGCACCGGTGAGTCCAGCGTGCTCTCAAGGACTTCCAGACAGTTGGACCAGATTGGAAAAAAGTTGGTTGTCGAGATGTCCCTTCCGGACATAGGGCGGTCGGCCTCCTGAAGCTGCGAGCTGGCTCTCGTGTGGATGAAAGCGATCAATGCTTGTCACGACGACCGATTTCCGAGCCGGGGGTCGGATCGGAGTAAGTCACTGTAACGACGGGTTTTCCACGAGAGTTTGCGGGCTTCGGTTGGCCAGAAAGCGATTCCTACCGAAACATGACCGAAACCAAATCCACATTGTCCACAGAGTTATGCACTGTTTGTGGAAAACTCCCTCGGAGGGCGGCTGGATGGCGCTGCTGTCGATCGGGCTCAAACGCGCTTTCGGATAGTAACCGTCCTTAATTTTCGTGGAGTTCGACCAGAATCGACCTTGTCATAGGACGTCATGAGGCCGTAATGGTAACCTTTAAATGGTTTTCCACAGACTTTCCCACAGTTGGGGAAAAGTGTCTTTAAGTTGACAGCCAGGGCCGGCAGACATATACTGTCGTGGCCTACGGGCTTTTTTTCTTTTTATCCATTGGAGGAGCTATGAAACGCACCTATCAGCCGAAGAAAAGGACGCGCAAGACAGAGCACGGCTTTTTTAAGAGAATGGCCAGCTCGGGTGGACGCCGCGTGCTGTCAGCGCGCCGACGCAAGGGACGCAAGCGTCTGTCCCTGTAGTTTGGAGACTTTGAAGAAGGCCCGGGACTTTGATCGGGTCTTTCGCCAGGGCCGAACTTGGAGTGGGCCTGAATTTTCGGTAATCCTTTATCGGCGACAGCGTGGCCAGGGAAGGGTCGGGTTCTGCGTCAGTAAGAAGCTTGGTGGGGCCGTTCAACGCAACCGCTTGCGCCGCAGGTTGCGGGAGGTTTACCGTTTGAGCAAGGAGAAGCTTGCGGCGCGATGGGATCTGGTGATTCTGGCCCGCAGCCTGGCAATGACGGCAACCTACCGGCAACTGGAGGAACTGTTCCTGCAACTGGCTCGCAAGGCTCAGATTCTGAGGGAACCTGGCCCGTCCGAGCCGCTGAAATTTTGATTCGCATGTATCAGAGTGTGTCTCGTTATACGCCCGCAATGTGTCGCTTTCATCCGACTTGCTCAGAATATACTCGCCAGGCTGTTGTCAAATATGGCGTTTTGCGGGGTAGTTGGATGGGAATGCGGCGCATTTTGCGTTGCCACCCCTGGCACCCGGGCGGCTCGGACCCGGTGATCTGAGGTGCGCGAGCTCGAATCAGGGCTGATCTGGGTCTTGCAGCAACTGCATCAGGTTACCGATGATTGGGGATTGGCGATCATAAGCTTTGCCGTCCTGATCAAGATTTTGCTCTACCCGTTGACTCAGAAGACCTACAAGTCCATGAAGGACATGCAGCGCGTTCAACCCGAGATGGAGAAGCTTCAGAAGCTCTACAAAGGAGACCCTGAGAAACTTCACACCGAGACCATGGCTCTCTATAAGCGCCATAAGGTAAACCCTCTCAGTGGCTGTTTGCCGGTCTTGCTGCAGATGCCAGTGGTCATTTGTATCTGGGGAGCCATCACCCACCAGCCTGAAATTTTCGAGAAGGCTTACTTCTTGTGGATTCACCCTGGTCCTCTGCAGAATCTTTTTCCCGAGTTGGTGGCAAGCAGTCTGGCTGGCCGCGATTTGCCAATGCTTATCTTTTACGCCCTGACCATGTATCTGTCTCAGAAGCTAACCCCGTCTCAAAGCTCAGGACCCATTAATCAGGGAATGCTGGCAATTTTCATGACGGGAATGATTACTTACGTTGCCTGGGTCGGCAAGTTTCCCTGCGCCATGCTCTTGTATTGGAGCGTGTTTACCTTTCTGACCCTGGCCCAGCAAGCTTTTATCATGCGAGCGTCGGATAAACCTGCCACCGACCAGGATCCCTGACCAAGTAAGACGTTCTTAATCCGAGAGGGAGGGTTCATTAATGCCTGAAGAATTTGACGTGGACGAAGATTACGAGGCGGAGGCACCTGTACGGAGCTCGACGCGCGTAACTGCTCCGCGCGAGGCTGAGTACGACGATGAGGAAGAAGACCCTGTCGCAGACCTCCTCTATGACATCCTTGACCTCATGGGGTTTGACGCTGAAATTGAGTATGAAGAGCGCGAAGATCATGTGCGCTATCATATCGAAGGGCCGGAGCTCGGCGCTTTGATTGGTCGCCACGGCAGCACTTTGGAAGCTATGCAGTTTTTGGTAGGCGTGATCAACGCTCGCAAGAAGCTGGTGGATTACAAGGTTGTTCTGGATGTAGAAGGCTATCGGGACCGCAGAGAGCGTCAGTTGCGCGATTTGGCGCGTCGTTCTGCGGCTCGAGCCCAGAGGGAGGGTCGCAAAGTCGTGCTGGCTCCCATGCCGGCTGGCGACCGTCGGGTCATCCACCTTGCACTGGCAGATCACCCACGTATTCGCACCTACTCCGAGGGAGAAGAGCCGGATCGATGTGTGGTCGTATCTCCCGGCTCGAAGGACCTCTGACGGAAGACACTATCGTCGCGGAGGCGTCCCCCCCTGGTGAGGGGGGGGTTTCCATCGTTCGCCTGAGTGGAGTTCTGGCGCCGTTGATCCTCGCGCGGGTTTTTCGTGCCTCGGAGCCGGTGGGTTCCTGGTCTAGCCATCGGCTCTATCACGGGTGGCTGGTGGATCTACAAGATGAGCCGGTTGATGAGATCATGGCTGTCTGGATGCGTGCCCCTCGAAGTTACACCCGCGAAGAGGTGGTGGAACTGCACCTTCATGGCAGTCCCCTGGTTGTTTCAGAGGCAGTCGACCTGTGCTGTGCGGGCGGGGCTCGCCCGGCCCGGCCAGGTGAGTTCACGCTTAGAGCCTTCTTGAACGGACGGCTGAGTCTGGCCCAGGCCGAAAGCGTTTCGCAACTCATTGCTACGGAGTCTCGTTCAGCCCTGCGGGGTCACGCGAGCGACCTGAAGGGGCGATTCTCCCGACTGGTTGAGCAGTTGCGTCAGGATCTGCTTGATTGGCTCTCGCGCCTCGAGGCAGAGCTTGACTTTGGGGAGGAAGTTGTGGGAATGCCCATCGAGGAGAGCGAATCGCGTCTCCGTGGCCTGCGTGAACGTGTGGCCCGTCTTCTGGAAGGGGCAGAAGAGGGGCGCATCGCTCAACGTGGGGTGCAGGTCGCCCTTATCGGGCCACCAAACGCAGGCAAGTCGACCCTGCTGAACGCGCTGATTGGTTCCAGGCGTGCCCTGGTTTCGCCTCACCCGGGCACCACACGAGATCGAATTGAGGAGACTATACGCGCTGTGGGGCGAACCTTTCGATTGGTGGACACGGCTGGGATTCGGGTTTCTGAGGATCCCGTTGAGTCGATGGGCCTGGAGTTGACCCGAGCTGCTGCGGTAGAATCTCAGTTGCGCGTCCTGGTGCTAGATGTCGCGTGCTCCCTCCCGCAGCTCGATCTTAGAGCCTGGAGCCCCGATCTGGTTGTTCTTAATAAGTGCGATCTCGTGCCAATCTTGCGTCTGGAGGAGGTCGTCGCCTGGGCAGGCGTGCCGGCATTGCAAGTCAGCGCGCGTGAGGGCGTGAATCTCGAGGGGTTGCTAGAGCTTCTCTCCGGGCTGGCTGCGTCTCTTGGTCACGGTCTGCAGACTCAGTATTTTTTGACGGAGAGACAACGGGCCGCCCTACGTGTGGTAAGCTCTCATCTGGAAGCAGTGGAGGCAACCTTGAGGTCCGGGCTTTCGGCCGAGTTCCTCTGCCTTGATCTCCGGGCGGCCGCGCAGGCTCTGGGTGATATCCTCGGACTCCACGTAACCGAGGAAATTTTGGAGCGCATCTTTTCAACTTTCTGTCTGGGAAAGTGAATTTGTTTCACGTGGAACAGGAGACACTTCGTCGGTGACAAGATCTTGCCAGGTGGTGATTGTGGGCGCCGGGCACGCCGGCTGCGAGGCGGCGTTGGCCTGCGCCCGCATGCAACTCGATACCATCGTCCTGACCGGCAGCCTTACGCACGTGGCGCGCATGCCCTGTAATCCGTCTATAGGTGGACCAGCCAAGGCCCACCTTGTGCGAGAGGTGGATGCGCTGGGGGGCGAAATGGCCCGTGTTATTGACCGGACGCACTTACACATACGCATGCTGAATACCGGCAAGGGGCCGGCCGTACAGGCGTTGCGTGCTCAGGCTCATCGACCCGCCTATTCGGAGGCCATGCATGATACTTTGCGCAATCAGGAGCGGGTAACCATCATCCAGGACCTGGTCTTGGGCTTGCTGACCCGCGAGGACCGTGTGGTTGGTGTGGTGGGCAGTTCGGGCTGTTGCTATCAGTGCGAGGCCGTGGTTTTAACGACTGGCACCTTTCTTGGGGGCCAGATTCATATGGGCATGGTACAACTTGCCGGGGGGCGGTCGGGAGAGCCTCCGGCTGTGGGCCTTTCTGCATGTCTCAAGTCGATGGGCCTTCATATGGGGCGCCTGAAGACTGGCACGACCCCGCGTGTGCATCGCGATACAATCGACTTTGGGGCTTTGGAGCGGATCGGCCCCAGTTTGGTTCCGCTGACTTTCTCCGAGATTTCTCCTCGCCAGTTGCCGGCTCGCCAGCTTGACTGCTACCTGACGCGCACCACCTCGCGTACACGCGAGGTCATTCTAGCCAACCTGCATCTCTCTCCCCTCTTTGGAGGGCAGATCCAGGGAACAGGACCGCGCTATTGCCCTTCCATTGAGGATAAGGTAGTACGTTTTCCGGAGCGTGAAACCCATCAAGTTTGGATTGAGCCAGAGGGTTTCGATGTCCCCGAAGTCTACTTGCAGGGCGTCTCAACCAGTCTTCCGCTCGAGGTTCAGCACCTCATCGTGCGGTCTCTCCCAGGGTTGGAGCAGGCGGTGATTATTCGGCCTGGTTATGCCGTGGAATATGACTACGTGTTGCCTACCCAGCTTCACAGCACCCTCGAGTCGCGGGCCTGGAAGGGCCTGTTTCTGGCTGGCCAGATCAACGGGACATCTGGATATGAAGAGGCGGCGGCTCAGGGTATTCTGGCCGGGATCAACGCCGCTCTGCGAGCCGGGGGGGGTGAGCCTATCGTGATCGGTCGTGACCAGGGATACCTCGGGGTGCTGGTGGATGATCTGGTTTGCCGTGGCACGACTGAGCCTTACCGAATGCACACCTCGCGAGCCGAGTACCGACTCTTACTCCGCCAGGATAATGCCGATCAGCGCCTGACTCCGCTGGGCCGCCAGGTAGGGTTGGTTGATCATCATCGGTGGTCGGTCTTTGAGACGAAGCAAAAGGAGATCGAAACGGAGCGTTCTCGCCTGCAGAATGAGCGTGTGAGCGGGAATGTGTCCGCAGAGCTATCCGAGTGGATGGGTCAGTCCGTTCAGGCCGGGCAGAGGTTGGAAGAACTGGTCGCTCGGCCTGGTTTCTCGCTTGCTCGCCTGCGCAGTTTTCAGGGTCTTCCTGAGCTGGACCCTCTGGTTGTAGAGCAGGTGGAGATCAGCTTTCGCTACCAGGGCTACCTGCGCCGCCAGCAGGCCGAGGTTGAGCGCCTGCAGACTTTGGAAGCTCGGACCTTACCGCTCGATCTTGATTATGCCAATATTGCCAGTCTCTCGGCGGAGGCTCGTGAGAAACTTGAGGCCGTGCGGCCCGCGACTCTTGGCCAGGCCTCTCGGGTTCCCGGGATTTCTCCTTCTGACCTGTCCTTGCTGATGGTCATGCTGAAGCAATGCCCGACCGTCTAGTCAGTGACATGGAGAGGGGTCTCGGTGAGCTTGGGCTAGAACTCGAGCCCCGGGTACTCGAGCGTCTGCTCGACTTTCGAGCTCGAGTTGAAGCTTCCCCGATTGGATTGACAGGTCTGCGCGCTCCTCACGATCAGTTGCGCGAGCTTATACTCGACTCTCTTGCGGCGGCTCCTCACCTGCCAGCTGGACTGGTCGTTGACCTTGGCTGCGGGGCGGGCGTGCCCGGTATTCCTCTGGCTTTAGCCTGCCCGACGACGAGTTGGTGGATGGTCGAGTCGAACCGTCGGAAGGCTGGTTTCGTGCACGATGTGCTTGGAGCCATGGGACTTGAGGGTCGAGTGCAAGTTCTTGCCGAGCGGGCGGAGTCGCTGGGGCACGACCCGGCCCGGAGAGGGAGTGCCCAGGTTTGCGTGGCCAAGGCTCTGGCTCCGTTGCCCGTCCTCATTGAGCTGGGTTTGCCTTTGTTGGAGCGGGGTGGTCTGCTGCTGGCTTTCAAGGGGCCGGCCGGTCTCGAGGAACAGCGATTCTCCCAGAAAGCCCTGCGCGAGCTTGGAGGTGAGTTGGAGGAGCCAATTGGCTACCGCCTCGAGGGTCGCGACCGCTGGCTCTGCCGGGTTCGCAAAGTAGCTTGCACGCCGCCTCGTTACCCTCGGCGGCCTGGAGTTCCGGCACATCAGCCGTTGTGAGTTGTTTTGGCTTCATGTGATCCGGCGAATCTTTCAGGTTTTAGTTGTCTGGGGCGAGGTCGGCCAGGGCGCTTGTCACCGCCCCCGCGCTCTGGAAGCGGTTTTCGGGTTTCTTCTCAAGCAGTTTGAGCAGAATTGGCCACAGGCCTGGTGGCAGGCTTAAACTCGGGTGGGGCGGTGGTACCTGTGCTTTCCGATGCATCTTGAGGATCTCGACCGGAGTGGGCGCCACGAAGGGTGGATGCCCGTGGAGCATTTCGAAGAGGATGCAGCCCAGACTGTAAAGATCGGAGCGGGAATCGGCCGAGGCCGGGTCGTTGATACGCTCGGGCGCAAGATACTCGGGGGTGCCCAGGGAGAGAGCTTTGGTTCTCTTGTGGGTAATTCTTGATTGCACGGTGGAAATGCCGAAGTCCATCACCTTAACCCTCTTCTGGCGAGTGACGAAAATGTTGCGCGGAGAGATGTCGCGATGGGTAACCCCACGATGGTGGGCCCAGTCGAGCGCGTCAGCGATGGATCGGGTGATTCGCGCGGCTTCCTGTGCCGGTAATCTACCTCGGCTACGAATGATGGTTCGTAGATCCTGGCCCTCGAGATACTCCATGATAAAGTAGGGTATCTTCTTGTAGCCCCCCGCTTGGTACTGTCCCACTTCCAGGACGGCGACAATGCTTGGATGTCGAAGCGTCTCTCCAATGGAGGCTTCGTGGTGGAAGGTGGCCACGAATTCCTTTGAGTTCAGCAGGTCGGCATGGGGAATCTTGACGGCCAGAGTGTGCCCTTCGTCATCGGTGGCTCGGTAGACGGTTGCTGTGCCTCCATCTGCAATGATGTCTCCGATCAGGTACTTGCCCAACTTGCTGCGAGGAGGGAGCGGGGCCCGAGAGGGAGGGGTGTTAGGATCATGGGAAGTGGGCGTGCGCCGGGAACGAATCCATGCGGCACCAAGAAGAGCTGCCAGGACGGCCCCTACTCCGAGAGCAATTTCGTTCAGCTGCTGCTCCCCCGGCTGGCATCGATCTCCGCCTGGGTGGGGCCAATCAGCATCGGTTCGGTTAGATCGACTTTCAGGGTACGCTCGACCAACCGGACGCTCAGTCCGCTCAGGATTTCAATTTCGTCACCGATCTTCAGAAGGGACTCCTGGCCGGCCTTGATCTCTTCAGAGCCGAGGCGAGCCGGGGCTTCTTTGTGCTGATGGCGATAATAGACTCCATCAGCGTCAACCCGCAGAACAGCGTGGCTGGGGCTGAGTCGACGGTCGTCAATGCGCAGGTCGCTTTCTGTGCGGTAGCCAAGAATGTTCTCTTGTCGCAGGAGGGGCAACTCCTGATCTTGGAACGCAATGGAGAGGCGGTCGATCTTGCTTTGAATAGGGGCGTTCTCATAGCGTACAACGGTTCGCCCAAGTACGAACCGGTCGCCGCTGATTGCATAGGATTCTTCACCGGGGGTCAGGAGATCCCAGTTGTGGGTGATCCTGACGGTTTCGTCCGTGTTTCGTACGAGTAACCGACCGGGCTCGAGGTCGATTTCCATCCGACCTGCGGTCTTGTCGGGGAGTGGGATCAGAGGGGTCGGTTCAGAGCCGGCCTTTCCAATACTCAATGGTGCAGTCAGCTTTTCAGGACGAATCCACACGTGGGAGCCTCGCAATGCGCCGGAAAGAATTCGGATCTGATGCGGTTCCTCGCCCTGGAACACCGGATCCTGGTCGGGGTGAAGCTGGGCCAGGAGCGGGTGAACCGAATCGAGTTGACCATTCTCGTGGGCTTCTGTGCAACGTCCCGCGCCGACCGTGTCGCAGCACAGAAAAACTACCTTGCCGCAGACTAACAGGTCATTCTCGAGGAGGGCGAAATTTGCGTCGGTTCCCACCACCCATTCTGTGGTCAGGGCCTCCTGATTGCGGATCACCAGCGGCCGCTCTCCGAGTTTGGACTCTATGAAGAGATCGGTTCCCTTGTGAAGTACGGTAGCGCGCACGTCACCGATGCTGGGAACATAGATTCCAGGGCGGGTTGTGCTCTCGGTGGGAGGCTCGCAGAGAATCAGTTGCGTGTAGTTGAGCGGGTAAAGCTCACCTCGAGATGGCCCGAGAACGGCCACCAGATAGAAACCACTGTCGGGGATAAAGACCGAGGTTTCCTCTTCGGTCGGAGTTTCTCGGGGGTCTACTTGGCGGACCTCGAGAACGAGATGACCAAGCTTGATCTTGTCTCCGGCCTGGAGTAGTTGAGGTTGGTCCATGTCCGTTCCGTTGAGTACTGTGTGGTTGGTGCGGGAGCGATGGATCAGCAGGTAGCGATGTTTTCGCGCATCCCACTCCAGCACGGCGTGAACACGACTAACCGTAGGCTCGGGAAAGGCCAGCACTCCCGGATGGACTTCGTCCCCCGGGTCATGGCGGCCCAGTGTCACGCGGTTGCGATTGAGATAATGCCGTCCACCAAGACCGCTTCCTTCGACTACGACCAGCTCAAACCTGGAATCAAGTGCTTCATCCATGCGGGCGCCTTCCCTCCGGGCCAACCAGTTCCTACTTTCTAACCAGTTTCCTTCCCGATGTCCATGTCATCAATGAAGGTAATTCAATATGCCTGGAGAAAGTTTCACGTGAAACCAGGTCCCTGGAGGTATTACATATGGCCAAAATCATGGCGATCACCAACCAGAAGGGTGGCGTCGGAAAGTCAACTACAGCGGTCAACCTGGGGGCGGCATTGGCCCGTTCCGGAAGCCGCGTCCTGGTGGTGGACGTGGACCCTCAGGGGAACACCACCAGTGGTCTTGGTGTCAGCAAGAGTACGCTGGAGACTTGCATTTATGATGTCCTGCTCGATCAGTGTCCTCCTGGCCAGGCGATTCGTAAGATTCAGGACAATCTCGACATCCTGCCGGCTACCTTGCGTCTGGCCGGAGCTGAGATCGAGATGGTCTCGGTGGTAGCCAGGGAGCAGCGGTTGGCACGCGCACTAACGCGGGTCGAATCTGCCTATGATAAGATTTTGCTGGACTGTCCTCCTTCGCTTGGGATCCTGACCATGAACGCTCTTTCTGCCGCGTCTGAGGTCCTTGTCCCGATTCAGTGTGAATTCTATGCACTGGAAGGGATCACGCAGTTGATGAACGTGGTCGAGTTGGTGAGAGCCCACGTGAACCCGGCTCTTCAGATCGGGGGAGTTCTTCTTACCCTGCACGACAGTCGTTTGAACCTTTCCGAGCAAGTCGCCGAGGAAGTGCGTCGGCACTTCGGGGAACGCGTCTTTGCCACGGTTATCCCCCGCAACGTCAAGTTGGCCGAGGCACCGAGCTTTGGTCAGTCGGTGCTCGACTACGATTACTCTTCAAGAGGGGCTCAGGCCTATCTCGAACTTGCCAGGGAGGTAATGGCTCGTGAAAAAGCAGGCTCTGGGGCGCGGTTTGTCGGCGCTCTTGCAGGATAGTAAGGAAAATCAACCTTTGGTCCAGGGGGCTGTCAGCGAGGTTTCTCTGGAGCTGTTGCGGGAGAACCCGCTGCAACCCAGGCGTCGATTTGACGAAGAGAAGCTCCAGGAACTCGCCGCTTCCATACGTGAGTATGGAGTTGTGCAACCGGTGGTGGTTACCCGCGAAGGGGACGGCTTCCGTCTGGTGGTCGGTGAACGTCGTTGCCGGGCGGCGCGTCTGGCCGGGTTGAGCACCATTCCGGCCCTAATTCGTGAGATGGCCGGCCCCAGGTTGTTGGAAGTCGCTCTGATCGAGAATATCCAGCGCGACGATCTCAACCCGATAGAGGAGGCACAAGCTTACGCGTTCCTGTTGCGTGAGCACGAGTGGACTCAGGAGGAACTGGCCACCCGGTTGGGTCGTTCGCGTCCAGCTGTTACCAATGCTCTGCGTTTGTTGGCCCTGCCTGATCCGGTCAAGGTCGATCTCGAGCAGGGTGTCCTCAGCTCGGGTCACGCGCGAACGCTTCTGTCGCTGGATTCGGAACACAAGCAATTGGAAGCATGGTCAGCCATGCGCAAGTTGTCTTGCTCGGTTCGTCAGGCCGAAGCGATGGTGGCAAATTGGGCTCGGCCGATCCGGAACAGCTCCAGGCGCGCAAACCTGACCGCCGATTGGATGGACATCCAGGCGCATCTTGAGCATAAGTTGGGCAGCGTGGTGCGCATTCGTCCCCGCAGCAAAGGGCGGGGTCATATCGAGCTGGCCTATTCCAATTCCGATGAGTTGGAGCGTCTGGTCGAGCTCTTGATTTACCTGGGAGAGAGACTCGAGCCGCCGACTCGCGCATCCGTCATGTAGGTCTTCGAGAGGGCCAGAGCGGCGGGTTGCGAAGACCTACAGGGCATGTCTACGGTTTCCTTGTTTCGCAAGTGGCGCTCGCAGCGTTTCCAGGATCTGGTGGGCCAGGAGGCGGTCGTTCAGACCCTGCGCAATGTTCTGGGCAGCGGTTCTCCGGCTCGAGCCTATCTCTTCAGCGGTCCTCGGGGTACGGGTAAGACGAGTTCAGCCCGAATTTTTGCCAAGGCCCTTAATTGTGAGCGTGGCCCAAGTTACGATCCCTGTAACGAGTGCTCCCTGTGCCGCCAGATCACCGAGGGTTCCTGTCTCGATGTGCTTGAGATCGACGCGGCCTCGCACACTCAGGTTGAGAAGATTCGCGATTTTATTGTTGACAAGGTGCATTTTTCGCCGGTCTCGGCTCGCTTCAAGGTTTACATCATCGACGAGGTGCACAAGCTTAGCGCGGCATCCTTCAATGCTCTGCTGAAAACTCTGGAAGAGCCACCATCTCACGTGGTCTTCATTCTGGCCACGACGCATCCTCACGAAGTGCTCCCCACCATTCTGTCTCGTTGTCAACGCTATGATTTTCGTGCCTTGCCCTTGGCTCGGATTCGAGAGCACGTTCTGGATGTAGCCGCGGCTGAGGGCCTCAGTCTCGATGCGGATGCCGCCAACCTGGTGGCTCGCGCGGCGGATGGCTCCCTGCGCGATGCGCTGGTCTTTCTGGAGCAGTGTGTGGCCTATGCCGGCACCAGCGTCTCAGGGGCCCAGGCCGAGTCCATCCTGGGTCTTGTCGGAATTGAGCAGATGGAACGTCTGAGCCTGGCACTCTCGGCGGGTCAGGCCGGTCAAGCTCTCGACCTTTTGCGGGGGTTGGCCGAGAGAGGGCTGGATCTCAAGCGTCTGCTATTCTCCTTCCAGGATGTTCTCCGCACCTTGCTCTTGTTGCAGGCCGGGGCCCGAGATCATGGCCTCGAGCAGAGGCTCGAGCACGAGCAAGAGGCGCTTGAGCGACTGGGCGGGAGCATTGGTCGCGGCCAGGTGATGGCCTGGCTCAGGTTAAGCCTGGAGATGGCCGAGCAGGCGCGCGAGTTTTCAGACCTGCTGATGCTCTGGGAGATTTACCTGGTTCGAATGGCCTGTCCAGCGCTCGATACGGGAATGGAAGCTCTGCTGGCCCGCGTCGACCGGTTGGAGAGGGGTGCAGTCTCCGAGAGTCGTCCGTCCGAGCGGCCCGCTCTCGCGGTGGAGAGTCGTCCGTCCGAGCGGCCCGCTCCCGCGGTGGAGAGTCGTCCGTCCGAGCGGCCCGCTCCCGCGGTGGAGAGTCGTCCGTCCGAGCG
>JAANMU010000169.1_pt1 | contig 83837 bp, 60 predicted proteins | sample 7279701 | NCBI WGS metagenome assembly JAANMU01 (sample SAMN14094539, study PRJNA606508) | bioreactor metagenome | isolation source: A lab-scale SPAN reactor treating ammonium-rich wastewater day 57 | place: Ireland: Galway | collected 2017-03-13 | reverse complement strand
GAGTTGGCCGGCGGCTGGTTGGGCCTGGGTGCAGAATTGGCCGGCGGCTCATTGGCCTTGGGGGCCGAGTTGGCAGGCGGCTCGCTGGCCTTGGGGGCCGAGTTGGCAGGCGGCTGGTTGGGCCTGGGAGCCGAGTTGGCAGGCGGCTGGTTGGGTCGGGGAGCGGAGTTGGCCGGCGGCTGGTTGGGCCTGGGTGCAGAATTGGCGGGCGGCTCGTTGGCCTGGGGAGCCGTGTTGGCGGGAGGCTGGTTGGGCCGGGGTGCGGAGTTGGCCGGAGGCTGGTTGGGCCGAGGAGCCGAGTTGGCCGGTTGCCAGGTGCCTTGAGGGGAGCCGTGCGAGCAGGAGGTCGGCTCCTGGCTCTGGCCGGCGCTGAATGCAAATGCGAAGGAGAAGGCTGTCGCAGTTCCGTTTCCATTAGCACTGGCGCCAGCGCTAGCGGCGGCGCAGGGCGAGCCCCCCCCCTGGTTCAGAGACTGTAGCAGGGACGAGAAGGGGTTGCCCGCTGCCTCCCGCCCGCCTTCCTGGCCGCCCTGGATGGCCTGCAAGATTCGGGAGATCAGCTCGACGACTGCCAGCATCTTCAGAATCTGGCCGGCCGAGGGTGGGGCCTGCAGAAAGGAGGCCGGGTTTTGTTGTGCCGGAGCTGGCGGGGCGCTACTGGCGGCCACGGCCAGAAAGATGGGCTGGTGGTTCTGCTGAGCGATCAGGTTCATCGGATTCCTCCAGGAAGTTGTTTTTCTTACTCTAGCCAGCCGGGGCTGTCAGGCTGCTGTCTCTGGCCGTCATTTGTTTCCAGGTGATGAACATTGTGTAAACGAGCCGTTCACAAAAAGAGGCCGGGTCTGGCTGCAAACCAGACCCGGCTTTGAGGCGCCCACGCGCTCTTATTCAGAAGGAGGTTCTCTAAGGCGCCGCGCGTTGAACACTTCGGGAATTGGCGCGGCGCCGCTCAACAGATTCTCTACACTCCCGCGCGTTCTAATTCTGAACTGGTCAACGCGCGGGAGTGTAGTTGACGCTCAGGCGACGGCCAGCGCCATCGCATTCATCCCCGTCCCCAGTCCGGGAACCTTGTGGCCCGGCCCGGTCTGGAAGGGATTGGTGCCTTGCTGCGCGGCCGCCGGGTTGCCGGCCGGCTGTCCCCCACCGATGCCCAGAGCCGCCTGCACCAGCATGTGGGTCTCGGGCTTGATCTGCTGTCCGGTCTGGGGGTTGGACACCGCCTGCAGATACTTGCGACCCAGGTTGGTGCGCGCATCCCCTCCCTCGACCTGGCCGGGCTTCTGGCCGCAACCGGCAGCCTGCGGGCCCCCCTGCTGGGGCTGGCCCCCGCCGAGCTGGCCCTGCACCAGCACCTGGGCGGCTTCGCTCAGAAGCTGGGCGTTGATGTCCTGGGGCTGGCTCTGTCCCTGACCCGGCTCCTGGCAGGCCCCGGCCTGCGGTGCCGGATTGCTCCCGCCGCCCTTCTGGCAGCCGCCACCCCCACCGGACTCGCCTCCGCCTTTCTCGCCCCCGCCCTTCTCACCGGGCTTGTCCATGGACTCGAGCTGCTTCTTGAGCTCCTCGACGTCTTTGCGAATCCCCTTGAGCTCTTTCCCCTCGCCGGGCTTTTCGCCCTTGCGGCCGGCCCCCGGCTTCTCGCCCTCGCGAGCCTCCTCGCTCAGGTTGGCGCGGTCCTTGGGTGAAGCCGCTTTGCCCTCGCCCGGTTTTCCTGCCTGCTCGGTTTTGCCCTTGGCCGTGGGGGCCGCGCCTGTACCGGGTTTGGCGGTCTGCTCGGGTTTGCTGGTTTTGGTTGCCGGGGCGGCGTTTGGGCCAATCTTGCCTGCTGCCATGTGAAAGACTCCTTTCGTTTCGGCCGTCACGGCCGCTCTTGACGTCAGGGTATCCCGGGGCAGTTGTGGGCTTGTTGTGGCAGGTTACCAGCTTGTTAACGAATTGGTCGCGTCCTGGTAACAATTCACCAGGGCACAGGGGCCCCCCCCGGCATCACCGAGTCGAAGGCCGCGCCCAGCGCAGCAAACATGCGGTACATGGAAACCAGTGTGACCAGCTCTACCGCCCCCTGTATCGTGTAGGCCTCGACCAGCTCGTCGAAGAGGCCCTGAGCAACGCTCTGCTGAGCGGTCACTGTGCGCACCAGCAGGCGCAGGCGCTCGTGCTCGGAGTCGAGCCGACTTCCCGAGCCGATGGCATCGATCAACTCCTGGCTCAGTCCTGCTGTGCGGGCCGACTCCTGGTGGGTGGTCCATTCCAGAGTGCTCTTCAGCTCCACCCCCGTCATCAGAATGGTGGCCTCGCGCACCGGGGCGCTCAGGCTGGAATGGAAGCGGACGAAGCTGCCCAGGTCACTGATCCTCTCGAAGAGCTCGGGATAGACCATGAGCTGCTCGTAGAAGCCCAGGTTGGGCAGGTGGCGCTCCGCCAGCATCTCCTGACGCTGCTTGCGGAGCTCGGGGGTGAGGTAGCTGTCCAGCTCGCGAATCGTGGCCATGGGTTATTCCGCGTAGATGTCGGGATGGCGCAGCGCTTCGGTCCAGGGTCCGACCGGAGTGGTTGCCTCGCGATCACAGCGCACATCCACCAGCAGCGGGCCCCCCTGCTCGACGAAGCCGGCAAAGGCCTGGGCCAGCTCGGAGGGCTCCTCCACCCTCACTGCCCGCACCCCCAGCGAGGTGGCGAATGCGGCCCAGTCGAGCGTCGGCAGCTCGGTCAGCGAGGCCGGGCCCGGCCCGGCCTTCTTGGCTCGCAGATAGACGTTGCCCAGAGCCGAGTTGTTGCAGACCACGTAGAGGATGTCCAGCTTGTGGCGGGCGGCCGTGACCAGCTCGATCCCGTTCTGCATCATGCAGCCATCGCCCGTGATGACGGCCACCTTCGTGCCCGGCAGGCCGATGGCCACCCCCACGCTGGCCGCGATGGCCCAGCCCATAGGCCCCAGGCCGGTGGCGGAGAACAGCCGGTTGGGCTGATACACCGGGAAGTAATGCCCGGCGAAGGCCCGGTGGGCTCCCGAATCGATCAGCAGGGCAGCGTCGCGGGGCAGCGCCCTCCTCAGCTCGCCAACGATACGGGCGGGGTGGATGGGCTTCTGCTCACTGGTGAGGTGCTCGGGGTCGAGAAAGTGCGGCCGGGAGAGGTAGCCATCGGCCCAGGCCCGACGGGCCGGGGCGGTGCGCCGCAGGGCTTCGGCCCAGGGGGCCTCGGGGCTGACGAGCCGGGCCAGCGCGGTGCGCACATCCCCCACCACCCGGTAGCCCACGGGAAAGTCGCGCCCGATGGTGGACGCGTCCAGGTTCACCGAAGCCAGCCCCAGTTTGGGCTGCAGGCGGCGGTTCCAGTCCAGGGTATCCCGCTGGTTGAGGCTTGATCCCAGCACCAGCAGGGCGTCCAGGTCGGGGCTGGTGAGGCACTCCTCGGCCGGGGGATGGCCGGCGTAACCGAACATGCCCAGTGAGAGCGGGTGGTCCTCTCTGAGTGCTCCCTTGGCCCGGAAGGTCGTGGCCACGGGGATGGACAGCTCCTCGGCGGCGGCCAGCAGCTCGGGGCTGGCCTGCGAGATCAGCGTGCCGCCCCCGGCCAGGATGGCGATGTTGGTTGCTTTGCTCAGGGCCTCCAGAGCGAAGCGGTCGAAGGCCTCAAAGTCGAGAATGCGAGCCGGCTCGGTCGGAATCGGGTGCCAGGCAGGATGCCCCACCTCGGCCTGCTGCACGTCTCTGGGCACGGCCAGGTGCACCGGCCGGCGCTGGCCCAGCATGGTGCTGTGGGCCCCGCGCAGGTAGTGCACCAGAGCGGCCGGGGAGGGAACGTGGTGCGAGAAGCCGGTCAGCGACTCGAACACCAGGATGTCGCTGATCCCCGCCGCGGAGGCATCCTGGAAGGCGCCGCGCCCCTGCAGGTCGGTGGCCGTCTCGCCCGTGATCAAGAGCAGGGGAACTCCGTCCGCGCAGGCCGCCCCCACGCCTCCCACGCCATTGAAGGCCCCCGGTCCCCCGATCATCAGCACCGCGCCGAACCTGCCCGTGGCCCGGGCATAGCCGTCCGCTGCATAGACTGCGCCCGCCTCGTTGGCCGCGACGATCGGCGTCAGCGTGCCGCTGGTCACGGCCGGCAGGAACGGATCCACCAGTCCGCCCACAAACATGAACAGGTGCGGGGGGAGGGTGGAGACGATGAGCTCGGTGCCTTTCACGGAGGCCTCGCGTTCGCGCGGATTGTGCCGGATCCTCTCAGGAGCCGCAGGCGAGGAATTGGAGGTTACCTCGGTGGTCGGGTTCCCTGGGAAGGCTCGAAGGGCATGATCGCTAGGGCGTGGCCCGCATCGCGGCCAGGAGGACCAGCCCCACGATCGCCAGCGGCACGCTGATCAAAGCGATCAACACCGGCCAGGCCATTCGGTGAGCGAAATTCAGCGTAGCCCCGACCCCGGACAGCTTGGGGACCCAGAGCCTGGGATCGTCCGGGTTGTTGTAAGCCAGCCCCGTGAATCCTTTCAGCTCGACTCCCTGGGCGCGCAACTCGTTGAGAACCTGCTGGCTTCGCCGCACGATGCCCGCGATCGCCAGGCCGACGGACAGGAAGGCGATGCCCAGAACCAGGCCGAGCTGGCCCGGGACCAGCGGCAGGATGATGGCCAGGCTGGCACTGGTCACTGCCATCGAGACCGCGACCATGTCCAGGGCCTGGCTGTTCAACTCGCCCAGCCGCCTGGATGCCTCCGGGTTTTCGAGCCAGGGACTCTGCTGGGTGCGCAAGAGGGGCTTGAGCACCTGCATGAAGGCCACCAGCCCGGCCCCGAACAGCAAGGGTCCGAAGACTCCCAGTGGAGTGCGGTGGGCCCAGCCGTCCGGCTGCCCGCGCGCGTTCCAGTGCACCACCCAGGTCTCCGGGAGCGAGCCCCAGAGAGTGAGCAGCACCAGGCCTCCCAACAACAAGATGCCCCAGGCCACCATGAAGATAGATTCCGTGCCCTGGCCCTGGGCCCTCCGGAGGGGCGCGAAACTCACCCCACCAACAACCCCACCCCAGCGGCGCACTTCGGAGGATCCGTCGGCGAAGATCTTGACGCTCCCGTTGAGCCCGTTGACCACCCTGCCCAGCCCTGCATTCGGGGGTTGCGCCACCGAGTGGGGCGCGCATGCGCACCCGACTTGCCCGCGCAAGCCCAGACCTGCCCTGCATTCGGGGGTTGCGCCACCGAGTGGGGCGCGCAGGCGCACCCAACTTGCCGGCGCAAGTTTTAGGACGCCTCAGGACAGGCGGCGCAGCAACCGGTCCGCGATATCGCCGGCCTCCGGACGAGGGCCGCTCAGTCGCAGGGCGCGGGACGCCACCAGGGGCAATACCCGCATGTTCAGCTCCGGGTTGAGCACGGCCGAGAGCGCGTTGGCCATCAGGCCCATCGCAGCGGTCCGGGTCGAGACAGCTCGCGGCGCAAAGCGGCTCTGCTCGCGATAGCGCGTCTGCAGCACCAGTCCCACCGGCAGGGGAGGAAGGTGCGGCCCGCCGCCGAGTTGCTCGGGAGCCACCCGACGGGCGGGCTCGCGCAGCGAGAGGGGGCGCGGATAGGAGTGCACGAGCCCTTCCGGGTCGAGCACGGCGTATTCGTCGGAGTAGTAGCTCGCCCCCCGCTCGACCAGGGCGTTGACCAGGCTGGACTTGCCCGTCATGGTGCGTCCGGGGAGCATGATCGCCTGGCCCTGCCAGCCCACCACCCCGGCGTGCACGAAGACCCGGTCGCGGGCCGTGGCGCCCACCCGCAGGTGGAGTCGGCCCTCGAGAACGCGCAGGACCTCGTCCAGGTCGTGGCTGCGCGCTACGCGCCCCGGGCCGTCATAGAGAAGGTGGAAATTGCGCACACCCGGGCGGGAGCCCCCTCCGCCCACGCGCAGCGAGAACAACCAGTCGACATCCCCATGGGAACGTCGACCGCTCCTGTCGTCGCTGAAATGTCGCTCCCAGTGAGGCAGGAGAAGGCGCTCCACCGCTTCCAGAGCCTCCGCATGGCTCACGCGAACCCCGATGGGCCATAAGGGGCCACCGCCACGCCGCCCGCCCACCCGAGGCGGTCGAGTTTCTCCATTCAGGTGGAGGGGAGCTTGAGCCGCATCGCGCGGGGTTCTGCTTGAGGGAGGGATGGGCCTGCGCAAAACCGAACTTGACGTGCGTCAAAATCCGACAGGGGGCTACGTCGTGAAGCTGCCACAGGCTGTTCCCGAGCTGGTGATCACGTCACTGAGTGACGGTGATGCGCTGGTCTACCACAAGACCCTCCACCGCGTGCACTCCCTGAATGCGGTGGCAGCCAGGGTGCTGAGCCATTGTGACGGGAAGTCCGAGCTGCAAGACGTGGTGCAAGAGCTCTCCAGCCAGCACGGCGAGCAGGCCGAAGACGTGGTCTGGCTGGCCTTGCGTCGCCTGGAGCAGTGCCGGCTGTTGAGCCAACCGCTTGAGGGCGCCCCGGTCAGCTCGCGGCGCGAGTTCCTGAGCAAATGGGGCCGGGTGGCGGCGATGCTGCCGGTGGTGGCCACCATGGCCGCGCCCCTGCCGGCGGCGGCCCAGTCGGGGGGAGGCCCGTGCATCAATCCCCCGGACTGCTCGGTCGCCCCCTGCTGTCCCGGTTTCTCCTGCAACATCGTGACTTGCCTGCCCTCGTAGAGCGAAAGCTCACCGCCAGCTGGCAAGCTCAGGCCCTTTTGTGGCGGGCGGCACACTGTCCGGCCCCGGCCGCCCTCGAGGCCTGGAACGCCCTGCCCTCCTCCAACGAGCACCTGATCGACTACCAGGCCCATCTGGCCTGTGTCTGGCAGAACCTGCAACCGCTGGGCGTTCAGGGCGATCTCATGGAGCTCTTGAGCGACCAGTTCTGGGCCAACAACCAGGTGCTCGTCCAGGGAGGTCAGCGAGCTCAGGCCACTCTTGCCCGGGCCGGCATCCCCTCACTGGTGCTCAAGGGCGCGGCCATGATCCGCCGCTACTACCCGGATCCGGGCCTCCGCTCGATGGGCGACTACGACGTTCTGGTGCCCTCGAGCTCCGGCCGGGAGGCTCTCGAGCTCTTGCAGGGCGAGGGCTGGCGAGACGCGGATGGCAAATCCCCCGACCGGGTGCAGGGCCAGCACGGACGCCCCCTGCTGCATCCCGACCATCCGGGGTGGTCGCTCGACCTGCACTGGTACGCTCTCAGCGAGTGCCGCTGGCCGGGGGCAGACGACGGGTTCTGGCAGCGCAGCCATGAGGGCTTGCTCGACCCGGCCGACGAGCTGATCGTCTTGTGCTGCCAGGCCTGCCGTCTGAAGGCCCGCTCGGCCTGGATGCTGGACGCGACCTGCCTGCTCGAGCACGGCCTCGACTGGACCGTGCTGCGCGAAGAGTGCCGAGCAAGACGCGTCGAGATCCCCGTCGCTATCGCCCTGGGCTTTTTGCGCCGCGAGCTCGGTCTACCCGTTCCCGAGTTGGAGCTGGCCTCGAGCTGCTGGATCGACCGGCTCTACTTTCACAGCAAGCAGAACGGCCCGGCCGCTCTGCTCCTCGTCACCGACTTCCTGCGCACGAGGCGCCCGCTGTGGAGCTTTCTCGACTACCTGGTGGAGCGCTGGGGCCTGGCCGGCCCGGAGCAACTGCCCCGCGAGGCGTGGCGGAGAATGGTCAACCGGTCGACCGCTCCTGGCGTCGCTAAAATGACCGAGCAGCCAGCCTGACCAGCAACCGCTCCGCCACCGATTCGGCCTCGGGCCGCGAGCCCTTCACGGTCCGAGCCATCTCGGCCACCCGGGCCAGGATGGGAAGGGTCTGCTCGGGGCTCAGTCGGGCCGAGAGCGAGTTGTCCACCAGGGCTAGCACCGCCTTGCCGGGGGGCACCGCCCGCAAGCGTAGCTGCACCCCCTCTCGGTAACGCGTGAGCAAGATCAGGCCGGGCTCGAGCGCCCTCTGGTCGCGGCTCCAGCCCAGCTCGTCGGGGGCAATCTGGTCGGGGGGCTGACGCAGCAGAAGGTGTCGGGGGAAAGGGTGCACCCGACCACCCGGGTCGAAGACGGCATACTCGTCCGAATAGTAGGTCGCCCCCGCGCGCACCAGCGCGTGCACCAGAGACGACTTGCCGGTGTACGAGCGGCCCGGGATGATCAGCGCCCGGCCCTGATAGCCCACCACGCCGGCGTGCACGAAGGCCAGGCCGCGGGCCGTGGCCCCCAGGCGAAGGTGCAGGAGCTTGCCCAGCTCGAGCATGGCGGTCTCAAGATCGAGCCCGCTCATGTGCAGCTCGTCGCCTGAGTGGATGGAGAATTGCGAATCCCCCTCCAGGGTCAGCCTTTCCAGCGGCGGCTCGATGGGGCTGGTCCAGCTCCAGCCCGGCAAGAGCAGGCTGTCGAGCCGTGCCAGGGCCTCGGGGTGGTCAAGCTCCACGGCCAGCGTGCTTCCGTAGGGGGCCAGGCAGAATCGTTGGCTCACCGGGGCGCATTCGGTCGTGCGCCGTCACGACCTGCCACGGAGGCCCCGGGCGCGGGGGGGCAGAAGGCAGGGCGCCATGAAGGCCAAGCTGGCAACGGTCTGCCTGGGGGCGGCTGCCCTGCTCACTGCCGCGCTGCACTGGATGCCCCTGGACCATCCCCTGCTCGGGTGGGCCCTGGGTTGCTGGCTGGCGGGCCTGGTGCTCTCCCGCTCGCCGGCGCGCTGGCCGCTGGTGGCCGTCACGCTGGCCTGGCTCTTGTCTTGCTGGTGGAGCTCGCGGCTTTCCACCCAGCTGGTGGTGCAGGGGGTGCCGATGCTGGGGGTGGCCCTGATCGTGCTGCAGCTCAAGCCTCGAGCCATCCAGCGGCTCACTCTCTGGTCCTGCGCCGGGGCTGGAGTCCTGGCGCTGCACGCCCTCTGTTGCTTCTGGGCCTTTCGAGCCCTGGGAGGCAGCCACGCGATCCGCCCCCCCCTGACCGGTTGGCGCTGGCTGGTCTGGCCTTACTACGAGACCCACTATGACATCGGCGCTCACCTGGTGGGAGTCTTCCTCAACGACAACCTGTTCGGCGTCTGGGCGGTGGCCTTCTTCGCCCTGTCGCTGGTTCTCTCGCGCGCGCACCCCAAGACTCGAATCTTGCTCTCGCTGGGGGCGGCCCTGCTCTTTCTGGCCGCGGTCTGGACCTACTCGCGCAGCGCCACGGTGGCCGCGCTGGGGGTGCTGGCTTACCTGGCTGCCCGCTGGAGCCCGCGCATCCTGCTGCTCTTGCTGCTGGTGCCGGTGCTCTATCTCTCCTTTGCCACCTGGCTCGACCGCTATCGCTTTCTGGAGCCGACCAGCGAGGTGGTGTATCCCTCCTGGCGGGTGGAGCAGGTGCGGCGGGCGGCCCGAACGTTGTCCTCCGGGTCGCCCTTCGGGGTGGGTCCCGGGGCAGCCGGGCTGGTGGATACCCAGTGGGCCAAGATCCCCCTCGAGCTGGGCTGGCTGGGGCTGCTGGCCTACAGTTGGCTGGTCTGGCGCACGCTGCGGGGCTCGGACGTCGGCCTGAAGGCCGCCATCCTGGCAATGTGGCTGGGGGGGATCGGAACCGACCTGTTGGAATCACCCCACATGGCCGCGACGCTGGCCTTCTTCTGGGGCTGTCAGGAAGCGCTGTCTCGTCCCGTGCATAAACTGTGCGACGATTCCTCAACAGGTTGAGCTTCGCCGCATCGCCGGTGCCACAACACTTTGGAAGCGGTTCGAAACAAGTTTCTCACCGCACGTTTCGTGGCACCGTCAATGCGTCGAAGTTGAGACCCGACTGTAGCGCTGGACCCAGCTCCCCAGAGCCGCCTTGTCCCCCGACTTGAAGGACTTGAAGCTCACGCCCAGCATGTAGGTCTTCTGATCGGGCGCCGGGTCGCTCCACAGCACGCGGGCGGAGGCTCGTACCTCGAGCTCCTCCTCCAGCTGCAGTACCAGCTCGAACTCCTCCGAGGCCGCGAAGGCCACCTCCGCGATCAGGCAGGCCCCTTCGGTGCCCAGGTCCAGGGCGCATCCGCGCCGGTCTTTCCCTTCGTGGCGATACCACACCGGGACGATCTTGTGGGCCCTTGCATAGACCCGACGGTCCGCCTGGCGCTCTGCGCTCCGGCGGTCTTTGCTGCGCACCACGCTCATCGATTCGGTCTCCGCTCTCCCCCCTTTGAGTACCATAGCACCATGCTCTGAAAGAAGTCTGTAGGAACTTCGTGCCGCAAAAGCCAATCACCGCATGAATGATCCGTCCCACCTCCCTGTCGGCACATTCTCTCCCCCTGGCCGCATCGAGCACGCGCCAGGTGGCTTCCGAGCAGCCGCAGGACACGGCCGAAGTGCAGGGAGGCCAGCCCGGTCGCACATCCGTCGAGGTGGACCCCCTCCAACAGGCAAACCATGCGACCCTGAGCGCCCTGCCGGGCCTGGCCAGCCTGCCCCTGGCCGAGCGGCTGGCCCGCATCCCGGTGGAGTACCAGGTCAAGCGCCGCTTCCGGCTCTGGTTCATGGACCCCAACAAGACCGTCAAGCCCGAGAAGGCCGCCGGCTGGATGGGCGACGCGCGCCTCAAGGTCAAGACCAGCCCCGAGGCCCCCCCGCTGCCCTTGACGGGGGAGGCCGACCTGGCCAAGCTCGAAGCCCTGCACGGCCAGGGCTCCACCGCTTCGCTCGCTCAGCCCGAGCTTGGCGAGCAGCTCAAAGGCCTGGCTTCCAGGGGCCTGACCTTCACCGTGGGCGGCTTCCCCACCGACTGTTACGGCGCCTACAACTACCTCACCACCGGCTGGCCCTCCCACGAAGAGCAGCCCGCCCCCGTCACGGTGCGCTTCCAGCAACTGCCCGTGCAGCGGCTCGACCCCGGGCAGGTGGAGCCTGGCAACCGCGAGGAGCGGCTCGAAAAGGCCCGGGCGGTGGCGGGCGATCCGGTGGCTACCGCTCAGTATCTGTGCGAGTTCTACCCCCGCAAGGAGGAGGTCGCCGCCGACCTGGCGCGCTTCGAGAGCGGTCCTGAGGCGAGCAGCTACGCTTCGCTGCGGCGCGTGCTGGGACAGCACGACCTGAGCAAGCTCGCCAAAGGGTTGGCCCTCACCACGAAAGGCGAGCTGGGCGACCGGCTGGGGCTGATGGAGGATATCCACTACTTCCAGTCCTATCACTCTGGCAATCCAGACTTTTCGCTTCTGGGCAAGGCTTTCGACGGCATGATCGAGAGCGGGCTGAGCTCGGGCGAGGCGCGCAAGAACTGCGTCGAGCTGAGCAACGCGCTGGCTCGCAACTACAACGAGGGCTTCAACGAGGTCTTCGGGGCTCTGGGCTCGCTCTGTCCGGCCACTCCCGGGCGGATCGGGCTGTTCATGACGCTGACGACCCAGGGCAGCGCCTCCGACGCGCTGGAGGTGGCCCGCAAGCTGGCCGAGCCGGCCGGCAAGCTGTCCGAGACCGAGCGCATCGACCTGTTGGGGAAGATCCCCGGCTCGCTGGCGGGCAAGAACCTCGCCTGGGGGCTGGTGCAGGCCGATCTTGCCGCCGGCAGGCCCCCGTCCGAGGTCGTCAAGCGGGCCCAGCGCCTGGTGGAGGCGCTGGGTCAGAGCCCTCAGGCGGCTCCCGCGGCCTACGCCGCCAGCCATCCCGACCGGTTCGACGGGGTGTGCCGCCTGCTCGAGGCAAGGGTTCCTGCGGCTGGCATCGGGCCGCTGCTCGACTCGATCGCCGACCAGCCCGAGCGGGTCGGCATGCTGGCCGCCCTGCGCGAGCGTGCCCCCAAGGTCGGGCCGCAGTTTCTCGAGACCCTCGAGCGCGACCCCCGGGGTCTTGCCCAGCTCGAGAAGCTGGCCGGCTCGGTCTACAAGGCGCGGCTGGCCGAGCCCAAGCCCGTCCTGGACGACTGGCGCTGCGATTCTGCTCGCAGCGACCTGGCGGCCGGTCTGGTGGAGCGGGGCACGGGCGAGCAGACGGTATCGGTCCTGCACGCCATCGAGGGCTGGGCCGGGTCCACCTCCCTGGACCAGCGGCTGAAAGCGCTGGATGGCCTCCAGGCTTTCAACTCCGGCTACGGCGGTCTGAGCGCCCAGCACCAGGGTCTGGCCTGGGCTTTGCAGGCCATGGGCGCGCTCTTGCAAACGGGTGCCAGCCTGGAGACGGCGCAGGGCCGCATGACCGATGTCCAGAGCACCTTGCTGCGGCAGTATCACTACGACCAGGTACCCGTCGCCTTCAGCTTCATGGCCGAGCAGGCCGGCAACGAGTCGGCGCTGGATTGCCTGCAACGCGTCCTCAAGGTCACCGGCGAGGTGACTCCCTCCATCGAGTGCGCCCGGGCCCTGACCGACCCGCGCCAGGGGCAGTCGCAGCGCATCCAGGCCGCCTTCAAGCTGGGTCTTGAAGGGCTGGGAGATCAGGCCGTGCGCCTGGCCCTGATCGGTGCCGTGAAGGGCGCCCTGGAGGGTGGTGAGGACCCGGCCTGCCTGACTTCCCTGATGAGCGTCGTCAAAGGGCTCGAGGCCGAGGCGGGCGCTTGCGCTCTGAGCTACACCACCGATAAGCCGCGCGAGCGCGAGCGCTTCGTGAGCCTGCTGAAGGCCGGCTTTCCAGCCCGGGTGGCTGGTCCCACCCTGGACCGGGCCCGGGGTGGACGGCTGGAGCCCCTGCTGGGGCTGGGCAAGGCCGGGCGGAGCCTGCAGGACAACCAGGTGCAGGCCTTCCAGGCCATCGATCAGCCCGACCCGCCCACGTTGGGCCGTCTGTGCCAGGCCTTCGGGCAACGTCCCGTTCTGGCTGCGCCGCTGGCCGAGCTGTTCGGCCAGGAGCTGAACGGCAAGCGCGAAGAGGTGGAGGTGCTCTCGCGCCTGCACGAGCAGAGCCGGTTCACCGCGCCCGAGACCATCGAGCTCTACCGGGCCCTGGCCGTGCCGGCCGGCTCCAGCACCCTGACCGAGCGGCTGGAGGCTTTCCTGGGCTCGGGAGGGCTGAATCCGCACTATCAGGGTCCCGGCCAGAACGTCGAGCTGGCCGTCCAGCACGCCGAGGCCCTGCGGGCTCAGCTCGCGAGCGGGGCCACCGTCAAGGATGCCACCACTGCCCTCACCAGCCTGTGGACCGGGCTCTACCAGGGCTACCATAGCCAGGACGCCGGTCAGGCCCTCGAGCACCTGGCCGGGCTCGGCCAGAGCCCCCGGCGCGAGCTGTTCTTGACCCTGCTGGGCCAGCGTTACGAGGTGGGCTCGGCCGTGCACGCCTCCAACCTGGTGGCCGAGCCGGCTGGCAAGACGGGTATCGAGCAGCGTATCCAGACCTTCCACGAGCTTGCGATCGCCGACTTGAGCCTGCCCGTGCGCGAGAGCCAGTTTCGGGCCTACCGCTGCGAGGTGGGAGCGGGCCAGACCAGCCAGGCGGCGGTAGCCAGGCTGCAGGCTCTGCAGAAGGCCGTGGGGCGCTGGGATGAGGCCGAGGTCTGCAAAGCCTTCGACCACGTGGCCGAGCATCTGGCCGGTCCGCGACCCGAGTTCACCGCCCTGCTCGAGCAGCTGCAGGCCGGCGTGAAGCCGGGCGTGGCCGTGGCCGCCCTGGAGCGGGCCCGCTCCAGCGGCGACCTGGGCCGCCTGCAGGGGCTGAAGGGGCTGGGCAAGGCGGGCCACCTGCTCGACGACCGGGTGGCGGCCGCCTTCCAGGAAGCTCAGGAGAAGGCCCTGGCGGCCGGAGTCTCGGGCCAGACGGCCGGGCTGACCCTGGCCCGGGTGGCCGACGCGGTCGGGGCGCGCCAGCTCAGGGGCGACGCGGCGGCCAGAGCGGCCGCTTACTGGGGCGAGAAGCTGGCCGGCAAGGTGGAGCCAAGCGAGATCTTCGCCCGCCTGCTGGAAGAGCAGCAGTCTCCCGAGGCGGCTATCTATTTGCTCGAGCTGATGCAGGAGCGGGCCGGCTCCACCACCCTCACCGAGCGCTACGACGCCTTTGTTGAGCTGGGTGGATTGAGCCGCTACTATCAGGGAGATCCGGGCAAGAACCACGATTTTGCCGCCTCGTTCTATCGAGCCCTGGTCGCTCCGCTGCAGAACGGGGCCAGGCTGGCCGAAGTCAAGCCGCAGCTGACAGGCGTGTGGAAGACGCAGAACTGGAATCGGGAAGTTCTCAAGCCGGTCTTCGCCCAGCTCGCCGAGCTGGGGGCTCACCCCGACGAGCGCGCCTTCCTGGCCTCGCTGATCACCAGCCAGTGGGAGCCAGATGAGGCCGTGGCCACCTCCAGGGAGCTGCACCGCGACCTGGGCCGTACCAGCTTTTCCGAGCGCAAGCAGGCCTTCGAGACGCTGGAGCTGGGGCTGGCCCACGAGTATGACCGCAAGAGGGACGTTCTCCATGCTTTGCGCCAGGAGGTCGAGCAAGGGGTCCGGATCGACCGGGCGGCGGGCGAGCTCAAGAGCCTGACCGGAGGGCTGAGCGAGCGCCATGCCTGCACGGCCGCCAGAGCCTGGTCCAACGAGCTTCTGGGCAAGCCTGAGCAGCGAAAGCACTTTGCCAGCATGGTGGGCGCGGCGGTGCCTCCCCGAGTGGCCCTGGCCACCGTGCAGAATGCTCCGGCCGACCGGCTGGCGGCCCACACCCGGCTGGTGGGCCAGCTGGGCGGGTATGGCGACTCGCTGAGCTCTGACGTGGCCCGGGGCTTCACGGCCGCCCTGGATCAGCACGGTCAGCCAGACGAGCTGGAGCTGCTGGCCAAAGCGCTGGCCCATCGCAAGCTGCCAAGCGAGCCGGCCCTGGCCCTCTACAACGAGAAACTGGCCGGTCGCTCCGAGGCCGTGCAGGCCTTCGCCCGGCTGCTCGAGCTCTACCCCGCCCACGCGGGCACCCTGCTCGCCGATCTGGAGGCCACCGGGGGCGACTACAGGGCGCGTATCGAGGCGCTGCAGGAGGTTGGCTCGTTCCAGCAGGCCACCTCGCTCCGCCTGACCTGGCTGCCCGAGGTGCACCAGAAGCTGCTCTATGCCGGCGAGCAGGCCGGCCTGCCGGACGCGGAGGTGCGAGAGCTGGTCACCCGCAACCTCGGCCTCACCGGCTGGAATCTCACGGAGGCAAAGCCCCTGCTCGAATGCCTGCTTGACCCTCCCAAGGATATGCTGCGCTGGAGCGGCATTTTCGAGGACCTCCTGCGCCACCGCGACTCGGCCGAGATCTGGCAGACGGCTCACCTGAGCCTGAAGGACCTGCCCTCCGAGGCGCTGGACATGTATCCCCCGTTCCGCTCTTCGGGGGTGTCTCCCCGCGAGGCCCTGGGGCTGCTCGATGCCCTCAAGCAGCCGGTCGGCCCCACCAGCCTGGCGGACCGTCGCAAGGCTTTCGAGCAGCTCTGCCAGGTCAGCTCCACGGACGGCCGCAGCCTGATGCGGCGAACCTGGGGGATGCTGGTCACCCTGCCCGACGTCTCCTCGGGCCAGCTGCCGACCCTGGCGGAGATTTACCGCAAGCTGATCGAGCTGGGCCAGACCAGCGCCCAGGCCACCGACCTGGTGAGCAACATCTACGCCGCCGAGCAGGCCAAAGGTGTCACCCCCGAAGAGCTGCAAAAGCGCCTGGACAGCATCGCCGAGGTGGCCAAGCTGGAGATCCGCCCCGACACGGGCGCGGCCATCCTGCGCGATGAGGCCGACCGGGTGGTGTTCAGCGGGGTCATGGTCAAGAAGCGGCGCGCCCCCACGTCGTGAAACGCTTCCTGCTCTGGTTCGCGCTGCTGGCGACGGCGGCGCTGGCCCACCCTTTCGGCGAGCTGGCCGTGGACGTGACCTACCAGATCACCGTGGCCGAGCCTCGCATCGAGGTCGATGCTCACCTGTACCTGCCCGAGGTCTCGGCCCTGAGCCAGGTGCAGCGCCTGGATGCCGACAAGGACGGCGTCTTCACCGAGGCCGAGAAGGCCGCCTATCTGCCCCAGGCCAGCCGGATGTATGAGAGCGAGCTCTTCTTCACCCTCAACGGCCGCAAGCTGCCGGTGCGGGTGGTCGCGGCCGATCTCAAGGTGGAGGAGGGCCCCTCGGGCGAGCTGCACGTCATGCTCGTGCACTACCGCTTCGAGGTGGACGTGCCCCCCGGCCTGGTGCAAGAGCGGGGCAACCGGCTCGAGTTCCTGGACACCAACTTCACCGGGACGCCGGGCTGGAAGGAAGTCATGGCGCGCGGCCAGGGGTTTGCCATCGACCACGGGCCCCACCTGCCGAAGACCGCCGCCGAGGCGCTGCAGGATCGGGCCAGCATCGAGTTCTCGCACTCGGTGAGTGCGGCGATCGCACCCTTTCCCGCCTCGCACCGTCCCTCGCCGGGCTTGAGCGGGTCCAACCCCATGGTGGACATGCTTAGCGGGGAGAGCTTTCTGCTGGTCGCTCTGGGCCTGGCCTTCGTGCTGGGAGCCCTGCACGCCCTCAGCCCCGGCCACGGCAAGACGGTGGTGGCGGCCTATTTGATCGGCTCGCGGGGCACCATCCCCCAGGCCATCCTGCTGGGGGCGGTGGTCACCATCACCCACACCTTCAGCGTGATCTTGCTGGGCCTGGTCACGCTGTTTGCCACCCAGTACATCCTGCCCGAGACCCTCTTGCCCTGGATCGGCTTCGTGTCGGGCATGCTGGTGGCCGTGATGGGCGTCTACCTGTTCCGCCTGCGCCGCCGCGAGCAGTCGGTGAAGGCCGAGCATCATCACGGGCACCAGTCGGCCTACCTCGCCCCCGTGCAGGTGGTGGCCGACGGCCAGCTGCTCACCCGGCCCGGCTGGACGGTGGCCGCGGTCGAGACCGAGGACGCGCCCCTGGTCATGGGACACTCCCACGGCGGCCGCTACCACACCCACCACGTGCCCGAGAAGGTGACCCTGTACAGCCTGATCACGCTGGGCGTGAGCGGCGGAATGGTGCCCTGCCCAGACGCGCTGGTGGTGCTGCTGAGCGCTATCGCCTTGAACAAGATCGTGCTGGGGCTGTTGATCTTGCTGGCCTTTTCAGCGGGCCTGGCCTCGGTGCTGATCGCCATCGGGGTGGTGCTGGTCACCGCCGGTAAGGTGGTGGAGCGCTACTATCCCGGGCAGAGGTTGCTTGATCGGGTCACGCTGGCCTCCTATTGCGTGATCGTGGCGATGGGGCTGGGCATCGCGTACCAGTCGCTTGCTTCGGTGGGGATTTTGCGCTTTTAGCCCTGTTGCTGGCGGCGCAGCTCGGCCAGCTCGGCCTCGAGTCGGGCCCGGGTGGCCTGCTCCTCGGCCAGCTTCAATTCGGCGGTTTCCAGCCGGGACACGGCTTCCTCGCGGGTGGGCAGCAGTTGGCCCGAGCGGGGATCGTGCAGCCGGAGGCGGCCCTCGACCAGGCGCAGCTCCAGAGCGACAGTCTCCAGGTGCAGGGCACCGGCCACGGGCAGGTAATCCTCGCCGTGCAGTCGGTAGAGCTTGAGCTGCGGCTCGAGGTACTCGCGCAGGGGGTCGAAGATAGCATACTCGCGCACCCCCATCCAGGCATAAAGACCCTTCTTCGAGCCCAGGTCCTCCGAGCGGGTGGACTTCGAGGTGACCTCGATGACCAGGTCGGGAGCTTTGCCCTCTTCCCAGAGCAAGTAGTTGTCCCGCTCGCCCGGCTTGACCCCCAGCACCACCATCACATCGGGGGACAGGTGCTTGCGGCCATCCCCCTCCTCATAGCAGAGCAGCAGGTTGCCGGTGACGTAGACGTCGGTTCGGCCCCGGTAGAAAGACTCGAGCCCGAAGAGCAGATCGAAGATCTGGTTGCGGTGGACGTCGGTCTCTCCCAAAGGCACTCCGTCAGAGGTAGGGTATTCCACGGTTTCCCAGCGCGGGGCGAGCATAATCAGTTTTTCACCGGGGCGGAGGGCCGGCCCTTCACGTAGCGCCGAGCTCGCGCAGTCTTTGCTCGAGAGCATCGGCCCGGCGGCGCTCGGCTTCGCTTGCCGCAAACGACTCGGCCTGGGTCGGGAAGGGAATTCTGCTGACCGCATCGACCAGGCGCAAGAGCTCGTTCTCCACCACCAGCTCGAGCCCGAGCAACCGGCTGAGGTAGCGCCCCCGGGTCACCACGGGCACGAGGGCTTGATGCTCGCGGCGGTAGACCCGCAGCTGACCGGGCAGATACTCTCCCAGAGGGTCGAACAGGAAGTACTCTTCCACACCCATCTCGGCATAGCGGACCCGCTTGGTGGTCTGATCGGTCCGGCGCGAGGATCGTGAGGTGACCTCGAAAACCGCCACCGGCGGACCGCCGTCGATCCAGGTGCGGAACACCCGCCGCGTATGGTGTCCGCAGCCGAACGCAACGAATACGTCGGGGGATACCTTCCGAGCGCGGTTTCCAGGCTGGTCGTAGAGGAACATGTTGGCGAAAGCCCAGTCGGCGAGCCGACCGGCCAGATGCTGGCGCAGTGCGCCCAGCAGGTAGGTGATGGCGGCAAAGTGCGAGTCGGACTCGGTCACCGTGTCTTCGTAATAAGGATAGAAGGCTTCCTGGTCGCTCGCGAGCATGGTCCACCTCTCTTCGACAGAGAAAATGCAGGTTCCCCGAAGGGCAAGCACAGGGTCAAATGGAGTAGGCCTTCAGATAGGGGCTCAGCGCCTCTGGCCAGCCCGAGTGGGCGGAGTTTCTTGAAACTCCATCATTTTCCTGCGCTTCAGCTCCCTTTCAGGTCACTGGCCTACACTGACTCCATGCCGACCATCCATTACATGCCCCGCGAGGGCGGCGGGTATCAGCCCTACGCCAAGCTCCCCTACACCGGCGAGCCAGCCATCGGCAAGGACAACCTGGCCCTCACCGAGCGCGGCTCGAAGTTCCTCAGCGTGGTGGACGCCCAGGGCAACCAGCAGTTCACCCATCCGGCCGAGGACTACATCCAGAGCGTACAGTACCAGCCCGGGGCCGACCGCTACCTGGTGCAGGACTGGGGCGGCATTCAGGCCATCTCGGCCAGGACCGGCGAACTGCAGGGCAGCATCCATCCCGAGAACCACAGCCACCAGTCCAGTATGCAGGTGCTCTCGGACGGGCGATTGGCCCTGAACGTGGCCACCTGGTCCGAGCACGGGCAGCTCTTGATGCTCCAGCCCGATCTCACCCCCTCCTGGAACCAGCCCACCGCCCTTCTGCGGGCCCGCTTCCTCGAGCTGCCCCAGGGACAGCTGGCCGCGTTCGACGGCTCCAACATCGAGGTGCGCGACAGCGCAGGCAAGGTGCTGCACAAGAGCGACCACGCCGTCAATGACCCCATCCTGAGTGGGAGCAAGCTGGCCTACGTCGAGACCACGCGCCGCGAGTACAAGGCCGGGCGCGTGGCCGAGCAGTCCAACAGCCGCCGGCTCTGCCTGCACGACCTGACCACCGGCAAGACCTCCAAGTCGCCCACCAGCAACGGGGTGGAGATGGTCTCGCCCCTGAAGGACGGGCGCTTTCTCCTCAGCGAGCGCTCTCCCGGTTGCTTTGCGATCGCCGTTCATGGCGCCGAGGGCAAGCTGGTCAAGCGTGTCAAGCTGCCCGAGGAGGCCATCCTGGGCCAGGTGGAACTCTCCGCCGACGGTCGCTCGGCCTTCGTCGTGGAGGGCGATCTCCAGTTCAACACCCGCGTCCACCGGCTCGATCTGCAGACCTTTGCCCTCAAGCAGATCTTCGAGACCAAAGGCGACGCCGTGGTCAGCGCCCTTTCCGACGGCCGCACGGCCATCTTCAGCGCCTCCGGGGTGGAGCTGGTGGAGGATGGCTCCAAGTTCGGCAGCCTGGGCGAGTTGCTCGAGGCCTTGCCCCGGGGCACCGTGCCCGCCAACGAGCGCATCACCAGCCGCACCACCAACTTCGTCAGCTTCGGTGAGGGCCCGGGCAAGTGGGATCGCCTGATGCTCACCCTGACCCACCGCCTCAAGCTCGACGGCCCGGCCCGCCTGGCGGCCGAGCCCGGCAAGCCGTTTACCACCGGGGACTATTGCCTGAACTTCACGCTGCCCGCCCTGGACGCCCTGCCGGCCGCGGTGGCGGCCGCCGTGCAGGCGCCCACCGTGAGCGATCTGTTCCGCCAGGACGGCGGCCTGCCGAAGTGGGCGCGCCACGAGCCCCACTTCGTCGAGGTCACCGACCCCGAGGGCAACAAGCATTCGCAGACCGGCGACTTCAAGCACGTGCTGCCCCTGATGGCCGAGGGCCGCCCCGTGGTGGCCGCCGCCGGCGAGCACGACACCCGTCTGTGGTGGTGGGACCCCAAGCGCATCAGCTCTTCGGAGAGCTACGAGCTCGAGGATGCCATCTCTGCCATCCAGCCCGGGCAGGACGGCCGCTCGGTGGTGGCCACGACCGAGGGCGGAGGCGTGCTGCACCTTTATCCCCAGCAGGTGGGCAACCTGGCCCAGGAGCCCCGCAAGGACCCCGCCGCCGAGCCGGGGGGCAACCTGGGCGAGACCTCCGAGGGCATCCGCCTGCCGGGCGTGTTCATTCGGCGCTACCGCGGTTCATAAAAAGGCAACTTCGCGGCAAGCTCCTGGCAAGAAGTCGGCAGTATCGCGTTCACTTCCGCCTGCCACCATGGGGCTATGGACAGAACGCCTTTTCACCGTCGCCTGCGCAAGGAGCGCAAACTGCGAGGTTGGAGCCAGTTGGAGCTGGCCCGGCGAGCTGAGCTATCCCGCCCGCAGGTCACCCACTATGAGCGGGGCACCCGCATCCCGCCGAAAAAGCACGTCGAGCGCCTTTCGCGCGCGCTGAGCACGCCCTTGCAGTGCGAGGCGCCGGCTCCCGAGAAGTGCGGATGGCCAGCCTGGAAGCTGAGCAGGCTGTGGGAGCGCTTCACCCCGCATCCCCGCCGCTACCGGCTCGACCGCGAGCGCGACAACTGGGTGCGCCTGCTGGCCGCCCGCAAGGCCTATCCCTCGCTCTACAGGCTCTGCGTGGCACGAGTGCTGGAGCGCCACGGGCGCAAAGCCTTCAACGAGTTCTTGCACTTTGCATGCTGTGGCTCGGGCTTCGAGATGCTGGGCTGGCTACTCATCCTGGACTTCGCGCTCATCTCCTACGTCAGTCTGGCCCGCTTGAAGTGGCGCCGGCTGCCGGTGATCGAGGAGCCCTCGGGTGACCTGGTTGGCGGCGAGTTGTGGCCGGTGATGGTGTTCGAGGACCCCTTCCTGTGCGCGCTCTTCCCCCAGGTGCGCGTGCGCACGTCCGCGCAACCCTACCGGATGGACCTCCTGGCCTGCATCCGCGTGGGCATGCGCCTGGTGTGGCTGAATGTCGAGTTCGACGGGCCCTTCCACGAGACCGGCTATGACCGCAAACGTCAGGCCTTCATCGGCTTGCCCCGCGTGCGGATCACCGAGGAGGACGTGCTCTCGCCCGATTTCAAGCAGCGCTTTCTGAACAAGCTGGCCGCCGCCGTCGGGCTCGGGGATGTCGCTTAGGGGTGCATGGATGCGCCCCAGTCGACCGCACATTGCGCGCCAGCGAAGGTGCGCCGGAGTCGGGTGCACATGTGCGCCCCAGTCGACCGCACATTGCGCGCCAGGCGGAGGTGCGCCGGAGTCGGGTGCACATGTGCGCCCCAGTCAACCGCACATTGCGCGCCAGGCGGAGGTGCGCTGGAGTCGGGTGCACATGTGCGCCCCAGTCGACCGCACATCCCGCTTTCAGCCCCCCTTCAGCCCAAACGCCTATCCTGCAAGGAAGATGAACATCCAGGGAGTGCACAGCTGGTCACTCAGGCCCCTCCCTGCCACGCAGAGCAAGAAACCCCTGGCCCAGGACGTGCTCGACTCCGGCGCCGAGGTCACCGTGCCCCGCTGGCTCAAGCTGTTCGGCCGCCGCGCAGCCAGCGCGGAAGACATCCAGAAGCAGCTCGCAAAACCCCAGCCCGACCTGCAGGTCCACCTGCCGGACGCCGACCTGCCCTGCGTTCTCAAGAGCCAGGAAGACCTCACCCAGCTGGCCGTCTTTCAGGGGCTCTTGCCGGCCAGCGTGCTGCCTCAGCCGGCCCTGGCCGAGGCGCTGCTCGACCTGCGCGCGGCGGGCTGGGCTTTCCAGAGCGGCCAGCACCGAGTCAGCGCCATGCAAGCCTACCAGGAGCTGCCCGCTGGCCAGGTGACCGGGCTCTACCACAGCCACAGGCTGGCTCTCGATCTGGCGGGGGTGGGTTCGCTGGCGGCCTTCTACAAGGCGAGCGACCTGTTGCACTACGACGCCTTTGACGCAAAGGGCCAGCCGTGCCTGCCGCACCTGGCCACCAGCCTGGGCAAGCAAGAGCCCTGGCTTGCCGTGCAGCGAAGCGCCGAGCTCACCGACTTCGAGCGCTTTCAGCCTGAGAAGGGCGACCTGCAGCTCACCCGCCAGGTCTACGATGCCAAACCCCACGAGCTGCCCGCGCTGCTGAAGGCGGCCCAACCCGAGGACTATGAGCGCGTGCTGCCCCCCGCCCTCGAGAACATCGCGCTCTCGGGGCCTGAAATCGTGCAGCTCGCCCGTGATCTCCCTCCTCATCCAGCCTGGCTCGACAAGCTTCAAGACGATCCCGAGGTGGGCCAGGCGGCCCGCATCACCGCGCGCCACCTGAACCGCGAGTCCTGGCCACACTTTCTGGAGAACTCCACTCAGGACGCCCTGGCCTTCAGCTCGTCCCTGCTCGAGAAGACCCCCAGCAACCAGGTGGCGCTCGAGGTGCTGCGCGCCCTGCAGCAAGACCCCGAGACGCGCCCCGCGGCCCGAGCCCTGGAGCACTGGCAGCCGGCCGACCTGGCTCAGGCGACCAGAACGCTGCTGGTCAATCCCCACCTCAGCGAGAAAGAGCTCGACCATCTGGGCCTTGAGCTTTGCCGGGGGGACAACAAGCGCGAGGCGCGCCTGCTCGAGTCCCGGGCCGAGCGCGGCATTCCGGCGGCGCGGATGGCGGCCACCCTCTACCCCCGGCTCCAGAGCTACGACGCCAGAAGGCGTGTCTTGGAGGCCGGAATGGGATCAGCCCACGGAGTCCGGCTCTACCGCCCCCTGCTCGAGAACCTGCGCGACCAGAAGGACGCCAGCCTGATCGCCGAGCAGGCCCGCCAGGACCTGGCCGGTCTCCCTGTCATGGCGGCCATCAACCGCTGGGGACACCACGAGGCCCTGTTGGCCGTCAAGCTCGCGGTCGAGAACGAGGGCCTGAAGACCCCCGCCGAGCTGCATCGCCTGGGCGTCTCACAGTGCAGCGCCTACAGCCGGGAGTTCTGCCAGCTCTTGCTGCAAGAGCAGAAGGCGCTCGGGCCCGAGCAGGCGCGAGCGGCCGAGGTCGGCCTCGAGCTGATGGGCGAGCTGAAGTCCTTCGCCACCCGCCAGAAGCTGTGGGATCTTTGCACGCGCAACACGGCGCAGGCTCAGGATCGTGAGCAGGTCTACGCCACCTTGCTGCGCGAGGTCGATCGCAGCCGGGCCGACGAGGACGCCCAACTGCTGGCTGGCAAGCTGCGCCCGCTGCTGGCCGGCACCCCCGTGCTGCAGGCTCTGGACCGCTGGCAGCTCGGCCTGGACGAGCCGGCCTTGATCCAGCTGGCCCTGGACAACCGCAAGCTGACCGGTGCGCAGGACATCCACCGCTTCGGTGTCTCCAGGGCCTCTGTCTACCAGATGGACCAGTGCATGAAGCTGCTGCAAGAGCAGGAGGCCTTCGGCTGCGACCAGGCCCGCGCCGCCCGGACCGCCCAGGAGCTCTTGCCCCAGCTCAAGTCCCGCCGGGCCAAGGAAAAGCTTTGGAAGCTCGCCACCACGGCCGTGTGCGACCCGATGAAGCTCTATCCGGCCATGCTCGACGACCTGCGCCGCAACAACAGCGAGTATCAACGCGAGGCGCAGCAGGCCGACCAGAACCTGGTGGCCGAGCGCTTGCGTCCCCATTTGCAGTCGCACCCCCTGCTGGCGGCCCTGGACCGCTGGCCGCTGGGCTACGACGAAGCGAGCAAGGTGGCCCACGTGCTGGAGAATCTCCGGGTGCGCACTCCCGACGAGGTGCACCAGGTGGGCATCCAGTTGACCAGCACCTACAACACCGCCATGTGCGAGGCGATCCTGAAGGACCAGCAGGCCTTTGGCGGCGAGCGGGCCGAGGCCGCCAGGCTGGCGCTCGAGCTGATGCCCCAGCTCAAGTCTCGGCGCGTGCGCGAGAAGGCCTTCGAGCTGGCGACCCGCCAGGCCGCCCTGGTCAAGGACCCGCTCCAGGCCTACAGCTGGCTGCTCAAGGCCAGCGAGCAAGAGAGCGATTACCAGCGTGAGCAGATCCACAAAGACCACGAGCTGCTGGCCGGCAAAATGCGTCCCTTGCTTTCCGGCAATCCCGTGCTGGCGGCCCTGGACCGCTGGCCTTCCGGTCTGGACGAGGTGGGTCGCATCCGCAAGACCCTGGACAACCCGCGCGCCCGGACCGCCGCCGAGGTGCACGCCGTGGGAGTCTCGCTGTGCAGCCACTACAACACGGCCCTGACCACCGCTCTTTTGGAAGAGCAGGTCGCCGCCGGGGGGCCGGGGCCGGCGGGCCAGGCCGCCGCTCTGGCCCTCGAGCTGGGCAAGCTGGTCAGGTCGCACAGCGCCCGCGAGCAGATCTGGGAGATGGCCACCAAACGTCCGGAGCGGGCTGCAAAGCCGCTCGAGCTCTATGCCAGCCTGATCGACCGCCTGCAAGAGGGCACCAGCTCCTATCAGTCGGACCAGAAGGCGGCCGACGCCCTGGCCCTGGCCGGGCGGGCCCGTCCGCTGCTGGCCGGCAATCGCGTGCTCGAGGCCCTGGACCGCTGGAACTACTCCGACGAGACCCGGCGCATCCAGGCCGTGCTGAAGAACCCCCAGGCCGACCCGCTGGCTCTGGGCGAGAAGCTGTGCGGCGACCACGACTTCGCCCTGCAGACCCGGCTGCTGGCCGAGAAAGGCGCTCCCAACGCCCAGCGGGCGCTGACGCTGATCGGCAGCTGCCAGGCCAGCGCCAGTAAAACAGCGCTCTACAAGCAGGGGATAAAAAAGCAGAGCGTGGTCGAGTTCTACGCCCAGAGCCTGGACGCCATCACCAGCCTGAGCTCGAGCTGGCAGGCCGACCAGCGCCAGCGCGACGCCCAGATGCTCGCCGAGCAGGCTCTCCAGGACCTGCCTGGCGAGGCCGCGCGCCTTGCGCTCGACTGGCAGCCGGCTGACAAGGTGCGGGCGGCGCGAGCGGTGTTGGCCGGTCCCGATTTACGGGGAGCGGAGTTGGCCCTGGCCATCTGCCCCCCCGACGATCAGGCCCTGCAGGACAGGACCCTGGCGGCCCAGGGCACGGACCTTGCTCGCCTGACTCAGTCCCTGCGCGGCCAGGTGCAGAGCGAGGGGGCTCGCTACGCCCTCTGGCGCGGGGCCATGGAGCAGCCCGAGCTGGGCGACGCCGAGGCGGTGCGCGGCTTCGCCAAGAACGTGCTCAAGCACTACGACGAGCACTGGAGCCGCAAGCCCAAAGAACGCGAGACGCTGGAGAAGTTGTTGGAGACTTACCTGAGCGTGGTCACCCTGGTGGCCAGGGCCGCCCCCACCGGGGTAGTGGAGGAAGGGGAGCGCGTGCTGGTGGGGGGCGTGGTGGTGCGCAAGAAGGAGATGTCGGCTTGAAGGATTCTCAGCCTCCGTCGCCAAGAGGGGCCGTACGGAAGTAGTCTCCGTTCACTTCACCCGGACGAGCCGTTTTGCCTCGTCCCGCCGGGGGGCAATCCCCGTGAATCACGACCAGGGTTTCAAGCATCTTCTGTCTGCCTATTTTCTCGAGTTCTTGGATCTTTTTGCGCCTGAGGTCAGGGCCTTTGCGGAGCCCGACTCGCTGGTGTTCCTGGATAAGGAGGTCTTTGCCGACCTGCCCGATGGGCAGCGGGGCGAGGCCGACCTGCTGGCCAGCCTGCGCGTTGCGGGCAGCGAGCGCATCTTTCTGGTGCACCTGGAGCACGAGGCTCAATACCGCAACCACTTCGAGCGTCGGATGTTCTTCTATTACGCCCGCTTGCTCGAGCGCCACGGGTTGGACATCTATCCGCTGGCCGTGCTCTCCTATCCGAGACGGCGCACCCCTCAACCCGACCGATTCGTGGTCGAGTTCCCCTGCCTTCGGCCCCTGGTTTTTCAGTTCCAGGTCATCGAGTTGAATCTTCTGAGGTGGCGGGACTACCTGGCGAAACCCAACCCGGTTGGAGCCTGCCTGCTGCCCTTCATGGGGCTGGCCCGAGGCCAGAGAGCCGAGGTCAAGGCCGCTTCCTTCAAGATGCTGGTCGGCCTTGAGTTGGAGCCAACTCGACTGGGCTTTCTCTTTCAGTTCGTGGACAGCTATCTGCCTCTGAGAAGACTGGAGGAGAAACGCAAGTTTGATGCCGAAATTGCTCAGATGAGCCGGAAGGAGCGCGAGGCGGTGATGCACTACACCACCAGTTGGGAGCGTGAGGGTCTGGTCCGTGGCCGTCAGGAGGGCCGTCAGGAGGGCCGTCAGGAGGGCCTGCGCAGAGCCGTCCAGCTTCAGATAAAGGACCGGTTCCCGGCGGACGCCAGCAGCTTGCTGGAAGACCTGTCGCGTGTCCACGAAGAGAAACAGCTGGATGCAATTGTTCTGGCGCTGGGCCGCCAGGTCAGCCTGGAAGAGCTGAAGCGCTTGCTCGCCTGAGCAGGCCGCACTCGCAGGGCAGCTCCAGCCCGTGGGCCTCGAGCAGCGCCCCATCCCCCAGGAGCTCCGCTGTCGGAGCATCGGCCACCAGCTCGCCCTCGTCGAGCAGCAGCGTTCGGGGAAAGAGCTCGGCCACCATCGCAAGGTCGTGGGTCGAGACCAGCATCGTCTGCGGCAGCCCCGCCAGCAGGCGGATCAGCTCACGGCGGGCGCGCGGGTCGAGGCCGGCGCTGGGCTCGTCGAGCACCAGGATGGGGGGGCGCATGGCCAGCACCGTGGCCACCGCGATGCGCTTCTTCTCGCCCTGGCTCAGGTGGGGCGAGGAGCGGTCGATCAAGGCGTCCATCCCCACGGCATGCAGGGCCTCCTGCACGCGGTGCTCCACCTCGCTGGCGGTCAGCCCCTGGCAGCGGGGGCCGAAGGCCACGTCCTCGCGCACCGTGGGGCAGAAAAGCTGGTCGTCGGGGTCCTGAAAGACCAGCCCCAGGCGGGCCCGCAGCTGAGGCGCCGTGCCGGGCGAGAGGGCCAGCCCATCCACCTGCACCTGCCCCGCGCTCGAGCGCAGCACCCCATTGAGTTGCAGGAGCAGGGTGGACTTGCCCGCCCCGTTGGGGCCTACCAGGGCGACCTTCTCGCCAGCTTGCAGGCGAAAGCTCACCCCCCGCAGCGCTTCGCGGCCATCGGGGTAGCTAAAACGCAGCCCCTCAACCTCAAGCAAACCAGAGGCTCCCGGCCAGCAAGAGGACCCATGCGAGCAGTCCGAGCAGGTGGGCCGGCTTGACGGGGGTTGCCGGGGAAGCCGGGAAGCAGCCCCGGTAACCCCGGCTCTGCATGGCCGCGTAGAGCCGCTCGCTGCGCTCGAGCGAGCGCAGGAACAGGTTGCCCACCATCGAGCCCGCCGTGCCTGCCTGGTAGAGCAGGCCCGGCGAGCCGCAAGCGCGCGAGGTTCGCGCTCGCATCAGGCGCTGCGCCTCGTCAGAGATGACGAACAGGTAGCGGTAGACCAGCCCCATCAGGCTGACGATCGCTCTGGGGCAGCCCAGTCGCTCGAGAGCCTGGAGCAACTCGGGGAAGGGGCGGGCGGTGAGCCAGAGGAGGGCCGTCAGGGAGAGAGCCCCGCGCGCGAGGAGGAGGGCGAACCGGTGCATTCCCGGGTAGGTGATGCCGGCCTGCCAGACCGGACCAGGGGTCAGGAAGAGTAACGGCAGGGCCATCAGCACGAAGGGGAGGGCCAGCAGCGCCTTTTTTGGGCGCCAGGCTCTCAGGAAGGGCAACCCCAGCAGGGCCAGCAGTCCCAGCTCGCGGGCGTTGTGGGCCAGCGCCACGGCCACCAGGTAGCTCAGGACGGCCAGCAGCCTAAGCATGCCGGCGGGCCAGCGTGCGGCCCAGGGCCAGGCCCATCAGGCCCACCAGCACCGTGCCCAGAGCCACCGCCACCAGCGTGGTGGCCACCTCGTGGCTGACCCCGGGCACCGTGTAGTCGCTCAGCAGGCTGAAGGGTGGCTCTTGAGCAGCATGGAGAAACCCCTGCCGCTCGGCCACCGCCTCCAGCCCGTCCGGGCTGCTCGAGGCCAGGGGAGCGCACAGCGCCACCAGCAGCGCGACCGAGAGCCCGGCCAGGAAGACCGGCGCCGGGCCCTTCTGCTCGGCCAGGGCGTCGGGCCGCACCTTCATCACGTAGGCCAGGAAGAAGACCGTGATCAGCGCTTCGCCCAGCCCGATCAATGAGTGCACCCCGGCCATGGCCGGAAGGCCCACCTGGAGGGGACTGGTGCCCGAAGCGGCCAGCTCGAGAGCGCAGGCCAGCGAGCTGACCACCACCGACAGCCAGGCGGCCAGGAAAGCGGCCGCCAGCTTCAGCGCGGGGTTGGAGGGAGCCAGCCGGTAGACCGCCGACCCCACCAGCGCGGTCAGGACGCCCATGTTGACGATGTTCCAGCCCATCACCAGCAGTCCGCCGTCTTGAAAGAGCAGCGCCTGCAGCGCGATCACGCAGGTCATCACCAGCACGGCCGCCGCCGGCCCGGCCACGATGGCCGCCAGCGCGCCGCCCAGCAGGTGCCCGCTGGTGCCCGCCGCCACCGGGAAGTTGATGGCCTGGGCGGCAAAGATGAAGGCCGCCAGGATGCCCAGCCAGGGCGCCTGGCGCTCGCCCAGCTCGCTTCCTGTGGCTTTGAGGGCCAGGGCGATGGCCAGGATGGCCAGCAGCCAGCCCACCACGTCTACCGGCACGGAAAGAAAGCCGTCCGGGATGTGCAAAGCGAGAATCATATCAGGTGAGAATCTTCGCAACTGGACGGAGAAGTCCCCTGCCTTGTGTGTCGCACCTTTGCCCCGCGAGCGGGGGTGTGCGGTCGACTGGGGTGCACATGTGCACCCGACTTCAGCGCACCTCGCCTGGTGAGCGGGGATGTGCGGCGACTGGGGCGCACATGTGCACCCGACTTCAGCGCACCTCGCCCGGTGAGCGGGGATGTGCGGGCGACCAGGGCGCACATGTGCACCCGACTTGAGCGCACCTTTGCCCGGCGAGCGGGGATGTGCGGTCGACCGGGGCGCACATGTGCACCCGACTTCACCTCGCCTGGTGAGCGGGGATGTGCGGGCGACTGGGGCGCACATGTGCACCCCGACTTCAGCGCACCTCGCCCGGTGAGCGGGGATGTGCAGGCGACTCGGGCGCACTTTGCCCAACCGGGCTGCCGTCCCCGTGGCAGCTCAAGAAGCGCTGCGGGGCCCTTTGAAGCAGACCTTCCCCACGCACGGGTCGCCCTCGCCATCGGGCTCGGGCGCATAGCGGGTCTCGAGCTCGATCGTCTCTTTCGCGAGGTCGAAGCGCAGAACGCGAACCACCTCCAGGGGGAGCGTCCTGACCCAGAACTGGGGAATCGGCAACACCAGCAGCGCAAAGAGCCCCCGTATCCAGCGAGCCACGCGGGTGTAGGCGGTCACCTTCCCCCGCCCTTCGATTCGCACCACGCCCTGGCCCTCATCCGTGACCTGAATCTCGGAGTAGACTCGAGGGAGAAACATGTGCTTTCCTCGCCGGAGCCAGGGCAGCCATCCATGGCTCACCGGGCTGACCAGAGGCTCCATCTTCGATTCGCCCTGCCAGTGATAGGGGACGGGGGACAGCAGGCACTTCCCGCCCTCCTCCCACCACAGGGGTTGCATGCCGTAGGTGCGGAAGTCACAAAAAAACGGCGTATTCCAGGGGGCGCTCTGGCCGCGGGTGACCACCGCCACGTAGGCGGTCTCGGATTGCAGGATGCAAAGTGGCCCCAGCTGCCGCACCGGAACGCCGGCAGACGGCTCGGTGGGCTCCGGCCGAACGTCCCCCAGCATCGAGAAAAGCGCGGCCGCATAGGCGTTGTAGTCGGGGTTGTTGACGTAGACGTCCCAGTCGAGGCGCTCGGCTTCGCCCTGATTGAGAACGCAGGGGATGTGCCCGTCGCTCTGGAGGAACTCGGCCATGCGCGCCACCAGCCGCCAGCCGGCCTGGCGCTGGGAAGGATTGCCGGCCAGGAGCAGGGCCAGAGCCGCCGCCGCGTAGCCGAACAGGGCGCCCCGGGAGCGGCCGTAGGGCACCAGCACCCCCGAGGGGCTGACCAGCGCCTCCAGGGCGTCGAGCCCTCGCTCGAGAGCTGAGGTGCGCTCAGCCGAGGGCTGCCCGAGCTCGCGAGCCTCCAGGGCCAGCGTGGCGCAGAACTTGGCGTGATACGTGACCGGCGCCACCTCGCCGACCGGTGAATCCAGAAACAGCCCCTCGGAGGTCTGCCAGGAGAGGACCTTCTTCCACAGTTGCTCGGCCCGCGCCGCGTCGGCCCGGTTGCCCGTCAGCCGGGCCCGGAGCGAGAAGTTCAGGGCCCGCATGGCGATCCAGTTGCGCGAGACCACGCGCCGCCCGTCGTAGACCCGAATGTCCGAGGGTCGCAGGTACTCGCCCGGTCGACGCAGGCACAGCAAGAGCAGGGCGAGCTGGTCGAACTCCGAGTCGCGGGGGCGAGCCAGGCTGTGTCGCAGCGTCAGGCGCAGGGCTCTTTCCCGGGCCGGGTCGCCCCCGGGTTGAAGGGCCAGAGCCAGGGTGGCGAAGCCCTCGGCATAGGTTCCGTGCTCGTTGTGCACCGAGTCGGTCACGCGCCCCGTTGCCAGCACCCGGTCGCACAGCCAACCGGTCAGTCGGGTGGCCAGACCGACCGGCGTTTGCTTCTTGTCATCAGCCACCCGCGGCCCGCTTGGAGGCCAGCCGCCGCGCGCTCTGCGAGTATTTCACCGCCAGTTTCAGGCGCATCAGCTCGCTGAGGGAGACTCCCTCGAGCTGGGCCTCGCGTTTGAGAGCGGCGTGGAGGCTCTTGGGGATCACAATCGTGACCCGGCCTGAGAGCGCCTGGACCTCTTGCTCGAATTCGTTCACCTCGCGGCTGCGGAGGGCGGCCAGCTGTTGCTGGAGCCAGCGGTAGAGCTCGGAACGCACCCCCTGGCGGCGCTGTTCCGGGGTCGTCCAGAGGGCCCGGAGGCGGCCTGCGGGTCCGAAGAAGAGGCGGGAGAAATCCGGGGCGGTCACGCCTTGCTTGAGGAGCTTTTGGGCCTCGCTGCGGATGCTCTTCTCGGTCAGGCTCAACGTCTCGTCCTCCTCACAGGAAGCGGACCTCCACGGCGGCGATCTCCGACCCGAGGTCGCGGCCGTCGTTGTCCTTGACAGGCAGGAAAAAGGTGGCTTTCACGGGGGCCATAGTGTGCACCATTATATATGATGGCGCAGAGACCCTGCTGCTGGGCCTCGCCGACCCCGTCGAATCCTCCATTAGCGATCAAACCCACGCACGCGGTCGAGGCGAAACGGCGCCAGGACAGGCATGAGACGGCTAGATTGGGCCCGTGAAGCGGCATTCTGTTCACCGGCGGTTCTGTGCCGGAGGTGAGAACCCGCTACGTGCCCTGGTGAGTTGGGTCTATCAGTTGCGAGGCCCGTCGTAGACCCGGGGCTTGGACCACGGAGGGCTTGGTGGAGGAGAGTCTTCCAGGGAACCAATGGCTGACCGTTCCCGTCTCGAGTAGCAATTAATTTAACAGATCTTTCGGGAGGAAGTCTGGAATTCCCTTGAAGATAGGCCCGGGGAGTCGGGATTAGCAGAACATCCGGCCCCATTGGAGTGGCCCCTTCCAAACGAAGAGCCTGCGCGGGAACGCAGGCTCAGAAAGGAGGGGTCATCCTTCTCGTTCTGCTCATGGTGTTGCTGCTGATGCAGCCTGGTAGCGGATTGAGCCCCTGCCCGGTTCCGTAGTCCGACGGGGCCGGGCACCTTCACAGGATACCAGGTTCTCGGCTCTTTGGCAAACCGGCCAACCGCGGTCCGACCCCCCGCGCAAAGTCCGGGGGCGCAGTCACTCGCCCTCGAAGCAGACCCCGCGAACGGTTACTCGATAGCGCCGAGCTCGCGTAGCTTTTGCTCGAGAGCATCAGCTCGGCGGCGTTCCGCATCAGCCCGGCGGCGTTCCGCATCAGCCTGCCGAACAGCAGCTTCGTTTGCCGCAAACGATTCAGCCTGGGTGAGGTAGGGAACACGGCTGACCGGATCGACCAATCGCAAGAGCTCGTTCTCCACGACCAGCTCGAGCCCGAGCAACTGGCTGAGGTAGCGTCCCCTGGTCACGACGGGAACAAGATCCTGATTGTCGCGGCGGTAGACCCGCAGTTGACCGCGCAGATACTCTCCCAACGGGTCGAACAGGAAGTACTCCTCAACGCCCATCTCGGCGTAACGGACCCGCTTGGTGGTTTGATCGGTCCGGCGCGAGGTTCGAGAGGTAACCTCGAACACGGCCACGGGCGAGCCACCGTCTACCCAGGTGCGGAATACCCGACGTGGATGGTGTCCGCAGCCGAATGCAACGAATACGTCGGGAGAAACCTTCCGATTGCGGTTTCCAAGCTGGTCGTAGACGAACATATTGGCGAAAGCCCAGTCGGCGGGCCGCCTCGCCAGGTGCTGGCGCAAAGCGAGCAGGAGGTAAGTGATGGCGGTAAAGTGCGAGTCGGACTCGGTCACCGTGTCTTCGTAATAAGGATAGAAGGCTTCCTGGTCGCTCGCGAGCATGGTCCACCTCTTTTCGACAAAGGGAATACAGGTTCCCCGAAGGGCAAGCAGGGGGTCAATGGTGTGGGCCTTCAAGAAGGGGCTCGGCGCCTCTGGCCAGCCCGAGTGGGCGGAGGGTTCTTGAAGCTTTATCACTTTCCTGCAGGGGCGATTTAAACTTCGCTTACGCCGGACCGGTCAGCATGCTCACCTGAATTGGGTGCGGGGGAAGGGCGCAGGGCGCCACGGTCTGGTCGGGCAGATAGACCTGCCGCTCGGCGTAGCTGTAGCCGAAGGGGGCCGCGGCGTCCACTTTCGGGGCTCGATGGACCTCCAGGCAGCCGTCGACCGTGTTCAGCACCCAGTAGTCCGGAATGCCGAAGCGCGCATAAAGGCTGGCTTTCTCATAGCGATCATAGGCCAGCGAAGTCTGGGCTACCTCGATAACGAGATCGGCACCGGTGGGATGACGCTTGACCTTCGCCAGACACTCCTTGGGGACGACCGCAAAGTCAGGCTCGGGCTCGGAGTAGGGGCTCAGGTCCAGGGGCAGCTGGACGCGGACGAGATGGGTCTTGCCGAAGAACTCCACGAGGAGGTTGTTCGTCCAGCTGATTGCATCGCTGTGCGGCTTGTCCGGAAGGCTCCGCAGGATGATCGTTCCCTCGATCAGCTCCACCCGCTCGTCTGGTGCCAGGATGCCTTTCTCGGCCATCAGGTTGAACTCTTCGACCGTGATGGGCCGGGTTCGCGCGTGCAACAGGCTCATAAGGAGAGTTTCCGGGCACGGCTGCATCCTTCCCGGCAGGCCGCCCCGCCCCCTCGCCGAAAGCCAGACACCATGTCCACCTACGTTCTCGGAACCCACGACGCCGAGCTGCAGCGGCTCGGCTTTCAAGCTCAGGTCTGGCGCGCCCGCGCTCTGGCCCTTTTCGAGCGGGCCGGCTTCGGCCAGGGGCAGCGGCTGCTCGACGTCGGCTGCGGCCCGGGCTACGTCACCCTCGACCTTGCTCGCATCGCGACCAGCAGCGGCGAGGTGCTGGCGGTGGACGCCTCCGAGCGCTACATCGAGCATCTGCAGGCCCAGCCCCGGTTGGCCGAGCAGTCTCGCGTCGAGGCCTGGGTGGGGGACGCGCAGCGGCTCGAGCTGGATGCGGCCAGCCTGGACGGGGCTTTCGAGCGCTGGGTGATGTGCTTCGTTCCCGAGCCCGAGAAGGTGGTGGCCGCCGTGGCCCGCGCCCTCAAGCCGGGCGGCGCTTTCGTCATTCAAGAGTATGCCAACTACGAGGCCATGCGCCTCGCGCCCCGCAGCCGCGCCTTCGAGCGCGTGGTGGAGGCGGTGGCCCACAGCTTCCGCCAGCGCGGCGGAGACCCCGACGTCGCCTGCCGCCTGCCCGCCATGCTGCAAGCCTCGGGATTCAAGGTGGTGCACCTCGAGCCGGTGGTGCGCGCAGGTGGGCCCAGAACCGAGTTCTGGCAGTGGCCCGAGGGGTTCTTCTTCAACTACGTGCCGCTGCTGGTAGAGCGGGGCCTGCTCACCCCTGCCGAGCAGGACGCCTTCGAGCATGACTGGCGAGCGCGCGCGGCCGACCCGCTGGCTCAGTTCTACTCGCCCGTGTTGACCGAGATCGTGGCCAGAAAGCTCTAGGAGGCGGTGCCCTCGAGAGCCTCGAGCAGCTCCAGGGTCTTTTGGCGCACGTCGCGCGGCAGCGCGCGCAGGTAGCGCAAAGCTTCGATGACTGCTTCCAGGGTATCGGTCTGCGACGACTGCACTCCGTGAAGCACCGGGCCCCCGTTCTTGATGACGGGCAGGATGCCGTTACTCAGCTGGGCCATCGGAGGGTCCTCCTGTTTCGAGCTGGGAGCGGGAGGCGCGACCTCCAAGCTCGGCTCCTCGAAAGAAACCTGTTCGTCGTTCCTCTCCTCGAGCGTCGGTTCCTCTTCCACGCTGGGACGCGTGCGACCCTTACGGAATTTCTGGGCGTGCAGGGCCAGGCACTGGCGCGAGGCAAAGCGCTTCCCCGGCGCCACCGGCTGGCCGCAGCCGCACTCGCAACGCTTCAGCGCGATGCGCGGCTCCTCCATGGCTTTGCTCATCGGGGTGTCCACGTATTCAACTTTGCATCGGTCCTTCACTTTGGCCTTGCGCTGACACCGGTAGAGGGTGCGGTGGACCGCATCCCCCCCGGGACGAAATACCAGGAGTTGCTCGACCAGAACCGCCTCCCCGCACTGAGGGCAAACCAGGGAGGTAGATTCTTGCTGAAGCTCTGTAACTAGCATGATTGCTTGACTTTGTTGAGGAACGTAGCACGCCAAATGAGCCAAGTCAATGGACATCAGTACTTTACAGACGGGCCTTGCGCTTGCGCCGCCGGCGCGAATCCCCGTGAATCACGACCAGGGTTTCAAACTTCTTCTCTCTGCGTATTTTCCCGAGTTCCTCGAGCTTTTTGTGCCTGATGTCCGGGCCTACACCGACCCGGACTCTCTGTCGTTTCCGGACAAGGAGGTCTTTGCCGACCTGCCCGACGTGCAGCGGCGAGGCCGATCTGCTCGCCAGTTTTGCGAGTTTTGCGCGTTGCCGGGAGCAAGCGAATCTTCCTGGTGCATCTCGAGCACGAGGCCCAGTACCCTATGCCCGCCTGCTCGAACGTCACGGACTCGACGCCTATCCCCTGGCCCTGTTGTTAGATTCCAGGTCGACTTTCCGCCGCTGGCCTCTCCCGTTCAGGTCATCCAGTTGATGAAATCATGCGACTACGTCGGACGGCCCAATCCAGTGGAGCCTGCATGCTGCCCTTCATGGGCCGGGGTCGGGGCGAGCGGACGCAAGTGAAGGCATCGGCCTTCAAAATGCTTGGTCGGGCTCAACATCGAGCAAAGCTAGCTGGGTTTCTTGTTCCAGATCGTGGATAGCTACCTCCATCTGGCGCGTCCGAAGGAGAAACGTCAGTTTGATGCTGAAATCATGCTTATGAGCCGAAAGGAGCGCGAGTTTGCTGCTGCGGTACACCACCAGTTGGGAGCAGGATGGCCTGGCTCGAGGCCGTCAGGAGGGGTTACGAAGTGCTGCCGAGCCTGCTGATTCGGGATCGCTTTCCGGTCGGGCCAGGGCGCTCTTGGAAGGCCTCCGAAGGGTGCAAGACGACGAGCGACTGCACGCGATTGTCCTGGCACTGGGTCGGCAGGCCCAACTCGACGAGCTGAGGGCGCTGCTGGGGTAGCGCCAGGCCCCCTGCTCGAGCGCGCACCAATTTTGCTCCTCGCATAGCAGGCGCAGGGCAACTCCAGCCCGTGAGCCTCCAGCAGCTTTCGGTCCCCAAACAACTCTTCGGCCGGTCGGTCCCCAAGCGCCCTTCGTGCGGGGAAAGAGCCCGGCTACCATCGCAAACCGATGTCCAGTTACGTCCTCGGAGCCCGCGACGCCGAACTGCAAAGGCTCGGCTTTCAAGCTCACGTCTAGCGGCCCTGGCTCTGTTCGAACTGCCGGCTTCGCCCCCGGTTAGCGCCTTCCCGAGTCGGCTGCGGACCGGTTTACGTCACGCAGGCTGGCTCGTAGTCGATATGACACAAGACCGTAGCACCCGCGAGAAACCGCAAGAAGATCAGCCGCAAAACCAGGCTCGACCTCCTGGACTTGAAGGATTGCTGCCGGTTACATTAGAAACAGGGCTTCTCATGAGGAATACTCCCTTCACCGCCTTCATAATCGTCAGCTTGGCTGTTAGCCCTGCTCAAGCGTACATCGACCCGGGCAGCGGAAGTTACCTAATCCAAGTTCTGATCGGATGCCTGCTTGGAACGATGATCAGCATCAAGGCCTTCTGGCGTAATATTTGGATGTCCATCCGCTTGAAGACGGGTGCGGGCCGGGCCGGAGCAACTAAGGCTGAGGACTCCGCAAGTAGCACCCCGTAGTGTGCTTGCCCCGTCCCGGCTCGCCGGATCCTTTCGGGACCCTAGTGGTTACGTTTTCCGACACGAGGGCATCATCCATCGGTGGGTGGCGCGGGAGTATGCGGAAACCTATCAGGCCCTGGAGCGCTCAGGTCTATTTGCCGAACTGTTCGAAAGGGGCTGGCTCGCTCCCCACGAACAGGTATCTTTGCCTCATTGCGAAGAGGCCTTCAAAGTCATTCGGCCCCAACAGATCCCTCTGATATCCTATCCCTACGAGTGGTGCTTCGGCCAGCTAAGAGCCGCCGCACTTCTCACTCTGGACATCCAACTTGCTGCGATGGCCCGCGGCTTTTCCCTCAAAGACGCGTCCAACTACAACATTCAATTCGTAGGCGCCTTCCCGATGCTCATCGACACGCTGTCGTTCGAGCCGTACGTTCCGGGTCGCCCGTGGATCGCCTACCGCCAATTTTGCCAGCACTTTCTCGCTCCGCTACTGTTGGTGCATTATCGCGACGTTCGGTTCCTCAAGCACCTCAGTACCGATGTTCACGGGATCCCGTTGGACCTTGCCAGCAAACTCCTACCCTGGACTTCCTTGACGAATCTCTCGGTGCTGTCACACATCCACCTCCACGCTCAGACGAGCGCCCGCGCCAGTGAGGGCGATGGCAGCCGGCGCTCGAAGGCGCACGTCTCCGAGGCCGGATTGACCGGGATTCTGGAGAACCTACGCGGGCTCGTTCGCAGGCTCAAGTGGGAACCGTCGGCTTCGACTTGGCGCGATTACTACTCCGCGACCAACTACTCGGACGAGTCAATGCGCCACAAACAACAGGTCATCGAGCAGACGATCGACTCATTTCCCTCCAAGCCCACCCTGGCTCTGGACTTTGGGGGAAACACCGGTCGGTTTAGTCGGCTCTTCTCGGCTCGCAAGATCTATGTGGCGACGCTGGACGTCGATGTCAGCTGCGTCGAAATCAGTTACCGACAAACTCAGAAGGAGAGTGACAGGCTAGTTTTGCCTATGGTGCTCGATTTAGCCAATCCAAGCCCGGCTATTGGTTGGGCAAACCGGGAAAGGGAAACTCTCGAGCAGCGGGTGGCAGGAGGCGCTGGGGCCGTGATGGCCCTCGCCCTGATCCATCACCTGGTCATCTCTCTCAACATTCCGATGCGGGGAGTGGCTGAGTATTTTTCGAAGTTCGCTTCCAGGCTGATCATCGAGTGGGTTCCAGCCTCAGATTCCCAAGTGCAGCGCCTCCTAGCGTCGCGCATTCTGCCACCCGATTACACGGAAGACTCCTTCCGCGAGGCGATGGGTCAGTTCTTTCCCAGGCACACGGCTACGCGCATCCACGGAAGCGAGCGGAGCATCTATTTTTATGAAGCCTGACGGTCTCCTCAAGAGAGCCCTGCTCTCGTTCATGCTGCCCTGCCTGGTTTTCGTGCCACGAGTTCTGGTCGTCTATATCGGGAACTCCTCGGAAATTCCCGTCCGAGACCTGTTCACAACGTTGACGTCCTGGGCTCTGATAGTCCTCGTGGTATTCATTGCCCTCTGGCCTGTCTACCGCGACACGGAGTTTGCTGGAATCGCGTCTTCTGTGGTCCTTTTTGGGCTGATGAATGCCGTCGCTTTCATGAAGATTTTTGGCAGCGACAAGAAGGGCCGTCATCTGGGTTTCACGGCCGTCGCAATGGTAATTTTCCTTTGTTTAGCTGCTCTCTGGCGGATGTCTCGAATCACCGACATCAATAAAGGTCGGTTGATGCACATTGGTTTACAGGTCCTCGGGTGTATCGCGCTTACCCACGTGGTCTTCGCCCTCCTTCCCAAGGCTACAAGCAAGAATGAGCTGCAGTTTGCGCTGGAGGATGGCCAGCCTTTACCAGCCCCTGTGAGGACGGGTCCAAACATCATATATATCATTCCGGATACTTTGGCCAGGGCGGACGTGTTGCAGCATCACTACGGCTTGGAAATGCGTGAGTTTTATCGGTACTTCCGCGAGAACGGCTTCCTAATCCCGGAGAGAAGCTGTTCCAACTATCCCGTTACCGCATTCTCTCTGGCCTCCTCCTTGAATATGGATTACATCGTGCAGATTAACCCCGCTTTCAGCGGTGGAGATCTGGACTCGATGAAGGGTAGGCGAGTCACTGTGAAAGGCGGGGGTTCACTGCACGGCCTCGTAGTACGCAATCGTCTGGCGGAGTTGATGGCGTGCTCGGGTTACAAGGTTATAAATGTCTATGGCGGCATCGGTTTTACTGCCAGGTTTGACTCGACGACCCACACCGCAGGTATGAACGATAACGATCTTGGGTCAGCCGTTGTTTCCCAGACGATCCTTGCGCATGTCTTCGATAAGTGGCCCGGGCTGTCTCCCTATCTCTCCGCGAAAAGGAATACTATTCGCACCGCCTTTTCCGAGACCCGGCGCATCGCGACCTCTGAGCAGAGTCCTTACTTCTTGATCTGTCACGTCTGGGGGGCGCATCCCCCGTTCATGTTCGCAGCCGATGGGAGTGACTTTAATCCGACGCTTATCAGCGAGAACTCGGTGGAGGGCTACCGAGCGCAATCGGCTTACGTTCTGAAAGAGCTCGTTCAGACCAGTCAGGCGATCATCAGGCAGGGGGATCCCAACACGATCATTATCATCCAGGGCGACCACGGAGGGATCATGGCGAACGGGGATCTTCCCTACGACGCGCCGGATACCGGGCTACGACTGGACAATTTCTGCGCCATACGCTTGCCCAAAGGCGAGTCGCCGCCACTTGATCTCTTTCCGGAAGACTTGAGCCCGGTTCAAATTTTCCCCATCTTGCTCAACCACTATAATGGTGCGCAGATTTCGGTGCCGACGACCCGGCGCTACTGGCCCGTCTTGTGCGAGGATAAGTTCTTCTTCAAAGAGATTTCTGCCAACTCTGCAGCAATTACGCCGGGTCCTTAGCGCGCTGGTCAGGGGCTTGTTGGCCAAATTCTCCAAGCAGAGTCGGCATCCGCCTCAAAATTGACGTGGCAGGATGCCGTTACTCAGCTGGGCCATCGGGGTCCTCCTGTTTCGAGCTGGGAGCGGGAGGCGCGACCTCCACGCTCGGCTCCTCGAAAGAAACCTGTTCGTCGTTCCCTCCTCGAGCGTCGGTTCCTCTTTCACGCTGGGACGCGTGCGACCCTTACGGAATTTCTGGGCGTGCAGGGCCAGGCACTGGCGGGAGGCAAAGCGCTTGCCCGGCGCCACCGGCTGGCCGCATCCGCACTCGCAACGCTTGAGCACGGTGCGCGGTTGCTCGACCGGCTGTCTCATCGGTGTATCCACGTATTCAACTTTGCATCGCGCGCAACTTGGGACTGCAAAGAAAATTAGCGCACCAAACAGCTAGAGTCAATGTTCGCGCTTACAGACAAATTCTTGACACCCGCCCTCAAAGGCGGGTCTTGCGCTTGCGACGCCGGCGCCTGGGGGCGGCCGGGTCGAGCGCGACCAGGCCGATGAAGACCAGCATCCCGCTCGTGAGCAGGGCCGAGCCGACGTACAGCATGGAGGTGTTGCCCGGGCGGGGCGGAACCTGGGGGGCGCCTTTGCGGGCCGGTTTGGGGGTCTCGGGCAGGGCGGTGATGACCGAATAGCCTCCCAGGACCAAGAGGAACGTGCCCAGCAGGACAAAGGTCGACATGTTGCGTCGCATGGCGTTTTGTAGCCCCGACAGGCTCACGGCCTCGAGCGGGGCGCCCTTCTTGCGAGAGGAGGAGCGCGGCGCCACGGGGGAGACCGATTCGACCGGCTCAGGCTTCCCGGCGATGCCCGGCTCGGCATCGGCTGCGGCAGGTTCCCTCGCCGCCGGCGGCTCGGCCGGCTCGAGCGCGGCCGAGGCCGGGCTTGGGGCCAGGGCAGGGGGAGCTGGGGCAGCGACAGGAGCCGGCGGGTCAGGAGCCGACGCAGACCCAGCGGTCGGGCTGGCCGGCAGAGGCGGAGGCTGCAGGCTGCGGGAGGCCTCCTCCAGGCGCCGGCGGCGCAGCTCGGGGTCGAGCAGCCGGTAGGGAAGCTCCATGGGAGCTGTCAGCATCGAGGCCAGCTGCTCCTCGAGCCGGTCCACCTGCTCGGCGCGCTCGAGCAGAAAGGCGATCTGCTCCTCCGGAGGGCGCGAGCCGGTCAGCTGGATGCGTCCCACCGAGGCCATCTCCAGCCTGCGACCGAGCTGAAAGAGCTTGCGAAAAGCGCTCTCGAGCTGCCCGCGCTGACCGCGCCTCAGCTCGATCAGTTGCTCGGGGTGTGGCTCCTGCCCGTCGGCCAGGAGCTGGTAGGGTGGCTTGCGAGTGGCGGCGCGGGCGATCTTGCGTGAGGAGAGCTGCCCGGTGCAATAGGCATAGACCAGCAGCTTGAGCGGCTGGCTCTTGAACCCGAGCACGTCGAGCGCATCCCCCACGAACCGGGCCAGCTCCAAGGCATGGTCGGCCATGGGAAGCATCATTCCCAGCCCTGCCAGTCGGGCCCTCCTACAGGAAATCCCCCCCCCCCGATGAATGCAAGGCGCCCCCGATGAAAGGCATTGCTGGCTGACATGTGCGGTATTTGTGGCTTTGCCGGCCTCTCCCCCGGCTCAGTCGATGCGTCCCTCCTGCGCCGGATGGGCGTCCGAGCCAACCTCAGCTTCAGCGCCCTGCAACCGTGAAAATCCTGGCCCTGAGCAGCGACTATCCCCCCACTCGCGGTGGCATTGCGCGTCTATCCTGGCAGACCTCCCTGGCCCTGGCCGAGCACCATGAGGTCTGCGTCATCGCCGCCACGAGCGATTTCGAAGCGGCCCGCGCCTTCGACGAGCGTCAACCTTTTCGGACCCGGCGCATCCCCGCCACCCTCTTCGTGCGCGAGCTGGCAAGCGCCTGGGCGATCTGGCACGAGGCTCGACGCTTCAAGCCCGACGTGGTCTGGTCGGCCATCTGGTTCCCCGAGGCCACACTCGCTTCGTATCTGGTCAGTCCGAGCATCCCGCACACGTTCTCGGCCTACGCGGCCGAGTTCATTCCCAGCACGGTGACCTGGCGCCAGCGGGTCAAGAGCCTCCTGCGCTTCGAGCTCGAGCGCCAGCTGCACCGAGTGGATCAGATCTTCGCTCTGAGCAGCTACTCCCGAGAGCACCTGCTCAAGCTGGGTGCCCCCGAAAGCAAGATCCGCGTCATCCCCGGTGGCGTGGGCGAGGAATGGTTCCAGGTCGTTCCCGAGCTTGCTCCAACGCGCCCTCCCACCCTGCTCACCGTGGCCCGTCTCGACGCCAACAAAGGGCATGATACCGTGATTCGCGCCCTGCCGGCCCTGCGTCAGGCCTTTCCCGACCTGCGCTACGTCATCATCGGGCCCGCTACCCCTTACCTCGAGACCCTGCGCGAGCTGGCTCGGCAGCTGGGAGTGGGAGAGGCGGTCGAATACAGGGGGGTCGTCTCCGACGCCGAGCTCAAGCAGGCCTATCGCGAAGCGGATCTCTTCGTGATGATCAGCCGCGAGACCGAGGGCTACGTCGAGGGATTCGGCTTGGCCTTCCTGGAAGCCGCGGCCGCCGGTCTGCCCTCGGTGGCTGGCCGTTCCGGGGGCATCCCCGACGCGGTCGAGGACGGAGTCAGCGGCATTCTGGTCGACCCCCTGTCGCCGGAGGACGTTGCTCGGGGCGTTCGGACGCTGCTCGAAGACCGGGAGTTGCTCCAGAAGATGGGCCAGCAGGGCCGCCAGAGGGCATGGGAGCACTTTCGCTGGGGGAATGTGGCCTCGATGCTGACCCGGGCCTTTCAGGAGATGACCGGGGCCTGAGAGGAAAACGCACCCGGGCGCCAAACCCCCGACCCCATGCATCCAGACTTCTTTCGTGGTAAGCGTATTCTGGTCGTCGCCCCGCACGCCGATGACGAGGTGATCGGGTGCGGCGGCACGATCGCCAAAGCCGTCGAGCAGGGCGCCGAAGTGGGGCTCATGATCGTCTCGGTGGGAGACCTCGTGCGGGTGGGCGAGGGCAACGAGAAGCGCCTCGGCTCCGAGCGCGTGGTCGAGGTGGAGAACGTGCGCGCCTTCCTGGGCGCCGCTCACGCCGAAGTGGTCAAGACCGATGAGGAGAGCCACCTGCGCCTCGACGCCATCCCGCGCCGCGACCTGACCGCCATCCTCGAGCGCGATGCCCGGCTCTCCCTGCGCAACTTCAAGCCTCACCTGGTCTTTCTGCCGGCCCCGTCCTACAACCAGGACCACGAGGCCGTCTGCCGGGCCGGCCTGACTGCCTGTCGCCCTCACGAACCCAAGGCGTTGCCCGTGCCGCCGGGGGTGCTGCTCTATGAGTATCCGCCCAACTCCTGGTGTCTGCCCCAGGAGCGCTTCGTGCCGAGCTTCTACGTGGACATCACTGCTCATCTGGACAAGAAGATCGCCGCCTACAAGCTCTATGAGTCGCAGGCTCGGGCGGGCCTGCACCAGAACAGCCCTGACAACGTGCGCGACCTCGCCCTCTTGCGGGGCAAAGAGGTGGGCGTGGTGGCGGCCGAGGCCTTTCAGGCTTTGAGGTTTGTGCTTTAGCTTGTGGGTGAAGAGGTAGTCGATGCTGGTCGGAATCCACCAACCCCACTACCTGCCCTGGCTGCGGTACTTCGAGAAGGTCGCCCGCTGCGACCTCTTCATTCTGCTCGACGACGTCGATTTCACCCGCAACGGGTGGCAGAACCGCAATCGCATCAAGACGGCGCAGGGAGCGCAGATTCTCACCGTGCCGGTGCAGCAAAAGCTCGGTCAGGCCATCCGCGAGGTGCAGATCGCCAACCAGACGCCCTGGGCCCGCAAGCACTGGAGGGCCATCCAGCAGAGCTATGCTACCTCGAGCTCGCTGCAAGAGCTCTACGCTACCCCCTGGACCGATCTCGCCAGCCTCAACCGGGAGATGTTCTCCTGGCACATGCGCGAGCTGGGCCTGAACGTGCCCTGGACCAGCTCCTCCATCCTGGCGGTGCCCGGCTCGGCCACCGAGCGGCTGATCGGCCTGGTGCGGGCGGTTGGGGGCACCGCCTATCTGTCCGGGCGCCACGCCCTGCACGAGTATCTCGACGCCTCCGACATCCAGCGCGCCGGTCTCGACCTTTACATCTTCGACTGGAAGTGCCCGACCTACCGCCAGCTCCATCCCAAGCAGGGCTTTCTGCCCGATCTGGCCACCCTCGACCTCTTGCTCTGCGAGGGGGGCGAGGCCGCCAGAAGCCTCCTGCGTCAGGGAGGCACGGTGAGCCGCTATGAATGACTCTATCCCTCACAGCCGTCCTCTGCTCGGCAACGAGGAGGCCGAGGCGGCCCGGCGGGTCATCCTGAGCGGCATGCTGGCCGAGGGGCCCGAAGTGGCGGCCTTCGAGCGCGAGCTGGCCGCCTGGCTGGGGTGGGGGCGGGCGGCGGCGGTGGCCCACGGCACCGCCGCCTTGCACCTGGCCCTGCTGGGGGTGGGGGCAGCCCCCGGGCGCTCGGTCATCCTGCCTTCCTACTGCTGCGTCTCGGTGCTCAACTCGGTGCATTACACCGGGGCCACCCCCATCCTGGTGGACTGCCTCCCCGACCAGCCGGATGTTGATTTCGAGCTGGTCCGGCGAGCCTTGCGTGAGGATACCGTGGCCGTGGTCGTGCCCCACCTCTTTGGCCGGGTGGTGAGAGTCAAAGAACTGCCCGTCGCCATCGTGGAAGACGCCACCCAGTCGCTGGGCGGCCAGGGCGTGGGCCGGGTGGGAGTGGCCACCGTCTACTCGTTTTACGCCACCAAGATGCTGGCCGGGGGCGAGGGGGGCGCCGTGGTGAGCCGCAAGATGGCCCTGGACCGGCTGGTGCGCGAGAGACGAAGCTACGACGGCAAGCCCGACTGGGAGCAGCGCTACAATTACAAGCTGACCGATCTGGCCGCCGCCCTGCTGCGGGTGCAGCTGACCCGCCTGGACGGCTTTCTGAAAAGGCGCGCCGAGCTGGCCGCCTTTTATCGCGCAGAGCTTGCCGGGCTCGACCTGGTGCTGCCCTCCGAGCAGAGCGTCTGGTATCGCTTCGTCATCGAGGTCAAGCGCGGCTCTTATGAGAGCGCCGAGAAGGCCCTCCACGAGCTGGGCGTGGGAGCGCGCCCTCCGGTGTTCCGCCCCATCCATCACTACCTGGGATTGCCCGCCCGCGATTTTCCCCACAGCCAGCGCCGCTGGCGCCGCTCGCTGTCAGTTCCGCTCTACCCCTCGCTCACCCAGCCCGAGGCCGAGCGGGTGGTGGCCTGCCTGAAGCAGGTTTTCCGCCGCATTTCTTGAACCATTCTCAAGCAAACCGGGGAGGATCATGCGAGCACGAGCCGAACCCCGGCTGGCCCAGATTGAACCCGATGGAGGATGTGCCGTGAATAAATTCCGAGCTTTAGTGGCAGGATTGGTGCTTGCATCCTCCTCACTGGTCAGTGCCGCCCCTCTCTTTCCGGACGTGCCCGACAACCACTGGGCCAAAGATGCGGTTGCCGCGTTGGCCGCCAAAGGGCTGGTGGAAGGCTATCCAGACGGCACCTTCAAGGGCGACCGCGCGGCCACGCGCTGGGAAGTGGCCATGATCGTGGCCCGCCTGCTGGCCAAGATGGAGCAAGAGCACGCCACCTTCGCCACCAAAGCCGAGCTCGAGGAGCTGCGCAAGCTCGTCAACGCCCTGCGCGAAGAGCTCGATGCGCTGGGAGTGCGGGTCACCAACCTCGAAGAGAACGTCAGCCGGCTCGACAAGCGGGTCAGCGAGCTTGAGCGCATCACCTTCTACGGCTCGATCGACGCCCGGGCCGTGGCCCAGAGTTTCCGCAACACCGGCCGGGTGGATAACTCCAACGGCTTCCCGCTGGCCGGCGCCACCAACTACGCCACCGCCGTGGGCACTCTGGGCGGAGCCACCCTCAATCCTCTGGCCGTGGGCGGGCCGGGCTTTGCTCCCTTCCAGGGTTCGGGCGCCCTGCCTGTGGTCGATCTTCGCAACGGTCGGGCTCTGACCAACGGAGCCGGCTTCACCATGCGCGCCCTCCTGGGTCTGCGCATCCGCGTCTCGGACGACATCGACGCGGGCGCCGAGTTCTCGGCCTTCACCTCGCAGGGCGACGCGGTGGTGGACGCCATCTGGGGCAACTCGGCCCCCTTCCTGTCCAACCCGTACAACGCCAATACCGTCGGGCCGGTGGCCTTCGCCCAGGGCCTGAGCAACACGCCCTTCACCCGCATGAACCTGGATAACTTCTGGGTGCTGCACAACCCGTCTTCCACCAAGCTCATCCTGGGCTCGTTCAGCACCACCCACATGGACTCGTCACTCTTCACCGGCACCTACAATCCCAACGCTTACGGGCCAACTTACCTGGACAACTACGGCTTCGACGTCTCCGGCCGCGTGAGCGTGAGCGACGCCGGGGTGCTCACCTGGGAGGCCCTGGGCACGCGCCTGGGCGACGGCAACATCTCCTTTGTGACCGGCACCAACTACCAGAACTACGCGCTGGGCGCCAATCTGGGCTTTGAGTTCGAGGGCGGCAACGTCAAGGTCAACTTCCTGCGAGCCGCTAACGAGGCCTCCAACGGAGGGGCGCTTCTGACCGGCCTGACCGAGAACGTCAACTTCTCCCCCGGCGCGAGCATCGGCTGGACCCCCCTGCAGTGGGTCAATCCGCCCGGCTTTTATCTCGGCCAGGTTACCGCCGCCGGCCCCGCCACCACCGCCGACGGGCGCCCAATTCCGGGCTGGAACGCGGGCCTCGACAACGCCGCCGGGCTGCTCTTTGCGGGGGGCGGCTCCTTTGGCCCCCAGGGCATGACCTCGTATGGCATCAGCGCTGACTACGCCTGGGACGTGAACGACGACGCCCAGATCTACTTCGACGGCACCTACGCCCACTCGGAGTACAAACCCAACCGCAACTCGACCTTCTCGCGCGGCGGCAACGCCGGCCGCTTCGAGATCGGAGCCAACCTGCTCGAGGGTGACCTGGACCTTTCGGTGGCCTACCTGACCGTGGACCCCACTTACGACCCCTTCATCCTGCAGTATCCCACCATCGGCGGCCTCTTCCCGGGCGTCATGAGGCTGCCCAGCCTGAACTACTTCACCAACCTCTACTCGCTGCACGATACCGAGGTCTTCCCCCACAACCGCGAAGGTGTGCAGGTGCAGGGCCTGTATCGTTTCGACGAGCGCAGGGGCCTGGTCTCGGCCCACTACGGCAACCTCAACCAGAAGGTCACCTCGCTCTACGACGTGCGCATCCCGGCCGGCGCCCTGGGCGGGGGCATTCCCAACAGCCCCGTGCTGGGCTTCTCGCCCGGCTTCATCGACCCCGTCTTCCCGGGCTTTGCCGACCCCAGCGTCTACGGCCCAACCAGCGCCTCCTCGTTCACCGCCGGCCTGGCCCCGCTCGAGAACCCGCGCGGCAACGTCGAGTCGTTCGGGCTGGCCTTCAGTTATCGCATCGATGACCCCAACATCAAGGTGGACACCGCGGTGGACCGCTACAACTATACCCGCAATACCTCTCTGCCCACGGCGCTGGGCGGAAGCCAGAACCGGGTCAACCTGCAGATCACCTCGGGCCACTTCGGGCTGGAGTGGGAGCCGAGCCAGGCCTGGACCCTGCGCGGCGGGGCCGACGTGGTGCGCATCGCCGGGCACTACGACCCGGCGGGGATTTACAACCGCTCTTCGCCCACGGCGGTGTTCAACACGGTGGATACCACCCAGGTCATCCCGTTCATCGGCTTTGACAACGACATCACCGCCAACACGCAGTGGGGGATGAACCTTCGTTACTACCTCAACAACGACCACCTGACCAGCCCGCCCACCTCGGCCGGACCGGTGGGGAGCAACCTGGGCTTTACGGCGCACCCGTTCAGTTGGGAAGGGTTCCAACTGGGGACGGAGTTCAAAGTCCGCTTCTAGCGCAGGCAGGCCTCAGGCCGGGGGCTACGCGAAGGAGCGACCATGCGCAAGGTCGCTTTGATTACAGGGATTACCGGCCAGGACGGCTCGTATCTGGCTGAATTGCTCCTCCAAAAGGGCTACCAGGTCCACGGCCTGGTGCGCCGGGTTGCTCTGGAGGGGCCCGAGCACCGGCTCTGGCGACTGCGAAGCGTCCTGGACAAGATCCAGCTGCACGCCGCTTCGCTGGAGAGCTACGCCAGTCTCTTTCGGGCGGTGGGCAAGATCGCCCCCACCGAATGTTATCACCTGGCCGCCCAGAGCTTCGTCAGCTATTCCTTTGAAGACGAGTTCAGCACGATCAACACCAACATCAATGGGACCCACCACGTGCTGAGTGCCGTCAAGGAGCAGTGTCCCGACTGTCGGGTCTACTTTGCCGGCTCGAGCGAGATGTTCGGCCGCGTCCGCCACTCGCCTCAGAACGAGGAGACCCCCTTTCATCCTCGTTCTGCCTACGGAATCTCCAAGGTAGCGGGATTTCATCTCACTCAGAACTATCGGGAGGCTTACAATCTCTTTGCCTGCAGCGGCATCTTGTTCAATCACGAGAGCCCACGACGGGGCCATGAGTTTGTCACCAGGAAGATCACCAGTGCCGTGGCTCGGATTCGGGCCGGCAAGCAGAAGGCTTTAACCCTGGGCAACCTGGAGGCCCTTCGCGATTGGGGGTATGCCGGCGATTACGTGGAGGCGATGTGGGCCATGCTGCAACAGGGCCAGCCCAGGGATTACGTTGTGGCAACGGGGCGGACCCACTCGGTGAGAGACTTTACTCGCCTGGCCTTTGCGTGCGCCGGCTTGAATTTCGAGGACCACGTGCAGGTCGACCCACAATTCTTTCGACCTGCCGAGGTCGAGCAATTGCGGGGTGACAGCAGTCTGGCAAAGAGAGAGCTGGGTTGGAGCGCTCGGGTCGGGTTCGAGGAACTGGTCGAGATGATGGTCCGCGCCGATTTGCAGCAGGAGTTGGGCTTGTCGGAGGCCGAGGTTGCCCAGTACACGTCTTGACGGGCCTTCCTCGAGTGGGGTCGCCCTCTGAGCCAGCCTCTGCGTTCTGTCGGCCTTCTGACCCTCCCCCTTGCGCTGGTGACCGGGGCCACGGTGCAGCAGTCGGCGCTGACGATGGAGCCGCCCTGGTGGACCTTGTTGCTCGGGGGGGGACTGGCCATTTTTGTCGGTTTCGAGCTGCTGCGAAATGGCTTCGCCCAGAGAGCAGGTCGGGTGGCAACACTCCTGACCCTGCTCGTCGGAGTCCGCGTTCTCAGCACCCTCGACAGCCTGGACCGCTATCGCTCCCAGGCCAATCTCGCTGTCTGGCTGACCGGACTGGCGCTCTTTTTTGCTCTCTTGATAGCCATCGAGAACCTCTCCCAGTGGAAAGCGGTCTGCGCGGGGATGGTGGGACTGGCCAGCCTCTACTCCCTGCTTGTCGTGGCGCCTTTCCGAGCCAGCGAGTCGGTCTTTTTCGATACGCCCAGCCTGGCCTTGATTCCGGTCACCGCGGTGTTCTTGTGCTTCAGCCTGGCGGGCGAATCTGATTCAACCCCGCGCCGATGGCTGATCAGGGCGCTGCAACTGCTGCTTCTCGTGGCCGCCCTCCGGACTGGCTCGCACGCCGCTGTTATCAGCCTGGGGACCGGTTTGCTCTGTTACACCATCTTGAGCTCTCTTGACAGTCGCCTGGCACTGGTTGCCTTCGGGATTCTTGTCGGGGCAGTGCTCATTGTCCAGGGACCATCGCACTGGAAAGCAGGAACTGGTTCTGCTTCGCAAGCCGTTCTTTTGCGCCAGGAAGTGGTGCGCTACGGTTGGCAAGCTGCCCAAGAGCGAGCACTTTTCGGCAGCGGACCGGGGACCTTTGCCCTCGCCTACCAGCAGTTCCGGCCCATCAGTCGACTGCCCCAAACTGTCTATGTCGGGGTCGCTCACAATGATTACATCGAGCTCGCTGTCGAGTCCGGCATCATCGGGCTGGCCCTGTGGGTCTTTATCCTGGCATCAGCCATCTACCGAGGTTACCGCTTTGCCTGGTTCAGCGACTTTGACAACGAACCGGCCGGCATCACATCGGCCCTGGCAGCGATAACAGTCTTCAGCTTGCTGACATTCGCCCTGCCACTGCCGGGGCTCGTGTTCTGGACACTTGCAATCGTGGCCCTCACAGTCTGCCTGCCAAGAACCCCGGACTATCGACGACCGTGGCCACTGGCAGGACATCTTGCGGTAGGGGCGTTCCTGATCGGAGGGGGGCTCTGGGTGGCCCAGTTCGCCTGGTTCAACCAGCAAGCATCCCAGCACCTGAAATTGGCCAGGCTCGATGAGGGTCGCGGTCGCACCAGGCAAGCGCTCGAGCATCTCGAGATGGCAGGAAAACTTGCTCCATGGCGATGGTCCATTCCCTTTCAACAGGCCGATCTCTTGTGGCGTTCGTTCCAGGGGAGCTCGGAGCACCAAGAACTGAAACGGGCCGGCGAGGCTGTGAGCCTGGCCCGCCAGGCGAGTCCGCGCGAAATCCAAGTTCTCGCCCTGGCAGGCAAGATCCATCTTGCCCTCGGAGAGCTCAACAAGGCAGAAGACACTTATCGCAGAGGTGCCGAGTTTGCTCCCTACTCAAACCTCTTTCCGATGGGTCTCGCCGAAGTCTTCATCGAGCGTCGAGACTACAAGGCCGCTGCCAAGCAGGCCATCCTCCTGTATGCAGTGGACGAGTCACAACTCGAGCAGGCCGTCGAGCTTCTACGACTGATGGGCGCGAAGAACTCCGACGCGCCCGCCGAGGTCCTGGGGCTCCTGGAGCTTCCCGAGGCTCGGAAGGTGAGACTCTACGAGAAGACCGAGGTCGAGCTGCTCGAGGCCGGCCACTTCCGGGCCGCAGACAAAGTGCGCCAGGCCTGGCGTCAGGAGCATCCTGACGACCACGCGACCGAGCTCGAGCAGATCAGAAGGATGGAGCTCTCCGGGCAGTCCGACGAAGCTTACTGGCGGCTCACCGAGCTAACGAATCAACGGTCCAAGAACCTTCGGGACCAGGCTGAATTGCTTTGTGAGTGGTCGCGACGGGCTTCTGAGCGCGGTCAGAGATCGGTTGCGATGACCCGGCTTCAAGAGTTGCTGAAAAAGGACCCCACCCTGATCGGTGTTCGCCTGCTCCTCATTGAGTTTTTGAAGGAGACTGAACAGAAGAGCAAAGTTGCTCGGATCGTGGGCGATGGACTGAAGCTCGACAAGCAAGATCCTGACCTCATGGTCATCCAGTGCGAGCTGCTCTTTGAAGAAAACCGTTTCGACGAAGCCAGAACCCTCGCGCAGAAAGTTCTTGCGATGCAACCAGACAACGATCAGGTACGACACCTTCTTCAAGTCCTCGAGTCAGTGGAAGGACCCTGAAATGGAGGATTCTACAGGTCGATTTGTAAAATTTTCTTCGCAGACTGGACGATGCTTCCAGGGTCCGATAAGATGGTAGGGTTAGAGGAAGGTGCTCCTGGTCCATTCTTCGAAAGGCCTTGGGCTCGTTATTCAAACTAGAGTGGGAGGGTCTGGCTCGTGCGCCAATATGTAGACGCTGTTATTCGGAGGCTCGCGCTCTTCGCAGTCCTGTGTCTCGCATTCGTTCCGACGCCTGCGGGCGCCCAGGCCCTCGTTCAGAACGGTGATTTTTCGGTTGCGTTCGCAGCTGGTGCGCTGCCCTGGACCGCAGTCGCTGGCGGTCCAGGCTTCTCTTCAGTAACCTATACCGGTTCTAGTGCTCGGTTTCTAAGCTTTGATGTCGGAGCTGGGGGCGGAGTTGGGACGTTGTCTCAAACAGGTGTCACTGCGCTCGATACGACCCACATTTTTAACCTTGCGTTCGACCTTTCCGGTTTCACCACACTAGGTGGTGGGGGCGTCGCGACACTTACGGTCACGTATAACGCGGTTACCATATTCTCCAGCGTCATCGCGGGGAACGGCTCGTTTTCTACGGGTATCTTTGCTATCACGAATGGGACTGGACCGCTGGTGTTTTCGTTCAGCCGGACTGGTGTTGGCGGTGGGACCCAGATTGATCTGGACAACGTGGTTTTGACGGATCTTGGTGTGCCCGAGGTTGATCCTGGCTCGGCAGCGGCGCCGCTTGCTCTGTGTGCGGGGGGAGTCTTCCTCGCTCTCGACCGTCGCAGGCGTGTAAAAGTTTCCTGAGGTTCGCCCATCCTCCCTTAACGCCCATCCTTTAACGACTGCCCGCCGCAACAACGCTGATGCTGATGGGCAGTTTTGTTTTTGTGCGAACGTCGTCGCACCAGGAGAAGCAGGCCTATCTATGGATGATGCTCACGTTCTCAAGCCCAGTGGCAGTCTTCGGCAACAGCTACTTGGTCGGGCTTTGCATTGCATTCTAATCTTGTCCTTGCTGGTTAGCCAGGCGCAGGCCAGGCCCTGGGTCGAGCGCACCGAGACCGACCTCGTGGTTAACGGAAAGCCCATCCTGATCAAAGCCCTCAGCCTCGGCAACTGGTATGCCCCCGACGGCCCCGCCTGGGGCCTCAAGAAGCCCGCTTCTTCCGGTCAGATCCAGCAGTCGGTCAGTGAGCTGCTGGGCGACGTCGAGGCCCAGCGCTTCTGGGATGAATATCGCGATGTCTGCGTCAGCGGCGTCGACCTGATGGGCCTCAAGATCCTCGGATTCAACTGCGTCCGGGTGCCCTTGCACCGCGACCTGGTCGTAGACTTCAAGCGCCTGGACGGCCTGGTGGATACCTGCCGCCGCATGGGTCTCTGGGTGCTGCTCGAGCTCCGCTCCAATCCGGCCGTAGGGGAGAGCGCCGATGACGGCTGGGGCTATCCCGCCGTGCTCGGCTCGGCCGACAGCCAGCAGAAGGCTATCGAGCTCTGGACGAAACTGGCCGAGCACTACAAGGACAACCCCAACGTGCTCGGCTACGAGCTGCTCGATCAGTCCGGGGCTAGCAGGAAAGTACTGGCCCCCTTCTACGCCAGGGCCACGGCCGCCGTGCGCACCGTCGACCCGCAGCACCTGATCTTTCTGGACGCGACCGAGTTGGGAGACATGCCGCTCAACTTCGACAAGAAGCTGGTGGCCACGTTCCGTCGCACCGGCAGCGACCCCGGACGCCCTGCACTCAAGCCCTACGTGCAGTTTCGAAAGCAGCGCAAGATGCCTGTGTTGCTCAAAGAATCGGCCCCCAAGAGCGATGCCTGGACCACGACCCTGCGGCGCAGCCTGGAAGCCGAGTCGATCAGCTGGAGCTTCTCGCCCTACAAGGCGATCGGCAATCCCCTTGGAATCACCAGCATCGAGGCACCTCCCTACTGGGAGGAGTTCGCGCGCTACACGGCCGCGCTGGATAAGCCGTCCGAGGAGAAGGCGCGCCTTGCGCCCAGCCCCGACCACTCGCGCATCACTTTTCGCAAGCTGCTCGACAACCTGCGCTGGCGCCAGGCCAAGCTCAATGACAGCACCGTGCGGGCCCTGGGCCTGCCCGAAGACCGTTCCGACCGCGATGCCGTGGGTCGGCCCCGAACGGCACCCTCGAGCGCGCCTCAGAACACGCCTTCGGGTAATCCCGGAGGTGAAATCTGAGGCTTCTGACCTTGCTCTTCATGCTGCTGCTGATCGTGACAGCCGTGCCCCAGCCACTGGCCGATCCCGAGCAGGGTTTCACCATTCAGCCCGCTCAGGGGTGGAGCCAGGTGCAGCCCTCCGAGACCCCTCCCCCTCGCATGAAGCTGCAGAGCAGCTCGGGCCATTCGGCCGGGGTGCTCTACGTGCGCGTCAGCGACGCCGGCACCGAGACGCTCGACTCCTGGAGCCGTCGCACCCGCAACCACGCCACCGAGGAGCTGCGCGGCAAGGTGCTGCTCGATGATCAGACCACGGTGAGCGGGTTTCCGGCGCGCAAGATTCTCTATACCGGCCAGGCCGAACTGGGCGACTCTGACGTCGAGGCGGGTCACTACAGCCTCGGAGTCATCGCCAATGGCAAGCTCTACGTGGTCTACGGCCTGGCTACCCAGGAGAACTTCGACCAGTACTGGGACGACATTCGGGCCATGGGCTCCACCTTCGAGCTGCTGCCGGCCAATTGAGTCAATCGCGCTCGGCGCTGACCATGCCGTGCAAGGCTTCGGAGTTCTTGGGGTCGAGTTCCAGGGCGCGTCGGAAGTAGCCCCGGGCAAGCTCTGCCGAGCCCTCGGCCAGAAACAAGCTGCCCATGCGAGCGGTCAGGTCGGGCTGGTTGGGATTCACTTCCAGGCCCCGATCGACCAGCCGGCGGGCCGACTGCACGCCGCGCTCGGCCTCATACAATGTCGCCAGCGCCAGCCGGGCCTTCACCATGGGAGGGTGCTCGAGCAGGTATTTCTCGAGTCGGACGGTGGTCTTGGGGCCGGGATTGAGGAGCGACCAGGCCACCAGGGCCTGCTCGTAGGCGGGGTCTTCGGGGTTCTTCGATTCCGCCAGCACCTTCTCGAGAATGGCCAGCTGGTCCGCCTTTCGCCCTTGCTGCGCGGCCGCTTCAGCCCGTTTGAGGGCATAGCCCAACTGATCGGGCTTCTGGGCCTGCAGGAAGCGAAAAAACGCGTCCGCCGTGCGGCCCTGGTCTTTCTTGAGCAGCTCGTCGCCGGCTTTGCTGGCAAGCTCGAGGCTCAGCTCCTGGCTGGTGGGGTCTTTGGCCCACTCTTCGAGCAGGGCGACCGCCTGGCCGGGGTTACTCTGCTCCATGCTGGCCAGCAGCAGGACGAGGTTCTTATTGTCCCCCGGGTAGCGAAGGCACAGCTCGCGCAGGGTGGCGGCGGCCGCGTCGGTGCGGTCTTGCAGCAGCTGCACCGCCAGAAGATCGCGCAAGACCCAGTCCTGGTAGCCGATCACCTCGTGGGCGACCAGCAGCACCCGTTCGGCGTGAGGTAGCTCGTTTCGTGCGCGCAGATAGCCGACGTAGGCGGCCACCACCTCCTGCGAGCGGGGGCTGAGCTTCATGGCCTGCACCAGGTCTTGACCCACCTCTTTGGTGTTCTCTGGCAGTCCATTAATGAGCTGCAGGTTCTGGCGCAGGCGGGCGCGAGCAACCAGAAGCTCTGTCCGCGAGGGCTGCAGGCCTACAGCCCGGTCGATTCGGGTCAGAGCTTCCTCCCAGTGCATCGCTTCCTCGAGCTTGAGCGCTTCGGCATAGAGGCGATTGGCCTGGGTCGCACGCACCCCGAAGTTGAGGGCCAACAGCCCGGCCAGGGCCAGAGCGAGCGCCAGAGCGGCTCGCACGGGAAGGCCCAGCGGCTCGGGATGGCGCTCCACCGGGATGGCTACCGCCAATCCCATCATGGCAAACCACCAGAAGAGCAGCGCGGGCAGGTTGACCACGAAGTTCAGGCCCGAATAGACCGCCAGGGCCACGATGGCGGCGGCGGCCGCCGCGGACTCGGAAGGCAGGGCGCCGTGGCGGCAGAATTTTGCCGCCCGACCCACCGTGACGAAGAGTAGAGAAAGCCACAATGTGAAGCCGACCAGGCCCGACTCGACCGCGATCTCCACGAAGTCATTGTGAGCCAGAAAGACGAACTGGTTGCTGCCGAACTCGGGGCGGAAGGGACGCGTTTCCTGGTAGGCCAGCGCAAACGTGCCCGGCCCGCTGCCGAGCAGCGGACGCTTCAGGGTCGTCTTGAGTCCGTAGGCCAGCACGTCCTGGCGCATGATGACGCTGGCGGTATCGCTGCCTGAAACCAGGCTGTGCAGGCGACCCAGCGAGGGAGCCAGCCAGCCGGTCATCAAGAGCAATCCGGTCGCCGCCGCCAGGGGAAGCCCCACCACCAGGGCAAGTCCCCCTGCCTTCTGGCTGCGTTTGCGATCACTTGCGGCGGCCCGGCCCACGAAGTTCCAGGCGAAGGTGAAAACTCCGGCCAGCAGCGCCAATAGAGAGGCTCGCGAGCCACTCATCAGCAGGGCCGCAATCAGCAAGCAGAGTTGTATTATCAAGAAGAGCTGCTGGCGGGCCAGCTGGGCCGACAAGAGCAGGCCCAGACAGAGCAGGCTCCCGGCCAGAGGCATCACGCTGAAGCTGTTCGGCTCGGAGAAGGTGGCCATCAGGAGAGCGTAGTCGAAGCTGGTGGTCTTGAGCGAGACCCACCAGGCCCAGGCGGCATAATAGTAGAGCGAGGTCAGCGTGGCCCCACCCACCAGCGCGTGGGCCAACAATCGCCAGTCCTGCGAGCGCCGCACCGAGAGCACGATCAGCAGCATGACCGAAAGCGCCCCTACCTGGGCGGCCAGCGAGGAGTGGGAGCGGAACGCATCCAGGCTGTTCTGGGCCGAGAGCGCCCACCACAGGGTGAAGGCACCGGCGAGAAGCAGAGCTGGCCGGCTGCGCAACGGCATGGGGACCATAAAGATCGCCAGGGCCGCCAGCAGGGTCAGGGCGCCGCCCGCAGCCACGGCCGGGCCCGGATAGGGACGCACGATGAAGGGACCAGGATAGACCCAGAGCGAGCCCAGCACCACGGCCAGGGTAGCCAGTCCGCACCCCAGAGTCAGCCAGCCTCGAGCAGGATTTTCGGTCGTGTGTGTCGTGTCCATGGTTGGTGGTCAATAGAAAAACCGCTCTCTAGAGCGGTTTTTCTATTGGAGCCCGGTCGGCCTACAGACCGGCGGGTGGAGCCACGTAGGGGCCAGGTGGAGTGCCGCTGTCGCCGCTTCCGCCGGTGCCGATCAGGGCCACCAGCACGCCCAGGCCTCCCAGACCACCGAGCAGCAGCAGCGGGCTGCCGCCGCCGCCTCCACCGGTACCGGTTGTGGGCGTGGTCGGTTCCCAGGGCACCACGTTGTTGGCGTCTTGCTTGACTTCGTCCTGGCCGGCCGAGGTGCTGAACTCCTCGTACTGGCCTCCGGGGTTATAGTTGGTGCTGCCCGGGCTCTGGCCCGGATTCTGCTGGGGCGGCTCATTGGCGGCCACCTCGAGCGGCTCGCTCGTGCCGACCTTGGGGGCATCGGCGGGCTCTTCTAGTGCCACCGCCTCGAAACCGGCCGGCACCACTAGCGAGGCGATGGCCGGCAGGGAAACAAGTCGCGGCAGGCTGACCTGGCGGGCGTTCAGCTGGGCATTGCCGGCCAGAACCCGCAGTTTGGCATTGGGGTTGCTGACGTCGAGCACGAACGAGCCCGAACGAGCCTGCACCATCGAGTGGGGGCCGTCGATGCTCACCGCGGTCTCCCCGGGAATGCTGACGAAGACGCGTCCGGACTCGACCCGGCAATTCAGCTTGCCGGCCTCCATCGAGGAGACCTGCAGGCGAGTTCCCTCGCTGAGCCGGAAGCGAACCTGCTCCGGGAAGGTGATGACGGCAGCCGCGCCCTGCTCGGTTTTGATCCAGGTGCCGGCGGCCGGCACCACCAACTCGACCGGACGCCACTCCGAGCTCGCCGTCTTCTCCAGCACGGTGCCCTGCAGCACCGAAACTTCCAGCGACGGGCCGGAGGCGGCCCAGGCGGTGGGCATCGAGAGGGTCAGGAGCCCGGCGATGAGCGTGCTGCTGATGGCCTGATGGAGCTTCTTCATTGCGGGTTCCCCTCTTTGCTCTTGTGCAGTTTGAAGGTGCCCGCCATGGTGCGGATGTCTTCCCAGTGCTGGTCGAAGTTCTCCTGCGTGGCCACGCCGTGGACCACGTAGAGCTGCTTGTCGACCATGATGGCCAGGCGGAAAAAGCCGTCGTCGCGCTCGGTATAGCCTTTGGCGACCCCCGTGTACATCAGCTTGTGGGCCGGGTAGCCGTTGATGGTTAGCTTGTCGTCCACCAGCACTTTGCCCTTCATCTCGCTGTTGACAAACTGGCGCATCCGTTTGATCCAGGCGTCGAGGTCAGCGTCCTTGCCCTCGAAGATGTCCACGTAAAAGAGGCCCTCGGCATCAGGGTTGCCGGGGAACTGGATGCTCTGCAGCTTGAGCCGGACGTAGGGCATGCGGTCGTCCGGCTTCATACGGGCCCAGCCCTCCACCGGCGTCACCGAGAACCCGCTGCTCGAGTCCACGATGGGTTGGGGAGCGCCGGCAGCCACTGCCAGAACAGTCAGCGCCACGACGATCGCTACTGTGTTGAGAAAGCGCATGGACCAGGTCCTTTCAAAGTACTCAACGAGGAAGTTTGAGGTCGCCGGCGCTATCCCTGCCGCCAAATGGAATGTTCACAAGGCTTTAACCTGGCGATGCTGGAGGGTGTCGTAGAGCCGTTCCAGCCGGTCGTACATGACCTCGGCCGAGAAGGCGTGGGCACGCCGAAGGGAAGCCTGGCCCATCGTGGCCAACTGCTCGGGTGAAGCCAGCATCTCCGACCACGCGCGGGCCAGCTCTTCGGGATTCTTGGGCGAGACCAGCCGGCCGTTGGCCCCTTCCTCCACCAGGTCGGGCAGGCCGCCGATGCGGGTGGCCAGCACCGGCAGCCCCACCGCCATGGCCTCTACCACGGCTCGTCCCATCCCCTCGTTGTGGGAGGGCAGCACGAAGAGCTTCAGCGTGCGCAGGAAGGGGGCGACCGGTTGCAGGTGACCCAGCAGAGTGATCTTGTCGCCCAGGCCCAACACTCGCACCCGCTCCTCGAATTCGGCCCGCAGCGGCCCGTCGCCGGCCACCGCCAGGTGACAGTCGGGAAAGCGCCTGCTCACCAGCGCAAAGGCATCGAGCAAATCGAAGATGCCCTTGACCGGCACCAGTCGCAGCACCGTGCCCACCAGCAGGCGGTCGGACGGCAATCCGAGCGCTTCGGGCGGTTGCGGCCCGGGAGCAAAGTCGTGCAGGTCCACCCCGCTGGGAATAACCAGGAAGTGCTCCTCGGGCCCGATGCGGGCGGCCAGGTGGTCGTTGAGGTCGCCCTGCGTCAGCATGACCTGGCAGTGACACAGGCGAGCCGCCGCTCGCTCGAGCCAGAGGAAGAAGCGCTCTTTGGCGGGGTGAAAGTAGCCGTGGAAGACGTGCCCGTGGGGCGTGTGCACCACCACCGGGACGCGTCGCAATCTCGCCGCAGCTCGCCCCAGGATGCCGGCCTTTGACGTGTGGGTGTGCACCACGTCAAACCCCTCGCCCAGCAGTCGGTAGATTTCCAGCAAGGCCAGCGCGTCCAGCACGGGATGCAGGCGCCGCACCATGGAAGGCAGCTCGATCAGCCGGAAGCCCTGCTTGCGCGCGTGCTTGAGCAGGCTGCCCTCGGGCCCGGTCTCGGTCCCCGTCATCAGGGTCACCTGGTGCCCGCGCCGGGCTTGCTCGGCGCAGCACATCACGGTGTTGAGCTGGGCACCACCGTGCACCAGGCGGGTGATGACGTGCAGAATCTTCAAAGCGGCCCGGCTTTCTTGCGTCAGTTATCAGCGTCCTTCAGCTCGTAGACGTGAACCTCGTGCGAGTGGGCAAAGACGTCCTTGAGGTTGGTCAGCTGGCGGTTCTCAAAGCGCACCCGCACCGGTTGAGTGAAGGGGAGCTCGAGCGTCAGCGGGCCCTGGCCGGCTCCGTCGCGGGCCGCCACTACATAGAGTGTGCCCTGGTGGCGGCGGGCCAGGCCCACGAAGCCAGGAGGCCAGGCGATTTCGACCTGCTCGCCCCCGGCCAGAATGGGGCCCAGGCCGCGGAACTCCCCGTTCAACCCGCGCAGAAAACTGACCATGTCCGGTCTTGCCTGCAACATTCCTGAGGGGCAGAGCCCCACCCCAGCGCAGCCGTGGATGACGCTCTGGTAAGCGCGCCAGCGCAGCACCTCGAGCGGTTGGTAGAAATAGGCCTCCAGTCCGGCCAGCACGGCGCAGGGGTGGTGCGGGTCTTGCTTGACCCGGGGGAACTCCTCGAAGCTGGTCTCGACCCCGATGGCGTCCCAGTAGGGAAGGAAGGCCTGCATGTCCTGCTGGTGGCGAGGATGGCCGACCAGCCAGGAGCGTGGACCGTTGACGATGTGGTCCGGGTCTAGAGCGTTGATGGTGGCGATGGCCTGCTTCAGCTTGCCCAGACGAAAGAGCCAGCCCGGGCCCTGAAGGTTCATCTCGCCTTCGCCCAGCTCATATTGAAAAAAGCTAGGGTCGGTGCGAGCGCCCTGGATGAGCGGCTCGATCGGCTCGCCCTTCAGCGCCGGGCCGGTCAGGTCCAGGCCCCTGGGCGGATAGTTGACCTCCTTGAGCGTGCCAATATGGGGGCTGAAGTAGACCGGGAAGAAGGGCCGCTCGTTTACACGCAGATAGCCGCGCGCGTCCACCCGGGTCGCCTCGATGGCATCCGGCAGGTCGCTCTTGGGAAAGGTGGTCAGGTAGCCGAAGGCGATGGGGTCCGTCGTTTCCAGCGTCTGACCTTGAAGGTCGAGCAGCCGGGCGCGCACCGCCTGATCGCGCACCGGCTCGCTCCAGGGGTGAACCGTTGACCCCGTTGCCGCGGGGGAGGCGGCCAGCAGCCGGGCGGTATCAATCTGGGACGGCGTCAGCCGTGGCCGGAAAAGCTCGAGTAAACTGTCGCTGCGGGCCACCTCCCTGTCGTTGACCAGCAGCTGCAGGCCGCCCAGCTCAGAAAGAGAGCCTCGGGCCACGTTCAGCCTGGCCCAGACAGTCTGGGGCTCACCGGGGTAAGGGAAGTAGTGATTGAGCCCGACCTCCAGCCTCTGCGACGGGGTGCCCAGCCAGAGCTGCTGCAGCAACTCGTCTCCGGCCCAGAGCTCGGCGCTGTATTGCTCCTTCCAGGAGCGGCAGAGCCGGTCGAGCCGATAGGGAAACTCCAGCCACTCATCGCGCAGCTTGCCCTCGACCGTCTGCAGGCTCTGGTCCGGCCCGCGCAGCTTCAGTTGCATGGCCGGCGGGCGGCCCTCCATCTTATAGCGCAGCACATTCAGCCCCCAGAGTCGGTCGCCGAGCTCGACCGCGGTCGCCTTGTAGGCAAGTTGTTCGCCCTTAGCGGCCGGCTTTGCCGGGGGGCCGACAGCCAGCAGTTGCACCTGGTCGACCCAGGCTGTGGAGACCAGGTTCTGGCCTGTCTTCACCCCGTCGAATCCGCGCACGCAAAGAAACAGGCGCACGTGCCGGACGGGGCGGCGGGGGGAGAAGTACTTGCGCACCTGAAGCCAGGGGTGGGTGCCCAGCGCCGTGCTGCCCATGTCGTAGAGGGAGGCCTCCGTCTCCAGGTCGTCGCCGATGAAGTCGGCCTGGGGCAGCCATTGGCCCGTCTCATCCTGGGCCATGATCTCAAAGCCACGCAAATTGTCGCCCAGCACCATGGCCCGCACCTCGAGCGGCCCCGCTCGCTTCTGATCGAGCACGACCGGCGGCCCGGCCACGCAGAAGCTGTCACCGGGCAGGGCGGCAAGCCGCAGAGAGTGCCCGCCCGACCAGCGCACCAGCGCGTCGCGCCAGGCTCCGCCGCGCGGCTTCTGGTTGGCCGGGTGCGTCCAGCCTGCCCAGGCATAGTAGTCGGTGCGCAGCCAGCTCCAGGGGGCTGAAGTGTCCCAGCCAGCGGCTTGCTCGAAATCGCCGGCCGGCAGCAGGTTGACCGTCCCCGCGGCCAGCGGCTCGCTGCAGGAGACATCGTCAAACCATGCCGTTCCCGCCTGCGACCCGAGCGTGAGCTTGACGAAGAAGGGGGGGCCGGGAAGCTCCTCGATGCGAATCTCTCGGTACTGCCAGTCGTGAGTGCCGGCCTCGAAAGCGACCGAGCCAGACCACTTGCCCTGTTTGATGACCTCGCTGCCGTGCCGAACCCGGCAATCCACCTCCAGCTTGAGTTGGGGCTCGCCTCCGGCTGGCACGTCCCGTGTGCGGCACCAGGCTCCCACCACGATGGCCCGGCGAGGCAGCTGATCGGCCAGGTCTTTTCGCATGGGAAGGGAGGCCGCGTAGTGGGCGCCTCCCGAGCGCTCACTGGTTTCCGCCGCAAAGCGTAGCCGCTGGAGCACCTCGGTTTTGCCTGTCAGGCACAGGCTGCGTTGTCCTGTGTGCCCCAGCTTCGTTTCCCAGAGAACCTGGCTGGCATCGCGGGGCAGTGTCCAGTAATCGGGCCGACCGTCTGCCTCGGCCATCGCCAGGTCGCTGGCGTGCAGGAGCAGGAAACGCTTGCGATGGCCCAGCTCGGCCCGAATCCAGTCTTCCTCGAAGCTGGCGTTCTGGACCAGGTTGCCCCCCTCTTGGGCGACTACCGGAGCGGAGGCCACCTCGGGAATCCGGCAGGCCAGTAAGACCAGAACCCCGAGGAGAAAAACGCGTTGTCTCAGTGGGCCAGCTGCCGCAGAACCCCCTCGTGGCCCCGCTCCATCAAGACCTTCTCGCGCTCGGCCAGCTCCAGGTCGCTGTCCACCATCATCTCCACCAGCCCTTGGAAGGTTACCCGGGGCTGCCAGCCCAGCTCACGACGCGCCTTGCTCGGATCGCCCTGGAGATTATCAACCTCGCTGGGCCGAAGATAGCGCGGGTCCATCTCCACGTGCTTCTTCCAGTCGAGCCCGGCCCGCTCGAAGGCCAGCTCGACGAACTCGCGCACCGAATGCGCTTCTCCGGTGGCTACCACGTAATCTCGCGCCTCGGGTTGTTGCAGCATGCGCCACATCGCCTCGACGTAATCGCCGGCAAAGCCCCAGTCGCGTTTGGCCTCGAGATTGCCCAGGTAGAGCTTTTCCTGCAGGCCCATCTTGATGCGCCCGACGGCCCGGGTGATTTTGCGGGTCACAAAGGTTTCGCCCCGCCTGGGGGACTCGTGGTTAAAGAGGATGCCCGAGCTGATGAACAGCCCGTAGGCCTCGCGGTAGTTCACCGCATAGTAGTGGGCGGCTACTTTGCTCACCGCATAGGGGCTGCGAGGATGAAAGGGGGTCGTTTCGCTCTGGGGCGGGGGAGTGGAGCCATACATCTCTGAGGAACTCGCCTGATAGGTGCGCACCTTGTGGTCGGTACGACCGGCGTAGTCGCGCACCGCCTCCAGCACGCGCAGAGTGCCCAGGCCGACCACGTCGGCGGTATACTCGGGCTGCTCGAACGAGACCTTAACGTGGGACTGGGCTCCCAGGTTGTAGACCTCGTCCGGGCGGACCTGCTCGAGGATGCGGCGCAGGCCACTGGAGTCGTGCAGGTCGCCGTAGTGCAGGAACAGACGGGCCTTCGCATCGTGAGGGTCCCGGTAGACGTGGTCGATGCGGTCGGTATTGAAGGTGGAGGCGCGGCGGATGATGCCGTGCACTTCGTAGCCTTTTTCCAGCAGCAGCTCGCTGAGGTAGGAGCCGTCCTGGCCGGTGATTCCGGTGATGAGAGCTTTGTTCATTGCGGGCGGGCCTTCGGAGTAAGTCGCGCAAGCCCTCCTGAGCCGTGATAATCTCGATTTCGGGCTGAGCCTATCCACCACGATTCCTCTAAAGTTCTGGATCCACGCGAGAGGAGGTTCGCCATCGAATTTAGAACGAGGCAGTCATTCGGAGGGACTTTCATGGGCATGTTTCGCAGGCGTACGGATGGATTGATTTGTCAAACGATTGGCGACGAGCTTTTGCTGTATGACAAAGAAACGAGCAAGTGTCATTGTCTGGGCAAAGAGGCAGCCCTGCTGTGGCTCTTGCTTGAGACGGAGCTGACTGCTCCGCAACTTGTCGAGGAGCTTGAACGGAAGTATCCTGACCTCGTTGGCAAAGGCAAACTGTTGGTCGACGCAACTCTTGCCGATCTGGCTGCGAGCAACTTGCTGGCTGAGCGCAATTCAGAGCTTCCTGGACGTTTGTCCGCAAGTCGACGAAAACTGATCAAGTCGATGGGTTTGCTACTCGTCGCAAGCGTAGCGGTACCCCTCCCAACTCAAGCCCAATCGATGAGACTGAGAATTGTCAGTGGTCAGTATTTCAATAATCAAGCCGACACCCCGACCACATTTAATAATTGCGGAATGTTAGGCGCAAACGCTTCATGCCCTGGCACCGACATCACCGCTGCCCTTCAGAGCGCTGTTGTAAGTGGTGACTCCTTAAGCATTGCATGTAGTAACGCAAACTTCGGAGATCCGTGCACAGGGACATTGAAGGAGTGTCGGGTGACGTTTACTTGTGGAAGTAGCGGCCCAACTACTATCAGGGTTTGTGAGAACAGTATGATTGTGATAGACTGCACCTAGTGATGGGGTCCCCCTTCATTATTGGGCGTTCGCCCCAATTCTGCTCGGTTTCTTAGATTCGAAGCTGAGCAAATCAATAGCGGCTGTCTTGTCGCAGGCGTGACGAGACCAGGTTGCGCTCCCGCTGGAGGCGAGTTTCGTTAGCCCCGCCAGGGTGCGCTCTGGATTTGCTCTGGTGTTAAGGGTAAACATCAGCAGATGTAGACTCGCTTTCGCGGGGCTCAATGTTCGAGGGCGCAATCCTCTGATTCGTCCTCCTTTTTCCAGGAAGGCGATGTCGGTTGCTCTCCTTGGCTCAGCCAGTTGAGGATACGGGGCGATGGTCCCCTGTTCGCCGACCAGCGTCCACTGCTCGGAGAAGATCTCGGCGCCAGCTTTGACAACGGCATCCAATAAAGGACTGTCCGGACCGTGGCCTGGGAGTACAATAGCCCTCTCGTTGAAAACGATGGACGAAGCTCTCAGGACTGAATATTTGGGACTGTTGGCCAGTATGTAGGCTTGGAGCGTGCTGTTCAGTACGCTCCATACCTTCTCTTCTTCGAGGGTTCGGAGCAGGCGGAGAGTGCCAACATAGAGCAAATGAAAGTGCCTCACGCCTTTTCGTGCGGGCTCCGTGCCGATTCTGACTGAGAAGATCAGGTCGGAAGCAGGATTGTCCAACAGGGGCCAGCCAAGCTCAGTAACAAGATCACGAACCCGGCTCAGCGAGCCGCTGTCACTGACCCGAATCCCTACCCGAAGGCCAAATGCGTCCACGATGATGCCATCTGCCCAGCCGAGACGATCCAGTTTGTCGGAACAGGTAGAACAGTAAAATTGTTGGGGCAGCAAGAGCGCTCTTACCTTTGCAGAGATGAAGGCCGGTCCTTATGACCGAGGAGGATTTTCGTTTGGCAACGCAGGTTCCTTCTCGATTCAATTGTTGGCAAAGCCGGCGGGGCCGGTCGATAGGGCGGAGGCCTCCTGTGACCCGGGCTCGAACGCCTGCCTATGTCGATTCTCTTGCTGATGTTCTTATGTCTGGCCCTGTTGCTGCCTTGCAGCGGGCAAAATCCGATCAGGGCAAAGGTGGTCGGCGGGTCTTTTCAGACTTCTTCTGATTCACAAGTTGAACCGGGACAATTCATTCCCCTCGGGTCCACCTTAACTTCTGAGCTGGGTGGAGGTGTGATACAGCTCGGTCCCGGCTCCTTCTTGCGTCTGGCGCCAGAAAGCGTGCTTTATCTGGCCTCCGAGTCTGAAGTCACATTACTGAAAGGGGGTCTGCTGGTAAGGTCTGATCGTGAGATTCGAGTGGTTGCCCCCCCACTGGACGCGCTCGTTTCTGGGACCGGCTTGTTCTCGCAGTCTGGACTGACGCGCGCCCAGTCTTTAGAAGGGCGATTGATCTTGAAGGGGACTGAATGTGGCACAGTGTTCGGCCCCCGGTTCGGGGCATCAAATCTTTTGCTGCCAGCTCCTTTCTGGGCAGTCGCCAGCCAGTATCAAGTCTTGGGAATCGTTGCGGAAGAAGCTGTTGGGCGTCTGGTGCTATCCAACAGTCAAGAGCTTCTGGCTTTTCAACTCGACGCCAAGGCCCAGCTCCCGGGCCGAGGCGCCCTGGTTGAGGCAAAATTGCTTCCGGTTAAACCGTTAAGCGCGCAGTCGTTTAATGTCATTGGTCAACTCCCAGGGGCCCAAATCCCTACCCTCCTGCTGCTCAATGTCTTCGGGGCAGGCGGTGCCGACCTGCTCCTCCATGACTTCCCAAAGGGGATTTAAGGCGAGCTGATGCCCTTCATCGCCTTCTGCCGAATCTCGGCAGCCTCGTGATTGTTTGGTTGTGCCGCCAGCACCAGGCTGGCGTACTCCAATGCGGCGTCGAGCGCTCCTCGGTCGAGTAAGATTCTCGCTTTTAGAACCAGGAGCTCGGGGTCGTTCGGATCGGTCAACAGTCCCTCATCGATAAGGGTCAGGGCTTTGTCTGATTCACCATCTTCGATCAGGATTCGGGTCAGCAGCCGGCGCACTGGCGTCTGCTCTGAATCCTCTCGAAGGCGTTTCTCCAGGTCCGTCCGCGCTTCCGCACTCTGGCCGCGCGCCCTCACCAACTCGGCCCAGCTACAGAGCACTTCAACAGCGGCGGGGTCATCAGCAGGTACTTCGCGCTTCAGCTCCGCGACCTTCATGAAGCCCTCGTTTTCCAAGCCTCCGTCAATGAGGAGCCGGGCCTGGCGCAGCTGGATGCTCCAATCGTCAGGATGTTTTTCGAGCCAGACCGAGTAGAGAGGAGCCACGATCTGAGAGAGCCCGACCTGGCGCGCGCGGGACTCAGTCGCCTGCAAAAGATCCATCAGCCCGGCCTGGGACAGCTCGGCCTGCCGCAATAATCGCACTGCCGCGCTCTGGTCGCGCGTGGTCAGGGCGAGCAGCACGACGCTGGCCGGTTTGTCCCCGCCCGCTCCATAAAGCTCCAGAGCAACCCGTAAAGCCTGCTCGAGTTCGCCCTGTTGAAGACGGGCATTGAGCACCCCGCGCTTGAAGCCCAACGAGGCGGGTGCCCACCTCGCACCGAGGGTGTAGATCTCTGCTGCCCGAGCGGGGTCGGAAGCTTCGAGATGGACCGAGCCGAGGAGCGCGAGTACTGACAATTCCCGTGGACTACAGCGGTGAGCTTGCTCGAGCTCTTCGATGGCCTGTTTGAGACCTGCCGGGTCCCCTGACTCTGCAGCCAGGAGCCGCAAGGCCCGAGCCTTCTCGTAATGGGCCCGCCACCAGTCGGGCGCGTGCCGCGTGGCTTGATCCAGTTCCTTCAACGCCTCCTCAAGCAGTAGACTTTGAGTCGCCCTTGTTCCGCGCTCCACCTCACCCGAAGCCAGGACGGAGCGCCAGGAAAAGCTGAGCACCCACAGTCCGGCCAGGGACAGCAACATCCCCACGAGCAAGGCGGCCCGTCGGGAGCCGAGAGCGGGCTCGGTGCATCTTCCAGACCGAGCGGCCAGGGCAAGCACAGTGACCATCCAGAGCAGGGTGGCCGGCAGGCTGATGACCGAAAAAAGCAGACTAAAGACCGAGGCCGAAGTCAGGGCCCCCAGTGCGCCAAGCGATGACCAGTCGGGAGGGAGTGCGGGGTCGACCACCTCAAGCGCCCGGGTATAGGTCAAGAAGAAGGTCGTCACCAGAACCAGGCCCCACAGGATAGCACCCGGGATTCCGGTTTCCACGACCGACTCGATCAGGTCGTTTTGGGGCGAGGTGGCTGGTTTCGCATCGGGTTCCTGGCCGGGAACCTCCTGGAATGCCAGCGAGAAGCTACCGGGTCCGCTTCCAGTCATTGGACGGCTTGGCACCAGCGTGACCGATTGCCAGAGAATATCCCGGCGCCAGCGCAGCCTTTCAGCATCAGCGTCGCCGATAGTGTGCGAGAGGCTGGGTAGCTGTGGTCGCACAAAGACCAGAAAAATGGCAAGCACTAGCAGCCCCAAGAGCAGAACGCCGCCTCCGGGCGAGCCCGGCCGAGCTTCCGGAGGAGTCAGGCGAACTCTGTAGACCCAGACGAGCGCTAGAGCACCCGCCAGCAACGCACCAGTCGCCGTGCGCCCGCCCACCAGAAGAAAGGTCAGCAGAAAGAGTCCCCCTGCTAGCCAACAGAGCCAGTCCCCCCGGCCCTGCAACAGACCCACGCAGAGCAGGATAGCCGTCAAAGGAAGAAAGGCGAAGCTATCTGGGCTCTCAAAAGTTGCCACAGGACCGCCAGGTGAGTAGGAGAGAAAGGCCCATATTGAGAGAACCAGCACGATGCCCGTGAGTGTCGCGGTGAAGAGGCGCCAGTCGGCCAGGGATTCAATGCCGGTAAGCACGATCAGATAGAGGGACAGCGCCAGGACCCAGCCGCAAAGGTTCGTCTGCGAACGATAGGGGTCCAGGCTGAACCAGGTAGTGGCTGCCCGCAGGAGCACCAACAGGCACAGCAATGTAGACGGCCAAGCCACTTCCCTGGGAAGACTGCGACGCGTCAGCAGAACGCCGGTCATTATGGTCAAGATCCCACCGATACCAAGAGCAATCCAGGGGTCGCCGGTCAGAGCGCCGGGCCTGTCGAGGGAGGCGGTTAGGAGAAAGAGCCCGGCCACCCCGAGATGGATCCGCGACGTTATCAAGAGACCTCCTGCACCGACCCTTCTTCGTCTACCGGGCTTGAATTCTTCCCTTTAGCCTCGCGTGCGGTTTTTGTTCCATAGGAACCGCCAGGCCCGCTTGAGAGAGGCCTTGAGGCGATTTCTGCGCCCATCTTCGCCCAGAACGGAGGGAGCTGGCAAGAGATACTCGTACAAATACTTAAGCTTGTTGGAGAGTCCGGGTACAGAGAGAATCAAAAAGACCTCTCCCCAGCCCACTTCATGGCCTCGGCGACTGGTTAGCCAGACTGCCAGCCATTCGTGCCAGCGCAACCGCCGGAGATGGTTTTCGGGCAGCGCTTCCTTCAACAGGCGATTGAGGATGTGTAGGGAGACCAGCACCGGACGCTCGGCTCCAACACGGCGAGCAAGAGCGAGCAACTTATCGAAGTCGCATACTCGCAAGACCAAAACCTGGTCGACCAGCCAGATCAGGCGACTACAGGAGTGCTTGAAAGCGTGCAGGGACAAGTGGATGAATTGCAGCTCGGGGCTCAGATGCCTGACTCCAGGCTCCCAGGGTTGAGTAAATGACCAGAGCTCGTCAATGCGAAGTTGAAGGAGGTTTTTTCGACTCGGAAGGCGTTCCTCGCCGAGAAGATTGCGGTGCCAGTCGAAAACGGCGTCGCCTCCCGAGACAATCTGGCGGCTCATAACTCTAACGGCTTCCTCGTCCTCAACGCGAACCAGGAGATCGAGGTCAGAGACAGGTCGGCAAGAGATCCTTCCTCCGTAAGCCGTTGGGATCAGGGCCGCTCCTTTCAGTGCAACGACTTCCAGGCCACTCTCGCTCAAGTTCCGAGCCAGAAGGCCCAGAGCTGCAGTCTGCTTTGCACCGGAGATAAACCAGCCGTAGATGCGAGATCTCAGCCAATCAGCATCGAGCCCCAACTCTTCTGCCACGATTCCTCCGACCCCCTCCAACTCGGCACGGTCGACTAACCCACGGAGAGACTCCTCAGCCAAGACCTGCGAGCCGCAGGCTGGAGCGTTTCGGAGCCAACTCTGGACAAAGGGAATCGGGTCTTGGCAGTCAGTTCGTCTTGGCATTTTAGTTGGGTCCCAGTATAGCATTCCGGGAGGAACCAGGGAGCCTAAAACGGAACTGCCTGGCTTCGGGGCTTGCTGATTCATGGACCTTTTACGTGCTCTCAGGGTTGTTCGTCGCCACAAGGCGGCTTTCTTGGCGGTCAGTCTGCTGTCGCTTCTCGTCGTCGTGCTGCTTCCTCGGAAGGTCGGTAGCGCGCCTACCGTATATACCTCGAGCGCCAAAATCTTGATTATGCACGGTTCCATTGAGGCACCCACAGCTGTTCCCGGCAGTTCGCTTCAGGTTTGGTTTGCCGACCAAGTTACCCTGCAGGAACTCGTTACCAGCGAGGGCCTTTTGAAGCGAGTCCTGGCGCGACTCAACCTGGACGAGCCGTGGTCCTCATTTCGTGGTCGAGTTGCAGTTGCACCTTTGAGTGAGAGGACCGCGAGCATTTATATCCTTTCCGTCAGCGGGGCCTCTCCGGCCGAAGCAGAAAAGTGCGCAGAAGCACTCTCAACTGAGTTCGTAGAGTATGTTCAGGAGCTCTCCTCCAAAGAGTTTGCCTCCACTCGGCGTTATCTGGAAGAATTGATGAGCACCGCCGATCTGCGCATCAAGAAGACAGAGGCCGCGCTTGAAAAGATGCGCCAGACGCTGCCCAGCGATCAGGAGAATGATTTGCTGGCCAAGCAGCGGATCGACATCGAGGCTGAGAACCAGATGCTCAAAGGCGAGATTCGAGGCCTCCAGCAAGAAGCACAGCAACTCGAGGCATTCGTGAGCGGGTCGAGCAATGTCCCCCCCTGGCAAATTGTGGAGCAGAACAGCCCATCTGTCGCGAGCCTCTCCCAATCTCTTGCCCAGGAGCGAAGCAAGCTTCTGGAATTGCAGACAATCTATGCCGAAAGCAACTCTCAGGTCGTCGACCAGACACGCCGCGTAGCAGACCTGGAAGAACTATACCTTGGTCAGGTCAAAAAGGTTGCTCAATCGCTGCTTGCGGACAAGACGAACTTGCTGACCAGCAAGGAGGGGATTCTTCAGGCCAACAATGCTCGGCTTAAAACCCTCTGGGCCCGGCGAGTGCCCGAGAGTGAGCGCCTCAAGTTGGAGCGACTACAGCGTCAGCTGGAAATGTACCAGGAAAGCTACCTCCAACTGGTCAAGCAGTTGAATGAGGCACGTGTTGCCGAATTGAGCAGCAGGCGACAGGGGGCCATCTCTATTCTGGAGCGGCCCCTGGGAGCCATCGCCAGCGGCGGTGGGGGCAAGCAGAGTAGTCGTCTGCGTGATCTGGCCCTGGCGGTTCCACTTTGTCTGGTGCTTGGTATCGGGGCCGCTTTCCTGGCGGACTATCTGCAGAGTAGCATGCGTCTCGTGCCTCGAATCGAGGAGATGATGGAGCTTCCTGTGTTGGCCGTCATTCCCGAGCTGCCGCCCGATGTGGTCGAGAGTTGGTCAGTAATGAAACAGCAGGCTCTGACCATTCGAACCGACAATGAGGCCAAGGAGTGAAAGGTCCTCAACAGGATTTTGGGAAGGTGTGCCCAACTGGTCTAGCCCCAAGGGTGCGGAGAGAGGTTTTGTAAGATGAAGAGAGTCCTGGTGACTGGTGGACTGGGATTTGTGGGCTCACACCTGACCGACAGACTGTTGGCAAATGGATGCGCTGTCACCATTGTGGACAATCTCAGCAGTAATGTTATGGCCCCCACTGATTATCCGGGCTGCCGGGTGATCGTTGGGGCGATTGAAGATATTTACGGTCAGCTTCTTGATACATCAGAGCCTTTCGATGAAATCTTTCATCTGGCCAGCGTCGTTGGGCCCGCTGGTGTTCTTCAGTATGCTGGCCAGATGGCTCGTTCGATCGTGCTCTCCGGTGATGCGGTGATCCAGATGGCCCTGCAGCATGAAGCTCGACTCGTGCTCGCCTCGACCTCCGAGGTCTATGGACGAGCTGGTGAGTTGCGCGAGAGTGATGGTTGTCAGGTTTCGGCCGAAGTGACGGTGCGGCTTGAATACGCTGTCGCCAAGCTCGCTTCGGAAATCGCAGCCCTCAATCGCGCCAAGGTCAGGGACCTCCACGTCAACGTGGTGCGGCCTTTTAACATCGCCGGGCCTCGCCAGTTGCCAGATGGCGGTTTTGTGCTGCCCCGATTCGTAGTGGCGGCATTGTCCGGCGAGCCACTGACCGTGTTTGGCGACGGTTCACAGGTGCGGGCCTTCACCGACGTGCGAGACATCGTCTCAGGCCTGCAGGCCGTCATGGCCAGCCAGAAGAGTGGTTTGGTCCTGAATCTGGGGAACCCGGCCAACGAGTTGAGCATTCTTGACCTGGCACGGCGGGTGCGTCATCTCAGTAACAGCACCTCTGAGATTACTCTTTCGGACCCGAAGGCGCTTTTTGGCCCTCTCTATGAAGAGGGTATCGAGCGGGTCCCCGTTGTCGAGCAAGCCTTTGCCGAATTGGACTGGCGGCCTGAATTCACCGTCGAGCAGACCATTCTCGGCACTATCGACTGGTACAGAGAACGCCTTCAGTTGGGCAACCCGATGACCGTGGGAGCGGCGGCCTAGCTGCTCGCTCGATTTTCCGGCCAAGCGCGTGCTGTTTGAACTCGTTGGGGTCCCATTTCTGTCCGCCTTCCTTTCCTGTGTGGTCTTAACCCTGATCGTACGCCGCTACTCTCGTCAAACTGGCGTGGTGGACGTTCCGGGCGCCCATAAACAGCATGCGGCTCCAACTGCAACCCTAGGTGGCCTGGCGGTTTATGGGGCATTTCTTATCGGTGTCGTGGCCCGGGGCGTGCCAACCCCGAAGCTTTCAACGATTCTGGTAGCCGGAACATTTCTGGTCCTGGTTGGGAGTCTGGACGACCTTCGCGGAGTGAGTGCCAAAGTGAAGTTAGCCTGCCTGGCTTTGGCAGCGTTGGTCCTGGAGCATGGAGGGATCCATCTTTGGTTTGAGGCGTGGAGTCCGATTTCCTGGATCGGTACTTTTCTCTGGGTGGGCCTGATTGCAAGTTCCTTCAATGGAGTCGACAATGCCGATGGGGCAGCCCCCGGGTTGGCGGCCGTAGCAGCCGGGTCAACCTTTGTGATCGCCTGGTGCACCTGGCAGAGGGATTTGGCGCTGGTGAGCCTTACACTTTGCGCAGCCTGTCTTGGTTTTCTTTGTTTCAACTACCCAATGCCCAGAGCGTCGATATTCCTCGGAGATTCCGGAAGTCTTTTCTTGGGCTTCGTGTTGTCAGCGATGCTGCTCCTGGGACGCTGGGGCTCTACTCCCCTCCATTCAGCGATGGTAGCCTGTCTGGTCATCGCAGTTCCTTTATTCGATTTCGCCCTCATCCTACTGGTTCGAGGCTTTCAGGGGCAGTACAGAAGATGGTCAGACCCGATCACGATGTGCGCTCGAGACCATACTTACCATCGATTGAGGAGCTGCGGCCTGAGACCGAGGCAAGCTCTGGCTCTGATGCACGGCACCGGCATATTGTTAGGACTCGTTGCCTATTTCTTGATGCAATTGCCCCCCTCCTGGGCTAGCGTGGTGTTTTTACTGGTACTCTTGGGTCTGATGAAATGCGGGCTCGTTCTTGCCCGCGTAAACCTTCCCGGGGTCTATGAACGCGCCTCCTCATCAGGCTGAGCTACCCCTTCGTTCGCCCCGCCCGCGTCGTCAGGATACGGCCATTCTGGTCACGGTATTCGCATTTGCTATTGCTATTACACCCGAGTTCTCATTCTTGGGAATTCCCAAGGTGCGCGTCACGGATCTCTTGTTGCTTCCCTTGCTGGCCTATATCGCGCCTTCCTCGCGCGGACAGAAACAAAAGCTGCCGCTCTTAACGATCTTCTCGCTGGTCATCCTCTGGGATCTATTCGTGCTGCTCTTGTTCGGGCAGCCCGATTCCTTTAGAATGGGACTCCTGTTTATCGGCAAGCGCCTCTCTTATTACCTCATTTTCCTGGTGGGTTACTCAGCGGTCCAAAGCCGTGCGATCTGGGAGCGGACCATCGGAGGGTTGTTGATGGCGACCCCCATCCTGGCGCTCTCAATTCTCTGGGCAGTCAGGTCGGAAGCGGAAAGTGGCGAGGCGCAAAGAGCTTCGGGGATCATTGCCAACCAGCAAACGTCTACGGCTCTCTTCTTTGTTGTTCTGCTGACGCTATGCCTGGGCGCCTTGCCAGTGTGGCGGTCCCCGTTCTCAAAGCTGGTTGGAATCGCTTCTCTCGGTACAGGCCTTCCGGCCATGCTGGCCACCGGCACCAGAGGGGCGCTCATCGACATCGCTTTTGCGGTCGGCGTTTTGGAAGTCCTGAGACGTGACCTGGCCCGAAGTATCGGAGCCGTTGTTCTCGGAGCCATTCTCCTGGCGGTCGCGTGGAACTTCATCCCTGGCAGTTTGCAGAACAGGCTGGCTGAAACTGTCCCTTCCTTGTTGAAAACATGGGAAAATCGGAGTCGGGCATCCGAACTGATGGGGTCCAATTCCGCGGCGGCCAGGGTTGCCATGGCTCAAGCTTGCTTCCGAGATTCCATCTCAAAGTCTCCACTGGTCGGGAGTGGGATGGCATCTCGGAAGCTTGGCTTTGTAGATAACTTCTTTCTGACCGAATGGACCTTCAACGGGCTCATCGGCCTGGTTCTTATGCTGATATTTTTGTTTCGCATTGGAGGACTTCTCTGGCGCGCCTATCGCGCCAGTGTCGACCCGCTTGAGAAAGGGATAGCAGCCGGGGTCTTTGCGTCCTTCATGGCGCTCTGGATGGCAACATTGCACTCTGACTCGTTTTTTCTTATACGTCCCATGGAAGCCTTCATGCTCCTGGCTGGTCTGGTTGTTGGATGCAGTAGGCTTGAGAGCAAAGGGATTCCGGAGAGCAGGCGAAAGAGACAAAGACGGACCTTCCAACAGATTCTGGATGAGTAACTTATGAACACCGCACCCTTGGATTATTTGATTACCCAGCGTGATCCCCACTCCGCAGTTGCAGAGAGTTATCGGGGGTTGCGGGCTAAGATTCAGTTAGCCATCGGCCGCGGAATTCGAACATTTTGCGTCGTGAGCGCCTGGGGTCAGGACGGAAAGTCCACTGTGGTGGTGAATCTTTGCACGGCCTTGACCCAACTCTTCTTTGATGTCGTCCTGGTGGATGCAGACTTGCGCAAGCCAACTCTTACGACATTATTTGAGCTTCGGGATGAGCCAGGAATGGCTGAGCTTCTGCAGGCTGGCGGCTCAGTAAGCTCTTATCTTAAGCAGACCTCAATCGAGCGACTCAGCATCCTTCCGGCCGGCGTGAACCGAACCAATGCGGCGGATATCCTTGCTCGAGGCCAATTAAGTCGTGTTTTTTCCGAGTTGCGTGAGACCGGGGCTGTTGTGCTGGTCGATACGCCTCCACTTTCAGCTTGCAGCGACGCGTATCTTTTCGGGCCTCCCGTAGAATCCGCGATTTTTGTGATCAACCCGAATCGCTGGGAAGGCGAGTCTGAGGTGCGCTTCAAGGAAGCGTTGGAGGAGCACGGCTTCAAGGTGTTGGGAATCATCCTCAATGCAGCCTCGGGCGCCGAAAGTGGCCCGGGCTACGGCTACGGATATGGTTATGGCTACGGATATGGTTATGGCTACGGGTATGGCTACGGTCAGAGGCCTGAAGGAAAAGAAACCACCAAGAGTCTATGGAAAAAGCTATTCGGTGGAAGATCTTAGCGGAACCAGTAACCGAATCCAAGCAACATTTGAAGGGGGGAGAGGAAGGTTGCCAGGGACTGCAAAAAACTTGGCCCCGATTCAGGTACGAGAATGATGTCGCCATCGCTGATCGGGACTAATAGAGCCGGGTTGCGCGTCTCAAAATATCTCGTCAGGTCTACTTTTTCCGGCTCAAGGTCCCGCTGCAGGGTTTCGCTCTTGACCGGGTCATTGAAGTCTTCCGGGCGGACGGTCGCCAAGTGCTGGGCGTTTTGACTTCGAACAATCGTTACATCATCCAGGTTCTCCCCCACTCCGGCTGCGATAACGACATCCAGGACGTTCTCTCCTCCTCGGAGGGGAACAGCCTTCGGGCCCTTGTGCACCACCACGGCTTGTCGTGGTGGAACAACCAGTACATCGCCATCTTCTAGTTGCTGTGCCAATTGAGGTAGCTCAGGTCCGGTTGAGCTCAAGTCGAGCGTTACTGTCGAGGTGAGTGCGGGTCGGAACAGGATAACCCTGGACAATGAGGCGTTGGGCTTTGGCCCACCAGCTCGAATGAGCGCTGCCATCGGAGTTCCCTCGCGCCGGGGAACAGACAGCAATCCGGGAGTAAACACTTCTCCCGTGACATTGACCTTCGTCCCGGGGTGAATGTAGAGGACGTCGCCATCCTTCAGTTGAGCCGCCGAGTCGCTGGTCCCCCCAGGCGAAAGTGGAATGGTGACTTCACCTGTTGACCGAATGAGCTGACCCTCTGAAGCGTCGGCCCTTTCGGTTAGCCCCCCAGCGGAGGCTATCAGGTCCAGGACAGTTGAGCCTGGCCTGAGCTGATAGGAGCCTGGCTGCAGGACTTCGCCCAGAACCGTCATACGGTTGGGGGCGACTTCCTTGATGCCAAGCCGAAACTGGGGTCGGCGCATCTCTTGCGCTAAGCGCTGTTTGAGATAGCCCTCTAACTGGGCGAGAGTCTTTCCAGCTGCTGGCACGTCTCCGACGGGGGCAAGGTAGAAAGCTCCATCGATTCGAATCGGATAGGTCGTTGGCAGGGTGGGGAGGGCGATGATATTGATTTCGACCACGTCGCCAGGGGCGAGCACGTGTTTAGCAGGGTCCCCTACGAGCCCTCGCAAATCTGGCACTGGTGGCTTGGCCCGAGTTTGCTCTGGGCCGGGGTTTTCTGAGCCATTCAGTTGGCCCCAAGAAATCGCATGCAGGAGGAAGAATAGTAGGATGATTAAGAACGACTGGCGCACGACGCATTGCCTTCGCTGCAGACACTGGCATTCCTTGTTGGCTCTCTCGCGGTAGCTAGGCGGACTAGAGGAAGGTCTCCCGAGATGGTTACGAGCATATGGATGAAACTCTCTTTGCTGGTTGAATTTCTGTATCGGAAGGAGTTTCGGGCAATGGTATCGTTGCCAAGTGATTTCTTTGGCGCCTATTCTTGACGAGAGGCATGCCCTGGGTCGCCTTCTTTCGAAGGCGTACTTGATGGCCCGTTGGAAGGACACTCGGCTTGTCCAGCGTGCTGTGAGGAGCTTCCCTGGGATGCAATTGCGCCCTCTTGAGCTCTTGTTTATTGGTGATACAATTAAGGCGGTGGAGGGTTGTCGTCTACTTGTTTTTGGTGTAGGCAACGATTCCCCATATTGGGCACAGCTCAACGCTACTGGCCGGACGACATTCCTCGAAGACAACCCGGACTGGTTAGATTCTGTGCGAGATAGGGCTCCGTTTATCGATGCTCGATTTGTTTCTTACCGATGTAATGTGACCCAATGGCAAGAGGTCTTGGAGGATGAACGGGCATTGGTGCTGGACCTCCCAGTCGACATACGAGAGGGAGCGTGGGATGTGGTGTTGGTCGACGCGCCACTTGGTTACAATGAGGATGACCCATCGTTTCCAGGACGCATGTCAAGTATCTATATGGCCTCGCGTCTTGTTGCGGATGGGGGATTCGTGTTCGTGCATGACGCTCAGAGAAGAGTGGAGAGGGTTTATTGTGAAAAATACCTCAAGAAGGAGTATCTTGCGGGAGAGGTTCACGGTAGAGCGCTCTTACAGCGATATCATATCAGGGCGAGAGCAACATTGTAGTAGGTTAATTCGGATTGATAGTTTCATTGGGTAAGATACATGCTATTCTCTTGCCTTCAGAGAGAGCCAGGTTGACATTGCTTTTGGCGCTAGGTTTACTTGGAGTGGCTACGGAACTGTTGGGCGTAGCCTCGCTATTGCCCTTCTTGTCATTGGTCGGCAATCCTGGCCTAATAAAGTCGAGCCCTATTTTGGGGAGCCTCTATAGACTTTCGGGTATGGATAGTGATGTCGAGTTTATTGTTTGGGCAGGTGTAAGCGTTTTTTTTCTGTTAACCTTTGCCAATATCTATTCGGCATTTTATCTGTGGCTAACTCAGCGATTTCAGGCTGCCGTTCAAGTGAGTTTGTCGTCGAGACTATTGCATGCATATTTGTCTCGCCCTTTCAGTTCTCACCTGCGTGAGGGTTCGGCGAAACCCGGTTCACGGATTCTCGCGGATACTAGTCTTGTCGCCTCCGGAATTGTCGTTCAGTTGTTGAGGTTGAATAACAAGGTAGGGTTGGCAGTCGCCATATTTTTGGGGTTGTTGTACTTGGACCCGGTGGTTGCGCTTGCGTCGCTGTTTGTTTTTGGCGGTATCTACTTGTGGTTCTACCTTTTTGTACGTAGCAATCTGAGACGACTGGCTTACTCGAGGAATGAGGCGCATCGACTGAATTATAAATATGTAGGAGAAGCGTTTTCTTGTATTAAAGAAGTGAAGTTGCTCCACTGTGAGAAGTGGGCGTTGGATCGTGTCCGAGTTCAGGTTCAACGAGCAGCGGATGCGACGGCATATCATATTTCTGTGTCAGAATTGCCGCGGTATGTCATCGAGTCAACGGCCTTCGGTTGCATCATATTTACGACATTGTATCTTCTCGGGCAAGAGATCAATATTCAGGCAGCAGTTCCGACGCTCGGAGTCTTCACTTTGGCAAGCTATCGGCTCGTTTCGGCACTGCAACAGTGTTTTTCGGCTTTGGCTGCCATGCAGGCCAGCATGCCAGCCCTGAACAATGTGTTCCAGGACTTGGCCTCAGGGGTTTCAGAGGACCAGGCCGTTTCCGCCGGGGCAGCGTTCCAAATTAGAGAGTTTATTTCTCTTGACGACATTTTCTTTGCTTATAATGACCGTGAATCGGTTTTTACTGGGTTGTCTGTTCGCATACTGGGTAATACTACCATAGGGTTTGCCGGTTCCACTGGATCTGGCAAATCTACGTTGATTAACATATTTCTTGGATTATTGTCTCCCCAGTCAGGGCGAATGGTTGTTGACGGGGTAGTCATTGATTCTAAGAATATGCGCTCTTGGCAGCGGTCAGTTGGACATGTCCCCCAAGATATTGTCATTATCGACGACACGGTTATTCGTAATGTCGCCTTCGGTGTGCCGGATTCTGAGATTGATATTCAGGCAGTTAGAGAAGCGTGTCGACAGGCGAGCATCGCGGCGTTTATTGAGAATGAACTACCTGGTGGATATCGAACTATTTTGGGTGAGCGTGGCGCCAGGCTCAGCGGTGGCCAGCGGCAACGAGTGGGTATTGCTAGGGCGCTCTATTGTAATCCCTCTGTTCTAATTCTGGATGAAGCAACGAGTGCGTTGGATGTTGTTACTGAGAGGGTCGTCATGGAAGCTGTTCAGGAGTTGGCTCGATCTAGAACGGTGATTCTCGTGGCGCATCGGTTGTCTACGTTGGCGGTTTGCGATCAGGTCATTCTTCTTGAAAGGGGACGGATTGTAGCTCAGGGTAGCTATGGCGAGGTCCTTCAACATTTAGAAACTCCATCATCTTCGAAAGTTGCGTCGTCGCCATCTTGTGGGGAGACCTAGACTTAGACCATCTTCGACAGTCGTTGTGCGGGGGGGAAGTAAACTTGACCTGTTGGTGGGGGACCGAGCCGAAGGATGCTGGTCCGTAGGTCACGGCTGTTCACTCGGAATTCGGAACTCGGAGGCAAGACTCGATAGTGTTAACTTCGAGCGAGGGAGGTTCTCCCTGCTCAGGCTTGGAAGTGATGGTCTGTTGACGTTTCAGCGGTTATTGCGCTTGGTCTTTTCGCGACGGACATCTCGTTTAGTAAGTTACGACTTGGCCCGCCTCCGCACACGGATTAAGCGCTGGCGAGACAAGGGTGTGGCTCCTGATTGCCCAAAGCTTCATCTTGGCTGTGGAGAGCGGCGGGTTACGGGTTGGTTGAATAGCGATGTTTCCGGTAGCGAGTATGATGTGGATCTCGCTTGTGGTCGTTTGCCATGGAAGGCTGAGTGTTTTGAAGCCGTCGTCAGTCAGCATGTAATTGAGCACTTAGAGTTATTTGATGAACTGTTACCGCTTCTGCGCGAGGTCCATAGGATCCTTAAACCTGGTGGTTCTGTTTGGCTGAGTTGCCCGGACATCAGGAAGGTGTGTGAGTCCTATGTCAGCACGGGGATGGATGACCTGCTCGAAGACCGGCTTACGCGCTGGCCGAAGTACTCCCTACGTGGGGCTCCTTCCAGGCACCTCATCAATGAGTTGTTTCATCAGCAAGGTGAGCACTTGAACCTGTTCGACTTTGAATTGCTCTCTTGGGCCCTATATTTGTGCAAATTTGATTCGGTTGTGCAGATAGAAGAATCGGATTTGTTGGAGCGGTTTCCGGAATTTCCCGCGCGTAATGACGACCGTCAATCGTTGTATGTCTGCGCAACTCGTAGCTAGTTAGGTCCCTATGTCGATCATTGAACCGACCAGAGGCATATACGTTATCGCAAACGATCTCTATGTCGATCAACTAATAGCGCTCCTCTCTAGCATTCGCGCCAGGGATCAGGACGTTCAGATTTACCTGATTCCCTACAACGAGGATAGCAGGCAGGTTTCCGCAGTCGGCGCTCGTTTTAATGCTAAAGCGTTCCCGTCTGATCCACTGGCCAGGATAGCGTGCTTGGCTGGAGAGAGTTTTGGGGGACTGGATGTCAGGCAACCCCATAAATTGCGTAAGCTCGCCTGTTGGTTTGGACCATTGGACCTGTTCCTCTATGTCGATACAGATGTCATAGTCTTCGACAAGATTGCTGGAGTTATGGACCACCTCGAGTCGAGCGACTTTGTTTGTTGTGACAATCAGTACAGAGGGGAGGACCTTGCAACAGTTTTCAGGCCCAACATAAGGGGGGCCGGCATCTTTTCCGAGGACCAGCTTCTCGACGTCTTTAATTCTGGTTTCTTTGCTTCAAAGAAAGGCCTGTTCGGTGAGGAAGAATTGGTCGCAATGCTTCGGGAGTGCGCAGAGCATAGGCAATATCTCGACTTGGCTGAGTCGGTAACCGATCAGCCGGTTCTTAACTATCTGGTATTGCGACTTATCACACGCAGACTTAACTTGTCGAAGTCGCCAGATGAACCAGGAAGTTGGGCCGGGAACCCCAACTATTTCGTTCGAGGCGACCAACTGGTCGATCCGAGGTTGAACAAGCCATTGCGCTACCTGCATTGGGCCGGGCTAAAAATACGGCCAGGTTCTGTGTACTGGGACATCTGGCTTTATTATCGATTGCTGCGTTCTGATGTTCCCCGACGACTCACGATGCCCTCAGCTCGTCTATCCCTGACCCAGAACATTCGAGCGAGGTATAACGCTTGGAAGCGGCAGGTTCTGCTGACTCCGGAAGCATCCCAGACCTCTGCTGCGGACAAGGATGTCACTTGCGTCATCTGTCACTACAATCCTACCCGTAGTCCTTTGCTCAGGCATGTTACGCTGCATTGCGTGGCCTCTATTGTGGGCGAGCGAAACTGGGTTCCCCGGGTCGTTGTGAGCGATGGCAGTCCTCAACCCGATGATTTCCTTCGCAAAGCTTTGTCTGAGTTTGAGGCTTCGTATTGTCACTCTGGCGACGAACTGTCGTTCGGAAAGACCTACAACCAGGGTCTGGAGACGGCTGTTACCGAGTTTGTCGTATTAGTCGCGAACGACGTCTTCTTAACGGGGCCGCAGATTGCTCGGCTGGTAAACGAACTTCGTGGGACTGTTGGATGCACAGTTCCCTATTTGAGCTTCTCTGATTACGTTACACAGAAATATCATGAATATATTCTTCCATCGGTGTGTTTTCCGTCGTCTATGACCATTAATGTTAACGCTTTTCGTCGAGCGGTACTAAAATCAGTGGGTAATGTTCCTGAGGAACTTTCCGGATGCTATAACGATGTCCTAATATTCCATCGGCTTCGAAGAGATGGCTATCGGATCGGTCTGGTCAATGCGGGACCCGTGACCCATCTACGAGAGGCAACGCGCAAAGTTTCCAGTAATGTCAAATACGAGTCGGATGAGATTTGCGTGCGTCAAATGTACCCCGATGTCTTGCCGCTGAGTAATCCGCACAGAAACTATTGGCCTCGTTTGTTCGCCCGTCACAGCCAGTGCCTCGCAGCACGAACACTTTGGCAGATGACTGCATCGCTTCCTTTGCACCACAGAATCGACGGGCCGTTTATGAGATTCGCTGGAGCGGTAGAACCCTATCTTTGCTGTTCGCTGCGGACTTACCAGAACTTCGTCTCGACACGTCTCGGACGAAAATGACGTGAACGTTCTTACTGCATATACCATCGATCAGGAGTCATTGTGTCAGACGTTCCTGAAGCCTAGCCTGCCTGAGTGTTGGGAACTCATTGAATGTAGAATTGAAGGGACCGGGGGAGCCTGGAGGTCGAGGGCCTTTAGAGAGGCTGTTCGTTACAAGAGCCGGTTTATTCGTGACTTCGTGCTCGAGAATCAGGGTCAGGTCTTTGTGTGGGCTGACGCAGATGTCCAGTTTGTGAGTCAGCCAGAAGCTGAGAAGTTGCTTGCCTATCTAGGGGATAAAGATATTGCTTGTCAACTTGATAGAGCAGGGCATTACTGCTCCGGGTTTTTTGTTGTGCGAGCAAACCACCGAACGTCTGAGTTTTTTACGCGGATCGCCGCCTCCGTGGAGGAGTTCTATCGCGATTACAAGATCGGGGACCAGGTATTCTTTAATGAGTTCGCGGACACAGTAGGGATCGTTCCCCTTCCGTGGGACGAATACTGGACGACCCGGTACTATTGGCTTCCTGGTGACGAGTTACTTGTGCCTTCGAATGTTGTGATGCACCACGCCAATTTTACATCCGGAGTCCAGAATAAGGTGCAGTTGCTATGCGCAGTAAGGAACATTGTCAACTCACGCCGCGTTGATGGACGGTTGCAGACGGAACTCGAGTCTGTGTCTGGCTTATCACTACGGAAGTTGGCGATCTTGGCAAATTGTGGTCAGGGTCCACCCGGGTGGGAGGTGGTGTCGGGGCAGGATGGACTGAGCGCCGGTTCTTATGATTTTCTGTACACTGCGGGGAAGATTGAGAGAATGTCAAGGCCAATAGCACGAGAATTCTTGAGCAGTTGTTTCAACCTCCTCACAGATGAGGGCCGGATTCGTCTGGTCATACCGGATTTCGAGAAACAAGCTTTGGCTTACCTGGCAAGTGTTCAAGCGTTGCAGCAGGAACCTGTTAGTTCTCGAGAGCTTCTTGAGTATCAGTGGAACAGGAGGTTGATTACGCACGGACTGCTGCGTAATTCGCCAGGTGAAGTTCATGAGTTCTATGATGTTGACTGCCTGCCGCCGGGTTATTTTCCTGAGCTTGCTGGGAGTGATTTGTTTGCGCGTAAGGAGTCGATTGAAACCGCAAGAAGGGAGCGCAAGCAGGTCGGTCATCCACTTGTGAAGGAGTCGAAGCCAAAGTCGCTGCGAGACACTCTCTCTATGATTTGGAATCGTGTTGCCCCTGAATCGGCTGTCCGGGCATACCGAAGTTTAAGGCGAGCTCTGAACTTGTCTCTGGATTTTTATAGAATTGGCCGGTACCGTTGCTCTGGTGGGCCTGAGCAGGGGAAATTAGACTTTCCGTTCGTCGAGAACCTGCTTCGAGAATGCGGGTTCTCTGGCATTCAGCGCAGGGATGCGCAGGCAAGCTGCATTGAAGGCTGGCCGGTTTTCGAATTTGATACCGACGTACATGGGTTTGAGCGGCGTCCGGATTTGATGTATATTGAGGCACGCAAGCTACCGCTGGGCACTTGGCTTTGAGTAACCTCATCGAGTCATCTGTGACTCCGGCAAAAGTAGGGCCCCGGAGGTCACTTTGATGGAAATTTCCGTTGTGATTCCCACTTGTAGCGGTGCGCGGGCTCGTAACCTCCAACTCTTGCTCGCTGATATCGCGCGTCAGAGTCTACCGCCTGCCCATATCGAGGTCGTGCGCGATGTCTCTCCAAACGGGCGAGCGCGCAACGTTGGTGCTTCTCGGACCTCTGGCGACCTGATTGTCTTCGTTGACGATGATGTCCGGCTCGGGCACGATCGGGTCGTCGAGCAACTGGTTAGAGCATTACAGTGTTCTGAGTTTGGCTTGGTCGGAACCTCGCAACTGCTTCCACCAGACTCAAGCAAGTTTCAGCGGGCGCTGGCGATGCAGTTAAGTCGAAGCCAGTCTCCGATCGTGAAGACTTACATCGACAGTGACATGGTGACTACCCAGTGCTGTGCAGTGCGCCGGAATGTCTTTGAACAGCTGGGAGGGTTTCATGAAGGCCTTCTCAGAGGAGTGGATCCGGAGTTCCGCAACCGGGTCAGGCAGTTGGGCTTGCGTGTCGTGGTTGTCCCCGATGCCTGGCATTATCACCCGGTTCCTTCCTCGGTCCGGGCGCTGGTGCGATTGGCATTTCGGGATGGCTACTCTTCCGCCCAGGTATTTCGACAGCATCCCGAAGCCGTCTTATTTAATCCTGAAGGGCACGCTGCTGATTTTCAGGCTCACTACCCTGTTTGGGGTCGGTATTCTCGAAGGTTATTGGATGTCGTGCGAAAATTTGTAGCCGGGCAATGGTGGGGCGCATTGTATGGGCTCGTATATGTTGCCGGCTACGCTTGGGCAGTAATTGTGCCTCCCAGGCGGCCAGATAAGCACGATTAGCACTTTTCTTGACAAACTTTTTTAAGATAGAACGAACCTGGCTCACGAGATCGACTGTGTTCAATGCAGCAGCGACGGAGTTCATCGTAAGCGTTGTGATGTGAGCTTTCGGTAAGCGCGCTTGGAACTGGTGGAGGCGGGATGCTACGGTCATGGTGAGACCTCAACAGACCGGAGGACCCACCAGTGCAAGATCG